>Ga0164294_10001085_pt1 | contig 25594 bp, 24 predicted proteins | sample GEODES005metaG_FD_111479 | JGI IMG/M metagenome (GOLD analysis project Ga0164294, IMG submission 111479) | Oligotrophic lake water microbial communities from Sparkling Lake, Wisconsin, USA - GEODES005 metaG | ecosystem: Environmental > Aquatic > Freshwater > Lake | place: USA: Sparkling Lake...
AAGTGGCTTGGGTCATAGTTGAAGCCAAAAGCCGGATGGTAATCTACTGCCTGTAAAGCGCGCTCGGCACTGGCGATGTCGAAAGCGATTTCCGTTGGGTGAACTTCCAGCGCGTAGCGAATGCCAAGCTTTTGGTATTCATCAAAGATCGGTGTGAACCGCTTCGCAAAGTCAGCGTAGCCCGCCTCAATCTGGCCAGGGAGATTCGGCGGGAAAGAATAGCAAAGATGCCAGATCGAGCTACCAGTGAAACCATTCACGACACTCACTCCGAAGCGCTTGGCTGCATGTGCCGTCTTGATCAGTTCTTCTGCGGCACGTTGGCGCACGCCTTCTGGATCTCCATCACCATAGATGTAAGCTGGTAAAATCTGTGCATGACGCGGATCAATGTTATCGCAGACAGCCTGTCCTACGAGATGAGCCGAGATGGCGTGGCATTGCATGCCAGCTGACTTTAGTTTGGCGCGCTTATCGTCACAATAAGCCTGATCCGCCTTAGCCACTTCAAAGTGATCACCCCAGCAGCCTAGCTCGACGCCATCATAGCCAAAAGATTTGGCCTTTTGCACAACGGTATCAAATGGAAGGTCGGCCCACTGGCCGGTAAAAAGAGTAACGGGTCTGCCCATGGTAATGAGTTAATAAGGTAAAGGTTTGTTTCGTCCCCAAGGGGATCTTTGATTCTCTCAGGCTCGCACAAGTTGGCAAGGCAAAATTCCAGACTAAATCCAGGGAAATCCCAAAAGAGGAAGGCAATCTTGATTCCATCAGCCATGCGAAACGCCCTTGTCGTGAACTCTGATTCAAATCGCACGTTTCAGCATGCGAAGCAGCGATCAACTAAAATACAGATAACTGAAGGATTTGGGCCATGACGAGCGTGTTACTGGGGCCCGCCTACATGTCATTTCTTGCTCGTCATCCGATCCTCCGTTTGGTTGCTTCTCCTCAGCATTTGTGGCGGACGATTTCTCTGGGACTAAAAAGTATCTGGCTAAACCGCCTTCGGTCTTTCCTCACCGCGCTGGGAGTCATTTTTGGCGTAGCCTCAGTCGTCTCCATGTTGGCTATCGGTGAGGGAGCCAGCTATGAGGCCCAAGAGCAAATTAGGAAACTCGGAAGCCAAAACATCATTCTAGAAAGTGTGAAGCCACCTGACGGCCAGGGTTCATCCGCCGAATCTCGAAGTATCGTCTTGGAGTATGGCCTGACAGCTCGTGACATGACCCAGATTCGCCAGACAGTGCCAGGCATTGAAGTCGTTGTTCCCTCTCGGATCTTGACTGAAAATATCTGGAATTTCGACCGCAGTGTGGACGGTCAGATCCTCGGAGTGCTGCCTATCTATCCAGAAATGCGCAATCGCAAAGTCAGCCATGGTCGTTTTTTCAATGATCTGGAAATGGATGCCAAGCTACCCGTCTGCGTCCTCAATGAAACGGCAGCTCATTCACTCTTTCCCCTCACAACCCCCACAGGTAAATCCATCCGAATCAAAGGCTACTATTACAAGATTCTAGGCATCTTAGACAATGAAGGTCAGCGAATCGGCGGCGAAGGCAGTGGCAGTGGGGATGATTGTCAGGTCCTCATTCCTTTCACGACCCTCATGGATCAGTATGGCGAAACGTTTTTTCGATTCCGCAGCGGAAGTTTCGAAGCCGAGAAGGTGGAATTTCATGAAGCAGTGATTCGAGTCCAAGATGTCACTCAGGTGGAGACGCGTGCCAGTGCGATCCGCCAGATCTTAACCAGCAATCATAAGAAGGAAGATTGGCGCATGGTTGTCCCAGTAGAATTACTGCGCCAGGCGGAGCGGACAAAACGCATCTTCAGCATCGTCCTGGGTAGCATCGCAGCGATATCCCTCTTGGTCGGAGGAATCGGCATCATGAACATCATGCTGGCCAGTGTGACCGAGCGAACACGTGAGATCGGTATTCGGCGCGCTATGGGGGCTCGGCAGACAGATATTGTGGTGCAGTTCCTCATTGAAACCGTCTTATTGTCTGGCGCTGGCGGAATTATTGGGGTCGTCTTGGGTGTATCTATCCCTATCGCCGTTCAGCATTTCGCCGGAGTGACCACCGTGGTTAAAGTTTGGTCCCCCGCCCTAGCCTTTTTGATCTCTGTCTTTACCGGCATTGCTTTTGGCATCTATCCCGCCCGCCGAGCCGCGCAGATGAATCCGGTCGAAGCACTCCGCCATACTTGAGCGGTCTAGAACTGACCTATTCATCATCGACAGTCAGCATGCACGGCTATCCAGAGTGCATCAGGACTCGTGTGGAGGACGCGGTGCCGGGTATGACTGGGGAGAATCACATGATCGCCCGGTCGCAACGTTAGCGGTGTTTGAGCCGCAATCTCCAGCGTGGCACTGCCACGGACGAGGACGACCCATTCATCATGAGGCTGATCAAACCAGAATCCGTCAGGACTGACCTGACTGTAGGAGGCGATGCTCTCAATTTTAAGTCCAGGTTTTTCAAAAAGAGTGGTAAAGACCTCCTCATTAGAGGCAAGTGTAACTTCACTAAACAGAGACTGAACTTGGATCGAAGTGAAAGACATGTGAAGATAATTTAAGATCATGACTTGCTACCTTCATCTTTCAATTGTGAATTACATCGTCATGAAAACTGCGCTACCTCGACTGATAGGATTCCACTGGTTGCTTTCATTAGGCCTGATTCAAGCTGCAGAGCCCATCGTTCTACGCTTTTATGACGAGCCCAACATGCGTCACCTGAGCCTAAGCTCGGAAGGACTCGGCAGCACAACAGTGACCATTCGCGCGGCTACAGATCCAGGCAATGCAGGCACTTGGGTAGGCAATGGAGATCGAAAAGAGAAGTCGCTGCTGTTTTCCCGCATCGTCGGTGAGGGCGAGGACCGCGGAACAGTATTTCTGGCGGAGATCAGTGAATCAAAGGTTAAAATCGGCTACAAACCAGGACAGCGTGATCCGGTGGATGCCGGAATCAACGGGGAATACCGCCGTGCAAGTGAAGCAAAATTTCTGCAACTCGCCAAGAAAGAGTTTGAGGCCGCAAACGATCGGCTTGCGGAAAGTTTAAAGCTAGCCACAAAAAGTTGGCAAACCAGTGATCGCCCAGCCTTGATGTTATGGAAGGCGCAATGGCCAGGCCTGCGCGAACGCTGGATGAGCGCGGCTATTGAAAAGTCTTCGCTTCCAGCAGATCCGAAAGCCAAAGCAGGCCCGCCAACGACGACCAATAAGCCTGCCAATTATTGGATCTACCTAGCTCAGGCGACAGCTCAGGCGTTTTATTTTGTTAGCGCGATGCCAGATCCCAAAACGGGTTTAGGCTGGGATGGTGAATATGATGACTTAGGGGGAGGGCATGTCAGTTTGCGACTCAGTAAGGATGGCAAACTGCGAGTCTCCATCTCCAGTCAACGCATCAACGAAGCAGAGGCTGGAACGCTGGATGCAACTGCACCTGCAGACAAGGTGATGAAGGCCAAGAATGGTGATCTGAGCGCCGAGTTCACCGTCATCGATCCCGAGATCACCGATCCCAGCAAGCTACCACGGATTCGACTTAAAAAGGTCGGGCGTTACTTACAGGTAGAGACTGAGCAGGCCCAGCGCAGCGCTGGACGCGGCTGGTTTGATGGCATCTATCGCGGCAGCGCGGTGCCGGAAGGCTGAGTTTGCGCGGATTACTCAGTGACAAGATTTCAGCGGACTGCTATGAGGTAAGCCATGTTTTATCGTCCGCTTTTTTTGGCCACTTTATTATCGTTTGCATGCTTGCAGCCGTCCCTCTCGGCAGCTGAAAAACCCAACGTCATTTTAATCCTTGCAGATGATTTGGGCTACGCGGACCTAGGTTGCTTTGGCAGCAAGACGATCCGCACACCGCATCTGGATAGGCTTGCAGCAGAAGGAACGAAGTTTACTTCCTTTTATGTGACACAGGCAGTTTGTAGCGCATCCAGGGCTGCACTCATGACGGGCAGTTACCCGAATCGGGTATCCATGCAGGGAGCACTCAATCATACGAGCAAGGAAGGCATTCACCCAGATGAATATTTACTGCCGGAAATGCTCAACGATCAAGGCTACGCGACAGGAATCTTCGGCAAATGGCATCTGGGCACGGCTGGGCTGTTTCACCCGCTCAAGCATGGCTTTGATGAATTCTGGGGCATTCCCTACTCGAACGACAACAGCAAGTTCCACCCAAGTCTGGCTGCCGAAATGCCTCCATTACCAGTGTATGAAGATGCGAAAGTCATCGAAACGGACCCAGACCAGAGCCAGTTCACTCGCCGGATTACCGAAAAAGCCGTGAGTTTTATTCGCCGTCACGCAGATAAGCCCTTCTTTCTGTATGTGCCTCATGTGATGCCCCATGTGCCGATCTTTGCCTCAGAGCGCTTCAAAGGAAAATCTCCTCATGGCCTTTACGCCGATGTCGTGGAGGAGTTGGACTGGAGTGTCGGCCTCATCATGGCCGCGATTCAGCAAGCAGGCATTGCAGAAAAAACACTGGTCCTATTTTTCTCCGATAACGGCCCATTTCTCAGTTATGGCAACCACGCAGGAAGCGCAGCACCACTCCGTGAAGGCAAGCTAACAAGCTATGAAGGCGGTGTGCGCGTGCCATTCATCGCCCACTGGCCTAGCAAGGTGCCTGCGGGAAAAGTCTGTGATCAGGCTCTCACGGAAATGGACATACTGCCAACGATCCGAACTTGGCTTAAAGCAAAACAACTTACGCTTAAAACGGATGGCAAAGATGTCAGTGACCTGTGGTTCGGCAAGGAGGGAGCCAAATCACCCCATGAGGCACTCGTCTTTTATGGTGGATCGGAGCTCCAAGCGATTCGTAGCGGCAACTGGAAGCTGCATTTTCCACACCCCTACATTACCCCAGACTCAGCACTGGGTCGTGATGGGAAACCCTCTAACTGGGGAAACATGAAACCCGCAGCTATCACCCAAAGTGGGATCGAAGGAATAGCGACAAGGCATGGTTACAAGGTGGCACAGCAAGGATTGGCCCTTTATGATCTCATGGCTGACCTCGGAGAAAGCAAAGACCTCAGCGCCGACCACCCAGAGGTAGTAGCTGAGCTTAAAAAGCTCGCAGAAACTTATCGGAGAGATCTTGGCGACAGCTTGACGCACTCCGTGGGTGAAGGGGTCCGCCCTTTAGGAAAGGCTCCATGAACTTGAATGCCCATTTTAACCGCAATGTTCTGGCCGCTTGACGCGTCTTTCACAAGCCTATAGTATCTGTGACCGATGAGAGATTTTGCACCCCCGCGTCTGCCAGCGTTCCTGCTCGCTAGCCTTACCCTTAGCCTACTTATTTCCCCTGCTTCTGCATTCCTGGGAATGTTCGGTAAAAAGGATAAGCAAGCGCCAGCAGCCGATGAGCGGCAAATTCAGGAAACTCAAGCCACCGCCATGCTGATAGAGGCACGCAGTGCCCAGAATGATGGACGTGCAGGCAAAGCGCAGGGAATCTACCAGCAAATCGTGAAGCTATTTCCCTTCACTGTTGCTGCCTCTGAAGCATCCTACGCCAATGCCCTTCTTGTTCGTCAAAGCAGTGGATTGCAGACCTCATTTGATTCCTTTCAAGGCTTCATCGATCAGTATCGCTCCAGCGCCCGCTTTGAAGATGCCATCCAGCAGCAGTATGAAATCGCTGAAATCGCCAAAGGTGGCAAAAAAGAGCGGACACTACTTCTGATTTCAGCCAAAATGGGTGGAGACGAAGTCGTCGCAATGTATAAGTCGATCATTAAAAATGCTCCATTCGGCAAATTGGCTCCACTTTGCCAGTTTAGTATTGGTGAAGTCTATCAGGACATGGGGTCCAAAGACCAAGCTGTATTGGCTTATCAAACGGTGGTAGATAACTACGGCCGAACCAAGCAAGCCAGTGAAGCCCAGTTCCGCATCGGCAGTATCAGCAGCGTCGCTGCGACCCGCAGTGAAGATAAATCCAATATCGTGGCAGCTCGAGATGCCTTGAACACATACATGGCCACCAATCCTTCAGGAGAGCGCTCCACAGAAGCAGAACTAGGACTTCGCCAGATCAATACCGTCGAGGCCACTCAATCCCTCACAGTCGGTAAATTCTACATGCGAATGAAAAAAGCCAAAGCTGCCGCCATCTATTTCAACGAAGCGCTGAAATACGGCTCTCCTGAAGCTTCTACTGAAGCACGCACACTTTTAGCTGAACTAGCTGCCATCGATCCAGATGCTGTATCGGAAGCTAAAAAAGGCCAGCCGGATCAAGACTACACCGTCGTAGGCGCCCGCAACCTCAAAGGCAGCGATGACTACGTCGGCCCACTTCGCCCAGAGCTAGCGCGCCTGGGGCAAAAACCCCAAATGCGTGCTGGAGATGACGGATTCATGCCGATCCCACTGACTGAGCCTAAACTGCCAACCAACAAAAGTGACATGGCCCCCGGATCAGGCAGCCTGCTGCCCCCGGTTGATCAGGAAAAGCCTGCTCTTCTGCCCATCCCACCGACTCCGACTTCGGGTCCGATGCTGCCTTTACAGCCCCCGGCAAGTCTTCCTATTCCGCCAAAGCCAACGGTTCCAGCTCCTTAATCCCCAATTTTTTCGTTAGGATGACCAAGCTCCCATCTCTCATTGCCCTCGGCTTCGTTGGGCTAGTTCTTACCAACTGTGCTGGTTATACACTGGGCGGGCAAAAGCCAACCCACCTCGCAGGCATCACTAAGTTGGCCGTGCCAACGTTTGAAAACCAAACTCTGGAGCCGAGAATCGCATCTTTAGTAACCAATGCACTCATCAAGCAGATTCAAATGGATGGCTCTTACCAAATCGTGCCTCAAGATGAAGCAGAAGCCGTTCTTAATGGCAGCATAACTCGCGTGAGCCGTTCCCAATTCCGATCAGACCGCCGCAATGTTCTGCGAACCTCCCAGTTGCAGATGACCCTGGGCACACAATTTACGATTACCGATACAACCAGTGGACGCTCCATTCACAAAGGCACCTCCAGCGCCAGCTCCTACGTCATCTTGGACTCCAACGTTCAAAACTCCGAAGCTCAGGCTCTTGAAGATGCGGCTCAGCGCCTCTCAGGCACCATCGCCAACGAAATCTCCGAAGGCTGGTGATGCAGGAAGAGACTGAGCCCTCCGAAGCTAAAGTAAGCAACGACGAAGAAGAATCGTCTCTCAGCTTAGAACTTCCGCAGTCGGGCATTGTCCCGGCTCTCTACTTAGTCGCCACTCCAATCGGCAACCTCGCAGATATCACCCTCCGTGCGCTGGATATTCTGAAGCAGGTCGGGGCCATTGCCTGTGAAGACACCCGCCATTCCGGCAGGCTGCTCTCCCATTACAGTATCCGCAGTCGCCTTATTAGTTTGAACGAGCACAACGAGGCGCGCCGCATTCCAGAGCTGATCGCCCACATTCAGGCTGGCGGCAGCGTCGCACTGATCTCAGATGCTGGTATGCCCACCGTCTCTGACCCTGGTCAAAGACTCGTGCAAAGCGTCGTCGCCGCAGGCTTGCGCGTGGAAAGCCTGCCTGGTCCCAGCGCCGTGCTTACGGCCCTGGCCGCTTCGGGTCTTCCGACCACCCCATTCTACTTTGGAGGCTTTTTACCCCATAAAAAAGGTCAGCGAGAAAAAGAACTCGTCGCCGCCATGGCCCGTGATTGTACCAGTGTCTATTTCGAGAGTCCTTATCGGATTGTCGATACTCTGAATATGCTGACCACTCACGGCCCCGAGCACCGTGTTGTCGTAGCACGGGAGTTGACGAAAAAGTTTGAGGAATTTCAGCGTGGTCCGGCCCGAAACGTGCTTGTGCATTATCAAACCAAGACCCCAAAAGGTGAAATCACGCTGGTCATCGCACCGCGCGAACTCCCCAAATGGGTCACTTGGTAAGTGGATAATACCCAACTCTCAACCGATAGCGCCTTCCGTCCTTCAAACACTCGATCACCACCTCAGAGTTGTCATTTGGATTTAGACATTCGTCATTCCACACTCTGCAAACTCTACAGAACCTCGTAAACACCATGATCCCCGCCCCCTGCGACCTCGGCAATACTCCTGAAGCCATCAAAGCTTCCATCGTCAACCATGTTCGCTTTACCCTTGGAGCGTTTGTGGACAGCGCAAGCCCGAATGATTGGTGGGTGGCTACCTGCCTGACCATCCGTGACCGCGTCATGGACAGTGCGACAAAATCACGCACACTGCACCGGCAATCTGGCGTGCGCCGCGTTCACTACCTCTCTTTAGAATACCTCATGGGTCGTCTGCTCGAGAATAACCTGCGTAATTCAGGACTCTATGATGTCACCAAGCAGGCTCTTTCAGAAATGGGCAAAGACCTCGACACGCTGCTCCAGGTCGAGCCTGACATGGGCCTCGGCAATGGTGGCCTGGGCCGCCTCGCCGCCTGCTTCATGGACAGCCTCAGCACCGTGAACCTGCCCGCTATTGGCTACGGCATTCATTACGAATTCGGCCTCTTCCGCCAAGAGTTTGTCAATGGCAAACAAGTCGAGCATCCAGACGCCTGGATGCGTGATGGCTCCCCATGGAAAATAGCCCGTCCGAGCTATCGCCAAAAAGTACAGCTTTATGGCCATGTCATTCAAAAGTTCGATGATCTTGGCCATCCACACTATGAATGGGTAGAGACCAAATGCCTCCTCGGCCTGCCTTGGGACATTCCAATCGTGGGTTATGACAGCCACACCGTCAACGTCCTCCGTCTCTGGCAGGCACAGGCGGATGAAGACTTTAATTTCAAAATCTTCAATGAAGGCAGCTACATTGAAGCGCTTCGCGAAAAAGCACTGGCTGAAACCGTCTCCAAAGTGCTGTATCCCAATGATGCCACCGAATCAGGCAAAGAACTGCGCCTTGTGCAGCAGTACTTCTTTGTCGCCTGCTCCCTGGCTGACATCGTTCGCCGATTTAAAAATGGCTACACTCTACCCTGGAGCGAGTTTCCCGGAAAAGCCGCCATTCAGCTGAATGACACCCACCCTGCCGTGGCCATCCCTGAGCTCATGCGCATCCTAGTGGATGAAGAAAAACTTCCTTGGGCACAGGCCTGGAAGATCTGCCAAGAAACCTTCTCCTACACCAACCATACTCTCCTCCCTGAGGCTCTGGAAATGTGGTCAGTCGGACTCTTTGAGCGTGTCTTGCCACGCCATCTTCAGATCATCTACCAGATCAATCAGCAGTTCCTCGATGGCGACGTCGAGGCCAAATGGCCTGGCGATGCCGAGAAAAAACGTGTCCTTTCACTCATCGAAGAACGCGGCAGCAAATACGTACGCATGGCCCACATGTCCGTCCTCGGCGGTCATGCCACCAATGGTGTCGCAGCCCTGCACACTCGTCTGCTCTGTGAGCGCCTCTTCCCCGAGTTTGCTGAGCTTTACCCAGACCGCTTCCTCAACCTCACCAACGGCATCACCTTCCGCCGCTGGCTCGACGTCTGTAATCCACAGCTTTCCGCCCTCATCACCGAATCCATTGGCGACGCCTGGAAAAAAGACGCCATGCTGTTGCGCGGCCTCGACCCCTTCGCTGAAGACGCCTCCTTCCGTGCCCGCTACCACAAGATCAAGCGCGACCATAAAGTCGTCCTCGCCAAAATTATTCAAGACACCTGTGGCGTCCATGTCAGCCCTGACGCGCTCTTTGACGTGCAGATCAAGCGTTTGCATGAATACAAACGCCAGCACCTCAACCTGCTTAACATCGTCACGCTGTATCGGCAGATATTGGATAATCCAAACGCCGACTTCCACCCGCGTGTCTTCATCTTTGGTGCCAAAGCTGCTCCCGGCTACTTCCTAGCCAAAAACATCATCCACGCCATCAACGCCGTAGCTGCCAAGATCAACAACGACCCACGCGTCGGAGACAAATTAAAGGTTGTCTTCCTGCCGAACTACAGCGTCTCACTCGCGGAAAGAATCATCCCTGCCGCTGATCTCTCCGAACAGATCTCCACCGCTGGGAAAGAAGCCTCAGGCACCGGCAACATGAAGCTTGCCCTCAACGGAGCTCTCACGATTGGTACTCTCGACGGTGCCAATGTCGAGATCGCTGAAGAAGTCGGCGACGACAACATCTTCATCTTTGGCCTCACCGTCGAAGAAGTCACCGAGCTGAAAAACAAAGGATACAATCCCTGGGAATACTACTGGGGAAATGAAGCCCTGCGTAACACCATCGACTGGATCGGCAGTGATTACTTCACCGGTAACGCCAATGAATTCAAGCCTCTACGCGACAGCTTCTTGGAGCACGGCGACCCCTACTTCTGCCTCGCTGACTATCAGTTCTATGTGGATGCCCAAGCTAGAGTCGATGCCGCCTACAAAAACCAGGATCGCTGGTTAAAAATGAGCATCCTGAACACATCACGCGTCGGCAAATTCAGCAGCGATCGCACTATTTTAGAATACGCCAAACACGTCTGGAAGCTCCCACAAGTGCTGGTGCCCTGAGAACTCATTGAAGATCCACCTCTAAGGCGCTTGGTCCGCCAAGTGCCACTTTTAGCTATTCCGTTGCATTAAGTCTCCATTTGACTCATGCCTGAGTTCGTTGCTCGACCTTTAATTCCTGATTAAGTTGAACTGAGCTACGGAGCGAAAGCTTGGGTGAGGCCGTTAACTTGAGGTCGATTTAATTCTGGCATTTCTGCTGAGAAATACACTTGCGCTTCCTCAGGCCCGCAGCACGTCTCAGGCAGCCACATTCGCCTTCATGAAACTCGCCCTGATTCGCCGCCAATTTGCCGCTGTCGGCGGGGCTGAGCTCTATGTGCAGCGACTCCTCAGTGCCTTAGTTTCCGCTGGGCACGAGGTGCACCTCTATGCCGAAAAGTGGCAGGGAGCCCATCCCGGCGTCATCATGCATGCGGTCCCCGTCCAAGCCAACCGTGCACTCGGGCCAGTGGTCTTCGCTGATGCCGTCTCCCGTCAGCTGACCGATCACGATTATGACGTCGTTTTCAGCCTGGAGCGCACTGTCGATCAGGACGTTTACCGCGCGGGCGATGGTCTGCATCGCGTTTGGCTGCAGCAGCGGAAACGTTATGCGTCCTGGTGGCGGAGGCCCTTTGTCGGACTCGGCGCTTTTCATGCCAACATGCAGGCACTAGAAGCTCGCACCTTTGATCCAGTCAATACCCGCCACATCATCGTCAATTCAGACATGGTGAAGCAGGAGATTCTAAGCCACTTCCCCTTCCCTGCAGAGCGCATCCACCTTATCCGCAACGGAGTCGAGACGGCTAGATTTCAGCATCAGGACCGAGCCGCCATGCGGGCCCAATTCGGTTACAAAGACAGCGACTTTGTCCTGCTCTTTGTCGGTAGCGGCTGGGAGCGCAAAGGCCTGCCCTTTCTTCTTCGCCTGATGCGCCAATGGCGGGCTATGCAGCCAGAGGTCAAGCTGCTGATTGTCGGCAAAGGCCGTCTCGGCAGCAAACCACCGCCAAATGTCACGCTCGCCGGCCCCATGAAAAAAGTCGAAGAAGCCTACGCGGCCGCCGACCTGATGACCTTCCTGCCTATTTATGAGCCCTGCGCCAACGTCGTTGCCGAGGCACTTTCCAGCGGTTTACCCGTCATCACAAGTCGCTTCAATGGTGCGTGCGAGCTCATCGAGCCCGGCATCAACGGCCACATTCTTAAAGACCCCGCAGACCTACCCAGCCTAGAAACCGCCATTGGTTTTTGGAAATCCAAATCCCACAGACGCCCCGTCCCTACCACCCTGCCTCTTGACCTTGAGACGAACGTTCAGTCCACCCTCAGATTGCTTGAGTCCATTGCTGCTGAGAAGAAGCGAAGCATCGTTGATTGCCAAAATAAGCTTGGTTCGACTCAACAAGCCTCTTTGCATCCCGGTCATAACGGCCGCAATGAAGCTGATAAACGTGTTTAGGGGTGACTTAACCGATCTTCTCTGAACCAAAGTATCCACGCAGGGCTTCAGGAATGACAATGCGACCATCAGCTTGCTGGTATGTTTCCACGAGAGCGACAAAGAGCCGTGCTAGGGCCGTTCCAGAGCCATTGAGAGTATGGGGGAAGCGATTTTTGCCATCTTCACTCTTGTAACGCAAGTTCATGCGGCGGGCCTGATAGTCGCCGAAATTAGAGCAACTAGAGACTTCGAGATAAGTCCCCTGACCTGGAGCCCAGACTTCGATGTCATAGGTCTTGGCAGAGCCGAAACCGATGTCGCCGGTGCAGAGCTCGATGACGCGATAATGCAGGCCAAGGAGTTGCAGCACTTTTTCAGCATTGGCTGTGAGGCTTTCCAGCTCAGCCATGCTGGCTTCAGGCGTGGTGATCTTAACGAGCTCCACTTTATCAAACTGATGCATGCGAATGAGTCCTCGCGTTCCTAGACCGGCACTGCCTGCCTCACGGCGGAAGCAAGGCGTGTAAGCGGCATATTGGATCGGCAATTGCTCTTCTTTGACGATCTCATCACGATGCAGATTGGTCACGGGCACTTCAGCCGTAGGGATGAGGTAAAGGTCGTCTTCTGGGCTGTGATAGACTTGATCACCGAACTTCGGCAACTGGCCCGTTCCGACAAGGCACTCGGCTTTGACCAAGTGGGGCGTATTGACCTCCTGATAACCATGCTGCGTGGTATGCAGATCGAGGAGGAAATTGATCAAAGAACGTTCCAGGCGCGCTCCGGCACCACGATACACCACAAAGGCGCTGCCAGTGATCTTGGCACCAGCCTCGAAGTCGAGCATGCCAAGAGCTTGGCCGAGGATGGTGTGATCTTTGGGCTCAAAGTCGTAGCTGGGCTTAGCGCCCCAGACACGGACTTCAGGGTTCTCCTCTGCGGTGTGCCCCACGGGACAGGCTTCATGTGGGAGATTGGGTAAACCTAGCAGCAGGTCACGCTGACGAAGGTCAGCAGCATCAGCGTCACGACCGATTTCTTCAATGCGCTCGTTAATACCGCGCACCTCGGACTCAATGGCGCTGGTGTCTTGGCCGTTCTTTTTGGCAATGCCGATGTCTTTACTGATTCGGTTACGATCACCCTGAAGCTTTTGCCGCTCGGTCTCTGCGCTACGTCGAGCGGTGTCGATAGAAAGCAATTCATCCACAACGGAAGCGTAGTCACCACTGCGGTTAGCGAGGCGTTGTTTGACGAGGTCGGTGTTTTCGCGGATCAGGCGGATATCAAGCATAGGGCGCGGAGGCTAGGGCGGGATCGGCTATTGGCAAGAGTGCTTTGGCAGGAAGGTGAATTTACTACGACTCAGCGCCGCACCAGTCGAAACTGGCGCTGGAAGCGCAGAGGGGTCATCCCCATCAGTTTGTGGAAGTGATGAGTAAAGCTGCTCTGGTCACAAAAGCCGAGATCCATGGCAACTTGGCAGATTTGAGCGTCCTCATGCTGAAGGGCCTCGCACCCAGCCTGGATACGGAGTTTCATGATGAAAGCCTGCGGGCTGCAACCAAAGGTCTCGACAAATTTCCGGTGCAGTTGACGGGTGCTCAAATGGACCATCTCCGCGAGTTCTTCGATGCTGATGCGCTGTTTAAAGTGCTCTCGAATGTAGGACAAAGCGCGGTCGATGTGAAGATACGGATGCACGTTTTGCACAGCCTGACCGTAACTCTGCGTGGTGCCCATGATGCCGATGAGACGACCCCGTTTATCATGCATGGGCATCTTATGAGTGATGAACCAATCGGGGATACCCTGAGGATTGAAGAAGAGCTCCACGATGTTAAGACGCGCCTGACCTGTTTTTAAGACCTCCTCGTCATCTCGGCGGAAGTTCTCTGCCAAGCGCTGCGGGAAGATGTCAAAATCCTCCTTTCCGATTAAGTCTGTCTCTACCGTGAAGCCCAGACTTTCGACGAAGTGCTGATTGGCACAGACGAACTGAAAACGGCTATTTTTCGCAAAGAACGAGATCCCAGGCAGATGATCAAAGAGCCGGTAAAACTGACTTTCTGGTGCTAGGGATTGCAGGAATTGGTTGCGAAGATCTGCGGCTGACATGGGCGTCACGATGACACGATTCTGGGGACGACGCCAGATTCTTTCATGACAGCTTAGCTGGTCGGCGCTAGGACTAGAACATGGCATTGAAGGCAACCATCCACAAAGCAAGCATCCAAGTCTCTGATCTGGATCGCAATGCATACAGCGACCACAATCTGACGATAGCCCGGCACCCCTCGGAGACCGACGAGCGCATGATGGTCAGGATGCTGGCCTTTGGCCTGAATGCACCTCAAAACAATGACTTGGGCGATTTAGAGCTGGGCAAAGACATGTGGGAACCGGATGCGCCGGCCCTTTGGCAAAAGGATCTGACGGGGCTGCTCATGCACTGGATCGAGCTCGGCCAACCGGATGAGAAACAGATTTCACGCGTTTGCAGCCGCTCGAAAAAGGTCACGGTTTACAGCTACAGCACAGCCACGAGTGTTTGGTGGGCTGGCATTGCCAATAAAATCACTCGGGCTAAGAATTTGACGATTTGGCAGATCCCAGCTGAGCAGGCCGAGGCCCTTGGAACCCTAGTCAAGCGGTCGATGGATCTGCAACTCACGCTGCAAGATGGCAGTCTATGGGTCGGTGAAGGAGAGCGCTCGGTAGAAATTACACTCCAGTGTCTCTACGGCAATCCAGATGCCTGACCGACCATGATTCACATCGTGCTCTATCAGCCTGAAATCCCGCATAACACCGGGGCCGTGGGAAGGTTATGCCTGGCTACTGGTGCGCGGCTGCATTTGATCAAACCCCTTGGCTTTAGCCTAGAGGACCGATATCTGAAGCGTAGCGGTTTGGATTACTGGGCCGATGTGGATGTCCATGTTTGGGAAAGCTGGGAAGATCTGCGAGATCAGGCCGGATTCAATGCACGCTTCATGTTCATCGAGTGCCAAGGTGAAGGCACCTACTGGCAGGCAGATCTGCACAGTCCCTCGGAGCTGTATCTTGTCTATGGCCCTGAAACGAGCGGCATCCCACCGGCAATCATGGCTGAATATCCAGGACAAACTTGGCACATCCCGATGCAGGGCACACGCAGTTTGAATCTATCCACCGCGGTCGCCATCGTGCTCTACGAAGCCGTGCGGCAGCAGTCACTCACCACGTCAGACTTGTAACGGGCAAGCGCGTCTCATTGTGGTGCGACTTGATGATTTGACCATCTTTCAGCTGCAAAACACGATCTGCCATACCCGCCATGTCCGCGTTATGCGTGATGATGACAGTCAATGTACCTAGCTCACGATTGATCCGCTCCACAGCCTCTAGCACATTGATGCCTGTATTCACATCCAGCGCGCCTGTCGGCTCATCACAAAGGAGCACTTCCGGCTTTTTGGCAATGGCACGCGCGATGGCCACACGCTGCTGCTCGCCGCCACTGAGCTGACTAGGAAAGTGATCCATGCGGTGCTCTAGACCGACCAATGCCAGAGCATCCTCGGGTTTCATCGGGTCACGCGAAATATCGGTGATGAGCGCCACATTCTCCCGAGCAGTGAGGCTGGGGATGAGATTGTAGAACTGAAAGACAAAACCCACGCAGTTCCGCCGGAACAAGGTCAGGGTGCGCTCATCTCCCTCTGTCAGGTCCCAGCCACGGTAGCGCAATTGGCCACTCTTAGGCACATCCAGACCACCAAGAATGTTTAATAAAGTGGACTTCCCACTGCCAGAGGCTCCCAGCAGGACGACCAATTCACTCGCGTGAAAGTCAATGTCCACATTGTTTAAAGCCACCACATCCAGTTCACCGGTGTGATAGATTTTGCGTAATGCACGAGCCTGAAAAATAGGCTCAGTCGAATGATGTGATTCGGGTGAAGACATCATTCGGTAAGCTGAGCCCACTGGATTCTAACAGAGTCTATTAATGACAGCCGCAGCCTTCACCACAGCCTTTTTGACCGAAGACTTCATCATGAGTTGGCACACGTCCTTTTTCGAGCGTCTTACCGACGAAGCCATTCACTTGGTTGGCGACTTCTTGAAGGACGTCCTGAGCGGCAACAAAAGCCTGAATACCTTCATGGGCGTCGGCCTTTTCTTGAAGAACTTGGAAGCTGCTGATCTCTGCAGGGTCCAATGGCTGACCGCTGCGGTGGCGCTGCTCCAGAGAGCGGCCAGTGGTCATCACGTCACGATACAGAGCCACGGCTTGCTCGTCAGCGAGGAAGGTTTCAGCCGTTTCACGGGCAGTTTGCACGGAGGAATCCGCTACAATGGCGGCACAGAGGGCTTCGATATGAGAGGCGATGGCGGGGGCGAGGGCTACAGTCATGGGCGAGAATGCTATCGCATGAATCACAATTGTCGAATGCCCGCTTGCACATTGATGCATTCTTCGTCATTCCAGATCCTGACAACATGACTTTCCTCCACACAGCCGACTGGCAGCTGGGTAAACCTTTTGCGCGCATCGAAGATGAGCAAAAACGCGCCCTCGTCCGTCAAGAAAGAATCCACGTGCTTTCTAGAATCGGCATCCATGCCCAAGAACAGAGGGCTGAGTTCATTCTCGTCGCAGGAGACCTCTTTGATTCCCCCAGTCCCGATAAGGCCATTGTTTCAGCAACCTGCGCTGCTATCGGTGGACTCAAAGTGCCCGTTTATGCTATCCCCGGCAATCATGATCACGGTGGACCTGGCAGCGTTTGGGAGCAGCCTTTTTTTATCCATGAACGCCAAGCGCTCGCTCCAAATTTAACTTTACTCCTGAAAGCAGAAGCCCTGGAGCTGGATTCAGTCGTGCTGTTTCCCTGCCCACTTTTGCATCGACACGAAACTGGCGAAACAACCGCTTGGCTTCGCAGCACTGACTTCTCGGCCTTTGGGACAAAAACTCGCATCGTCATGGCCCACGGCACCGTGCAGGACTTTGGACCCACAGGCGATGATGAAGACACTTCCATGCCTGCCAATTACTTGGATCTAGGCCGCCTACCCATGAACGAGCTGGACTACATTGCTCTAGGAGATTGGCATGGAATGAAGCAAATCAACGATAAAGCTTGGTATTCAGGCACCCCAGAGCCCGATCGTTTTCCACGAGGGGAAAGCAACCTTCCAGGTCGTATCCTGAGCGTCAGTGTAGAGCGCGGCCAAATCCCCACAGTCACGACACTATCGACGGGACGATTAAATTGGCATGAACTGGAGCATACTCTCACTGAAGAATCCGGTCTGACGACTCTGGAAAAGACTCTATCGTCCGATCTATCTCTGGGTACCGGACAGGATTTACTACGACTCACTTTAAGAGGCAGTTTAGGCATCAGTGCCTTGACCGAACTGGAGTCACTGCTTGCCACATGGCAATCACGCCTGCTTAGGCTACGACTTCATCAGCACATCACCATCTCACCGACCGACGATGAGATTGCCGCTCTGACCCAACGCACAGATGCACCACTCATCGCACGGGTCGCCGAAAAGCTTCTCGCCCTAGGCATGAATGACGGAGAATCCGCCGAGATTGCACGCAGCTCACTGCGTCAGCTGCATGCAGCACTGAAATAGAAACTTATTGGATCTGAGTGATTCATGATTTTGATGATTTTTGATGGCTTCCCGTCCAGTTCCTCGCGCAGTTACTCAGGAGTCTCATCCGTTTCGATGGTCGCCACGCTACCTGCTCCGCAGCCCTGCCGACTCAGGTGCAAGCGCTGTTAATGAGACGAACGCCCTCCAGAACAAGCCTATGTCCATGGTGCAGGCCGCGGTCGTATCGAAGATCACGCTGAGGATCGCTCCAACAGCACTTCCTGCACTTTGATGTAGGGTGACTTGCTGAAGGCTCTTTTGACATCGGTCGGTTTTGCTAACTATGGCTAGGCAGTAATGAACCTCTTCATCATCATATTTCAGACAACAGGATCGGCGAAGAGTCGTTTTGATCTGGATACCCTCAAAACAGTCATATTAGCCTTTGGCGATGCTTTGCCAAAGGCACGTTCGAGTCTTCATTCAAAGTCAGTTCTGGCATATTGAGTGATGTAAAAACCAAGCTGAACCTAACTGTGTTGAAAGCCATTGACAGGGAGGCTAAATAAAGCAACTAAGCCAAAAACAAGCATTGATACTTAAATCGACCCCCGTGAAGCGATCCAGAATGTCATGTAACCCCAATCCCTGATTTACCATGGCTTTACACAAACTCTCAGCAGCAGAACAGACCGCAGCACACTTGAAAGATTGGCTGTTAAACAAGAATGCCACGAATCGGATCCCTGGCGTGGATCGACTTTCGTCAGAATTAGGAGTCTCTCGTGACACTGTTCGGCGCGCGCTCATTCTGCTGGAGAAAATTGGCATCATCCGCAGCGATGGTAAGGGCAAACCACGCGTCATTGTCAATGATCCAACTCTCGACGGTGACCAGTCTAACAGGTCTAAAGTCCTTCGCGTTAAAATTTTACTAGACATGAATATGGAGCACCTAGCTTCCTACCTAGTCACTTATGCATTGCAATTGCAGCAACAGTTGACAGATGTAGGCTGCCACTGCCAATTTACTGATCGCACACTCGCGGATTTCGACCATCAACCGCAGCGTATTTCACGCTACGTGGCAGGCAATGAGGCCGATGTTTGGATCGTCATGGCGGCACCCAGTGAGGTCCTAGAATGGTTCGAACAACAATCTTTTGTGACCATTGCTTGGGACGGTCGACATCGTCATCTCAGCTTGCCAGGCTCTGGCACGAACCTAGTTCCCGCGATCCGTGAAGCCACTCGGCACCTGATCTCCTTGGGGCATCGACGAATTGCTTATCTCGCGCCGCCAATTATCCGCCAGCCAAGCGTCAGCACTTCGGGTCAGGCCTTTTTAGAAGAATTGAATACGCGCAGTGGGTCTGCTGCCTCTTCCTATCATCTTCCTGAGTTTTCCTCTGACCCTCATGGCATTGAGCTTGCCCTGAAAGAGATGTTCCGCGTCACTCCACCGACAGCCCTGATCGTTGGCATGCACTCCTATCACTTGACGGTGCTTAGCTTTTTGCGGCAGAATAATCTACGCGTTCCAGAAGATGTGTCCATCATCGCTGGTTACATGGATGCAAAGTTAGACTGGATGATTCCGAGGCAGGCCCACTTTCATCTTCAGATGGATAAGATTGTACGCCGGATCGTTAAGTGGATCGAAGATGTCATGGGTGGAAAGCGCCCTGATGGCTGCGCCATCTACGATGCAGCCTACTTTTCCGGTCCGAGTGTGGGACCAGTATCGCTCTAATATTCAACAGTTCATGAATTTAGGTGTAGCCTGATTTCGGTAGCCATTTATTTAAAACTTACCGAGAAAGATGAATATCATGACTACACACCAAAGGCATGAGTTAGTTTAGACTGGATTCCTTGATTTTGATTCAAGACACGACGCCTTCTAAGTGAGCCGCACTTGCCTCGGGCACGACCACGCGTCATGGTGCTGATCATTGCCACCGCATGAAACGCCTCTACCGCCACGCCCAGATCGCCTCTGAAGATTCACCAAAACTCCTCAATGCTGACGTCCTCGTCGAGGCTGATCGCATCATCTGCGTCGCCCCAGAGATCACGGGAGTCACTGATTGTGAAATCATCGACTGCACTGGCCGTATCCTATTACCCTCCCTTTTTGATATTCATGTCCATGCACGTGAGCCTGGGCAGGAGGACAAAGAAAACATTGCCAGTTGTGCTGAAGCCGCAATCAACGGCGGCGTCACCGGCTTTGTCATGATGCCCAACACAAGTCCAGCCATCGACAACGCTGGTGTCGTCCGCACCGTTCTAGAAAGTGCCCGCCGCACCCGCATCGGGGCCACCCTTTTCACCACCGGAGCCATCACTAAAGGGCGCAAAGGCGAAGATCTCGCTGGCATCGCTGCGATGAAGGCTGCTGGAGCCGTCATGCTCTCTGACGACGGATTCCCCGTGGACAATCCCCAAGTCCTGCGCCGTGCCATGGAGTATGCCCGCGACTATGATCTGCCAATCGCCAGTCACTGCGAGGTGAAGGAACTCAGCGGAAAAGGCTGCATGCATGAGGGCAAGATCAGCTATTCTCTTGGTCTCCCAGGCATCCCCAGTATCAGCGAAGAAATTGGCATCTCACGCGACATCCGTCTAGCCGAGTTCACCGGCGTTCACCTCAATATCCAACATGTCACGACCGCTGAGGGTATGAAGACGATCAAGCGCGCAAAGGATCGTGGCATCCGAGTCACCTGCGAGATCGCCCCACATCACCTCATGTTCAGTCAGGAGGACATTGGTGATTACGACACCAACTATAAAATGAATCCGCCGCTGCGCACCAAGGAAGAAAACGCGCTCCTGCTTCAGGGCCTAATTGATGGATGGTTCGACGTTATCGCCACCGACCACGCACCGCACACACCCTTTGAAAAACGCCAGGACTTTGCCAGCGCGCCCTTTGGCATCACTGGATTAGAGACTGCTCTCGTCTCTCTCTACGATCGTTTCATTGCCAAAAGCGCCTTCGGCTGGGATCTCATCGTAAAACGCTACTCGGCTGAGCCTCGCAGGATCATGAAATTGCCGCCAGTGCCTATTATTGAGGGTGGTATTGCCGACTTCATCCTCTTTAACCCAGCCCGTAGCACCACCTTCAGCCGGGATTTCATGAAGTCCAAGAGCATCAATACCCCCTTCATCAACCAAACCCTCCAGGGCATGGTCGAGCGCGTCATGTATCGCGGGGAAGAGCTTCTCGTACGCTGAACTCATTCCAAAAATCCGGAATAGGCAGGGAAACGATTGGCAAAGCATTCTGAAAATCCGGAATGACTCAACCACGCTTTGGATGATCATTCCAAAAACGTGGAGTGGTCAAAAATCGCCATTTACCTCAAATTGGGCAATTTTCAGTCAGCCCAAACCTAAAAATTTCGACGTTATGCCAAAATTTGCAAACTTTCGATTGTGAATAGATCCAAATCGTGCAGATTCACCCTCGAAACTGCAATTTTCAACCATCACCCACATGAGCACACCCAAAATGGACGGCGCGCAGGCGCTTATTAAAACTCTCGGAGACCTCGGCATCGAGTACGTCTTCGGTTACTCCGGCGGAGCCGCGATTCCGATTTTTGATGCCCTGCAGACCGTGAAGACGGACATGAAGTTCATTCTCGTCCGCCACGAGCAGGGAGCTGTGCACATGGCCGATGGTTACGCCCGCGCCACAGGCAAGCCTGCTGTTGTTCTCGTAACTTCCGGCCCTGGCGCTGGCAATACAGTGACCGGCATTATGACGGCCCAGATGGACAGCGTGCCGATGATCATCCTTTGCGGACAGCAGGTCACCTGGATGCTCGGGAAGGACGCTTTCCAGGAAGCAGATATCTTTAATATCACGGCCCCAGTCGTGAAGCACAACTTCTTGGTGAAGAACTCGAATGCCCTGCCCCGCGTTGCCAGAGAGGCCTACCACATCGCCACTACCGGCCGCCCAGGTCCAGTTCTGATCGACATTCCAAAGGACATCAGCCAAGGACCCTTCACCGGCACCTTTGATGAGCCGATGGATCTCCCTGGCTACCATCCCGAAGAAAACTTCAAGATTGATCAAGCCGGCATCAAAGAAGCCGCCCGCTTGCTCTCAGGTGCTAAGCGCCCGGTCATCCTCGCCGGCCAAGGCGCCATGATTGCTCGTGCTGACAAGGAACTCCTCGCGCTGGCGGAAACGCTCGGCTGCCCAGTCGTCACAACCCTGCTAGGCAAAGGCGTCTTCCCGGAAACCCATGCCCTTTCCCTCGGCATGCTCGGCATGCACGGCACGGCCTATGCCAACAAGGCTATCTGCGAAGCCGATCTCATCTTCAATGTCGGTTCACGCTTCGATGACCGCATCATCGGTAAACCGCACATGTTTGGCCGTAACGCCAAGCTCATCCACATCGACATCGATGCGGCAGAGTTTAACAAGATGATCCAAGTGGACGTCATGATCAAAGGCGATGCCAAGGCCGCGCTCCGCGATATTCTGCCACTCGTCGAAAAACTGCCGACTGAAGATTGGCTGGTGCACCTTGACGGCTACAAAAAGAAATTCCCGCTCAGCTACAAGAAGCAAGGAGGTCTGCGCATGCAGCAGGTCATCGATGAACTTTATCATCTCAGCAAAGGTAAGGCCATCATCTCTACCGATGTGGGCCAGCACCAAATGTGGGCAGCTCAGTTCTATAAGAACGACAGCAGCTACCACTGGCTCAGCTCCGGCGGAGCAGGCACCATGGGCTTCGGGTTCCCTGCGGCTATCGGTGCGCAGCTTGCCTATCCTGACAAGCTTGTCGTCTCCATCTCGGGTGACGGCGGCTTCCAAATGACCTTGTTTGAGCTGGCCACCGCTGCCATTCATAAGCTTCCGATCAAGATCCTCATCCTGAACAACAGCTACCTCGGCATGGTACGCCAGTGGCAGGAATTGTTCTTTGAAAACCGCGAAAGTGGTGTGGACCTCATCGGCAACCCTGACTTCGTCAAGCTTGGTGAAGCTTACGGCATCAAAGGCTGGCACATCCGCCGCCCCGCAGATGTCGAGCGCGTCCTGCAGCAGGCTCTCGATTACAACGACGGCCCCTGCATCATCGAAGCTGAGTGCATCAAATACGAGAACGTCTTCCCGATGATTCCTGCAGGTGCCGCTCTCGAAGACATGCTCACCGAAGCGCCGAAGCATAAAATGGAAAAACCCACCGGTTCGACCTAGATGATGTAGCCACGCTCGCCAGAGCGTGGCACGTCTGACCATCTGGCATGAAGGCTGATGAAACTCAACCAGATCATCCAAGGAGATGCCTTCATCGAGCTCCAAAAGCTTCCTGATTGCATCGCTCAAGCCATCATCGCTGATCCACCTTACTTCAATGTTCTCGAAAATGAAGCCTGGGATACTCAATGGAAAACCGCTAAAGACTACCTCACTTGGTGTGAGGCGTGGGCTGGTGAATCCATGCGCGTCCTACGCGATGACGGCCTCTGCTTCATCTTCGGCCAGCTAGGCAAACGCGAGCACGCCTTTCTTCACCTCATGTCCCGTCTCACTCTCCAGCATCAATTTCACGATCTTATCATCTGGGACCGTGCCGTTGGCTACGATGAGCGCCGGGATAGCTTCACGCCCCAATATGAAATGATCCTGGTGATGAGGAAAGGCGACAAAGTAAAGTTTAACAAAGAGGCTGTTCGTGTCCCCTATGATGCCAGAACCATCGAGACCTACCTCAAAGACAAGCGCTACAAAAACATGGACGCCCGCCGCGCTCATCTGGATGCCGGCAAGTTCGCCACCAACATCCTCCGCGTCCCCAGTCTGAAAGGTGTCTCCAAGGAAAAATGTGGCCATCCCTCCCAGAAGCCCCTCGATCTCATCGAAAAACTCATCGCCTGCTCCACCGACGGGAACGACCTCGTCATTGACCCGTTCCTCGGCTCTGGCACCACCGCAGCGGCCGCCCAGCGTCTGGGCCGCCATTGGCTAGGCATCGAAAAAAGTTCCAACTACATCCAGATCGCTCAAAAACGCCTCAATCGCCAAGACTGATCTTTCATCTGAAATCCTTCCATCAACCATCGTAAATCATCCATCCCATGAGCGACCGCATCCCCGCCACAACCGATAAAAAGCCAGCTCCACAAGCTGACATCATCAACATCCACACGCTCAGCGTCATGGTGAACAATCAGCCTGGCGTCCTCGGCCGCATCTGCGCTGTCTTCAGCCGTCGCGGATTTAACATTGAGTCCCTCGTCGTCTCCCAAACCCGTGATCCACGCTTCAGTCGCATGACCATCGGCATCAGTGGTCATCCCGAAGGCCTGCACCAAATCATCATGCAGGTGAATAAGCTCATCGACGTCATTCATTGCATTGAGCACACTGACCGTGACGCCGTTTCCAAAGAACTCGTCCTCATCAAAGTCGCCGCCAGTGCAGCCGAGCGTACCGAGATCCTACAAATCATTGAGCATTACAACGGCAAGACCGTCGATCTCCAAGAAGACAGCCTCATCGCCCTCATCGCTGGCAACACCGATAAGCTCGACGCCGCCGTCCGTCTGCTCAGCAAGTTCAACATCGTGGAAACCGTCCGCACCGGTAAAGTCGTCATGGCCCGCGGCCTAGAGACGACCTAATTTGATCTAACTCCGCATCGCGGTTTGTTTTTTTCCGTTCGCTGGGCGATGGGTGAAGGCCTTTGAGACTTTCACCCACCGCAAAACCCACCAGCACAGAAATCGCACCCGACATCCGACTGGATTCAAGACGCGCCCTCATTCACGTCAAAGAGGGCTGGATGGCCTTAGCAGATTTACACTACGGCTACGAACTTCGCCGCCAACTGCATGGCGATCTCCTGCCTGATTGGGGCATGGAAACCTGTGAGCAGACTCTTATCTCACTGATCCACGATCACCACCCCAGGCGCCTCATTTTGGTCGGCGACATCATGGACGGCAAAAGCAGCGCCGAAGAGACCCATGCCTTTTTAGAGCGCATCCAGGAAGAGGTCCCAGAACTCATCAGCATCCAAGGCAATCATGATCGTCCACCTTTACGGAAAAGCTGGAATCTCGTGGAAACGCATCATGAAGGCGAGTTTACCTTCACTCATGGCCACCGCTGGACCCAGGAGCAAACTTCAGATGTGGATGTCTATACCCATTCCGCAGCCGGCACCACCATCACTCATTCCAAGACCATCCACATCACCGGTCACGAGCACCCCGCTGTTCATTTAAAAGATGGCGCCGGATTAAAGTTAAAGCTTGCCGCCTTGGTACAAGAACAAATCACCCCACGCCAACAGCGCTGGATCCTGCCTGCCTTTTCTCCCTGGGCCATGGGCGGGGAGTACACTTCTACTCATACCCGCCTAGCCACTTGGATCTGCGCCCCCACCCGAGTCTGGCGGATGCCCTGAGAAGGCTACTCGTCTTTACGCTTACTCGGATCAAAGAAGATCTTCACGTCAGCTTCGGTGGTGCCCAGGATCTCTTGGGCTCGTTTCAAAGCGTTGCGCGTGGCCACATTGGGATTGCTCGGACTGGCTGGAAAAATGTTTTCTTTGCCAATGACTTCCACAATACCAGAATCACGAAGGACTTTATAAACATCCTTCATCACACCGCTGATGAGCAAATCACGGCCATTTCGGCGTAGCAGGGCCACAAGCTCTTCGAGAGCAATGACACTGGTAGCATCCATGTGCCGTGCGTTTTTTAAGCGTAAGATGATGATGCGTAGATTCGGATCACCACAAGTGCGCTGAATTTGAGTGCGAAAAAGATCTGCGGCCCCAAAGAAGAGTTCACCTTCCACATGCACGATAGAAACTGATGGTGTCTGGCGGACACCAGCCTTGGGCGCTTCTGCTAAATGCCCTTCTTGATTGAACTCATATTCCACCAAAGAGGGCTGGCTGGCTTTTCGCAAATACAGCATTACCGAGATGCCGACGCCTGTAAAAATGGCTACGTGTAAGGGCACCATCAAG
>Ga0164294_10001086_pt1 | contig 25589 bp, 25 predicted proteins | sample GEODES005metaG_FD_111479 | JGI IMG/M metagenome (GOLD analysis project Ga0164294, IMG submission 111479) | Oligotrophic lake water microbial communities from Sparkling Lake, Wisconsin, USA - GEODES005 metaG | ecosystem: Environmental > Aquatic > Freshwater > Lake | place: USA: Sparkling Lake...
AGAATCCACCGTCGTGATGAAGGGCCTCGAAGCCGGCACCATCGACATTGTGGTGGGCACGCACCGCTTGCTACAGCCGGACCTCAAGTTCAAGGACCTTGGCCTCGTGGTCATCGACGAAGAACACCGCTTTGGTGTGCGCGACAAGGAACGCCTGAAGACGCTGCGCGCTAACGTGGATGTGCTGACACTCACCGCTACCCCTATGCCGCGCACGCTGAACATGGCATTGGGCGGCCTGCGCGACTTGTCGCTCATCACCACGCCGCCGGCAGACCGCTTGGCGGTGCAAACCTTCGTATCTGAATGGAACCCGGCCGCCATCCGCGAGGCCTGCCTGCGCGAACTGCGCCGCGGTGGCCAGGCGTATTTTCTGCATAACAGCGTGGAGACTATCGAACGCCGGGCGCAGGAACTGCGCGACCTGCTGCCGGAAGCGGAAATACGCGTGGGCCATGGCCAGATGCGCGAACGCGACCTAGAACAGCTGATGTTGGACTTCTGCCATCGGCGCTTCGACATTCTGGTGTCCACCACCATCATCGAAAGCGGCATCGACGTGCCTACCGCGAATACCATCATCATCGACCGCGCGGACAAGTTGGGGCTGGCCCAGCTGCACCAGCTGCGCGGCCGCGTTGGGCGTTCACACCACCGTGCCTACGCGTACTTGCTAACGCCACCCAAGGGCGTCATGACGCAGGACGCACAGAAGCGCCTCGAGGCCATCGAAAGCTTAGAGGAGCTGGGTGCCGGGTTCACGCTGGCCACGCATGACTTGGAGATTCGCGGTGCCGGCGAACTGCTGGGCGACGACCAGAGCGGCCAGATGCACGAGGTGGGCTTCCAGCTTTACATGGACCTGCTCGACCGTGCCGTGAAGAGCTTGAAGGCCGGCAAGGAGCCACAGCTTGATGAACCGCTGCACAGCGGCACCGAGATCAACCTGAACACGCCGGCGCTCATCCCCGAGGACTACATGCCGGACGTGCATCTGCGCCTGCGGCTTTACAAGCGCATCTCCGCCGCCGAAGACGCCGAAGCACTGGCGGACTTGAAGAGTGAACTGGTGGACCGCTTCGGCCCGCTGCCGGAGCCGACGCAAACCCTGCTGAAACTGGCGGCGCTGAAGCAGCAAGCCAGCCCGCTGGGCCTGAAGCGCCTCGAGGTCGGCCCCGCCGGTGGCGTGGTGCAGTTCGCGAAGGACACGAAGGTGGAACCCGTCAAGCTCATCAAGCTGGTGCAAAAAGAACCGAAGACCTGGAAGCTGGACGGGCAGGACAAACTGCGCTTCTATGGCACCTTCCCCTTCGAAGAGCAGCGCTTGGCGCAGGCCGAGAAGGTGCTAAAACTACTGACTTGAACCTCGTGCGAAGGGTGATAGCCAGCGTACTGCGTGGCTTACCCGCAGCCCTCACGCCGGCGCACGCACCAGCACAAGGGCGCCGAAGCTCTCGTGGTCGAAGTAGTGGCGTTCGTTGAACTTCACGCGGCGCTTTTCGGAGAGCACCAACTGTAGGCCGTCTTTCGGCACCCACAGCGCATCCAGTCCAACGGTCAGGTAGGTGCCGCGGGTGAACACTAGGCTGCCATTCACCTGCCCCGCTCCAGGCGCAGTAGCCAACACGTCGCCTAGAGCGATGGTGCCAGTAGCGTTCGCAGGCACAGGCATCACCCAGCCACCCAAGGCTACCAGCCCGTAGTCTGCGCGCTTGCGCAGCACTGCGGCGGAACCTGCCAGCTGCAACGAGGCTTGCGGCAGCGTCGTCAGCTGTTCGCGCACCAGCGTCGGCATCGGCATGGACACGTTGCGTTCGTCTACCGGAGATGGCGGCAACGCACCTTGTCGGAACAGCAGCAATTCCATGACGAGGCCGTTAGCAGCCGCAGGCGCCGCACTCTGTGACTGGCTCTGGGCTTCTGCAGCGCTGGCCGCGAGCAAGCCCGCACCCGCCAGCCCACCCAAGGCGAGGGACTGCTGCAGGAACTGGCGGCGATCTTTCATTCCTTGGCTCACAGCGCTACCACTCGGTTACCGCCATACGCCTTGGCCTCGTTCAACGCTTCCATCAAGCGCGCATGGAAAACATTCCAAAGCTCGCCGCGCGTCGGCGTGTGCGTCAACACTGCAGCGGAAACCGTGAGGTACCGGCCTGAGGGCGACTTGGGATGATGGATGGCAAGGTCTGCCACGCGCTGGACCAACACTTGGGTGTGCGTTTCAGCGGCGTCCGCCGGCATGCCCGAAGCCATCGCGGGGAAGTGTCCGCCTTCGGTGCGCGCCAGCAAGTCGCTCGGGCGACGCAGCCCGCCATGTAGCGCGAACGCCACCTTGCGTAGCGCTGCATCACCAGCGGTTTTGCCGAAGGCCGCCACATAAGACTCCAAACCATCCACCTCGAAAGCGAACATCGTCACCAAGCGTGCTTCGCGCTGTGCCAGCGCCCAGTCACGGTCAGTAATCTCGTGAAACCAACCGCCAGACATCAGCCCCGTCAGTCGGTCGATCCGCGCCCAAGCTGCGGGCATAGTAAGGTACGCCGAGGACTGCGCATTACGCACGCCTGGCTCCGCCACCAGCGCAAAGCCGCGCACCCACCAGTAGTGCTGGTCGTTGATGCGGTTCGGTAGGCTCTGCCACAGCCACTCGCCGGGTGCGAGGATAATCAGGGGCTCGAACGGGGCCGGCTGGTCGGTCGGCTCCTGCAGGGCCACGCGTGCCCCAAAGAGTCCGTCACGGTTGCAATCAAGGCGACCAGCAGCGGCCTCATTGGCCCACACAATGCGGTGTCCAGCGTGCTGGTGGCCCGAGGCCACCACCACCAACGGTTCCTGCAGCTCTTGCGCCAATGCAGCAAAGTGCGAGTCGTCTAGCCAAGCGCTCATGTCTCGCCCTCTAGCTTCAGCGGTGGTGGCTGCAGGCAACGCCCCGCAGCCTCGGCACATTCTTGCCAACGCGCACTGGCGCGCAGCGTGGCCAGGTCCGGAGCGCCAGTGGGGCCATGCAAACGTGCGAGGCGCAGCTGGCTAGCCGGGCGGCTTTCAGGGCGGAAACGTTCCAGCGCTTGATGCACGGCGCGGCGGTCGTTGCAGATGGGCAGCACATCGCAGCCCGCGGCCCAAGCCAGTTCCGCGCGGGCCACCACATCACCGAAGTGCGCAGCCCCCGCCATGGAAAGGTCGTCTGCGAAGACGCAGCCGCTGAAGCCCAACTCGCGGCGTAGGTAGCCGTCAATCCACCGCGCAGACAAGCTGGCCGGCAGCGTATCCACTTGGTCGAACACCACGTGGGCCGCCATGATGGAAGGCAGCCCATTGTCGATAAGACGCCGATATGGAAAGAGGTCCTGGTCCAGGTCCACCAGCTTGCGGTGGTCCACCGGCAAAGCAATGTGCGAATCTGCCACCACATAGCCGTGCCCGGGGAAGTGCTTGGCGGTAGCCGCCATGCCAGTGTCCTTCAGGCCGCCCATGAGGGAGATGCCGAGCTCCGCCACGGCCTCGGGCGAACGATGGAAGGCGCGGTCGCCGATGATTTCGCTGGCACCGAAGTCGAGATCCACTACCGGCGTGAAGGCCAGGTCGATGCCGACGGCGCGCAGTTCCGAACCCAGCAGCCAACCCATCTGCCGCGCCAAGTGGCGTCCGGCCTGCCGATCGCGGTCCCAGGTGTGGCCAATGACTCGCATGTTTGGAATGCGCGAGAAGCCCTCGCGGAAGCGCTGAACCCGCCCGCCTTCATGGTCGACGGCTACCAACAACGGCGGGCGGCGTACGGCGCGGATGTCGCGCACCAGCGCCGCCACTTGCTCGGGGGTTTCGTAGTTGCGTGTGAACAGGATGACGGAACCGACCAACGGGTGCTCCAGCACCTCGCGATCTTCAGGCGTCAGCCGGGCACCGGCCACATCGACCATCAAGGGTCCAAGCGTCATCCGGGGTTCCTCCAATTTCGGTACCCATGGGTTCATCCCCGCCGGCTAGGCGCCGGCTCGAAGACCGCAATGCTCTCGACATGCCCAGTGTGCGGGAACATGTCCATGATGCCTGCGGCACGGTTCACATACCCGAGTTCGTTCACCAGAATGCCGGCGTCGCGCGCGAGGCTGCCCGGGTGGCAGGAAACGTAGACGATACGCGAGGGCTTCGCTGCCACCACCATGGGCAGAATTTCGCGGGCACCGGCGCGGGCCGGGTCCAGCAGCACCTTGTCCCAATGGCGCTTCGCCCAAGGGAAGTCGTTCACCGGCTCGAACAGGTTCGCCACGCTGAAGGTGACATTGGTGAGACCGTTAGCTTCGGCATTGGCCCGCGCGCGGGCCACTAAACCTACGTCACCTTCCACGCCGTGCACTTCGCCAGCCCGGCGCGCCAAGGGCAAGGTGAAGTTACCGAGGCCGCAGAACAAATCGAGCACGGAGTCGCCGGGCTGCACATCGAGCTGCTGCAGGGCATGCGCCACCATGGCGCGGTTCAGCGGCGCGTTCACCTGAATGAAATCGAGCGGCTGAAAATCCAGCCGCACGTTTTCTGCCGGCAGCGAATAATGCAGCTGCCGCGCGGCGTTGGGGTCGAGCGGCGCGATGCTGTCCGGGCCTTCGGGCTGCAGCCACCAGTCCATACCTTCGGCTTCGCCAAAAGCGCGCAGCTTGGCGAGGTCGTCTTCCACGAGCGGCACGAGGTGCCGCAGCACCAACACGGGCCGGCCTTCGCCCACGGAAACTTCCACCTGCGGCAGACGTTCGCGCGCCGCGAGCGTGGTGAACAGTGCCGACAACTTGCCGGGCAGGTCTGCCACGGGCGCTGCCAACACTTCGCAACGGGTGACGTCCGTGATGAGCGAGCCTTCCTTTTCACGGAAGCCCACCACTACCTTGCCCTTCTTCTCTACATAACGCGCACCGACGCGCGCACGACGACGATAGCCCGTGGTGGCGGCGGTTAGCGGTGGCAGCACGGCTTCCGGAGTGACATGCCCAATGCGCGCGAGTTCTTCCAGCAACTGCTGCTGCTTGGCGGCCACCTGCGCGCTGCTGTCCATGTGCTGCAAGGCGCAGCCGCCGCACAAGCCGTAGTGCTGGCAAGGCGGTGCTACGCGCTCCGGCGCGGGGCGCAGCACTTCCACCAAGCGGGCTTCATCGGCACTGCGCTGCTTGCGCAGGCGCTGCAGGGTAATTTGTTCGCCGGGCAATGCGCCCGCCACGAAGATAGCTTTGCCGTCTATCTTGGCCACGCCGCGCCCATCGTGCGCAAGGGACACCACTTCAGCCGTTTCCACCGGTGCTGGCGTACGGTTGCCGCCGCGTCCGCGACCGCGACTCATCGGGCGCGAACTCCCGAGCGCGCCTCGATCATCAGCCGACGCATCTCGCGCACGGCGGCGGGCAAGCCATCGAACACCGCCCGCGCGATGATGGCATGGCCGATGTTCAGCTCGATGATTTCCGGGATGGCAGCCACCGGCTGCACGTTGTGATAGTGCAAGCCATGACCGGCGTTCACCACCAGCCCCAGCTGTGCGGCGTAGCGCGCACCGGCTTGCAGGCGCGCGAATTCGCGTGCCTGCGCGGAGCCTTTCGCTTCAGCGTAAGCACCGGTATGCAGTTCAATGACCGGTGCGCCGACGCGCACGGCGGCATCGATTTGCGCTTCTTCAGAGTCGATAAACAGCGAAACGCGTATGCCATGGCCTTGCAGCATGGCAATGCAGTCGCGAAGTGCGGCTTCCTGCCCCGCCACGTCCAGCCCGCCTTCGGTGGTCACTTCGGTGCGCTTTTCGGGCACCAAGCAAACATCGGCAGGCTTAATGCGGCAAGCAATAGCCGTCATCTCGGCCGTGGCTGCCATCTCGAGGTTCATGCGCGTCTGCAGGGCCTGCGCCATGCGCTCCACATCGTGGTCCTGAATGTGGCGGCGGTCTTCGCGCAGGTGCAGCGTGATGCTGTCGGCACCGGCCTGCTCGGCTTGCAGCGCGGCATGGAGCGGGTCCGGGTAAGGGGAACGACGCGCCTGACGTAGCGTGGCCACGTGGTCGATGTTAACGCCGAGCAGAATGCCGGCACCCCCGAGCAAAACAGACATGGGAAAACCCTGAAGCGAAAAGCGAACCGCCAGTCTACCCCGGCGGGGTGTCGCCGTCCGCAGTGCGCGTCCCGGCCGCCATGAGGCTGGCCACGCCACGCGCCACGCGCCGGGTAAGCAAGGGCCGGCCTTCGAGCGCCGCGTCCAGCAGTTCGCGTAGCACCAGACGCGCCGTGGCCAGCGTTTCCTCATCTGGCAGCTCGCCAGCCACCAAGGACAGCAGATGCGCCCCGGAGTACCCCGGCATGATGCCCCCCACGCGCACGAGGCCTAGCGACGCACGCAGCCGGTAAGTGCCGGCGGGGTCGACGGGTTCGCCCGTGCCAGACTCGTTGGCAAAGTCCGCGCACAGGCCCAGTTCCTCAAGTAGCGCATATTCAAACTTGCGCAGCGCCCGAGCCTCAGCTTGCTTGGCCCCAGGATCACTGCCAGCGGCGCCCGCAAGCGCCGCCAGAGCGAAATGGTAAGCGTCGAACAAGCCCGGGTGGGCGTCGTCGCGCGGCAGCAGCTTGATGAGCAGTTCGTTGAGGTAAAACGCGCTCATGACGCGCGCGGACGGCATACGCCATGGCGGGCCCGCAGCTTCGATAGCCGTGAGTTGTCCGCCGTCGTTCGCCCCACGCCAAGTGAGCAATACAGCCGTGAACGGCTGCAGCAGCGCCGCAATACCATTGCTACGCCGCTTACCGCTGGTGGAAGGGCCTACGCCGGTGGCGAACAGGGACACGCGGCCGAAGTCCCGCGTGAGGAAATCGACGATAGCGCCGGACTCGCGGTACGCCCGCGAGTGCAACACATACGCCGGGAGGGCTTCAGGCCGAGTCATATCCAAAGCGCCGCAACTGGTTGGCATTGTCCGCCCAGTTTTCCTTCACCTTCACCCAGAGTTCCAAGTGAATGCGCTTGCCGAGCAATTCGTTTAGGTCGTAGCGCGCAGCGCGCCCCACTTCCTTCAAGCGCCCCCCTTGGTCGCCGATGACGATGGCTTTCTGCCCTTCGCGCTCGACCCAGATGATGGCACCGACAATAAAGCGGCCCGTCTCTTCGTCCGTGGTCCACTGCTCAATCTCGACGGTGAGGCCATACGGCAGCTCTTCGTGGGTTTGCAGTGTGAGCTTCTCGCGGATGATTTCCGTGGCCAAAAACTGCGGCGAGCTTTCGGTGATCTGGTCCGGTGGATACAGCGGCGGGCTGGCCGGCAAGTGTTTTGCGATGACCGAAGCCAAGCGCTGCGCCTCGCCATGGCGGCGGGCGGATAGCGGCACCACATCCACGAACGGATGACGCTCGGCCATCTGCGCCATGAACGGCAGCAGACGCTCGCGGGGCGTTACGCGGTCCACCTTGTTCACCACCAAAATAGCGGCCCGGCCAGTAGACTTGATGCGGGTGAGCACGCGCTCGTCTTCATCGGTAAAGCGCAAGGCCTCCACCACGAATACCAGCACATCGGAATCGTCGAGCGAGGCCAGCGCCGAACGGTTCATGGCTTGGTTCAGCGCGCGCTTCTGGCCGCTGTGAATACCGGGCGTGTCCACGAACGCAATCTGGTACGCATCGGTGTTGAGGATGCCCACGATGCGATGGCGCGTGGTCTGCGGCTTCGGCGTCACAATGGACAGCTTGCGCTCGAGCAGCGCGTTCATGAGCGTGGACTTGCCAACGTTCGGGCGGCCCACTATCGCGGCAAAACCACAGCGGTGGTCGCCGGTGTAGGCGGCCGCCGGCTCGTTCTCGTCCTCGCCGTCGTCCTCATCAACGTCGTCGTCCTCGCCGTCGTCCTCGCCCTCATCAGCGTCGTCGCTTTCGTCGAAAGCGCCATCTTCGACAGCGCCTTCCTCGGCATCAGCCTCATCGGCTTCTGGTTGGTCTAGCTCCGCCTCGAGCTCATGCTCGAGCTCTGGCTGGGGCTCGTGTTCGGGCTCTGACTGGGGCTCGTGTTCGGGCTTCTGTTCGTTCATGGGTTCAGACATGGAAAACGATACTCACTAGGTGGTCTCTGAACAAAAAGCGCGAAGCAACTGCAGCCCGCGCTCGGAAAAAGGCTTCAGGGTTTATGGCCCCGGGCTTCCAGCAAGGTAATCAACGCAATCGCTGCTTCCTGCTCGGCGCGGCGACGGCTCTGCCCCTCGCCGGTGGCAGCCAAGGACATGGCAGCGACGGAACAACCGGCACGAAAAGTCTGCGCGTGGGGCTCACCCCAGGCGGCCTCCATCGTGTAATGCGGCAACTCGTAGCCGCGGGACTGTAGCCATTCCTGCAAGCGGGTCTTCGGGTCTTTGATGAGCTTAGTCGGGAGCTCCGCGAGGCGCGCACTGTACAGACGCAGCACGAAAGCACGAGCCGTTTCCAGCCCACTCTCGAGATAGATGGCGCCAATGATGGCCTCGAGCGCATCGGCAAGGATGGAAGGACGACGAAAACCGCCGCTCTTCAGTTCACCGCCACCGAGACGGAGATGCTCGCCTAATCCTAAATCGGCAGCTAAAACTGCCAGCGACTCGGCATCCACCAAAGAAGCCCGCAGGCGAGTGAGTTCGCCCTCCGCTGCCAGCGGCAGACGGCGGTACAGTTCCTCGCCGATGGCGAGGCCCAACACTGCATCGCCCAAAAATTCAAGACGTTCGTTGTCGCGGCCTGCGTGGCTACGGTGCGTTAGCGCCTGCGCCAGCAGCGCGGGGTTCGCAAACTGGTGCCCAAGCCGCGCTTCTAGCAGCCCATCAGTGGCCGGGCTGGACATCAGTTTCAGTTGGCGCGCACGGTGACGGTGCGCTCGAAGTCGACAAGGAAGGAGATGTTCGAGATGAACGGCGCCACGGCGCTGTATTCCACCGACACCTCCAGCATGCCGTTATTGCGACGGATGGAGACTTCCTGCGGCGTAATGCTGGTAACGTCGTCGACATCGAAGCGCCGCTGCAGGGTGAGGCGAATCTCGCCTTCCGTGGCACCACCCGTAGTATTTTCCACCTCGAGTTGCTGGAAAGCGGCTACCACCTTCTGGTACTCGAGATAGACCGGTGCCAAGCGCAGGCCCGCGAAGCCGATGATAGCGACGAAAGTGGCGATGATAAGGCCACCGATGAACGTTATTCCGCGTTGGTGACGAAGCATGGAACCTCCCGATGACAGCAGCACAGAGCGAGCGGCACTAGTCCACCCGATAGCACTACTCAATTCACGCCCTGGCCGATACGGCCCCACTGCCCATTCAGCACGAACCAGATGCCGACCGCACGGCCAACCACATTTTCGCGCGGCACAAAGCCTAGCGAACGGCGGCTGTCTTCGCTGTTATCACGGTTGTCGCCCATGAAGAACAGCATGCCTGCTGGCACAACCGAGTCGTAGTCTACTTCCGGCCCAACCGGGCTGAGCAAGCCAGCGTCTGCGCCATCCGGGTAAACCGGGCATTCTGCATATTCGCGCGACTCGCCGCACTTGCCGGGCCGACGCACGTAGACCGGGCAGTACATGAGGCGGTGCGTGCGCTTGCCGATCGTTTCTTCTGCCTGCCGGAAGCCGAGATAGCACTCATCCTCGGTGTACTCGCCGGTGGCACGGATGTTGATGGCTTGACCATTTACCCAGATGGCATCGCCGCGTACTTGGATATGGTCGCCCGGCAGGCCCACCAAACGCTTGATGTAAGTCACCGAGCGGTCCGCCGGGTGCCTGAAGACGATGACATCGCCACGCTCTGGGTCGCCAATCTTCACAAATTCATGGTTGACGACTGGCAAACGCAAGCCATACGTGAACTTATTCACGAGGATGAAGTCGCCATCGAGCAGCGTCGGCATCATGGAGTCGGAGGGAATACGGAACGGCTCGAACAGAAAAGCGCGCAGGATGAGCACCCCCACCACTACCGGAAAAAAGGCGCTGGCATATTCGACCGGCCAAGGCTCCGGCTTCGGCGCGGCGCCTTCGGGCGTGGCCGCTACTGCGGCAGCGTGCGTGGCCTTACGTCCAGTTAGGCGCCACCACAGCAGCACCAGCCCGAACACAACCATGAGCACCACCAGCACGAACGAGAAGTCGTAGATCATGCGTCGCCCTTCCTTACTTCTTGCCGACCTGCAGCACGGCGAGGAAGGCTTCCTGCGGAATTTCCACGGAGCCCACCTGCTTCATGCGCTTCTTGCCTTCTTTCTGCTTATCCAACAGCTTGCGCTTACGGGAGATGTCGCCGCCGTAGCACTTGGCCAACACGTTCTTGCGCAGCGCCTTCACGCTGGAGCGCGCGACCACGTGGGTGCCGATGGCCGCTTGGATAGCAATGTCGAACATCTGGCGTGGAATCAGCTCCTGCATTTTGTCCACGAGTTCGCGCCCGCGGTGGTAGGAGTTGTCGCGGTGGATAATGAGCGACAAGGCGTCAACGCGGTCGCCATTGATAAGTACGTCGAGCTTGACGAGGTTCGCCGCCTGAAAGCGGTTGAACTCGTAGTCGAACGACGCATAGCCACGCGAAGTGCTCTTCAGGCGGTCGAAGAAGTCGAGCACCACATCCGCCATGGGCAGTTCGTACTGCAGGCTCACCTGGTTACCCACATACAGCATCTTCTTCTGCACGCCGCGCTTTTCGGTGCAGAGCTGCAGCACGCCACCCAAGTGCGCCGGGGGCACCAGAATGTTCGCGGTGATGATGGGCTCGCGCATTTCCTGGATACGGTCCTGCGCCGGCAGCTTCGAGGGGTTATCCACAAACGACACGGTGCCGTCGGTGTGCACCACTTCGTAAACCACCGTGGGCGCCGACGTGATGAGGTTGAGGTTGTACTCACGCTCCAAGCGTTCCTGCACAATTTCCATGTGTAGTAGGCCAAGGAAGCCAATGCGAAAGCCAAACCCCAGCGCCGTGGACACTTCCGGTTCATACACCAGAGCCGAGTCGTTGAGCTTCAGCTTCTGCAGAGCGTCGCGGAACTGCTCATAGTCTTCGGTGCTAACCGGGAACAAACCTGCGAACACGCGCGGCTGCACCTTCTTGAAGCCGGCGAGCGACGCGGTGCAGGGGTTAGCATCGAGCGTGATGGTGTCACCCACTGGGGCGCCATCGATTTCCTTGATGCCTGCGATGACGAAGCCGACTTCGCCAGCGGACAGACTGTCGCTGTCCAGACGCTTCGGCGTGAACCGCCCCACGCGGCTGCACTCATGCGCGCGGCCCGTGGACCAAACGCGCAGCTTCTGGCCGGGCTTCAGGGAACCGTTCATGACACGCACCAACGACACCACACCCACGTAGTTGTCGAACCACGAGTCGATGATGAGCGCCTGCAGTGGCGCTTTCGGGTCGCCTTTGGGCGCCGGAATGCGCTTCACCAGTTCTTCGAGGAGCAGGTCGACATTCTGGCCCGTCTTCGCACTGACACCGATGGCCTCGCTGGCGTCGATGCCGATGATTTCTTCCACTTCCTGCATGACCCGTTCCGGGTCTGCCGAGGGCAAGTCAATCTTGTTGATGACCGGCAGCACTTCGAGGCCTTGGTCGAGCGCGGTGTAGCAATTGGCGACGGACTGCGCCTCCACCCCTTGCGCCGCGTCCACCACCAGTAACGCGCCTTCGCAAGCGGCTAGCGACCGCGACACTTCGTAGCTGAAGTCGACGTGGCCGGGGGTGTCGATGAAGTTCAGTTGGTAGCGGATGCCGTCTTTGGCGGTGTAGTAGAGCGTGACGCTCTGCGCCTTGATGGTGATGCCGCGTTCCCGCTCCAAGTCCATGGAGTCGAGCACCTGCGACTGCATCTCGCGCTGCTCGAGGCCGCCGCACATCTGGATGAAGCGGTCCGCCAAGGTGGACTTGCCGTGGTCGACGTGGGCGATGATGGAGAAATTGCGGATATTTTGCATTTGGAAGTGGCTCGCCGGGAAACCGGGCGAGCCCAGAGGGAAGCGTTAAACCATTGATTATACCGGTGAAACGCCGCGCGCGCCGAGAACTTCCAGTAGCGCTTCGGCATCGAGATGGCCATGGCAAACCGCCTCGCCATCCACCTCCACCACCGGCACCTTCAATCCATAACGGCGCAGGGCGACGGCGTCGCCATCCACGTCCCGCACTTCGGGGCGCAGCGCACGCGCGGCAAGCAAGGGCGACAGTTCGGCCAGGAGTTCGTCGCACAGCGGACACTCTTCCCGCGACCACACCACCACCACTGGCGTCACGCCTCTGTTCACTGCGGCACCACCTGCCGTGCTATGACCTCGACCGTCCGCGAAGGCACTTCGCCGACGGCAGTGACCTGATGGCCCTCCACCACGGTGGTGTAGGCGGTAGCGGCGCCGATACGACCGGAGCCCACCCTGGGCACACGGCCCATGGCCGGCCTTTCCACAAACACGGACACGGTGGCGACGCCATCGGTGACCACGAGATGGGTGGCCGGTTCGGTGCCCCCGGGTAACCACTTGAACAGGCGCCGGACCAAACGGAACCCCGGGGGCAGATGCGCCACGTGCCAACCGCTGCGCAAGGGTTCCACGCCCGGCGGCAGCGGTTCTGCGCCCCCGGATACCTTGGCGTAACCCCGGACAGCGCGAGACGGCTGCAATTCTTCGTCGCTAATCCGGGACCGCAACCGCAGTTCCGTGAACACCAACTGCTCGATAATTTTTCCGTCCGGGTCCAGCAGGTCGGTACGCGTCGGCATCGCCGTCGTCTCGTCCACCCAGAGCCGATAGCCGAGCCGGAATTCGTCGCGGGCACGCACCTGAATGACCCGTGCCGGACGGCCGGTGGTGCTGGTCGTTCGCCCCTCCGCTACCAGTTCATAGGGTTGGTCGTGGCCGTCGTGGAACAGCGGCAGGTAGCCCAACAGGGCGCCTTCCGTGGCATTGGCACGGCCAACCACCACTTCGCGTGTTTCAGGAAGATAGCGACGTAACTCATTGCCCTGTCTAATTATTTCTCTAGCTGGAACGCCTGGTCCGGCGACCACGTAGACACGCTCGGTGAAACCCTGCGCCTCTCGGCGGTGCACCACCCGGAAGCGGTCAACCCGGCCGTCTGCCATCCGCAGGAACTCGCCGTCGTAACTGCGGGTCACCAACGCCGTCGACATGCGCTCCAGCAGCTCTTCAGGTGACAACTGCGCTGCGGCACCTGCCGAGCCCGCCAGCAACAAACCCAGCGCCAGCACCCAGCGTTGGACGGAGCGCGGCCTCAAGGCTTGCCAGACTCCACTTCGACGGCGGGAGCCACCACCGCAGGGTTGACGGGCGCCATGGCGGGAACCGGCTCAGCTGCCAAACCCGTGAGTACGTTGCGCCGCGCCAGCGGGCCGCTTACCTCGGAATGGGCCACCACGTAACTGGCCAACTCCGCCGCTGGAATGAAGGTGGGCGCCGGGCCGCTCGGGCTGAGCGGCGTAGTGTAACTGGCGGGTTCCCCGGCACTATCGAGGCCAGACAGGAGTTGCGAACTGCCAGCGCCCGAAGCGGCCGCGAGCAGCGCCTTGGGCTCTACCAGCGTTACCAACGCAGGTGCAGCCACGGGAGCAGCGGCTACTTGCACCGGTTGGCTGCCACCCGGGGAGCCGACCGGCCCGTAAGGAATCGCCATCAGCGCCAGCCCCGCGACGCCGGCGGCCACGGCCACACCGCCCAAGGGCTGCAGCCAACGACGCACAGCGCCACGACGAGCCCGGCGCGTGGGGACCGCCAAACGCAAAGGCGCCTCAGCAGATAACGGCGGCAGCACATTCATGCCCGCCAACACGGAAGCTTGCTGCTGCTCTTCAGCCTCGATGGCCGCACCGATACGGGCGGCGAAGCCAGCAGACGCCACCGGTTCCACCTGCGCTGCCGCTTGCAGGCTAGACACGCGGATGGCATCGCCGCTGAGGGTATAGCACGCCAAAGTAGCGCGCAGACCCGGGTCCCGCTGGAGCCGGGCCAACAACAGTTCGGCTTCCCCAGTTGGCAGTTCCCCGTCGAGCAGGGCCGACAGTTGTTCGTGAAGTCGTTCGCTCATGGCAGGGTCCTTCAAAGGCCGGAACGGTCGTCGGGACGACCGAGACCGCCATCAAATACGGGGCGTAACTGTCGGTCTATGGCTTCGCGAGCGCGGAAGATGCGCGAACGCACGGTGCCCACCGGGCACGCCATCACCGCGGCAATCTCTTCATAACTCAGGCCTTCGTACTCACGCAACACCACGGCGCGGCGCAGGTCTTCTGGGAGCGCGCCAATGGCCGCATCGACAGTCTCGCGAATTTCTTCGGTGAGCAGCAGACTTTCCGGGGTGGCCTCGTCGCGCAGGCGACCGTTGCGTTCGTTCTGCTCCGGGTCCTGCAGGTCAAGGTTGTAGTCGAGCGGGCGGCGCTTGGCGGCTACTAAAGCGTTCTTCGCGGTGTTGATGGCGATGCGGTAAATCCAGGTATAAAAAGCGCTGTCGCCACGGAAGGAATGAATGGCACGGTACGCCTTAAGGAAAGCCTCCTGCGCAATATCCTCCGCCTCGGCGTGGTTACGCATGTAGCGCATCACCAACTTCAATACTTTGTGCTGGTAGCGGAGCACCAGTTGGTCGAACGCCCGCCGGTCGCCCTGCTGCACGCGCTGCACGAGCGTCAGGTCAGGAATTTCAGCGGTCACGAGTGTCTGCAATGCCAAGGCCACCATGAGGTTCCCCAGACGCACCATGCGTCCTGGATAGGGACACAGGTTCGGCGGGTAAGTTCCCGCTCACCACAGCCTCCCCACTGGCTAGCCTACCCCAGCGCAGCCGGGCACGCAGCCGCCGGAACCCCGGTTCCGGGGTATTCAGCGAGTGGAATAGCAGGGAATGGTTGCGGCCGCGCCTAGATAAAAGCGCCGAGCTAGACCGAGCTCCAGGCGATGCAGATTCGACAGGACATACCCGAAATTGAACCAGCAAACGCGTGACGCGCGCACTGAGCACTACCAGTTCCTGCCCTGCGGGAGTGACGAGAACGCCTCGCGGCGACAAGCACCAAGGGCGGGCCGGGGTACCGAAGACCACGGCGGGTGGCTGGGACGGACTATCGTCCGGCGGCAACTTGCTGGATGAAATAGGCAAAGGCGGGGTCCTCGGGCGTAGCGCGGCCGAGGACGTAGGCCGCCAAGTCAGGGTCTTGCAGCTCAAGCAGTTCGAGGAACCGTCCTTGGTCCTCGGCGCTGGCGGCCACGTAATGGGCCTCCAGATAACGCACGAGCAGCGTGTCGAGTTCCTTCATGCCACGCCGGCAGCGCCAGCGCAACCGGGCGAGCTCACGCGTGGGGTCCGCGAGTGGCAAGGCGGCCGAACCGACGCCGACCTCCACGCCACTGCTCTCGCCGGTCACCGGGTCAGACCTGCCGCTCGGCAATCATTCGCTTGATTTCACCAATGGCTCGCGCAGGGTTTAAATCCTTCGGACAGGCCTCGGTGCAGTTCATGATGGTGTGGCAGCGGTACAAGCGGAACGGGTCTTCCAGTTCGTCCAAGCGCTCGCCGGTGGCTTCATCGCGCGAATCCACAATCCAGCGGTACGCCGCCAGCAGCGCTGCGGGCCCGAGGTAGCGATCGCTGTTCCACCAATAGCTAGGGCAGCTCGTGGAGCAGCAAGCGCACAGAATGCAGGCCGAAGGCTTGTCCACCTTCTCCTGGTCTTGCTTGCTCTGCAGCCGCTCGCCATCCGGCGGCGGCGGCGTACGCGTCTGCAACCATGGCTTCACCGCCGCGTACTGCGCGTAAAAATTGGTAAGGTCGGGCACCAGGTCCTTCACCACCGGCATATGCGGTAGCGGGAAGATGCGTACCTCGCCCTCGATAGTGTCCAGTCCCTTGATGCAGGCCAGCGTATTCATGCCGTCGATATTCATGGCACAGCTGCCACAGATGCCTTCGCGGCAAGAACGGCGGAAAGTGAGCGAGCTGTCCACTTCGTTCTTAATCTTCAGCAGCGCATCGAGAACCATCGGGCCGCACTTGCCAGTATCTACCTGATAGGTGTCGATACGTGGCTTCTCGCCCGACTCCGGGTCGAAGCGGTAGATGCGGAAGGTCTTCACCTTCGTCGCCCCGGCAGGTGCAGCGTGCACCTTGCCCGGAATGTCCTTGTAGCGTGAGTTCGCCGGCAGGCTGAATTCGGCCATGACTTGTTCCTAAAGGTTCAGTTCGCGATGCGGGCTTAGTACGTGCGCGCCTTGGGCGGCACTGGCTCGACATCGGTGGTCAGCGTGTTCAGATGCACCCCGCGGTAATCGAAGCAGGTTTCACCCCTCTCGTTCACCCAGCAGAGCGAATGCTTCATCCAGTTGGCGTCATCGCGTTCCTGGAAGTCCTCGCGGGCATGGGCACCACGGCTTTCCTTGCGGTTCTCGGCAGACCCCAGCGTGGCGGTCGCCTGCAGCAGCAGGTTTTCCAGTTCCATGGTTTCCACGAGGTCCGTATTCCAAACCAACGTGCGGTCCGCCACCTTCACATCAGCGAAGCTGGCGAACGTGCGTGCAAGCTTATCTTTGCCTTCCTGCAGCGAGCTGCCAGTGCGGAACACGGCGGCATCGGACTGCATGATCTTCTGCATCTCGAGGCGAATTTCTGCGGTGCTACGCGAACCGTTGGCATTGCGCAGACCATCGAGACGAGCTACGGCGAAGTCGCCGGCCTCCTTGCGCAACGCGCGATGCGGCGTGCCCGGCTTGATGGAGGCCGCGCAGTGCTTGGCCGCGGCGCGCCCGAACACCACGAGGTCCAGCAAAGAGTTCGAGCCCAGACGGTTAGCGCCATGCACGGACACGCAGGCAGCCTCACCCACGGCCATGAGACCCGGCACGACGGTGTCCGCGTTGCCGTTCTTCATGGTGACTACCTCGCCGTTCACATTGCACGGGATACCACCCATGTTGTAGTGAACCGTGGGCAGCACGGGGATGGGTTCGCGCGTGACATCGATGCCCGCGAAGATACGCGCGGTTTCGGCGATGCCTGGCAAGCGCTCGTGAATGACGGCGGCACCGAGATGCTCAAGGTGCAGGTGGATATGGTCGGCGTTCTCGCCCACACCACGGCCTTCACGAATCTCGATAGTCATGGAACGGCTGACGACGTCGCGCGAGGCGAGATCCTTGGCGTTCGGCGCATAGCGCTCCATGAAGCGCTCGCCCTTGGAGTTGGTGAGATACCCACCCTCGCCGCGCGAGCCTTCCGTGATGAGACAGCCCGAACCGTAGATACCGGTGGGGTGGAACTGGACGAACTCCATGTCCTGCAATGGCAGGCCCGCACGCGCCACCATGCCGCCACCATCGCCAGTGCAGGTGTGGGCCGAAGTGCAACTGAAATAGGCGCGGCCGTAGCCACCCGTGGCAAGAATGACCGTGTGTGCGCGGAAGCGGTGCAGCGTACCTTCCGCCATGTCGAGCGCTACCACGCCACGGCATTCACCGTCTTCCATGATGAGGTCGATGGCGAAGTATTCTATAAAAAACTTCGCCTCATGCTTCAAGGACTGCTGGTACAGCGTGTGCAGCATGGCGTGGCCAGTGCGGTCCGCCGCGGCACAAGTGCGCTGGGCAATGCCCTTGCCATAGTGCGTGGTCATACCACCGAACGGGCGCTGGTAAATCTTGCCCTGCTCGGTGCGACTGAACGGCACACCGTAGTGTTCCAGTTCAATAACCGCGGCCGGAGCTTCCTTGCACATGTATTCGATGGCGTCTTGGTCGCCCAACCAGTCCGACCCCTTGATGGTGTCGTAGAAGTGGAAGCGCCAGTCGTCCTCGCCCATGTTGCCGAGCGCAGCCGAAATGCCGCCCTGTGCCGCCACGGTATGGCTGCGGGTGGGGAACACCTTCGTGAGATTCGCCACCGACAGCCCGGACTCCGCCAGACCGAAGGTGGCACGCAAACCGGCACCGCCGGCACCGACCACCACCACGTCGTAGGTATGGTCTTCGAACTTGTAAGCGGAAGGCACTTGCGCGCTCATGCCGCACCCCCAAGGCTGAGGCGGACGACGGCGAGCACCATGGCTACGCCGAGCACCGCGTGGATGAAATTCAGCAACAGGGTGACGACTAATTTCGCCCCCTTGCCATGCACGTAGTCTTCCACCACGACCTGCAAGCCCATGCGGCTGTGGTAGCTGGCGGCAACCGCGAGCAGTACCAGCAGCACGGCGTGGCAAGGGTCACCAATGAACTGGCGTACCGTCTCTTGGTCGTAGTTCGGCAAGGCCGCGACGGCAAAAGCGAACCAAAGACCCAGTGGCACCAGCGCCGCACCGGAAACACGTTCCACCCACCAGTGGTGGAAGCCGCTCTTCGCGCTACCCTTGCCGAGTACGCGACCGAGGGGGGATTGCAGGCTCATGCCACACCTCGCAAAAGCAGGGCCCACAAGGCAGCGGTGAGTACCAGAGAAACCACCACCACCGCCGCGCCACTGCGCCGTGCGGTAGCTTTTTCAAAGCCATGACCGAGGTCCCACGCGAGATGCCGCAGGCCCGCACACAGGTGGTAAAAGAAGGCGAAGCTGAACCCGAACAGCACCACCTTGCCGGGCAAGGAGCCAAGGCAAGCCACCATCTGCGCATAGCCGGCTTCACTGCCGGCCGCGGCCACCAACCACCAAGCGAGCAGCAACATGCCGACGCTGAGCGCAATGCCCGTGGCCCGGTGCAAGATGGACAAAGCCATGGTGTACGCGAAGCGATACACCTGAAGATGGGGGGATAACGGTCTTTCGCGCGCAGCCATGGCGGTTCCTCAAGCAAATGCTAGACAGCCCCGGACACCGCGCCGCTGCCCTACCGTAGCCCCGGGCCAACGGTGGGACCGCAGCACCAGGCAGAGGCTAGAAATCGATACAGCGACCCGAACGTTCCCAATCGCCGAAGCGCGTAGGCTCCGGCCCTGCCCGGCCACCGATTTCGCGGGGCAGCGCCGGTTGCCCCGCGGCCGGAGCGACAGGCACAGCAAGGCCGCCAACCACGGGGGCTTCGGGCGCCGGGGCGGCCGGGGCCGCCTGCGCCAACAACAAACCCGAAGCGACTGCTTCAGGCGTTGCGGAAAGGGTAGGATTCAGCGTCGACATCGGAACCGATGATGCCACAATATTGCACTGCATTACCAGCGAGTAAAGGTCCAAAAAATCCATGTCCAGCAAGGTCTTGCAAACGTCCCCCCCCTTTCTTGTGCAGGACAACGCCGCTTCGCCAATAGGGGTGCTGCGCCTCGTCGGCCCCGATGCCGCCCACTTTCTGCAGGGCCAAGTGACTCAGGATGTGGTCGCCCTGCCGGCGGGCCATTGGACCCGTGCCGCCCTCTGCACGGCGCAGGGCCGAATCTTGGCCTTATTGAAAGTGGTGGCCGTACCAGAAGGCCTGTGGCTGGTGTTGCCAGCAGAGCGCTTAGCAGCGATTCGCGAACACTTGCAGCGCTTTGTACTGCGCGCCAAGGTGAAACTGGTAAACGATGACAGCCTCGTGGTCTCGACCTATGCGGGCAGCGGCAATGTGCCCGCTGGCGCGGGGCCGGCCTTCCAGCCGATGGCACGCGCTGTTGAAGGCCTCATGGTGCCGCTCTCGGCAACACGGCAACTGTGCTTGAGCGGGGACGCGGCCAGCGTCGCTTTGGCTGCAACGGCTTTGCACGCAACCCAGCCGCCTGCAGATGCACCCGCCAGCACGGGCGCCGCAGCGGAACTGGCCTGGCCGGAATGGCTAGCGGCTTGCGTCGCCGATGGCGAACCGGAAGTGTTCAACGCCTCCATGGAAAACTGGACGCCCCACATGCTCGCGCAGGACCACTGGCAAGCCATCAGCTTGACCAAGGGTTGCTACACGGGTCAGGAAATCGTTGCGCGCACGCACTATTTGGGCAAGAACAAACGCCGCCTCGAGCAAGTAGCGCTACCGCCAGGACCCCTCCCTGCGCCCGGCGAGACATTCAACCTGCCCGATGGTCGGCGCGCGGAATGGGTGCTGGGCGTGGCCCGCGAAACCGGCAACGAGGCGCTAGTAGTTACCGCCAGTCTTGGCTGAAGACGCCCCAGCCGACATCGCCGTAACCGAGCGTGGCCAACACCGCAAAGCCCGCCTGACCGCCACGGACATTGCCAGCGCCCAGCGCCTAGACCCAGCGCCTAGACCTAGGGCCTAGACCTGGGACCTAGACCTAGGGCCTAGAACTTGATGCGCACGATCGAGAAGTCGTCATCCAGCGGCCCGGGGCCATGGAGGTCGCGGGCCCAGCCGAACAACGTCTCGAGGCCATCGGGTGCAGTGCCATGCTTTTGCATGTAGTTTTCGAAATCTTCGAAAGTAGCATCGACGCCTTGCTGGTCCATGATTTCGAAACAGCCATCGCACAACACGATGAGCGAAGACCCTTCCGGGACTTGCACGCTCTGCGCTGTGTATTGGATGTCCGGCATGACGCCAACGATGAGGCCCGGTGAACGCAGGCGTTCGCTGGTGGCGCGACCAGTGCTGTCCGGAGCCGACAACAGCAGCGCGGCCGGATGACCGCCGCTAGTATGGCTAATGGTGCGGGTGGACTTCTGGTAAACGCCGTACCAGAGGGTGAAATACATGTCGTTGTGCTTTTCGCACTGGAAGGCGTTACTGATACCCGCCATCGCAGCCGCCGCATCGCGGAAATCGACGCCAGGCAGGGAGCCGGTACGAATGACGTTGATAGCGGTGACGGCAAGCAAGCAAGCACCCACGCCGTGCCCGCAAACGTCCAGCAGGTAGACGGCGAAGTGATCGTCGTCAATCCAGTGGTAACCGAAAGCATCGCCGCCCAACTCCGTGGAGGGCTGGTAGAACCAGTCGACCTTCACTGGCGAGGTAGTAGGCTCAGGCAGGCTGGACCGGATATAGCGCATGGCCTCCGCCAATTCCTCATCGAGGCGCCGCTGGGTTTGCTCCAGCAGGTCCTTCTCGCGCTGCAGTTCAACGACGCGTCGGGCATCTAGGTCGCGCAGGCGCTTCTTGTCGATGGAAGTAGTAACGCGCGCGCGCAGCAGCGTCGGGTTGAAGGTCTTGGGCAAGTAGTCTTCGGCGCCTGCCTCAATGCAGCGGACGGCCGTGTCAATTTGTTCTGAACTGGAAATGACAATGACCGGCGGCGCACCGAGTGTTGGCTCTCGCTTGATGGCCTGCAGCAATTCCAGACCATCCATCTCCGGCATTTCGATGTCGAGCAACATGAGGTCGTAGGAGTTGGCGCGGATTTTCTCCAATGCCTCCCGCCCATTGCCCGCTTCGGCAATGAACTGGATACCGAGTTCCTTCAGCGCGCGGATGAGCCCCATGCGCATGAGACGGCTATCGTCGACCACCAGCACTTGCGCTTGGCCGAGCATGGCGGCCGGGGCAGTCGAGCCTTCGGCAGGGACAGGCGTCGAGGAAACATCAGACATGAGTCACCTTGGATGATTCGGGGTTTCGCGAAGACCAGCACTCAACAGCCGCGTCGCACTTCACCGAAGCTAACTACGACGACCGGCGGATTCACTGGAGCGCCGTCATGGTAACCCAGCGGCACCACAGAATGGCAAACCTCAAGGGCGCCGGTACACGCCATGTGCCACGGCTTCGAGTCCGTGCGACAGCCCGGCGAGACTCTCCGAATAGCCGACGAACAGGTAGCCGCCAGGCAACAGATGGCGAACCAAATGGGACACCACCTTGGCGCGCGACTCCTCGTCGAAATAGATCATGACATTGCGGCAAAAGATGACGTGCTGCAGTTCGCCCAGCGGATAGGTGGCATCGAGTAGGTTAATGCGCTCAAAACGTACTTGCTGGCGCAATTCCGCATCGACCCGAACATAGCCTTCCTGCGTACGAACGCCGCGCAGGAAATATCGCGGAACGAGTTCCTTTGGAACCCCATGCAGGCTGTCGGAGTCATAAATGCCACGCCCGGCGGCGCTAACCATGGTGCGTGAGATGTCGGAGCCGAGCAGGCTCCACTGAAAAACACCACCCTGTCGACGCGCCTCGGCCGCCACCATCGCCATGGTGTAGGGCTCTTCGCCGGAGGCACAGGCAGCAGACCACATGCGCACCGCCTTGCCGGCGCTCGCCAGCGCTGGCCCCAGCACTGGCAACACCCGTTCCCCCAGAAAACTGAAGTGTTCGCTCTCGCGGAAGAAATACGTGTGGTTGGTGGTGATGAGGTCGATGAGGACCTCAAGCTCGGTACCGGCCCGGTCGGCAGCCAACCGTCGACAGTAATCGTCGTAGGTAGCGAGCCCCAGTTCGTTCAAGCGCTTGCGCAGGCGCGTGGCCACCAGCTCTTGCTTCTCGGGGCCCAGCGCTATTCCGCAGTAATCATGGACGATGTTTGCCAGGGCCCGAAAGGCACCCGGCGAAATACGGCTTCCGGCAGCGGAACCGGTCCCAGCGACAGTCACCTCGGACCGGCTTCAGAAACGATCGAAATCGGCATCTTCACGCTCATCGCGAGGAGCTGCCGGCATGGGGATACGACGCGTCATCTGCTTCGGTAACCGTGGCGAACGCACCAGCCTTGCAGTCGACCGACGCTGGCCATCGATACCAGCATCCTGATCGTCGGCGTCGCTGTCCGCGTCGGCGCCTTCCTGACGCTCCAGCTCTTCCTCGGCCGCTTGCTCGTCGTCTCCGTCATCTTCCACTTTGCGCGCGATAGCCACGCGACCGCGCTCCGCGCGGCCAACCAGCCCTTCGAGACGCGACACACTACGCTTCATGGAGGTGGCCTGAGCATCGAGCTGCTCCGCGGCCGTTGCGCTTTGCTCGGCGCTGGCAGCATTGCTCTGAGCAATGCGGTCCATCTGTGCCAAGGCTGTATTCACCTGCGTCACGCCCTGCGCCTGCTCTCCCGCCGCCGTGGCGATTTGTCCCACGAGCATGTCCGTAGCGATGACCTTGTCCGTAATTTCCTTCAGCGAGCGCGCCACCTCGGCACTGCGCTCCGTACCGCGACGTGCACTGGCAATCGCGACGTCAATTTTTTGTGCAGTCTCCCGCGCGGCGGCCGCACTGCGTTGGGCCAGCGACCGGACTTCGTCCGCGACCACCGCGAAACCAGCACCGGCCTCACCGGCACGAGCCGCTTCCACAGCGGCATTCAAGGCCAGAATATTGGTCTGAAAGGCGATTTCGTCGATGTTCTTGACGATGTTCGCGACATCCTCGCTGGCCGTACCAATTTCTTGCATGGCTTCTGACATGAGCGCCATGTTGCCAAGGCCAGCCCCCGCTACCACGCGGGCGTCCGAGGCGAGAACCTTGGCCTTCTGCGAATTTTCGGCGGTAGCACGGATCATGGCGGACATTTCTTCCAGCGACGTGCTCGTCTCCTCAATGGCCGCCGCCTGCTCACTGGCACCACCAGCCAGCGACTGGCTGGCGATTGACACTTGGCGGGCTGCCGAAGCGGTTTGTCGCGCACCCCGGTTCAAGTCCTTGGTGATACGACCCAGTGCCGTGGCGATTTCCCGCACCGTCACCCAAGCCAGATAACCGGCGCCGGCCATGGCTGCTAGCGAGACGATACCCAGCAACCACATAGTGACGTCCGTGGAGGAACGACTGGATTCGGCGACCGACTGCCCTTGCTTGTAGCTGTGGACAGTAGCTGCCTGCACGGTGGCGAGGAAACGCGCGTAGTTAGGGTCTTGCACCTGCTGAATCAAGCGTTGCTGCTCGATGAGCTGGGCAAATTCATCCCCCGAACCGACCTGATCGAGCGCGAGAATTTGCACTCGGGTGGCGATAATCGCTTCGTTCGCCGCAACCATATCGGCGTAGAGTTTCCGCGCTTCATCATCGACTAGGTAGTCGGCCTCGTACCGTTGCAGGAAGGCCTGCACCTCCTTCTCCATGACGTCGTTGTCACGCTCCAAACGCCGCGCCTCGACCACTGGCGCGTCAAGTATTTTGCTGCGGTTGAGTTGCTGCCGCTGCACCCGCACTGACACCTCGCCGAGTAACACCACGCTCGGCAAGGAGGTCTCCGCGAGGCCACTGACGTTCCCACGCAGCGAAGCCATGCGTAGCAAGGCAATGGCGCTAATGAGAACGAGCATAGCCAGCAGAGCCCCCAGCCCTACGGTGATACGACGTGTGATAGTCCAGCCTTTGGTATTCATTGCGACTCGCTACCGCCTTAGGCGGCCTTGAGGTGGATGGCAGGGGGGAAGCACGCCAGAAAACATGGCGCGGAGGCGGGAGCCTCCGCCAACGATTATGCCCTGTTCGACGGAAAATGCGCGTGACAGTCATCCCACCCGCCGCGTTTCCGGAGGGCCAACAGCGCAACGCGGACAGGTGACAACCTGCGGGGTAGCAGGTTACCCTTCACAGGCTTCGGAATCGCCCGGCAAACCCAGCGCCGGCCGTCGCCCGCCGCCACAGGAATCCCCATGAAATCCCTTCGCCTCGGCCTGCTGTTCCTCGCGCTTGGCGCTTCGTTCGTCGCCAGCGCGGACCCGGGCAAGCTGCGCATCCTCACCTGGACCGATTACATCCCGGCAGATGTGGCCGAAGATTTCCGCAAGGAAACCGGCGTGCAAATCGAAGTGACGCTGACCAACAACGAGGACATTATTGCGCGCCTGCGCAAAAGCGGGGGCGCCGGCTACGACCTCGTTCATCCCTCCCATGACCGCGTCGCGGGGGCCCAGCAGCAATACCGAATTTACAAGCCGCTGGACCTCAGCCGCATCCAGCTCGACCGGTTTCTGCCGGAAATGATGGCGGCCACCCAGAGGAACACCACCCTGAACGGGGAGGTTTATGGCGTTCCCTACCTGTGGGGTACGGAAGGGCTAACCGTGAATACGCGGCGTGCCCAAAACGTCGTCGATTACACCGACCTGTGCCGGGAAGACCTGCGCGGTAAAACTGCCATGCGCGCCGTGCGTCCGGTCATCATCGCCTTCGCCTTCGCTTACGGCGAAGACCCGTTTGCTCTCTACGGCGACCCGAAGGCCTACGCCGCCATGGCCAACCGCGTCGTGGACCGCCTCATTCCCTGCCAACGCAACGCCGGCAAAATTTTCAGCGGCGAAAAGGAACTGCAGGACGCCTTCCGTTCTGGCCAGATTACGGCCGCCATGTTCTGGGATGCGCCGTCGTGGGCGATGAACCGCGAGGCGGCGCCGGTACGGTATCTCTCGCCGAAGTCGGGCATGCTCGGCTGGATTGTGGCCACCACTATCCCGGCGAAAAGCGGCAACGATGCCGCCGCTTACGCCTGGATCAATTTCGCGACGCGACCGGAAATTGCCGCGCGCATCACCAAGTCCGCTGGGAATTTCAGCGCCGCCCGCGGCACGCTGAAGCTGGTGGATCCGAAGCTGAAGGCGCAGTTGTACCGTACCTTCCCCAAAGGCTTCGTGAATATCCACTGGTATGAAAATGTACCGCCAGGCATCGAGGATGCCGAGGCGCCAGCCTTGAAGCGCTTGCGCGAAGCTCGATAAAACGCAGGCGGTTAGCTCGCTGTGTGGGGGCGAGCTCGCTTGCGACCCGCTAGAGGTCCACGAGTTCGAG
>Ga0164294_10001087_pt1 | contig 25586 bp, 17 predicted proteins | sample GEODES005metaG_FD_111479 | JGI IMG/M metagenome (GOLD analysis project Ga0164294, IMG submission 111479) | Oligotrophic lake water microbial communities from Sparkling Lake, Wisconsin, USA - GEODES005 metaG | ecosystem: Environmental > Aquatic > Freshwater > Lake | place: USA: Sparkling Lake...
ATGGCGGAGAGTGAGGGATTCGAACCCTCGATGGGCTTTTGGCCCATACGCCCTTAGCAGGGGCGCGCCTTCGACCACTCGGCCAACTCTCCGCAGCAGCAGACCTTGAAGGGGCCTACAAACCAACGGCCCGGATGGGAACCACCCGGACCGAGGTGCAATGATAGGACGGACAAAGCCGCCGGACAAGAGAAACCGAGGTTCAGGCCTCGTCTTCGCCGGCATCCATGGCTTCGGGGGCGTCTTCGCCCTCGTTCTTGATACGCGCGAAAATTTCCTCGCGGTGGACGGCCACATTGCGCGGGGCATTCACGCCGAGCCGCACCTGGTTCCCCTTGACGCCCAACACCGTGACGGTGACATCCTCACCAATCATCAGCGTCTCGCCCATGCGTCGGGTCAGAATCAACATTTAAACGCCACCTCTCGCCCTAACCAACGCGAACCGCCAACTCATTGCTAAATCTAGCCGTTCGCTGTCGCCGGGTGAATGAAAAAAACGTCAAGTGCGAAAAAAAAGAAAAACCGGAACAGCAATTTAGGACGCAAAACAAAACTATGGCATCAACCGGGCGTCAACCCACTCAATCCAATGCTGTACGGGCACCTTAGCAGCATACCCCAAATGGGTTATACAGCCTATGTTGGCCGAGACGATGGCCTGAGGGGCGCCGTGCTGCAGAGCCGCTAACTTCCGGGCGCGCAATTCCTGAGAGAGTTCGGGCTGTAACAACGAATACGTTCCAGCCGATCCACAACACAAATGACTGTCAGCACAAAGTAGAAGTTCCGCCCCCAAGCGGGTGAGCAACCCCTCGACTTGGCCGCGCACTCCTTGCCCGTGTTGGAGGGTGCAAGGCGACTGGAACGCGAGCCGCGAACCGCTAGACTGCAACTGGTTCGCCAAGGCTTCGGCTTCAGGAGCCACCACCTGCGCAAGGTCACGAGCCAACGCTGCAACGTGCGCCGCGCGGACTGCGTAAAGCGGGTCCTGGCGCAGCAAATGCCCGTAGTCGCGCAGTTGCACACCACAGCCCGAAGCGTTGCTGATGATGGCTTCCACCGGCACGGCCGCAGCAGCCAAAGCGGGCTGAGCGCCGGCCGCATTAGCACCAGAATCGACCGCTGAAGGCTCGATCCATGGCCACCAAGCGTCAATATTGCGACGGGCTTCATCGAGCGCGCCGGCGGGGTCGTCGAGGTGCTGGCGTATGGCGCCACAGCAACCTGCCGCCGGGGGAGTAACAGCCTCTATTCCCAAGGCAGCCAGCACCCGCACCGTGGCGTGGTGGATACCTGGCGACAGCGCCGGCTGTACGCATCCGGACAGCAGCAACACCCGCCGTTGCGCGGAAACCGGCGGCGCCGGACTAACGGCTTGAGCTCCCGACGAGCCCGCCGAACTGGCCGAACCGGCCGAACCAGTCAGGCCCACCGGAACCTTCTCGCGCAGCCGTGGCGGCAGTACCGGGCGCAGCGTCTGCCCTATGCGTAACAGGGCACCGAACAGCCGCGGCCGCGTGAGTGTTTCCCGGAGCAAGGTACGCACCAAACGGCCGCTCCAACTCCGTGGCGACCGCGCGCTGGAGAGGGCCCGCCCGGTATCAAGCAAGCGCCCGTAATCCACCCCCGAAGGACAAGCGGACTCACAGGCACGGCAAGTAAGGCAGCGGTCTAGGTGCAGTTGAGTCTTCGCCGTGGCGGGCGCACCCTCCAGCAGGCCCTTTATGAGGTAGATACGGCCGCGCGGGCCATCCAGTTCATCACCCAGCAAGCGGTACGTCGGGCAACTGGCGTTGCAGAACCCACAGTGGACGCACTTGCCAACAATGCGCGCGGCTTCCTCGGCAGCGGTATTTCCTTGCAGCTCGGGCGACAGGTTCAAATGCATAAGCCTAAAGCTCCGGATACAAACGGCCGGGGTTCAACACCCCCGCCGGGTCAAACTCGACCTTCAGCCGGCGGTGAATAGCCAATAGCACCGGCGACAACGGCGTGAAGACGCCCGGCGTCAAGGCGGCGGACCGGTCGTGCACCCTGAAACTTGTGGCATGGCCACCGAGCGCAGTAGCTCGCTGCCGCACTACCGAAGCCGGGAGGGAGGTAGTCAGCCAGCGCTGCGCGCCGCTCCATTCAATAAACTGCAGCCCGTCCAAACCAACCGACGGCGCTGCTGGCGGTAGCGCCAGCCGCCACAACGGGAGGTTGCCGCTGAAATACGGCAGTTGCTGGTCGCGAAGCATGGCCCACCAAGGGGCTGCCACGGCATCCGCTAGCCGCTCCCCGCCAAGGCGCGCAACAGCGGCACTAACCGCCGCACTCGCCCCGGAGAGACGCACATGCAGCCTGCCAGCTTCCCATGCCGTGGCGGAGACCGGCAGCGGCTGCCCGGCCCAACCGTTCACCAGCGCTAGGCTCTCCTGCTCGGTACAGTCCTGCACGAGGGTGGTTTCTGCGAAGGGCAACGGCAACACCTTGAGCGACACTTCGGTGATGGCCCCGAGCACACCCAGTGAACCGGCCAACACCCGGGAGAGGTCGTAACCCGCGACGTTCTTCATGACGCGACCGCCGAAGGCCAAGGCACGCCCGCGACCATCGACCAACCGCGCGCCTAGGACGAAGTCGCGCAGCCCACCGTGAGTGGGCCCGGTGCTCCGGCGCCGCGGGCCCGCGAGGCCGGCGGCCACGCAACCCCCCACCGTGCCGCCCGCAGCGAAGCGCGGCGGTTCGAAAGCCAGCATCTGCCCCTGTACCGCGAGCAAATCCTCCAGAGCGGACAACGGCAGCACAGCCGGCGCGGTCACCACCAGTTCGCTCGGTTCGTAGTCGACTGCCGCCAACAGTGCCGCAGGCGTAGCGTTGGTCAATGCAGACAAGTCCAGCACCGTACCGCGTGGCGCGTTGCCGTAAAAGTCTTTGGTGCCGCCGCCGCGCAGGCACAAGGGCTCCTGGTTCGCCGTAGCGGCACTCAAGCGTTCTGCCAAGGCAGATTCGTAGGCATGGAGATGGAAACCCGCCATGCTAAAACCGCGGCAAGTCGGCGAAGGACAACTGCCCTGCACGGACGCGCATGCCGCCGAGTTCAGCGCACCGGTGTAGTTGCGGCACCGCTTTACCGGGGTTCAGCAGACCGGTGGGATCGAAGGCGTGCTTCACTGCGTGGAAGACCCCGAGTTCCGCCATCCCAAACTGCGCGCACATGGCATCGAGCTTCTCCAACCCCACGCCATGTTCACCCGTGATGGTGCCACCGAAACGAACGCTGGCTTCAAGGATGGCGGCACCGAAGGCTTCCGCCCGTTGCACGGAATCCGGGTCCCCATCGTCGAACAGAATAAGCGGGTGAAGGTTGCCATCGCCCGCGTGAAACACGTTGGGGCACGACAGACCAAACTCTTGCTCCATACCCTGAATGGCGGTGAGCATGGCACCGAGATGTTTCCGGGGGATGGTGCCGTCCATGCAGTAATACGCGGGCGACGCACGTCCCGCTGCCGGGAAGGCATTCTTGCGGCCCGCCCAGAAGCGCAAGCGCTCCTGCTCACTGCCAGAAACTTGCACTCGCGTGGCGCCCGCAGCACGCAGCACAACGCTCATCCTCTCTATCTCTTCAGCCACCTCCGTCGTGGTGCCATCGGCTTCGCAGAGCAACACTGCTGCGGCGTCCATGTCGTAGCCAGCACGGGCAAACGGCTCCACCAACCGGACCCCTGCTTGGTCAATCATCTCCAACCCGGCGGGGATAAGTCCGGCGGCGATGAGCGCAGCCACCGCATCACCTGCAGCCGTGACGGTAGCAAAACTGGCCATCAGGCAACGTGCCAACTGCGGTACCGGCACCAAGCGCACAGTCACCTCGGTAATGACTGCGAGCATGCCTTCGGAACCGATAACCAGCGCTAGTAAATCAAGCCCCGGTGCGTCGGGTGCAAGGCCACCAAACTCCACCACTTCGCCCTCCATGGTGAGGGCGCGGACGCGTAGTACGTTGTGCAAGGTGAGACCGTACTTCAGGCAATGCACGCCACCAGAGTTTTCCGCGACGTTGCCGCCAATGGTGCAAGCCACTTGACTGGAGGGGTCGGGCGCGTAATACAGGCCATAAGCAGCAGCAGCCTCGGATATCGAGAGATTACGAACACCCGGCTGCACGGTAGCCGTGCAGCCCACCGCGTCGATACCGATGAACGAATTGAGCCGCGCCAGCGACAAGACTACGCCCTCGGTGTGCGGCGTGGCGCCACCGGAAAGACCTGTGCCAGCCCCGCGTGGCACGACCGGCACCCGATGCGTAGCGCAAATACGTAGGGCTGCTATCACCTCAGCTTCATTCGCCGGCAACACCACCGCGCGCGGCAAATGTCGGTGCAGGGTTAGGCCATCACATTCGTAAGGGCGCGTGTCTTCTTCCGCCACCAGCAATTGTGGAGCTGGAAAACACGCTCGCAGGGCAACAAGGCACGGGCCGAACGCATCTGTGCGCAACGCGACGGAAGGTTGTGTCTTCAAGCGGAGAGAGCCACCGGCGCGGCCTCTAGACCATACGCCGCATGCAGTGCACGTACGCCGCGCTCGAGTTCATGTTCATCCACTAATACTGAGACCTTGATTTCACTGGTGGCTACTAAGCGCACGTTGATGTTCTCAGCAGCGAGCGTAGCGAACAGACGCGTGGCGACACCGGCATGGGAACGCATGCCCACACCCACCACCGACAACTTGGCCACGGTGGCATCGCCAGAAACCACAGCACCCGGCAGGCCGGCGGCGGCGATGACGCTACCGACTACAGCGCGCTCGGCCACCACGCCACCGGCCACGGCGGCCCGCACCGCTGCCAACGCCGCCGCATGGTCGTCGCGGTGCACGGTGAAGGTGAGATCAACCCGGCCTTCGCGCGGCGCATTCAGCACAATCATGTCGACTTCGATGTTCGCGGCGCTGACGGGTTCAAGCACGGCTAGAGCGGCACCGGGCCGGTCCGGTAAACCAGTGACCGTGATAGCGGCCTCATCGCGGTTGAAAGCAATACCGGCAACCAAGGGAGCTTCCACGCTGGTGTCCTCTGCTGTAATGAGTGTGCCTTCACTGTCCTCGAAGCTGAGCGCGACGCGCAGCTTCACGTTGTACTTGGCCGCGAACTCCACCGCACGCAAGTGCAGCACGCGCGCCCCTTGCCCAGCGAGTTCCAGCATTTCCTCGAACGTCAGCCTGGGCAGACGCCGCGCGGCCGGCACCATGCGCGGATCCGTGGTGTAGACGCCATCCACATCGGTAAGGATTTGGCATTCGTCCGCCCCCAGCGCCACGGCGACAGCGACTGCGGTGGTATCGGAGCCGCCGCGCCCGATGGTGGTGATATCGCCAGCCGCGTTAATGCCCTGAAAACCCGCGACGACCGGTACCACCCCTTCTGCAATGATGGCCGCGAGGCGCTCACCGTCGATGCCCTCAATGCGCGCCTTGCCGTGCACTGCGGTCGTGCGCATAGGCAACTGAAACCCCAGCAGCGAGCGAGCGGGAACGCCTACATCCCGCAGCGCCATGGCCAGCAGCGCTACCGACACCTGCTCACCGGTAGACAGGAGGCTGTCGAGTTCGCGGAGGTCGGGTTGTGCGCTGACTTCAAGGGCGAGGTCGGCCAATCGGTCCGTATGGTCGCCCATGGCGGACACCACCACCGCCACGTCCACTCCACCAGCACGGAGGCGCGCGATGCGCGCAGCCACCTGGCGGATGAGTTCAGGCGAGCCAACCGACGTACCTCCGTATTTCTGGACAATGAGTGGTCGGCGAGACATGGTGAAGCGCTAGCCGCCCAGCTTCGCCGCCACCCAAGGCTGCACGCCAGCGAGCGCGCCGGCCAGTTTGTCCGGGTCGGTGCCGCCGGCCTGGGCGAAGTCCGGGCGACCACCCCCCTTGCCACCGACCTGCGCCGCCACATGGCCTACCAGTTCGCCTGCCTTTACGCGGCCGACGAGGTCCGCAGAGACGCTGGCGACCAAAGCCACCTTGCCGTCTTCCACGGCAGCCAACACCACCACGGAACTGCCAAGCTTCGCCTTCAGGCCATCGACCACACCGCGTAGCGACTTGGCATCTGCGCCATCGATACGGGCCGCGAGCAGTTTGCTGCCCGCGACATCGACGGCTTGGGCGGAAAGATCGCCGCCCTGCCCACTGGCGAGCTTCGACTTCAACTGCTCCACTTCCTTCTCGAGACGACGCGAGCGTTCCAGTAGCGCCTCCACCTTCTCGGCGACGTCCTCTCGAGTACCGCGAACGAGTTGCGCCACGGCCTTGAGCGTTTGTTCATCGGCCGCCACAGCATCCAGCGCACCCTGCCCAGTGACTGCTTCGATACGGCGCACGCCCGAAGCGACACCTGATTCCGCTACCAGTTTGAACAGGCCGATATCGCCCGTGCGGGAGACGTGCGTGCCGCCACACAATTCAGTGGAGCGCTCGCCAATGCTCAGTACTCGCACTTCGCTTTCGTATTTTTCGCCGAAGAGACCTATAGCACCAGCTTTGAGGGCGTCTTCGTAGGCCATGACGCGCGTTTGGGCAGCACCGTTGGTGCGTACTTCAAGATTCACCCACTGTTCAATGCGCGCCAATTCGGCCGGCGATACACCCTGGAAGTGGCTGAAGTCGAAGCGCAGGCGGTCCGCCGAGACCAGCGAACCCTTCTGCTGTACATGCGCGCCAAGCACTTCGCGTAGGGCCGCGTGCAACAGGTGCGTGGCGGAGTGATTGCGGCGAGTGGCATCGCGACGCTGTACGTCGACAGCGGCTTCAACGCGCGCACCGACTTCAATGGCACCACCGGCCAGATGCCCCACGTGTGCGTGCTGCTTGCCCACCTTCATGGTGTCGTTAACAGTGAACGCGGCGGCACCAGCCAGCAGCTGGCCCGTATCGCCCGCCTGACCGCCACTTTCGGCGTAGAACGGGGTTTGGTCCAACACGACCTGCCCGGACTCACCCGCCTCCAGGCGCTGCACTTGGGCTCCATCACGAATGAGCGCCACCACCGTGCCAGTGGCCGCAGTGTGTTCGTAGCCACAGAAATCGACGCGGCCTTCCAGCTTCACAGCATCGCGCAGGTCTACGCCGAACTTGCTCGCCGCACGCGCGCGGTCGCGCTGCGCTTCCATGGCTGCCGCGAAGCCGGCTTCGTCGATGGCCAAACCGCGTTCACGCGCCACGTCTGCGGTGAGGTCCATGGGGAAGCCGTAGGTGTCGTACAGCTTGAACACCGTTTCGCCAGGAATGGTGGTGCCATCCAGCGCTGCGATAGCGCCTTCAAGCAAGGCCATGCCATTCACCAACGTTTCGGCGAAGCGCTCCTCCTCTTGACGCAGCACTCGGGCCACATGGTCGCCCGCTGCACGCAGTTCCGGGTAGGCCTCACCCATGACGGCATCGAGGTCCGCCACTAGGTCCGCAAAGAACGGCTTCGACTGGCCCAACTTGTAGCCGTGACGAATAGCACGACGGATAATGCGCCGAAGCACATAGCCGCGGCCTTCATTCGCAGGCAGCACGCCGTCTGTAATGAGGAAGCTGCAGGCGCGGATATGGTCCGCAATGACGCGCAAACTCGGGCTGGCAGCATCCGTGCTGCCAGTAACGCGCTGCGCCGCCTGCAACAACGACTGGAACAGGTCGATGTCGTAGTTGCTGTTTACACCTTGCATAACAGCGCTAATACGCTCGAGCCCCATACCGGTGTCGACGGCCGGCTTCGGGAGCGGCGCGAGCACGCCATCTGCTGAACGGTCGAATTGCATGAACACCAAGTTCCACACTTCGACGAAACGGTCGCCGTCTTCATCGGGCGTACCCGGCGGGCCACCGAAGATGTGTTCGCCGTGGTCCCAGAAAATTTCCGTGCACGGGCCACAAGGGCCAGTGTCGCCCATGGACCAGAAATTCGACTTGGCACCCATGCGCGTGATGCGGGCCGGGTCTACGCCGACCTCCTTCGACAACAAATCAAACGCCTCGTCGTCGGTCTCGTAAACGGTGACCCACAAGCGGCTCTGCGGCAGGCCCAGCGTGCCAGTGAGGAAGTTCCAGGCGAAGTGAATGGCGTCGCGCTTGAAGTAGTCGCCGAAGCTGAAGTTGCCCAGCATTTCGAAAAAGGTATGGTGTCGGGCGGTGTAGCCGACATTTTCCAAGTCGTTGTGCTTACCACCGGCGCGAACACAGCGCTGGCTCGTGGCGGCGCGGGTATAACTACGCACGTCCTTGCCCAGGAAGCAGTCCTTGAACTGCACCATGCCGGCGTTGGTGAACAAGAGCGTGGGGTCGTTACCGGGAACTAGCGAACTGGACGCGATGACCGCATGCCCTTGCTCGCGGAAGAAATCGAGGAAGCGGGCGCGTACTTCGGAGCTGCCCATGAAGGGGACGGGCGGGACGGGGCGTTCAACGGTCATGAGGCGGTCTCTGCTGGTACGGGGCTAATCCACGTGGGCGGAGTCCTCGGGCATATCAGCGTCCAGGTCCAAGTCTTCTATGTCGACCCGGTCCACGACGAACGCCATGCGCACCTGCGCTGGCGTGAAGCCGCGATACAGCAGGAAACGGGACTGCCGGGCGCGCTCTTCGAGCGTGCCGGGCGGCTCCATCCCGAACCTCCGGCGCCGCAAGGCCTGCGCCCGCTCCGCCCACACCGATGCCGATTCATTGATGGCCCCGGTGATGAGGTGTTCGGGTAGCCCCTTGCCGCGCATTTCCTGACGGATACGACGGGGACCCTGCCCACGCCCTGAATGGTACGCGACAAAATGCTCGGCGTAGCGTCCGTCGTCTAGGAAGCCGGCGTTTTCGAGCGCAGCCATGGCGCTTTCGACGGCATCTGGACTAAAGGAAACCGCCAGCAGCCGGTCCCGTAATTCCGCCGACCCGTAGTCGCGCCGGGCGAGCAGCGCGATGCCCTTTTGGCGAGCAGCCTCTGGGTCTTGTTGGCGGGCTGCGGCAGCGGCCGCAGCCTCTGCCGCAGCCTCTGCAGCGGCGGCCGGGTCAAGCGGGAAGAGGCTATCCTCCCCCGCTCGCGGACCACGCGCCCCGGACGGGCCACCCCGGCGGCTGCCGGCGCGGCCGCCCCAGCGATCAGGGCGCCGCTTCACCCGAACCCTCGGTAGAGCCGCGGCGCACCGGGAGCATCTTCTTGCGAATCTGCGTCTCGATTTCCTGCGAGATGGCCGGGTTGTTACGGAGGAACTCGCGGGCGTTGTCCTTGCCCTGACCGATACGCTCGCCCTTGTAGCTGTACCAGCTGCCCGACTTCTCCACGATGCCGTGGGTGGCGCCGAGGTCGACGACTTCGCCCTCATGGGAGATGCCTGCGCCGTAGATGATTTCGAATTCCGCTTCGCGGAACGGCGGCGCAACCTTGTTCTTGACGACCTTGACGCGGGTGGCGTTGCCCACCACTTCCTCGCCGTTCTTCAGCGCACCAATGCGACGGATGTCGAGGCGCACGGAGGCGTAGAACTTCAGGGCGTTGCCACCGGTGGTGGTTTCCGGGCTGCCGAACATGACGCCGATTTTCATGCGGATTTGGTTGATGAAGATGACGATGGTGTTAGAGCGCTTGATGTTGCCGGTGAGCTTGCGCAGCGCCTGCGACATGAGGCGGGCATGCAAGCCAACCTGCAGTTCACCCATTTCACCTTCAATTTCCGCCTTCGGCGTGAGGGCGGCGACCGAGTCGACGACGACCACATCGACGGCACCCGAGCGAACCAGCATGTCCGTGATTTCCAGCGCCTGCTCGCCGGTGTCCGGCTGGGAAACGAGGAGGTCATGCACGTTCACGCCAAGCTTTTCGGCGTAACTGGGGTCCAGCGCGTGTTCGGCGTCCACGAAGGCAGCCGTACCGCCGGCCTTCTGGCATTCAGCGATAACCTGCAGCGTGAGCGTGGTCTTGCCTGAAGATTCCGGGCCGTAGATTTCCACGACGCGGCCCTTCGGCAAGCCGCCAATGCCGAGGGCGATATCCAGCCCCAGAGAACCCGTGGAGATGACGTCGAAGTCCAGGGCAGTCGATTCGCCGAGGCGCATGACGCTGCCCTTGCCAAACTGCTTTTCGATCTGGCTTAGGGCGGCGGCTAGGGCCTTCTTGCGGTTTTCATCCATGGTGCGTGCCTCGGTAGGTGGAAGGGGACGGATACTGTTTGAATGTACAGTACTATAGCCCAAGGGTGGCTCACTACGCGAGCCCGCATTCGCGATGTGTTTATTTAATTTTCGCAGTGTCCACCGGGCGGAGCGCCCCAAGCAGCCCTTCGAGAGCAAAAATGACGGTTTGGCGGCGGACAGCCTCGCGGTCGCCCGGGAGCTGGCTGCGCTCCGCGCGGGACTCGACGGCGCCTTCATTCCGCCAGGCCCAAGCAGTCCAAACCGTCCCCACCGGCTTCGCCGCCGTACCGCCCGCAGGCCCCGCCACGCCACTCACAGCCACAGCGAATTCGGCCCCGGAGCGCTCCAAAGCGCCCAATGCCATGGCCAGCACCACCGCTTCGCTAACTGCGCCATGGCTGGCCAGCAGCGCTGCGGAAACGCCTAGCTCCTGCTGTTTTGCTGTATTGGAATAGGTCACCCAGCCGCGCTCGAACCACGCGGAACTACCGGCAATATCGGTGCACACCTTGGCAATCCATCCGCCGGTGCAGCTTTCGGCAGTTGCCACCCGGGCCCCGCGCCGCAGCAAGGCCTCGCCTACCGCCACTGCCAGCGGCCAATCGGATTCTGGAGACATCGCACGCCCCTCAATGTTTGCCCAGTCAGTTTAGCCGGGGCCTGACCCTGCTATGAACCCTGCAGTCCCTGCCAGCGCCGACAGAGGAATATGCTACTGGTCATCGCCGCCTATCCTGCGTACATTTTGGGGAGTAGATTCGCGTCTCCCATCAGCGAGAAATCCATGGCCAACCGATTGCCCATCGCCCTCCTCTCCCTGCTGCTGGCACTACCGGCCAGCGCGCTGGCGCAAGCCCCGAGCAGTGCCGGCATGACCGCAACGGCCGCCGCCCTGCCCGCAGTGGCCTTCGGCACCGTGCCCGCCATCGACAACGTAACGCTGTCGTTGGACGGCAAGCTGCTCGCCTCGGCCTATGTCGGCAAGCAGGTTTCCATCACCATCCTCGACCTCGTCGCCCGCAAGCCGCGCCACCGCATCGCGTTCGACCAGAACATGAAGTTGCGCAGCATGGGTTTTGTCGACGACACCACCTTGCTGGCCAACTTTAGTATCACCTATGCGGCGCAGGGCGACCCGGACTCCAAGTCGGAACTCGGCGCCACCTTCGCTATCAACGCAGAAGACGGCAGCTCTCGTATTCTGATGGAGGCGCGCGAGAACAACCGGGTGGTGCCCTCTTCGGGCAGGGTCGCCTCCCGCAAGGGCGGCGGCCCAGGGGAAATTCTGATGACCGCCCGGCTGACAGACCTGCCAGAGGCCGCAGGCATGATTCCGGGCAGCGCCACCGCCTACATTCTCGCGGTGAACACCAAGACGGGTGCTTTCCGGCCGCTCGAGAAAGGCGGCCGTTATACCGGCGGCTGGCTGTTCGACACTGAAGGCCGGGCCCAAATTCGTATCGACTCGCAGTTCCGCGAAATGGCCAAGGAAGGCACCACCACCCTGCGCTACCGCAAGGGCGACGACTGGGTCCAATTCCACGAGGCTACCGGGCGCGACTTCAGCCCCATTGGCCTCGGTACCGATGGCAAGTCCGTACTGGTCATCAGTGCGCTGGGCAGTGACCGCAATAAGCTGTGGACCATCCCCTTCGATGGCAGCGGCCCGCAGTTGCTCTTCCAAGACCCTGACCACGACGTGGAAGGTGCCACGACCGATCGCTACGATGGGCGCCTGTTGGCGGTTAGCATTGGCGGCCTCGAGCAGCGCATCCACTGGCTGGACGCCGACGCCGAAGCGCGGCAGGCCTCCGTGGCAGCAGCTCTACCCGGCCGTCGCGTCAACGTCAGCGGCTACTCGCGCGACGGACGCTATGCCGTAGCCTTCGCACAAAGCCGCACCAATCCTGGGGCATATTTCTTGGTGGACTTCCAGACCAACCGCGCCGAGATCGTCGGGCAGGAATATCCGACGTTGGCGAAGAGCCAACTGGGACCTGCCAAGCTGGTGTCCTATCGCACCCGCGACGGCTACACGGTGCCGGCCTACCTGACCCTTCCACCCGGCATCGAAGCGAAAAACCTCCCGGTGGTCATGCTGCCGCATGGCGGACCGGAAGCCCGCGATAGCATCAGCTTCGACTGGTGGTCGCAGTTCGTGGCCACACGCGGGTATGCCGTACTGCAACCGCAGTTCCGTGGCTCTACTGGCTTCGGCGAGGAACATCGGAAAGCCGGTTATCGCCAATGGGGCCGGCGCATGCAAGACGATGTCTCCGACGGCGTGAAATATCTGGTGGAGCAGGGCATTGCGGACCCGACGCGGGTCTGCATCGTCGGCGCTAGCTACGGCGGCTATGCCGCTCTTGCCGGTGCCACGCTCACCCCCGACCTCTATCGCTGCGCGGTGAGCGTTGCCGGCGTAGCCGACCTGACCCAAATGATTGAATGGGTCGCCGGCAATGGCGGTCCCCAGTCGCCGGCCGTGAAGTATTGGCGGCAACATATCGGTGACCCGGGCAGCGCCGCGGTCGATGCCATTTCACCGGCGCGGCACGTCGAGAAGGTCCATGCCGCGGTCATGCTGATGCATGGCAAGGACGACACCGTCGTGCCGTTCGAGCAATCGGAGATTATGGCCAAGGTCTTGCAAAAGCAGGGCAAGGCGTACGAACTGGTGCGACTCGATGGCGAGGACCACTGGTTGTCCCGCAGCGAGACGCGTACGCGAATGTTGCAGGAACTGGAGCGTTTCCTTGGGGAACACCTCGGCCCCACAGGGCGCTGATACCGCCGCCCCCACTGTGCCTCCGGAGGTAGCGACGCTTTCGGAGGGGAGGGCGCGCGCGGCTTCCGGGCGCCCACTCTGGTTAAGTCCCGGCCTTTGGCCCGTCCATTGGCTGGTATCCGCGCTGCTGCTGGGCACATTCGTCACGGTGCTCGTGCTGCAGTTGGGCTTCGCCTACGGATTCTATGGCCAACATCTGGAGTCCGATGAAGCAGCAGCCGCGCGCGAAAAAGCGGCAGTGCTCGCACAGACCGTCATCGCTGCCAAATCGCGCCTCACCAAGACCGTCACCGACTATGCCCCTTGGTCGTTGAGCATCGGCTATCTGGACCGCCGCATCACCGAGGCAGCCCGCAAGGATGCCGAGTCGGGTGCCCGCCTCGACCGCTTGATGCTCGACGTCGATGCCTTTCTCGGACCAGACCATCGGCTCGTACTTGGCTATCGACGCGACCCCTCCCACAGCCTGGCGGACCTGAAGCCGGGCCTGCCACCCAAGGCGGCGCTGCCACTCTCACAATCCGCTTTCGATGCCCTGTTCAACGAGACTGATTTGGAAGTTCAGCTGACGGGTGACCGCCCCGGCTCCGGTTACGCTCTGGCGGGTGGGCGCCTGTGGCTGTGGGCTCTGGCACCCGTCTGGTCACGTGAACAGCCCGACACTATCAATGGCTGGTGGGTAGCAGCGCGCGATCTTGAGGTGGTGGTCAACGCCACCACCAACCAGCAGCTCGCGGGCTACCGCCAATTGGTAGTAGTACCACGCGGAACGGTGCCATCTGGCAAGCCACGGATCATCGGTCGGACGACCGAAACGCTGGAGATCGAAACGCTCATCGGGCATCTCGACGACACCCACGAACTGGTGCTGCGCATGACCTCGCCACGCGAAGCCTCCGCAGGTTTCCGGCGAACAACGCGCTATTTCGCATTGACCAGCCTAGTCATCGGCTTGGGCTTGGCGATGGTGCTACTGGCCGTACTAAACGCGCAACTGCTGCGACCGCTACGGCAACTATCCAGACAACTTGAGGCTTTGGCTCAGGGGGCCACGACGGTCACCGCACTGCCGCCCGGGCCCGGCAGCCCCGAAATCCGCAGCCTCAAAGATGCCATCGATACCCTATTGCAGGCCCGCAAGGCGCGCGAGGAAGCCGAACACGCCCGCGACGCCGCGCGCGAGGCCGACCGCCAAAAGTCGGAATTCATGGCCACGCTGACCCATGAACTGCGCACCCCTCTGCACGGGGTACTCGGTATGACGGAATTGCTCGTCGCTGCGCCATTGCCGGCTGACCAGCAGGCGCAGGCCGCCGTGCTGCATGGGGCAGTGGTGTCGTTGAAGGCCATCGCTGATGACGCCTTGACCGTCAGCACAATGCAGGCAGGACGCCTGCACCTGAATAGGGTCCCGACTGATATCCGCAGCATGCTGCAGAGTCTTCGCGAGTTACACCTGCAGGACGCCAGCCGCAAGGGTCTAGGGGTCGAGTGCCATACTGATGCACGCCTGCACCCTGCCTATCTCGCCGATGAAAGCCGCTTGCGGCAGATCATCGGCAACCTGGTGGGCAACGCCATCAAGTTCTCGCAGCGCGGCGCCGTTACCGTCACGGTACGTCTCGTCGGCGAGGATGACGGGCGGGCACGCCTGAAGTTCTCGGTAACGGATTCCGGCCCGGGGCTGGCACCTGCCTTCCAACAGCGCGCCTTCGACCTGTTCTCGCAAGGCCCGGACAGCCAAGGCAGTGTCAATGGCGGTGTGGGCTTGGGGCTCGGTATCGTGAAGAGCCTAGTGGACCTGATGGGTGGCCAGGTCGAAGTGGACTCCGTTCAAGACGTGGGCAGCACCTTCAGCTTCACAATTCCTCTGGAACCAACCGCAGCAGTCGTGCTGCCACCCGTGGTGCGGGGCGCAACCGAAGCGACCAAACCGTGCCGCGTCCTGCTGGTGGACGACAACGCCGCGGGCAGACAGGTATCCGGCTCTCTGCTGGCACATCTCGGCGCGGTAGTGACACCAGCGTCCGGTGGCCAGGAGGCACTGGACAGCTACACCAGCAATCCGGAGGGGTTCGATCTGGTGCTAATGGATGTGCGCATGCCGGACATGGACGGACACGAGGCCACACGACGATTGCGCGAATGGGAAGCCACCGCAGGGCAAGGTCGGCATGTGCAAGTGGTGGCGCTAACCGCGAACTCTGCCCCCAGCGACCAGTTGCAAGCACGCGCCGCGGGCATGGACGGCTACCTCACCAAGCCCGTGCGACTCATCGACCTGCGCAACTTGCTGCGGAACGCGCAAACCCCGGGAAAATAGCCGGAGGAAACTGCAGCCGGCGGGCTAAGCGGACTCACTGCCGCAGACTCGCTAGCGCCGGTAAGTACGCACCGCTTGCTGCACTTCCTGCAGATGCTTCGAGACATGCAAGCTGGCATCCAACGCGCGCTCCACGCCATGCCGGGCGGGTAAGGACAAATCCTGACGGACGCCCAGCAACTCGAGTTGCCCGACCACCACGCCCAGCCAATTGCCGAGGTCATGGATAACCCCGCCGAGTCGCTCCATATCCTCACGAAATTCGGGTAAATCCAGGTCTGGAGGCAATCCACTCATCGCAACACTCCTGGCAGAGCGCCCTAAGCGGCGCCATCTCCGGTAAAAAACACCCCTAGCGCAAGCGCAAAACGCGATACGCCGCCCTTTCTCCTGCCTCCATGGCCCCTTCCATTCCCGAGTGCACGCGAGCCATGTGCTCGCCGGCGAAGTGCAGGCGCTGACCGACCGCGTTCACCGCCGCCGCGTGGCTGGCTCCTTGCCCCGGCATCATGTGATGGTAGATGCCGCGAGCCCACGGCACCTTGCACCAACTGAACACGCGCGCGACCGACAACTGGCCACGCGCTGACGGCCGCGCCGCCTCGAGACGCCGGATGGTGGCTGCGCCGGCCTCGGCCTCTGGCAGCCGATCCAAATGGTCGGCAAACGGGCCGTAAAGCCACGTCTTCAGCACAGGCGGGTCCTGGCTGGCGACGAACACTCGCCCAAGCAGAGGGTCATCGCTCCATACGGTGTCAGGTAGCCCATCGTGTTGCCAGAACGCTGTTTTCGCCTTCAGGAACACGAAGCTGACCCGGGTATAACCCAGCGCCGCGATATCCGTGGCTAGCGCCGGACCAAAGGCACCGTCCAGGGGCAACTGCCGCAACGCCGCGAAGGGCAAGGTGCAGATGACCTGCGGTGCCTGCAACGTGCGCCCCGAGGCGAGCCGCACACGCACCAAGCCTGGCTCTTCGCTGATACCCGCCACGGCCTCGCCCAAGCGCACCGCGCCACGCAGGCTCGCCGCCATGGCTTCGGGTAGACGCTGATTGCCACCTACCACCGAAGAGGTGGCGCCCGGGCCGGAGCGGAGAATGATGGACGCGCGGGCAGCCTGCAGCGCAGAGAATGAGTGGATGCCGTTACCGTTGAGATTGGCAGAAATAAGGCGGCGCGCTTCGGGGCTAGCTCCGGCGCGCGTCAGCTCTTCGGCCAAAGAAACGTCCAGCCTTTGAATGACGGCGGAGTCCATCCAGGCTTCGCGGTCCGCGAGTCGTTCCATCTTGCTGTCATAGAAACTGCCGAGCCCCGCTGGGCCCACGGCGCGCTCATCGCCTTCGGTCAAGTTGGCGGTGGCACTGGGCCAGTCTTGCTGACGGACGGTCTGTCCATTGATACGGTAAAGCGCGCCGCGGCGGTCGGACACACCGGTGACAATGGGTTCATCGACCAGCCCAACACCCAATCGCGCGGCCATGGAACGTACTCGCCCGTAGCTGGCGCCGATGGTCTGCCCACCTGCTTCCGGGCGGCCCGGCAATTCGTCGAGCGTCCAGAGACGGCCTCCGATGCGCTGTTGCGCTTCCAGCAGCGTGACCTTCAATCCCTCGCGCTCGAGGATGAGCGCCGCATTCAAACCGGCGAGACCCGCGCCGATGACGATGACATCCGCCTCGGTACGCCCCCAAGCGAGTCTTGGTGCGCCAGCAGCGACCAGCGCTGCACTGGAACCCAGCAACCACTGACGACGAGTGAGCATGAGACGGCTCCCGAAGATCGACCTTGGGAACATCATAAACCCCTCAGGTGGGAAGGGCGCACGTCTTGGCGGGTTAAACTGCGGGTAAGCACGACAGCCCATACAACCGGTGACAATAACCCGATGGCGAATACCACTGGCCCCGACCTCAGCGGCCATACCCCAGTAATGCAGCAATATCTGCGCCTGAAGGCGCAGCACCCCGATGTGCTGCTGTTCTATCGCATGGGCGATTTTTACGAATTGTTCTTCGAAGATGCGCGGAAGGCTGCGCGTCTGCTCGACATCACGCTCACGGCACGCGGGAGCTCCGGCGGCTCGCCCATTCCGATGGCGGGCGTACCGGTATCGACCCTCGAGACCTACCTCGCGCGTCTCGTCCGCAAAGGCGAAAGCGTGGCCATCTGCGAACAGATTGGTGATCCAGCCAAAGCCAAAGGCCCGGTGGAACGCGCGGTAGTACGCGTCGTTACGCCAGGCACAGTCACTGACGACGCCCTGCTCGAAGCGCACCGCGACACGCTGGTGGTGGCGCTATGGATGCCCGGCAACGCGCGTAGCGGGGCCCGCAAGCCCGGTGTGCCGTTCGCTGGCCTCGCAGTCGTAGATCTCGCTGGCGGTCGTTTCACGGTCAGCGAACCCGACAGTACCGAAGCACTGGCCGCCGAACTGGCACGTCTGCAACCCGTGGAACTGCTGGTCTCTGAGGGCGACGCCACACTGACCGGCGCGCACGAAGGCGTTGCTGACGCCTTGGAAGGCTGGAGCGGGAGGCGCGTACCGCGCGCGCCGTGGCACTTCGATCGCGAGGTAGCCGAGCGCCTGCTGACCACCCAGTTCAGCACTCGGGACCTGGCAGGCTTTGGCGTCACCGGCATGGAGTTGGCGATTACCGCGGCCGGTGCTCTGCTGCAGTACTTGCAGGAAACCCAGAAAACCGCGCTGCCCCACCTGTCGGGGCTCGCGGTGGAAAACCGCGACGAGGCGGTGCAACTCGACCCCGCCACCCGGCGCAACCTCGAACTGCTCGAAAGCACCAACGGTCGCGAAGGCGGCTCACTCGCTGCGGTGCTAGATGCCACCGCCACGCCCATGGGTGCGCGCGAATTGCGGCGCTGGTTGTCGCGTCCCTTGCGTGCTACGGCGCCGCTGGAGGAAAGACTCGACGGGATCGATGAACTGCTCGCGACTGGAGTAGTCGATGCCTTGCTCGAGGCCTTACGCGGCGTTGGCGATGTCGAGCGCATCCTGACCCGTATCGCCTTGGGCACAGCGCGGCCGCGTGACTTGGCTGGGCTGCGTAGTGCACTGGAATCCATTCCTGCCGTAGCGAACTTGCTCGCGAATTGCACCACGATCTTGCTGGAACGCGCCGCGCTAACCCTCTGTGCCGGTGGTGCCGGCCGTCGCTTGGCGGAACTAAGCGGACTGCTTTTTCAGGCCGTGGTGGACAACCCGCCGGTGGTGCTGCGCGAGGGCGGTGTCATCGCCAGCGGGTACGACCCAGACCTCGACGAACTGCGCGCCATCAGCAGCAACACGGACCAGTACCTGCTGGACATGGAAACGCGCGAACGTGAACGCACGGGGCTCTCCTCGCTGCGCATCGCCTATAACCGCGTCTCCGGCTTCTACATCGAACTGAACCGTTCGCAAGCCGAGCAAGTGCCGGCCGATTATGTGCGTCGGCAGACCGTGAAAAACGCTGAGCGTTTCCTTACGCCGGAACTCAAATCTTTCGAGGACAAGGTCCTCGGTGCGCGCGAACGGGCTTTGGCTCGCGAGCGCTTGCTCTACGAGGCGCTACTCGGCAGCTTGCGCGAGGCTCTGCCAACGCTGCAATGTGCAGCCCGCGAACTGGCGACGACCGATGTACTGGCGGGCTTGGCACTGCAAGCAGGCCTCCATAACTACGCACGCCCCCAGTTCACGGACGAGCCTGTGCTGCAGATCAGCGCTGGCCGCCACCCAGTGGTGGAGCGCTTCATTGACGTCCCCTACGTCCCCAATGACCTGCAACTCGACGCCATGCGACGGATGCTCGTCATCACGGGTCCGAACATGGGCGGCAAGAGCACTTACATGCGCCAGGCTGCACTCACCGTCATCATGGCGCGCATCGGCAGTTTCGTGCCGGCCGCGGCCGCCATGCTCGGCCCGGTAGACCGCATCTTCACGCGTATCGGCGCCGGTGACGACGTGGCTGGCGGGCGCTCTACCTTCATGGTGGAGATGACCGAGACGGCGAACATCCTCCATAACGCCACAGCTGAAAGCCTGGTGCTGATGGACGAGGTGGGTCGCGGCACCAGTACCTACGATGGCCTCGCATTAGCCCATGCTTGCGCGCTGCATCTGGCGAAGCGCACCCGCTCCTTCACCTTGTTCGCTACTCACTATTTCGAACTAACCCGCCTGCCACAAGAAGCGGAAGGTGTGCAGAACGTGCATCTCGACGCCACCGAACATGGCGAGAAACTGGTCTTCCTGCATGCCGTTCGCGAAGGCCCTGCCAGCCGCAGCTATGGCTTGCAGGTTGCTTTGCTGGCTGGCGTGCCTCGCGAAGTGGTGAACATGGCCCGGCGACACCTCGACCGCCTCGAGCGACAAGCCGAGGCGCAGGCCAGTCTCGCCGCCGGTCCCCAAGCACAACTCAACTTCAACCCGGCGCCCGTGGCAGTAGAACTGGACCCGCCAGTAGGACTCCCGGCGGGCCTCGACTACACCCCGCTAGTGGACGAGCTGGCGACCGCCGACCCCGACCGGTTGAGTCCGCGCGAGGCCTTGGACCTGATTTACCGTCTACGCGCTCTGCTGCCACCCACCTAGCCCACTGCGCCTGCACGGGTCTTCGGCAGGGTACAGACCTGCACCGCTAACCGCTGCCACAGTGTCAACCCACCAGCGCCGTCGTCCACAAGCCGTGGACGACCATGCAGTGGTCGGCTTCAGGCTGGCCCGGCACCCTGCGCACCCGCCACCAACTGCGGCGGGGTCCGCACGCGGATGTGCAGTTCGCGCAATTGCTTCTCGCTGGCGGGCGTCGGTGCGTCCGTCAGCGGGCAACCGGCGTTCTGGGTCTTCGGAAAGGCAATGACGTCGCGGATGCTGTCGGCGCCCGACATGAGCATGATGAGACGGTCGAGACCGAAGGCGATGCCACCATGCGGCGGCGCACCGTACTGCAGCGCCTGCAGCAGGAACCCGAACTTCTCTTCCGCCTCTTCGGCACCGATACCGAGCATGCGGAACACCGTGCTCTGCAAGTCCTGGCGGTAAATGCGCACTGAACCACCCCCAATCTCGGAGCCGTTCAGCACCATGTCATAAGCCATGGCCAAGGCCTCGCCCGGGTTCGCCTCGAGGGCAGCCGCGTCGAGGTTCAGCGGCGAGGTGAACGGATGGTGCATGGCGTTCCAACGCTGCTCGTCCTCGTCGAACTCGAACATGGGGAAGTCGACCACCCACAACGGAGCCCACTCGCCCTGCACCAAGCCGCGATCCTGACCGAGTTTCAGACGTAGTGCGCCGAGTGCGTCGTTCACGACCTTGGCCTTGTCGGCGCCGAAGAAAATGAGATCGCCATCCTTCGCTCCAGTGCGCGAAAGGATGCCGGACACGGCCTCGTCCGAGAGGAACTTGAGGATGGGCGACTGCAAGCCTTCGCGGCCCTTCGCCACCTCATTCACCTTCACATAGGCAAGGCCCTTCGCACCGTAGCGACTGACAAACGCCGTGTAGTCGTCGATTTCCTTGCGCGACAGTTCGCTGCCCTTGGGCACGCAGAGCGCGGCTACACGGCCCTTAGCATCGTTGGCGGGGCCAGCGAATACCTTGAAGTCGCAGCCGGCAACGAGATCGGCCACATCGACCAACTCGAGCGGAATACGCATATCAGGTTTGTCTGAGGCGAAGCGACGGATGGCCTCGGAGTACGGCAGCCGCGGAAACGGGTTCGGTAGGTCTACGTTCTTCACGGACTTGAAGAGGTGGCGAGCCAACCCCTCCATGATGTCCATGATCTGGTCCTGCGAGAGGAAAGACGTTTCGATATCCACCTGCGTGAAGTCGGGCTGGCGATCAGCGCGCAGGTCTTCATCACGGAAGCAGCGGACAATTTGATAGTAACGGTCGAAGCCGCTGACCATGAGCAACTGCTTGAAGATCTGTGGCGACTGCGGCAAAGCGAAGAAGCTGCCGGGATGCGTCCGACTCGGCACGAGGTAGTCACGCGCACCTTCGGGCGTAGCCTTGGTGAGCATCGGCGTTTCGATGTCGATGAAGCCGCTATCGTCTAGATACTGGCGGATAGCGCGAGTGGACCGATGGCGCAGCATGATGCGCTGTTGCATCACGTCGCGACGCAGGTCGAGATAGCGATACTTCAGGCGCACTTCTTCGCTGACATGCTCATCCAACTGGAATGGCAGCGGCTCGGAACGATTCAGCACCACCAGTTCGTGGGCCAGCATTTCCACCTGCCCCGTGCCGAGGTTCGCATTCGCGGTGCCGGCCGGGCGCTGGCGCACCACGCCTTTCACCTGCAACACGAACTCGCCACGCACCCGCTCGGCCTCGCGGAAAATTTCAGCACGGTCGGGGTCGAATACCACCTGCAGTAGGCCTTCGCGGTCGCGCAGATCGATGAAAATGACACCGCCATGGTCACGCCGCCGCCCCACCCAGCCCGCGACAGAAACCGTCTGGCCGATGAGCGTTTCGTTGACCTGGCCACAGTAATGGGTACGCATGGGAAAGCACCAAGGCACCGCGGGCCCGGGAGGCACGGCGGCAACTGAAAAAGGTTGGAAAACAGCCATCTAGGGTAACGGGCGGGGCCCTTGCAGCGCAAGAAGCCGCCCCTGCCTCTACTTTGGCACGCCTACTTTGGGCGCGCGGCCTTGCGGGTAGCGGACTTCTTCTGGCGCGGCGCCTTTCTTCCGGCGAGCGGCTTGCCGGGAGCCTTTTTGGGAGCCTTCTTGGCCACTTTCTTGGCGGCCTTCTTGGCCGCCTGCTTGACGACTTTCTTCTTGGCGGCCTTCTTCCGCGTCTGCTTGACGGAAGCAGCGGCCTTGCGAGCACCCGCCGCGAGTTTGGACGGCTTCACGCGCACTTTGTCTTCCTTGGCGTCGTCCGCCTTGGCGGCAGGTTCTGCCGAATCGGCGAGGTTACGCTTGGCATCCGCGGCGCCCTTGAAGTCGGTTTCATACCACCCGGCGCCCTTCAGGCGGAACTGCGGGGCGGAGATAAGCCGCACCAAACGCGGCTTCCCACAGGCAGGGCAAGCCTTCAGCGGCGCATCGGACATCTTCTGCATGATCTCGTGGTAACGACCACAGGCAGCGCATTCGTACTCGTAAAAGGGCATGGTTCCTCCGGGAAGCCAGCGATTTTACGCCTTGCGGACGCTGAATGAGAGCCCCGCGCGCCCCTCGGGGCCGACTGCCGCTACATCGATGTGGTCGCCGGGAAGGAATTCGCCCTTCAGGATGCGCTGCGCCAGCGGATTTTCCAATTGTTGCTGAATAACCCGCTTCAGCGGCCGGGCACCATAAACCGGGTCGAAACCGGCCTCAGCCAAGCGGTCGCAAGCCGTATCCGTCAGTGCCAAGGCCAAGTCGCGGTCGGCGAGACGGGCGCGCAACGTTGCCAACTGGATATCCACGATGGCGCGAATCTGCGCACGATCGAGTGGGTGGAACACCACCACCTCGTCGATACGGTTGAGAAACTCCGGGCGGAAATGCGCTTGAACCACCTCGAGCACCGCCTCCTTCATATCCTCGTAGTCCCCTTCGGCGGCCTTTTCCTGAATGAGCTGGCTGCCAAGGTTTGAGGTCATGATGATGACCGTGTTGCGAAAATCCACAGTACGGCCCTGACCATCGGTCAGACGGCCGTCATCCAACACCTGCAGGAGAACATTGAAGACATCCGGATGCGCCTTCTCGATCTCGTCGAGCAGCACCACCGAATAGGGTTTGCGCCGCACCAGTTCGGTGAGATAGCCGCCCTCTTCGTAGCCCACATAGCCCGGAGGCGCACCGATGAGCCGCGCCACGGAATGTTTTTCCATGAATTCCGACATATCAATCCGTACCATCGCCTCGTCGGTATCGAAGAGGAAATTCGCCAGCGCCTTGCAGAGCTCCGTTTTACCCACGCCCGTTGGTCCGAGGAACAGGAAGCTGCCATTCGGGCGCTGCGGGTCCGAAAGACCAGCACGCGAACGGCGGATGGCATCGGCGACGGCACCCACGGCTTCCGTTTGGCCCACCACCCGCTGCCCTATCACCTGCTCCATGCGTAACAGTTTTTCGCGTTCGCCTTCGAGCATCTTGGACACGGGGATACCGGTCCACTTCGAAACCACCTCGGCGATTTCCTCGTCAGTGACCTTGTTGCGCACCAAGGTGCGCTCCTTGCCTTCGGCTTCATGAGCGGCCTGCAAGCGCTTCTCGAGTTCCGGAATACGCCCGTACTGCAACTCGGAAAGCTTGGCCAAATCATTTTGGCGCCGCGCCGCTTCGTACTCGAAACGGGCTGCCTCAAGCTGCTCTTTAATAGCGGCGGCACCCTGTAGAATGGCTTTCTCGGCCTTCCACACTTCCTCGAGGTCCGCGTATTCCTTGCCGAGCTCGCTGATGGATTCCTCGAGTTGCTCGAGCCGCTTACGCGATGCCTCATCCGTCTCTTTCTTCACAGCCTCGCGCTCGATTTTCAACTGCACCAAGCGCCGCTCGAGTCGGTCGAGCGATTCCGGCTTCGAGTCGATTTCCATACGAATGCGCGATGCGGCTTCATCAATCAGGTCGATAGCCTTGTCGGGCAACTGACGATCGGCAATATAACGATGGGAGAGCGTCGCGGCGGCCACGATGGCCGGGTCCGTGATATCCACCCGATGGTGGAGTTCGTAGCGCTCTTTCAATCCACGCAAGATCGCGATGGTGTCTGCGACCGAAGGTTGGTCTACCTGCACTTTCTGGAAGCGCCGCTCGAGCGCTGCGTCCTTCTCCACATACTTGCGGTATTCGTCCAGCGTAGTGGCACCCACGCAATGCAGCTCGCCGCGCGCCAGCGCCGGCTTGAGCATATTGCCCGCATCCATGGCGCCCTCGGCCTTACCCGCACCCACCATGGTGTGCAATTCGTCGATGAACAGGATGACCCGGCCTTCCTGCTTGGCCAGTTCATTGAGCACCCCCTTCAGTCGCTCTTCGAACTCGCCCCGGAACTTCGCGCCGGCGATGAGCGAGCCCATGTCGAGCGACAGCACGCGCTTGTCGCGCAGGCTCTCGGGCACTTCGCCGTTGATGATGCGCAGCGCCAAGCCTTCCACGATAGCCGTCTTGCCCACACCGGGCTCGCCGATGAGCACGGGATTATTTTTGGTGCGGCGTTGCAGCACCTGGATGGTCCGACGAATCTCGTCGTCGCGGCCAATCACCGGGTCCAACTTGCCCGCAGCGGCACGCGCGGTCAGGTCGATGGTGTATTTGTCGAGAGCGCCACGCGCCTCTTCCGCGTTCGCGTCCTGCACTTTCTCGCCGCCGCGCACTTCATCGATGGCGCGCTCCAGCACGGGCTTCAGCGCCCCGGCATCCTTGAAGGCGCGCCCGAGTTCGCCGCGGTCTTCACAAGCAGCCACCAAGAACAATTCAGAGGAGATGAACTGGTCACCACGCTGCTGCGCCAATTTGTCCGTGACATTCAACAAGCGATTAAGGTCATTCGACAGACTGATTTCGCCGGGCGTGCCCTCCACTTTCGGCAAACGATCGAGCGTGGCGCCTAGCCGGGAACGCAAAGTGGGCAGCGCCACCCCCATTTTGTCGAGCAACGGCCGCGCCGTGCCGCCCTGCTGGTCGAGCAAGGCAAGCATAAGGTGGGCCGGCTCCAAGGTGGCGTGGTCGCGGCCTACGGCAAGGGATTGGGCGTCGGCCAGGCCCGCTTGAAAGCGGGCAGTGAACTTGTCCATGCGCATGCGCTTGGGCTCCGGCAAATGAGATGGGTTGCCGAAGACAGTGGGAGCGGATACGGCAAATTCAACTGTGGGCAACCGCAATGGGTTGCCGTTGGGTCAGCTATGTGACGGCCCCAACATAAGCACCGTAGCCAACCCGGCGCCCATCAGCGCTATCTGCGTGAAGGCAGCACGCGGGTCAACCCGCTGGTGCAACCCCGGGATGAGATCTGCCACGGCGACATAAAGTAGGCTTGCGGCAGCGATGGTCATCACGTCCGGCAATAGTTTGCCGGCGCCGCCCAGAAAGAAAACGCCGAGCAAACCACCCGCCACCGCCGCCACACTGCTCAAGGTATTCAGCCACAAGGCGCGAGCACGACTGAAGCCGCCATGCAGCAGCACGCCCAGATCACCCACTTCTTGCGGAATTTCGTGCGCGAAAACCGCCACTGCAGTGGCGATACCAACGGCCGGGTCCGACAACCAAGCCACGGCGATGACCACACCATCGAGAAAGTTGTGCAGCGTATCGCCCGCCAGCGCCAGCATGGCCGCGGCGCGAGCGCGGCCCGCCGAAAGCGGCGCG
>Ga0164294_10001088_pt1 | contig 25575 bp, 14 predicted proteins | sample GEODES005metaG_FD_111479 | JGI IMG/M metagenome (GOLD analysis project Ga0164294, IMG submission 111479) | Oligotrophic lake water microbial communities from Sparkling Lake, Wisconsin, USA - GEODES005 metaG | ecosystem: Environmental > Aquatic > Freshwater > Lake | place: USA: Sparkling Lake...
CAGCGCGACGACACCGTGCTGCTCTACTTCTCCGGCCATGGCACCCTCACCTTGGACCCGGCCGAGGGCAGCCGCCTGTGGTTCTTGCCCTCCGACGGCGCCCTCGACGATCCGGCCCACACCGGCCTCGCCATCGCCGAGCTCGAAGACCTCGTCAGCGCCCTGCCGGCCCGCCGCCGCGTGATCATCTTCGACACCTGCCACGACGGGCGCTCCACCGGGCCCCTGCTGGGCCGCGCCCACTGGAACGCGCCCACCACCCAACTGATCGCCGGCCTGCGCGGCGAGCCCCCGGCCCCCCGCGGCCTGCGGGCCGTCTCGGAGAGCGAGGCCCGCCTCTTCGCCGCCCAGGTGCACCAGCCGGCGATGGAAGACCCGACGCTGCAAAACGGCGTCTACACCCACCACCTCATCGCCGCCCTCACCGACAAGCGACGCCAGGCCGACCTCGACGGCGACGGCCTCGTCGACGTCACCGAGGCCCATGACTGGGCCCGCGACGGCACCATCCGCCACACCGGCGGGCTGCAGGTGCCCCGGGCCGAGTACCGCATCGTCGGGCGCGAGGAGATCTGGCTCGCCGGCGACCCGGGAAACCGCTCCCAGGCCGAGGCCGCCCTGCTCGCCGCCTGCGACGAGCTGCTGGCCAAGGCCCGCCTCTTCGTCGACGGCGTGCCCCGGGGCGGCGGCGTGGGCCTCACCGCGGTGGAGCCCGGCCGGCGCGAGGTCGAGCTGCGCAGCGAGTCCGGCGCCCTGCTCGGCCGCCAGCGCCTCGATCTGCGGGCCGGCCAGACCTACTCCCTGGAAAACCTGATTCGCAAAGATCAAGGTGTAACGTATGTTACATCCGGTGCGCTCCTGCGGCACGGCGCGGGTGCTGCCACCATGCAGCCCCTGGCCGGCGAGCTGGAGCTGGGCCTGATCGCCCCCCTCGGCCATGGCCTCGGCGGCGCTGCCTACGCCCGCACCGCGCTGTCGGGCGGGCCCGTCGCCGAGCAGGGCGATCTGCCCGTCTTCGTCGGCGAGAGCGCGGTCGGCGGCAGCCTGGGGCCCACCCTCGGCCCCCTGCTCATCGGCCCGGCCGCCGAGCTGCTGCTGCCCTACCGCTCCTTCACCAACGAGACCGGCGCCCACCACCAGGCCACCCTCACCGGCGCGCTGGGCGCCCGGGCCACGCTGCGGCTGCCCGTCGGCGGGGTCGAGCTGGTCGCCCGCCTCGACAGCCGCTTCGTGCCCTACGAACATGACGCGGCCTGGACCAGCCTGTGGCACCATGGCCTCGCCGTGGGGGTCGGTCGGCCCCGCCCCTGAGCCGGCGCCCCGAGGAAGCCTGTGCGTTGCCTGCCCCTGATGCTGCTGGCGGCGGCCTGTGAGCCCCTGGGCTCGGGCCTCCCCGATGCCGCGTCCGGCGCGGGGGGCGGCGGCGGCGCGGGCACCTTGGTGCTCACCCCGGCCCGGGTGGACTTCGGCGCGGTCTCGGTGACGAGCCAGGGCAGCCTCGAGCTCGGCTTTGCCATCACCAACGCCGGCGACGAGACGCTGACGGTCTATGGCCACAACGAGGTCGTGCCGATCGAGCCTCCCGACGCGGTGGTCTTCACGGTGCCCGGCGAGGGCCCGATCCTCCAGCTCGAGCCCGGCGCCAGCCTCAGCCTGCCCCTGCGCTTCACGCCGCCCACCGAGGGGGCCTGGACCGGCCAGCTCCGCGTCAACGGCGGCGAGGACTGGATCGACCTGAGCGGCGAGGGGCGGGCCCCGGTGGTCGCGCTGTCGGCGCCCCGGGCCCCCTCCACGCCGATGGGCTGCACCAGCGAGGTCCTCGTCTCCGTCGACAACCCCGGCAGCGAGCCCCTTCACCTCGTCGCCGCCCAGCTCGAAGGGGCCGCCGACTTCGGCCCGGCGCCCCTCGTGAGCGACCTGGAAGTGCCCGCCGGCGGCCACCTGGCGCTCGCTCTCCCCTTCGCGCCCCCCTGGACCGCGGCCGGCGGCGGCGAGCGCCAGGCCCGGCTGCGCCTGTGGACCGACGACCCCTACCGCCCCGAGTCCAGCGTGGAGCTGGTGGGCCTCGCCTACGAGGGCGAAGCGGTGGTGGAGCGCTTTGTGTATGCGCCGGCCTCGATGACCGATCTGCTGCTGGTGAGCGACCCCGGCGGCGTGATGGACGCCTACCTCGGCCTCGCCAGCGGGGCCCTGGGCGGCCTCGTCGACGGGCTGGTGGAGGCCAACGTCGACCTGCACGCCGCTGCGCTCAGCGCCGGCGGCGACTGCCCGGTCTGGTCCGACGCCGCCGACCCCGCCGCGCTCACCGCCCGGCTGCAGGCCGGCCTCGCCGGTCCTCCCGCCGACGAGCGGCTGCTGATCGACGTCGCCGCCCGCACCCTCGCCCAAAGCGCGCCCGGCGACTGTCTGGAGGGCTTCCTGCGCCCGGGGGCCCTGCTCTCGGTCCTCTTCATCGCCGGCGGCCCCGACGAGGCCGAACGCAGCGCCGCCGAGTCGCTCGGCCTGCTGCGCGCCGCCGCCCCCGAGGCCCTCGATCTGCGCGTGTCTGCCGTCATCCCCACCGAGGCCAGCGGCTGCGCCGGCCTCACCTATGGCGCCGGCTACGCCGAGCTGGCCCTGGCCACCGGCGGCGTGCTGGCCGACCTCTGCGCCGGCGACTGGGGTGGCACCTACGGCGCCCTGGCGGCCCAGTCGGCCGCGGTCGGCGCCGGCGACTGGCGCTGGCCCCTGGCCGAGCGCCCCCTCGTGGACTCCCTCTGGGTCACCGTGGATGGCGCCCCCTTCGGCGACTGGCGCTATGACGAGGCCGAAAACGCCCTCATCTTCGACGGGCTCGACACCCCCGACCCCGGCGCCGAGGTCGAGCTGCGCTACAGCACCGTCGTGCCCTGCCCGTAGCCGGCGGCCCGTGTCAACACCGCGCGCAGCTCGGACAGGGTGAAGGGCTTCATCAAGGTGGCCGGCCGCACCTGGGCGAGGAAGCGCTGGGCCTCGGGGGAGAAGGCCCCGCCGGTCATCACCACCATGCGGCCCGAGAGCGACGGCCAGCGCGCCGTCACCGCCCCGAAGAGGTCCATGCCGGCGATGTCGGGCATCATCAGGTCGGTGAGGATGAGGTCGAAGTCGGCGTCGCCCTCCAGCCAGGCCAGCGCTTCGCGGCCGCTGCCAAGCGTGACGAGGTTGCGCACATGGTCGGCCAGGCCCAGCTCGATCATCTCGCGCAGCTCGGGCTCATCGTCGATGACCATCACCCGCGGCAGCCGACCTGCCGGCGCCAAGGGGGGGGCATCCAGGTGCAGGTCGGTGGCCAGCGGCAGCCAGACGCGGATGCGCTCGCCCGGCTGGGCGGCCTCGACGCTGATGCGGCCGCCCATCGCCGTGATCAGGCCCTTGGTGACCCACAGCCCCATGCCCTTGCCCTCGGCCACGGCGCTGGGGTTGACATAGGGCTCAAAGGTGCGCCGCAGCTCCTCTTCGGATGGGCTGTGGCCGGTGCTGACAAGCTCGATCAGCAGCTCATCGATCAGCTCGTGGGCCTCGACATGAAGCTGATGCTGCCAGGCCGCGCCCACCGGGAAGCGCGCGCCTAAGTGCTGCAGGATGTTGAAGAAGGCCCGCGACAGGCGGCCGGGGTTGGCCCGCACCGGCAGGCTGGACATCGGCCCCTGGCTGATGCGCGCCCGGTGGCGGAGCTGGGGGGTGGCGAGCTGGAGCGCCTTTTCGAGGGTGGGGCCGACGGGCACCGACATCAGGTCGGCGGTGTCGCTCGGCAGGAAGACCTCGAGGTCGCGCACCACCCGGGCGATGCGCTCGGCACCCTGACGGGCCGACCGCGCCCGGGCGCTCAGGGCGTTGACCTCGAGCGGCAGCAGGCCGGCCTGCTCCAGATCGCCGAGCCGGCTCTCCAGGGCGTCGAGGTGAGAGAGCACCCAGGTGAGCGGGTTGTTGATCTCATGGGCCACCCCGGCGGCGACCTGCCCGATGCTGGCGAGGCGCCCCGATTCGATGAGCTGCCGCTGCGCATCGGCGGTGGCCTCTTTGGACTTCACGAGATCGGTGATGTCTCGTGAATTGCCCACAACCCCGGCGACCTCATTGTTGTGGTCGATGTAGACGCTCTTAAAGGTGTGAAAGCAGCGCCGCTTGCCGTTTACAATTCGGTCGGACTCAGAGGTGTGGGTCTGGCCGGTTTTTATCACCCCTTCGTCGATCTCCCGAATTTCCCGGCCGACCTCGGGGCCAAACAGATCCTTGTCGGTCTTGCCCACCACCTGATTGGGGGAGCGGTCGAAGGAGGCCGCCCCCGTCTCATTGATGAAGGTGTAGACCCCGTCGAGATCCTTGACGTAGATGATGTCGAGGGCGTTGTCGACGAGGGTGGTGTAGAGGTGCTGGCGGGCCTGGCGGGCCTTGGTCTGGTGGGCCGGCGTGTCCATGGGCTCGGCCGTCACCGCGATGCCCTCGGCCTGGAGCTGCAGGCGCAAGCGCAGACGGTCGCCGTTGCGCCACACCACCTGCACAGAGGAAGGCCGACCGGGGTGGAGCAGGGCCATCGCCTGTCGCAACGCGGGTGCATCGTCGGGGTGCACCAGCTCGAAGAGGCTGCTGCGGTGCAGCGCATCGATGGGCGGCCCCAATTCCTGGGCCCATCGCGGGCTGGGCCGCAGGATGACCCCGGTGGGGGAGCAGTGCAGCGTCAGAGATTGTGCGTCGACGGAGTGGCTCACCTTCTGATGCTATCTTCGCGGCGGCGCGTTGGCAGCGAGAACTCGCAATTGGAAGGACTCGGCGCGCTGGCGCCGCGGCGGGAGCGCCCAGACAGCGCCGGGCAGCAGGGCCTTTTCGAGGAGGGCGCCTGCAGCCGGGCCGGGCCCGCGCAGCTCGGCGGCCAGGAGGAGCGGGTCGCGCAGGGCGCCGAAATGGCCCCGTTGAATTGCCGGAACGAGCAATCGCGCAGCCGCAGTGAGGTTTGTTTGTTGGATTAATGAATCGATCAGCCCCAGGAGGGCCTCGGGATGATCGGGCAGGTGGGTGAGGGCGGCGCGAAAGGCGGCCTCGGCCTCGGCGGGCCGGCCGTCGAGCAAGGCGGCGTGGCCCTGCCCGGTGGCCGCCGCCCAGGTGGTGGCGCCCGGGTAGGCGGCCTCGACAAAGAGCCCGCCGGCGAAGGCCTGGGCGGCGCGAAAGGCGGCCTCGGCGCGGGCGGCGGCGCCGGCCTGCCCGGCGCAGGCCTGGTTGAGGGCGAGGCCCCCTTCGAGCAGGTCGAGGTTGGGGTGGGCGCCGCCCATCTGGCGGGCCTCGGCGATGATCTGCGCGGCGGCGTCGAGCTCGCCGCGGGCCACGGCGCGCTGGCTCAGGTGGCCGGCCAGCACCAGCAGCCGCCCGCTGCGATCGCCGCGGGCAAAGGCAGCCTTGAGCAGGGCCCAGCCCTTGGTGGCGACGGCGTCGGCCTCCTCGGTGAGGCCCACCTGGTACAGCTCGCCGGCGAGGTAGTCATAGGCCCACAGCTCATCGGGGGCGCGCTCGACCTGTAAACGCAAGTAACGTAGGTTACGATTCCGTTTGTCTCGCTCGGCTTCGACGCTGGGCACCCGGCCGAGGTGCAGAATCGGCGCCTGGGGCAGGGCCCGGAAGCGCTTGTCCGCCAGCCAGTCGCGGGGGCTCTCGTGAATGGCCCCCTGCCAGCGCAGGGAGGGGCTCACCCGAAAGAGGCGGGGCAGCAGATCGGGCTCTCCGAGGCGGGCGGCGCCGCTCAGGATCTCGGCGGGGCTGGCGTCGAGGCGGCTGGCGTTGTGCAGGGGCAGCAGGCCGCAGTCAAAGCCGCCCTGGGCGAGGGCGGTTCGCAGCGCGGCGGCGCCGCCGGGGCCCAGGCGCTCATCGGCGTCGAGGATCAGCAGGTAGGGGCTGGTGACATGGGGCAGGGCGGCGTTGCGGGCGGCGCTCCAGTCGTCGGTCCAGGTGATCGGGATCACGGTGGCCCCGGCGGCCTTGGCGAGGGCGACGGTGTTGTCGCGGCTGCCGCTGTCGACCACCAGCAGCTCGTCTACCGCACCCTGCACCGAGGCGAGGAGGCCGGGGAGCATGGCCTCTTCGTCGCGGGTGAGGACGGCGAGGGTGAGCCGGGGCCTCATCGGGCCTGGCGTCGACGGAGCCCCAGGGCCAGGGCGCCGGCGATCAGGGCGGCGAGGCCGCGGGGATCGGCCTCGGTGCTGGCGCAGCCCTGGCAGCCCTTGCCGCCGCCGAAGTCGCCGTCGCTGCCCATGTCATCGCCCTTGTCGTCGTCGTCCTCTTCGTCCTCTTCGTCGTCGCCCTCCACCTTGTCGTCGTCGGGGTCGAGGGGGTTGGTGCCGTCCTCCACTTCGTCGCCGTCGTCCACGCCGCCGCCGTCGGTGTCGGCCTCGGTGGGGTCGGTGCCGGTGCCATGGACCTCTTCGCCGTCGCTGAGGCCGTCGCCGTCGGTGTCCTCGCGGTCGATGTCGGTGCCGAAGTCCAGCTCGTCTTCGTCGTCGAGGCCGTCGCCATCGCTGTCGACGCCGGCGTCGGCGCCAGTGCAGTCCTGGTCGATGCCGTCGGCCTCCTCTTCGGGGGCGCCGGGGTAGACGCTGTCATCGGCGTCGTCGCAGTCTTCGCCGTCGTGGTCTTCGCTGTCGTGGCCGTCGTGGTCGGCGTCGTAGTCGGAGTCGCCCGCACAGTCGGCGTCGACCCCGTCGTACCAGGTCTCGGTGGCCTCGGGGTTGACGCTGGCGTCGGTGTCGTCGCAGTCGTCGCCACCATGCTCGCTGGCGCCGTGGCCGTCACCGTCGCTGTCGTACTCGTTGGTGTCGTCGCAGTCGCTGTCGACGCCGTCGTAGGGGGTCTCGGCGGCGTCGGGGTTGACGCTGGCGTCGGTGTCGTCGCAGTCGTCGCCGCCGTGGGCCGCGCTGTCGTGGCCGTCGCCGTCGGCGTCGTAGTCGCCGCCCGAGCAGTCGGCGTCGCGGCCGTCATAGGGCACGTCGCTGGCGCCGGGGTGGGCGGTGGGGTCCTCGTCGAGGCAGTCGTCGCCGCCCCAGGCATCCGAGGTGTAGCTGTCGCCGTCGGCGTCGTAGTCGTCGGCGCCGTCGCAGTCACCGTCGATGCCGTCGTACCAGACCTCCACCGAGCCCGGGTGGGCGTCGGCGCTGGTGTCGTCGCAGTCGTCGCCGCCATAGCCGCTGGCGTCGTGATCATCGCCGTCGGCGTCGTAGTCGGAGGTGCCTGAACAGTCCTGATCGACGCCGTCGTACCAGACCTCGGTGGCGCCAGGGTTGATGCTGCCGTCGGTGTCGTCGCAGTCCGAGCCGCCGCAGCCCAACTGGGCGGTCCAGCCGTCTCCGTCTTCGTCGCAGGCGCAGTAGTCAAAGCTAATGTTGCCGGCCGCGCCGTTCACGCCGTAGTAGCGGGTGTAGTCGTCGGCGGTGCCGAGCCCGACGATGAAGCCGAAGGAGACGGCCTCACCGGCGGGGATGGTGGTGGCCTCGTAGATGTAGTGCATCGAGGCGTCGGCGTCGGCGATGTTGGGATCGGTGAAGGTGCCGTCGGGGTCGGTCTCGTTGCTGGCGAAGCCGATGGCGTCCTGGCTGGGCTCGCAGGGGGCGAAGCCCATCGTCAGCTCGGTGTCGCCGATGGAGCCCGCCCAGTCGGGGTAGGCGTCTGTGGTGTCGAAATTCTCGACGTCGTTGATGGTCTTCAGCGAGCCGCGCTTGGAGTCGGGATCGGAATTGGCGCCGACCATCAGCTGAAAGTTCTGGATGTCGACGCTCGACGGATTGCTGACCTCGTACCAGACAAGGTGGTCGATGCCATAGTCCACCGGCGTGGTGCCAGCGCGCAGGGTCCAGGTCAGGCGCACCGTCTCGTACTTGATGATGTTGAGCGGCCCGGCGGTGATCACATGGTAGACCACCGCGCTGCTGTCGGTGTACTCCAGCAGCACCGTCCAGTCGCAGACCCCGTCGGCGTCGTTTTGTTCGTAGCTGTAGGCGGTGGCGCCGTGGTCGAACTCCACGGTGATCTGCGAGAAGGTGGCGCTGCTGTCGAGCAGGTCGTTCCAGCCGACCGAGGGGCTGCTGGCGAGCGGATCGTAGATCTGAAAGCCCTCGCCGATGTCGGGCCGGTGCCAGGTGCCGCAGTCGCCGTAGTTGAGCTCGTAGGTGGTGCCCGACAGGGTGGTGCTGGCCAGGGCCGTGGGCGCCAGAACACCGAAGAAAACAGCAAGATGGAGCATGCGGTGGAGCATCGTCGTCGGGCCCGCCGGGCGAGAGGAGCCGTGATCCTACCGGGAGTCGGCGGCGGGTCGCGCGGCTGCAGGTGGGCAGACTGTGACAGCTTGGTGAACCTGCCGAAAGCCTTGGGGAAAGCAAGGCGCCTCACGCGTGCGGGGCCCTCGGCCGCGGTATCGTGGAGACCGTGAAGGCCTGTGTTCGATCTGTGCGCGCAGGCCAGCCGGATCGCCCCTCCCCACCCGCGGAGCAGGCCCATGAAGAGCGTCGCATCCCCCCAGAATCAGCGCATCAACGGTCGCGGCGGCCCCCGTCACGGTGGGCGCCCCGGCGCGCCGGTGGCTGAGCCGCAAGATCTGATGAGCAACCAGCAGCGCCAGGCCGATGTGGCCGCCCCCGGCGCCGCGCCGATGGGGCCCGACGCCGATCTGGGCGGCCCCTCGCTGCTCTTCGCGATGGGCATGAACGTCTCGATCGGCGGCCGCGGTCCGGCGCCGGCCCAGGCGGGCATCGGGGTGCCGGGTCAGGCCGGGCCGGTGGGCTGGACGCCGGGGGCCGGTCGCCTGCCGGGCAGCCGCATCGGGGTGCAGGGTCAAGCGGGCCCGGTGGGCTGGACGCCGGGGCGGGGCCGGGCGGCCCGCGGGCCCAATTCGGTGGGCCCCGGCGAGAAGATCGAAGACGCCGACGTCACGCTCAACAGCGGGGCGCAGGGGCAGACCGAGGTGGTCGCCACCAACGCGGCCGACCTCGCCGACATGATCGAAGACCCGGGCGCGCTGGCGATCGAGGCCGGCACCCTCGACAAGGCCGAAGACCTCGAAGCCGGCGTGGTCGGCCCCGAAGAGCTCTCGGTCGACATCGACGCCGGCGGTCTAAGCGCCACCATCGTCACCGGCAAGCCCGACAGCCTCACCGACACCGCGGGCGTCGACATCGGCGCCGACGTCGAGGTGATCGCCGACATCGCCGAAGGGGTCGAGACGCTCAACGACATCGCGCCCAAGACCGAGGCGGTCGACGTCGCCGCGGCGCCGACCGCGACGGTCGAAGACAAGGCCATCGATCTGGCCCCCGAGGTGGTCGAGGCCAAGACCGATCTGCCTGCCGCCACCGAGATCAACGACAAGGGGCCCACCCAGCAGATCGAAGATGTCACCACCTACATCGAGAGCAGCGGGGTGGAGGCCAAGACCGACGAAGCCACCGTGCTGATCGAAGAGGTGGTGGGCACCACCCTGCCCGAGCAGGCCGACATCCACATCGACCGCGACTCCTGGGTGGTGGCCAGCACCTACAACGCCGAGGTCGTGATCATCGGCATCGATGTCTTCATCCACCGCGACGTGGAAGAGCAGATCATCGACACCCTCTACCCGCCAGAGATCTACCAGACCGGCCCGGTGGAGGGCGAGGTCATCGACATCGACTGGCGGCCCCCCTTCGCCCAGATCGAGGGCTCCGAGATCGTGATGACCGAGGGCGGCTACACGATCGAGATGAAGGACACCACCCTCATCATGTACGATGAGGATGGCGGCGTGATCGTCAAGATCTGGGGCGACCCCCACGTTGACGAGAACGGTGACGGCAAGGACGAGTGGCACTTTGGCAACGACTCGACCTTCATCCTGCCCGATGGCACCAAGATCTGCCTCGACACCGTGGAGACCTCGCCGGGGGTCTTCTTCATCGGCGGGGTCGACATCCTCGGCGGCAAAGACCGCTTCCACTACGGCAGCGGCGACAAGGCCGGCAAGACCTTCGACGCCGAGAAGTGGGACCTCGAGCACGCCGACGCGGCCAGCGACAGCAGCGCCGGGGTCTTCGCGCTGGGCGCCAAGAACGAGTGGGCCAAGCTGGAGAGCGACGGCAAGTTCTACGATGTCGCCGACCAGAGCTGGGATGGCTACCTCAACACCAAGTCGGTGGGCTCCAACAAGCAAAAGCCCGCCGAGGGCCTCAACTGGAAGCAGATCAAGGTGGCCGACGACCGCGATCTGAAGGCCGGGCAGGGCCGCACCGGCCACACCGAGAAGCCCTTCGATCAAAAGGCGCTGGCCGCCACCGACATGGGCAAGAACGCCATCGCCGAGAACCCCCGCCTGCCGGCGGCCGGCCAGATCGGCAACATGGGCCCGGCCCACCCCTGGAACACCGTCACCGCCGAGATCAAGGCCTCGGTGGCGGTGGGCGATCAGCTGCGGGCCAGCGCCGCGGTGAAGGCGGTGCTCAGCCATGATGTGAGCGGCATGACCGTTCATGTCGACGCGGCGGCCCAGGCCATCGCCGGCACCTACAACAGCCTCGCCGTCATCATCGACGCCCACGTCTACGTGCACAGCTCGGTGGAGCGCCGCATCGCCAACCAGCTCACCCCGCCCTGGATGAAGGGCATGCAGCAGCCCGAGCACCGGCCGGGCTGCCTCGTGCGCCCCTCCTGGCGGCCGCCCTTCGCCCGTATGGAGGGCAGCGAGATCGTGATCAGCCACGGCGGCTACACCGTGGAGATGAAGGACACCACCGTGTACATCTACGATCAGGACGGCAAGGTGGTCACCCACATCCACGGCGACCCGCATGTCGACGAGGGCGGCGACGGCAAGGACGACTGGCACTTTGGCGAGGACTCGACCTTCATCCTGCCCGACGGCACCAAGATCTGCCTCGACACCGAGCCCAATGCTGGCGGCGAGTGGCTGATCAGCAAGGTGGACGTGCTGGGCGGCGAGGATCACTTCCACTACGACGGCAAGACCCCGGCCACGATGACCGAGGACGCCGCCGAGTGGGACGCCGCCCACGCCGATCGCAGCAAGGACGTCTCGGCCGGCGTCTTCGCGCTGCAGGAGAACAACCAGTGGGCCCTGCAGGGGGCCGACGGCAACTTCTACGACGTGAAGAACGAGAGCTGGGGCCAGTACCTCTCCGACCGCGACATCGAGTTCGGCGGCCCGGTGGTCGACACCACCGCCGACCAGCGCGGCCTCGCCGGCGACAAGGCGCCCCGCAAGCCCGGCTCGGCGGCGGTGGGCAACACCGGCGTGGTGCCGGGGGCCAAGGCCCCGGGTGCCCCCACCCGCAAGCCCACCAAGAAGCTGCCCAAGAAGCCCTCGCGCGGCGGCCGCAAGGGCAACCGCCAGCGCCGGGCCCAGCGCCGCGCCGCCAAGCGGGGGCCGCGGGGCGGTCGGGGCCGCGGGCGCCGCTAAGGGTGTCGTAGCGCCCTGTCTGTAACAGGGCGTTACGAATCGCTTTTTACGGGCAGAGCCCCCGACGGGGGCTCCCTCAGCGCAGGTAGTACTCCATCGCGTTGACCCCCTCGTAGCCATAGCTGCTCACCGCGGCTCCCGAGGGGCAGATGGCGGTGGTGTTGCCGTCGAGATCCGCGGTGTTGTCGAGGTAGCTGGCCATCGGGTGGGGGCTGTCGCTCCAGTAGCTGCCCTTGAAGGTGGGGCAGGTGGTGCAGCAGCTGGAGTAGAACCAGGGCACGGCGCCGTAGGTGTTGACGCAGGTGGTCGACGGGCCGGTGTCGGTGGTGGACAGGGACTGGCTGTTGGTAAAGAGCGCGCTGCTGGTGATGGGGGTGAGCGCGGCGCCGAGCGTGGTGATGGTGTACTCGCCGCTCTCGCCGAGGTAGCGCAGGGGGTCGCAGTCGGCGCCGGTGGTGAGGTCGCGGGGCGTGTGCACCAGCAGGTGCTCGGCCTCCACGTTCAAGGCCTCCCAGGCGGCGCCGGGCAGGCGGAAGGCTGCACCCGGGCTGGGGTCTCCGATGAGGGTGCCGTGCCAGTCGGCGTAATTGGTGAGGAGCTGGCTGGAGTCGGCCCAGTCCCAGACGGTGCGCTGCACCAGGGTGAAGCCGCCGCCGTCGGTGGTCATGTCGCAGTAGAGCGACAGGGCGGCCAGGGAGCCGGCGGCGCCGTCGACGTCGAGGGTGTACAGGCCGTCGCCGGTGGAGAGGCCGTCGGCCAGCACCTCGGCGCAGGACTGGCAGGTGTCGGGCACGGCGCCGTCGCAGTCGCGGTCGACCCCGGCGCTGCAAGGCTCGCTGGCACCGGGGTAGGTGGCGGCGTCGGCGTCGTCGCAGTCGCCGGCGCTGGCGAGGGCGCCCGACGGCGCGCTGCAGGCGACGGTGGCGCTGGCCGGGTCGCCGTAGAGGTCGCCGTCGTCGTCGTCGTACCAGGTGGTGGTGGTGGCGGCGTCGAGGGAGGGGTCGGCGTCGTCGCGGAGGCTGTCGCAGTCGTTGTCGACCGCGTCACAGACCTCGCTGGCGCTGGGGTTGACACGGGCGTTGGTGTCGTCGCAGTCGCGCTTGTTGACGCGGTAGCCGCTGGGGCGGAGGCAGGCCTGGGTGGAGACGGCGGGGTCGCCGAAGGTGTCGTTGTCGGCGTCGCGGTACCAGGTGGTGGCCGAGCTGAGGTCGAGGGCGGGGTCGGCGTCGTCGGTCAGGCTGTCACAATTGTTGTCGACACCGTCACAGGTCTCGACGTCGCCGGGCGAGGTGGTGGCGTCGGCGTCGTCGCAGTCACCGCCGGTGAGCGAGGCGCCGGCCGGCAGGGTGCAGACGGCGAGGGGGGCGCTGTCATCGCCGTAGCCGTCGACGTCGGCGTCGGTGTAGACGAGCAGGGTGGTGGAGGGGTCGAGGCTGGGGTCGGCCTCATCGGTGAGGCCGTCGCAGTCTTCGTCGGCGCCGCCGCAGACCTCCAGGCCGTCGGGGCGGATGTCGGCGGCGCTGTCGTCGCAGTCGGCGCAGGCGGCCCAGCCGTCGGCGTCGGCGTCGGCGTAGCCCACCGAGCCGTCGCAGTTGTAGTCGTTCGGATCGGTGCAGTCGGCCTCGACGGCGCCGGGGTTGTAGGCGGGGTCGGCGTCGTCGCAGTCGCCGGCGCGCTCGGTGTAGCCGGCGGGGGCCTCGCAGGACTCGACATAGGTGGCGTCGTCGCCGTAGCCGTCGAGGTCGGCGTCGAGCCAGAAGCCGAGGATGAGCCCTTCGTCGATGGTGCTGTCACAATTGTTGTCGACACCGTCACAGGTCTCGGTGGCGCCGGGGGCGGTGGTGGCCTCGGTGTCGTCGCAGTCACCGCCGACGAGCACGAAGCCCGCGGCGGGCTCGCAGACCTCGGTGGAGGCCGCCTCATCGCCGAAGCCGTCGCCGTCGGCGTCTGGGTAGGCGGTCTGGGTGACCTCCTCGTCGACCGCGCCGTCACAATTGTTGTCGACACCGTCACAGGCCTCCGCCGCGCCGGGGAAGACGCTGGCGTCGGTGTCGTCGCAGTCGGCCTCGGCGAAGAAGCCGTCGCCATCGGCATCCACATCGGCGGGCTCGCCGGTGTCGTCGCCCGGGGTGTCGGTGTCTTCCGCGGCGGAGTCGTTTGGCTCGCCCGGCTCGGCGGTCTCTTGGATGCCGCCCACGTCGGGGTCTTCCTTGCCGCCGGAGCAGGCGGGAAGGGCGAGGAGCAGGCTGAGGAAGGGGCGGATCATCGGGCCTCCGGGCGTGGAGGCAGCCTACCGCATGCGCCGACCGATCAGCTCGTGGTGGCGCTGATGTTCACCAGCACGGGGCCGCCGATGTGGGCCATCATCGACAGCTCGTTCTTCCAGAACTCCACCTCTTGCTCGTCGCCGCGCAGGCGGGCGTTGTCGCGCAGGGCGGCGTAGACGGGCTTGAGGCGGGGGTCCATGTTGTCGCCGGCGCGGAGCTGCTCCAGGTAGCCGACGAGGTCGGCCTCGGCCTTGAGCGCCAGCTCGCGGGCCTCGGCGTCGCGGCCCTGCTCTTTGGCGAGTTGGGCCATCAGCTGGCGGGTGAGGGCCCGGTGCGAGGCGTGGGCGCCGGCGGCCTCGAACTCCTCCATGGCGGTGCGCAGGAGCTGATCGGCCTCTTGGAAGCGGATGCGATCGTGGGGCGACAGGGTGCGGAAGAGGGCGGCCTCGTTGCTGCCGTGGGCCGAGGCGCGCATCTCGCTGAGCGCGCGACGGATCTCGGAGGCGGCTTCAGAGGTGTTGCCCTGGCGCAGCAAGAGGGCGCCGAGCCCCTGGCGGATGGCGGCCACGCTGCCAGAGCTGAGCTCGGCCTGCACGCCATAGTCGAGCGCGGTGCGAAACTGACGCTCGGCCTCGTCGACGTCGTTCTGGTGCAGCACGGCCAGGGCGAGCTGGTGGTGCAGACGGCTCGACTCGGCGGGGCCGGCCCACTCGTCGGCGTTGGAGAGCCAGCGGCGAAGGAGCAGCTCGGCCTCGCGCACGCGGCCCTGCTGACGGATGGCGACGGCGAGGTCCATCCGGGGCTGCAGCACGTCGGCCTCTTTCATGCCGGTGGCGTGGCGCAGGCGGATGGCCTCGCGCAGGATGGTCTCGGCCTCGGCAAAGCGTCCCTGGCGGATGTAGACGCGGCCGAGCAGCATCGGCACCCGGCCCGGGTCGTCGGTGGGGCCGCCCATCGACACCGCGACGCGCAGCACCCGCTCGGCCTCGGCGATGTTGCCGGTCTCCATGTACCAGTGGCCGAGGTCGGCGGTCATGCGGGCCGCCTCGTCGGGGCCGGCCCCCTCGGAGCGGGCGTAGGTCCAGGCCACCTCGAGCAGGTGGATGGCCTTGGCGGTGCGCCCCTGCATCCACCAGACCCGGGCGAGGTCGTGGCGGGCGGTGGCCAGCGCCGAGGGCGAAGCGCCGGTGGCGGCCAGCTCGTCGGGGATCCGCCAGAGCAGCACCTCGGCGTCGTTGGAGCGGCCCTGGTAGAGCAGGGCGCGGGCGAGGCCGTGGCGGATCAGGGCGAGGTCGAGGGCCGCGAGGCTGCCGCGATCGCCGTCGAGCAGGGCGCGGCGGAAGCTGGCCTCGGCGTCGTTGTAGCGGCGGCGCTTGAAGAGCACCTCGGCGAGGCCATGCTGGGTGCTGGCCCGCTCGGCGAGGGGGCGGTCGGGGGTGGTGACCATGTCCTGGCACTGGCGGTACCAGGCCTCGGCCTCGGCGAGGCGGCCCTGGTGCTGGGCGACCATGCCCAGGCGGTGGGCGGCGCGGGCCCGGTGCAGGGCCAGGGGGTTGCCGTAGCGCTCCAGCACGGCCCGCCAGAGCAGCTCGCGCAGCTCGTGCTGGCCGCGAATGGCCAGGGTGGACTCCAGGCGATCGACGAGGCCGCCCAACTCGCCCTCGGGCACCGGCGGGCCGAAGCGCACCCAGGTGAGCAGGGCCTCCAGCTCGCCGGTGCGGTGGCCGCGCGGCAGCTCGGGGATCGAGACGGGATCGAGCTGACCGGCCTCGGTCCACATGCGCTCGGCCTGGGCCCAGCGGGCCTGCTCGGCCAGCGAGCGCTTGCGCAGCCAGCCGCGGGCGCGCAGGGCGGCGGCGCGCAGGGCCTCGCGGCCGACCACCGAGCCCTCCTGGGCCACGCGAAAGACCAGCTCGCGGGCGGCGTCGTCGCGCCAGATCAGGGCCTCGCCCTGGATGCGCCACAGGCGGTGGAGCGACTCCTTGTTGAAGAGCCCCCGATCGCCGTCGCGCTCGGGATCGTGGCCGATCGCGGTGAGCAGGCCCTCCCAGGGCACCACCGGGCCGCCCCAGGCGGCGAGGCTGAGCAGGCGGCCCTCCTCGGGGGTGGGCGCGAGGCTGGCCACCCACTCCAGCACGCCGGGCAGGCGGGCCCGCGGCGAGATGCGCTGCCAGAGCGAGACGCGCCGCGAGAGGCTCCAGGTGTTCATGCGCAGGGTGATGATGTCGCGCCGGCGCCACTCATCGAGGAGGGGGCCGGCGAGGCTGGGGCTGCCGCCGGCCCAGGGCTCCAGGGCTGCGTAGACGGCGTTGGTGACCTCGGGCTGGACGAGCCCGGGGCCGAGGCGCGCGCTGATCTGGCGCTCGAGGGCGGCGATGTTCCAGTCGGGGGTGGTGCGCAGCACCAGGATCTCGCCTGCCTTGTCGTCGGGGTAGCGGGCGCCGGGGATGGCCCCTTCGAGGAGGGAGCGGTCGTCCTGGCCGGCCTCCAGGCAGAGGATCACCCAGTCGCGGGCCGGCTCGGCGCCGCGGGCCGGCAGCCAGTTGGCCAGCGTGCGCATGCCCTGGGGGTGGCGCTCGGGGTGCTGGAGCATCAGCAGCGAGACGGGCCGGTTGTGCTGCCAGCTCACCTGCCCCCGCCCGCCCAGGCGCAGGAGGTAGCGGGCGAGGGGCTGGGCCATGGCGCCGCCTTCGCGCAGCATGGGCCCGGCGACGCGAAGGAGGGTGCGGGAGGAGGCGGCGTGGTCGGTCCAGCGGCTCAGCGCGGCGAGGCGGCGGTTGACCCGGCTGCTGTGGTCGCCGTCCTCCAACTCGCGCCAGTCGGGGTGCAGGGCGCGGGCGATCTGCGCGGCCAGGGCGCGGCGGCCGGAGCCCGGCCGGCCGATGATCAGCACCAGCCCGCCTTGCCGTCCTTGTGCAAAGCGCTTGAAAAGCTCCTGGAGCTCTCGGTAGGAGCCCTGGGTGTGCGTCGCCATGCACGCACTGTACGCCGGTACGGTGCTCTTGGAAAGTCCCTCCCTTTGTTGCCGATCGTTGCGCAGAGCGGGCTAAACGGGCTCAGCCGCGGGCTCCTGACCGAGGCGCGACTGGGCTGCGATCAGCACGGGGTCGCGCTTCTTGCGGGCCCGTCGCACCACCTGCTCCCAGGCCTCGCGGGCGGCGGGGGGGTCGCCGTACAGGGCGTGGTGATCGCCTAAGAAGAGGAAGGCGTCGAGGGGTGGCCGTTTGGCCTCGGTGGCGGCGATCAAGTCAGCGAGGGCACTCTCGACGTCTCCCCGCAGACGATGGAGGAGGGCCCGGGTGCGCAGACCGGGGCCCGACGCCGGTAAGAGGGCCTCGATCTCCCGCCATTGGTGCGCCCACTGACACTGTCTGTCGCCCGGCTGCGCCCATTCCAGATGCTCTGTGTCCAGGCAACGATCGAGGGCAGAGATGATCTCGGTCTCCTCGGCGGGGTGAAAGGTGAGGCCAGAAGCTTGCAGGGCTGGGCCCGGCGTGGTCTCTCCGGCCCGCCGCAGGTGGAGGAGGCGCCAGGGGCCGAGCTCTTCGCGGGGCAGCAAGGGTCCGCCGGCCTCGCTCCACAGGCAGCGGCCGTCCGGCAGGCGCAGCAGCAGGGCCGCGGTCGCGCCGGGCACCTCGCTCACCTCGCCGGCGTCGCGGCCGTCGGCGCTCCAGGCCCCCACGCTGGCGGCGGGATCGGCGGCGCGGCGCAGGGCGGCGGCGGCAGCGTGCGCGATCTCGCCGAGGTTGCCGCCGAGCTCCAGGGCCTCGATGGCCGGCAGGGCCCGGGTGTAGCCGGCGGCGGCGCAGACCCGGGCCAGCTCGGCCCGGGCGTCGGGAGGCAGGCGCTTGTCGTCGAAGAGGCCCACCACATCGGCCTCCAAGGCCAGGTCGCCTAGGGCCGCCGCCGACGACACGAGGCGGGTGAGGCCGACCGCGGCGCCCACGCGCACATCGCCCCGCGGATCGCGCAGGCCGCTGCGGATGCGGGCGGCGGCGCTGGGGTGGCCGACGGTGGCGAGCAGCGAAAAGAGGCCGGAATTCACGCCGGGATCGATGCCCTTCATCCGCTCGAAGAGGGCGGCGCGGTCTTCGGCCGACAGGGAGGCGGCGGCGGGCCCTAAGCGGTAGCGGCTGAGGATGTCGGCGGCGGCCCCCGCGCAGCCGAGGCGCACCGCGGCAGAGGTGTCGGCGGCGGCCTTCTCCAGCAGCAGCGGAATGTCGGCCGGGGTGCCAAAGCGGGCCAGATCGCGGGCCCCGGCGGCCCGTTGGGCGATGCTCTTGGCGGCGAGGGCGGCGGCCGGGTTGGCGGTCTCGGCGCCTGCGGTCTTCGGGGTGGCCGGCGGCGGCGTGGTCATGGGGGGCCTCGAGGGTTCAGGGCAGGGCGAGGGCGAGGGTGGCGAGGCCCTGGCCGCGGGTAACGATCAGCAGCTCATCCTGGCCATCGCCGTCTTCATCGTGGGCGGCGAGGCGGGCGGGCTCGGACAGGCTGAGGGTGAAGGCGGGGGCGCCCTTGCCGGAGAGGCCCACCACCTGCTTGCCTTCGCGCAGGGCGATGAGACGTAAGGCGCCGCCGGGGCCAAAGCGCCCGAGGATGAGCTGGCTCACCCCGGCGCGGCCGATCTGGCCCTGGGGCCCCACCTGGCGGGCGCCCGGGGCAGGCTGGATGTCTTCGGTCCGCACGGCCCCCTCGACAAAGCGCAGGCGGCGGCGGTCTTCGCCGGTGGCGGCCCAGACCCCGCCCGAGGGGTCGGCGGCGAGGGCGGTGAGGGCGAGGGGCGCCTCGTGCAGCAGCCTGCCCTCGGCCGAGAGCAGCAGGAGCGAGTCGGGCAGGGCCAGCCAGAGCAGGCCGTCGGCGGCCACGAGGTCGACCGGGCGGGCGGGCAGGGTCCGCAGCCAGCGGTCTTCGCCCTCGGCCGACCAGGCGCGCACCCAGGGGTCGTCTCGGTCGATGGCCACGGGCCCATCGAGCCAGGCGAGGCGCTCGCCGGGGGCGCCCTGGCCGCTGCTGACGTCGGGTTCGCTCTGCACCGCACCCTTGGCGTCGAGGATGAGGGGGCTGGCCCCGGGGACACCGACCACCACGCGATCTGCGTCGGCATACAGGCCGCTCGCCACGGGCAGGGGCACAAAGCGGAGCAGGCGGGCCGCGGCGCTGCCCCCGGGCGTGCCATAGGCGCTGCCGGCGCCTGGGGGAGCGGCCAGGGCCGCCTTCACCGCCTCGGTGAGCCGGGCCACCGAGGCCGGCGAGTAGCCCTTGGCGGCGTAGACCACCGCGCCATCGCGGCCGATCACCCGCATCGCCGGGATGGAGGAGACCCCGAAGGCGGCGCCCGCCTGCGGCGCGTGGGCGACGGGAAAATTGACCCCCAGCCGCGCCACCGTGGGCTCGATCTTGGCGGCGGTGGAGGCGTCGTCGATGCTCACGCCCACGATGTTGAGCTGATCGGTGGGCAGGGCCGCGCGCAGGGCGGCGATCTCCGGCAGCTCCTTCTGACAGGGCCCGCACCAGGTGGCCCAGAAGGTGAGCAGGGTCACCTCGCCGGCCTGGTCGGAGAGGCGCCAGGGCTGCCCATCGGTGAGGGTGAGCTGCAGCGCGGGGGCCGGCGGCAGGGTGGCCAGCCAGGGGGCGGCGGGCTCCGGCAGGGCGAGGCCCACCGTGCTTTGCAGCTCGCCCAGCGGGCCAAAGGGGGCCAGGGTGCGGGCCAGGGCGGTGGCCTGCTTCCGGTCGCCCTGCTTCCAGGCGGTGAGGGCGGCGAGGCGGCGCAGCTCGAAGTCGCCGCCCAGGTCCACCTGCAGGCCGGCGCCCTCGACATCGGGCCGGCGCCCTTCGCGCAGGGGGGCCCAGGTCTCGTGGGCGGCGGCCAGCTCGCCGCGGCGGTAGTCCACCTCGCCGATCAGCGCGGCCAGGGCCGGATCGCGGCGGGCGGTCTTGCGCAGGGGCTCGGCGGCGGCCAGGGCGACGGCCGGGTTGCGGGTGAGCGCCGTGCGCAGGGTGTTCTCCACGGCCTGGGCGGGCTCCAGGCCGCCAAAGTTCGCGGCCACCAGGGCCTCGGCGGCGGCGGTGGCCTCGCGCTTGTTCGATCCCAGCGCCGCGCTGCGGAAGTCCCGTACCACTGGCGGCAGGGCCCGGGCCTTCACCGGCGCGGCGGGCAGGCCGCGGGTGAGGCTGCGGGCGCGCTCGGGGCCGTCGAGGGGGCCGCGCAGGGTGACGGCGACCGCGGTTTGAGACGGCCCCATCAGCTTCTGGCGGGCCAGGGCCTCGTCGCCGCCCACGGCCACGCCGTCGACCGTGAGCAGCACATCGCCCACGCGGAGCCCGGCCTGGTCGGCCCCCATGCCGGGGATCACCTCGGTGACCACGACGGAATCGGGCAAAGGGGCGATGCGCAGCCCCACCTTGGCGGGGGCAGGCTCAAGCTCGGCGGCGAGCAGCAGGGGGGCGAGGAGCAGGAGCGCTGCGCGGGATAGGGGGCGTGGCATCGAAGCTCCCTATCCCGCCCTCCTGGGAGGCCGCCCTTGCACCTGCTCCTGCTCCTCGCCTGCGCCAGCAACATCCGCGAGCTCTACGAGGCCGAAAAAGCCCAGGTGATGGCCACGCCGCCGGCGGTGCAGGGCGACTGGTCGCCCGAGCTGCGCCTGCGCCTCTCCAACAAGGGGCTGGTGGAGCTGAGCTCGGCGGTGCTGCAGTCGGGGCTGCTGGGGTGGGAGGAGGCGATCGACATCAAGAACCCGCTCGGCGTCAAGGTCACCGTGCGCCCCCACGCCACTGTCAAGCGCCTCTCCCTCGACGTGGGCAAGGGCTGCGCGTCCTGCCTGGGGGTGGAGGCCTCCTTGAAGGGGGGTGCTTCCTGGTCGGCCGGGCCGCTCAGCGGCGAATTGCCCTTCAGCGCCGACCTGGGCGCCCGCCTCAAGTTCGAGACCGAGCGCCTGGGCTCGACCTGGGTGGTGCGGGGCAAGCTGCTCGACATCACGCGGCTCAACCTCTCCGATGGACAGATCACCGGCCTCGACATGGCTGTGCCGCTCAAGGGCTGGATCGACGACGCGCTCGAAGACATGAAGCCCTTCGAGCTGGGCACCTTCGGCGGCGATGAGCTGCCGCTGCGCGCCCTGCGCCTCGATGGCAGCGGCGGGGTGCTGGAGATCCAGGCCCTCACCAACGTGCCGGGGGGCGCCCCGGTGCAGGCCGGCGGCCCGATGAGCACCGACTGGGAGGTGGCGATCGGCCACCAGGCCGCCGCTGCGATGATGCGTCGCATCGCCTTTGAAGAGGGGCTGCTGGAGCATGAGATCGGCATCGACCCGCGCAGCTTCTCGGCCAATGGCGCCGACTTCACCCTGGGGCTTCGGATCTGGCGCCTGTCGGGGGCGGGCTGGTGGCGGGACTACACGGTGAAGGGCCAGATGGGCCTGCAGGGCCAGGAGCTGGTGCTGACCGGCAAAGACGCGATCGAGGGCGAGAAGAGCCGGGGGGCGGGCCTCGCCGACCCGCTGGCGTTGCTCTTTGAGAGTGTGATTTTGAAGGAGGTGAGCAAGGGGGTGAACCAGGCGCTGCCGGCCCAGACGGCGACGCGGGTGGAGGGCCTCGTGCTGGCGGTGAAGACCACCACCGTTCAGGGCCGCGGCGACGCCTTGGTATTGGGCGGCAACCTGACGGCCTCGGCGCGCTAAGCCGCTATTCGCAGGGGGCGGTCTCCTCGCTGTAGCAGAGGGGCGCCTCGGCGCAGAGGTCGAGCGCCATGCCGTCGGGGCACTGGTAGCCGCTGGTCTCGCCCAGCGCGAAGCTGGCGCCGATGGCCTCCTGGGCGGTCCAGACGAGGTTGCCGGCGTAGTCCTGGCTGGCCATGCTGGCGTCGTCGGTGAGGCTGCCGCTGGCGAAGGGCCCGCTGATCTCGGCGCCCAGGCCGGCTGGGCCGCCGGCGTTAAAGCCTTCGAACTCCACGATGTGGGGGCCGGAGCTGAGGCTGATCGCCTGCATCCACCAGTACTTGAAGTTGTCGACGTTGTCGTCGGTGTTGTCGAGCAGGGTGACGCCGTCGACCCGCAGGCGCATGCGGTTGTCGGCGCCGAGCCCGAGCAGGTAGTCGCCGGCGGTGTCGATGTTGACGCAGACCGAAAAGCCGATCCACTCGTTGACAGGGTCGTAGCCCGAGCTGACGCCGTCGGCGCCGCAGGCCCAGACGCCGGTGGCATTGAGTCGGCCGTCGGGCACGCCGTCATTTTCTCCCCAGTAGTCATCCGACACAGTCGTTCCGCCGGGGTAGCGGGCGCCGTAGCTGCCATAGTCGGGGTGCGGCAGGACCGGACAGACGGCGTAGCCCTCACCGAGGAAGGTGGGCTCCACCTCGGTGCGCCGCACGCAGCCGTCGTCATCGGGCAGGGCGGTGAAGCCCTCGGGGCATTCGCAGGCCGACTCCACGGGCGCGGTGTCGACGGGCGGGCTGGTGTCGACGGGGGGCGCTGTGTCGGCGGGCGGGGCGGTGTCGACCGGCGGCGCTGCGCTGTCGACGGGCCCGGGGCCGGGCTTCTCGCTGGCGTTGATCTCGTACTCAGAGCAGCCGAGCATCAGCAGCAGGGGGAGCAGGCGCATCGGGTTGACCTCGCTGGAGGAGACTACCACATCGACGCCCCAGCGCACACGGGGGCGAATTTCTATGGGGGGCCGGGAGCGCGCGGTTGGGCGGGGGCCCTCGGCGCGGAGGGGCTGCACCGTTCAGGGGGCGCAGACATCCACGCCGGGGGAGCGCTCCGCGGCGAGGTTGGCCGCGCTGTCGGCGAGGTCCCGGGTGACGGCCCCCGTCAGGTCGGCGATGGCCGACAGCGACGCGCCGTCGATCCGATTGACCGTGTCGCACTGCTCGTGGTAGCAGCTCGGATCGTCTGTCCACATAAAGAGGTAGGGGATTCCCCGCGTGCAGAAGGTGTAGTTGTCGGACATGTCGCTCCAGTCGCCGAGCCCGACGTCGATCGTCGGGTAGCGCCCCTTCAAGACCCTCACCGAGTCGCGGACGCGGGTGCCGGGCAGCGTGCCGAGGGCGTAGACATACTCGGTCTGATCGTAGCTGCCGACCATGTCGAGGTTGAGGTTGTAGACGACGGTGCCGGGGTAGGCCGAGCCCTCGGTGCCGGTGTACCAGGCCTCGGAGCCCTCGAAGCCGGACTCCTCCGAGCCGAAGGTGGCGAAGAGCACCGGGCGGCGCAGGGTCGGGCCCTCGCTCAGCGCCGCGGCGATGGCCAGCACCGAGACCACGCCCGAGGCGTTGTCATTGGCGCCCAGCCGCCCGTCTCCAAAGTGATCGTGGTGGGCGGACACCACCAGGAGCTCGTTGGAGACGGTGTCGTCGCCGCCAAGCAGCAGCCCCAGCACATTGGCGGTCTGCCGGCCGCGGTGGTCGGTGAAGGCCTCTTCATAGCTGTCGTCGGGCAGCACCGACTGCAGGCCGAGGCAGGCGAAGCGGCTGGCGATGAACTCGCGGGCCATGGCGTCGCCTTCGCTGCCGGGCCAGCGGCCGTCGAGCTCCTCGGCGGCGAGGTAGGCGATGTCGGCGATCATGGCGTCCTCGTCATAGGCCCCGCCCTCGCAGCCGGCGGGGCGCTCGGCGGGAGGCGCGTCGGCGCTACCGCCGCCCCCCCCGGAGCCGTCGCCCTTGCCGCCGCAGGCGAGGAGGAGAAAGGGGGCCAGGGCGTAGAGTCGGGGGGCGTTCATGTTCACCTCTCGGGCGTTGTAACCTTGAGGTTCCACCGGCGCTCAGGCACCGATGAGATGGAGGATGTGGCCGTTCACGAGGCGATCTTCGCGCCAGAGGCGCTCGCTCCAGGGGCGGCCCGGGCGCTGATCGAAGAGCAGCAGCCAGCCCTCGGGGTGGCCGAGGCTGTCGAGGTAGGCGCTGAGCTGGAGGGCGCCCTGTTCGCGGATGGTCTCCAAGGCATCGTGATCGGGTCGCACGCGCTTCATCTCGACGACAAATCGCTCGCCGGCGTAGTCGACGACGAGGTCCACCGCGCCGCGACCGGCGGCCAGCTCACGCTGGATCTGTCCGCCTCCGTTCACGACGCGCTGGAGGAAGGCCATGAAGGTGATGTGGGCGGTGGCCTCGGGGTAGCCCTGGGTGGGGCGGCGGATCATGCCCTCGTTGTTGCGCCACCAGTCGAGGAAGGCGTTGATCAGGGCGGGAAAGTCGAGGCCGCCGTCGGGCCGCTGCCAGCGCCACCAGGGGGGATTGAGGTTCTCCTGGCGGCGCAAGGTGAGCTGCCGGGCCAGGACCTCGCGGTAGAGGGGATTGGCGATCTGGGGTGGACGGAGGGTGGGGTGGACGAGGCCGAGATCGACGGTGTACTGAAAGTCGTCGGTCTCGGTCTCCACATCCTCATCGCCGAGGAGGATGGGCTGGAGGATGCGGGCCACCCGCGGCTCGGCGAGGCGCTGGCCGAGGGAGTCGAGGTGGGTGGTGCGGGCGCGGATCAGCCGCTCGACCGCGCGATCGATGTGGGCGCGACCGATCGGCGCGGCGTCGGCCTCCTCGATGGCGGCGGCGGCCAGGGCGTTGACGAGGAAGGGGTGGCCGCCGGACTGGGTGTAGATCTGTTCAATTGCATCGGGCAGGAAGGGCTGGCCGGTGTCGTCGGTGTGCTGGGCGAGGAGGGCGGCGCACTCCTCGGGGCGGAAATTGCGCAGGGTGATGCTGGCGGCCTTGATGTTGAAGGGGGAGCCGGGGTTGACCCGGACGCCGCCCTTGGCCTCGGTGAGGTAGTCACGGAGGTCGCGCATGCCGATGAGGCCGACGCTGACAGGGAAACTGCCGGGGCCACGGTCGACGAAGCCGTCGCGAAGCTGGCGCAGCATGCTTATGAGCGCCTGTCCGCTCACCACGTCGGCCTCATCGAGGAGCAGGACGATCGGCAGCGGCGTCTGTTCGGACCAGGCGCGCAGGTAGGCGAGCAGGCGCCGGCCGGGGCTCTGGACCAGGGCAGGGTGTGGATCGGGCGGACGGTCTGCGGGCGCCAAGACGCTGGCCCTGTCGGCGATCGAGGCGATCCACAGGGGCTCCGTGTCTGCGGTCTGGTCGAGGCCCTGGGAGGTCTCCAGGGTGGCCCAGACGGCGGCGTAGCCGAGCCCGCGCAGCCGCTCGGCGAAGGCCCGCATGGCGGTCGTCTTCCCGACCTGTCGGGGCGCGTGGAGCACGAAGTACTGGGCTCTCTCGACGAGTGCGAGGAGCCCCGGCGACCGCGCCTCGGCGGGGAGCATGTAGTGTTGACGGGGATCGCAGGGCCCGGTGGTGTTGAAGAAGCGCGGCATGGGGCCTGCTAACCCGCCGCCACCGTGCGCTCAGCGCACCCAGCGCGCCTTGGCGCCGCCCGAAGTGCCGGAGGGGATCCACCCGCCGCCCAGCCCGGTGTGGCCCTCGCCGCCGGTGGCGTCACTGTTGGGGCCGCCGCATGCTGTCGCCGCCATCGAGCCGGTCGCCCCGCTCTCCAGAAGACAGACACAGGCTGCGTTGGGGGATGGCCTCGGAGCGGGAGCGCGGCGCTCCCCTCGAAGGCGTTGATGTCAAGCTTGTCCCGGTCGGCGCCTCCGCTCAGGCTGGCCGCTTCGGGGGACTGAGCCCCCGCCGCGAACCCCTCGTCGGTGGCGCCGAAGTTGCACTCGCTCCCGCTGGCGGCGCTGTTTCGCAGGGAGCCCAGTTTCCAACTTCCACCCTTGAGGGCGACGACAAGGTCGGGGTGGCCCTCGCTCTGCTGGCAGGCGAAGAGCGGTGCCGGCCCCCGCGCGTACAGGAGGTTTGTGTCGACTTGATTGACTCGTCGTCATCGGTCTCAGCGGTCGTGCGAGTCGTGGTTGCCGCTGTGCAGCGACAGGGCGAGGAGG
>Ga0164294_10001089_pt1 | contig 25553 bp, 23 predicted proteins | sample GEODES005metaG_FD_111479 | JGI IMG/M metagenome (GOLD analysis project Ga0164294, IMG submission 111479) | Oligotrophic lake water microbial communities from Sparkling Lake, Wisconsin, USA - GEODES005 metaG | ecosystem: Environmental > Aquatic > Freshwater > Lake | place: USA: Sparkling Lake...
AAGGCGGGCGCCGATGCCATTCAGATTTACACAGGGCTGATTTACAAAGGCCCGGCGCTGGTCGCAGAAGCCGCCACAGCCATTCAACAAGCCTGCTGAGCGCCGCCCTGGCCTGAGCTTAATCAGGCACAAACTTCAGCTTGAACTTGGCTTCATCCTCGGGCAATTCGAGCGTGACCAGCTGACCCATCTTGTTGTCAGCCAGACGGCATGCGGCAAACAGACTGAACTTGCCCTTGAGGTAGTAGCTGTCCATGTCGATCAGCATGTAGGGGTGCGGCACAAAGACTTCATGCTCAAAGATCAGCCGGTGCAGGTTGCGCGGCGACGGGAAAAGCTTGTAGTGCTCTGTGGTGATGCTTTGGGCGGTGGCCATGCGGGTCCAGTCAAAAAATCGGGGCGGGCGCCAAGCCCATTAAGGCGCGCTGTAAGCTAAGCGCTATCTTCGCTCAAGCGCACAGTCGCCCCCTCTCCATGAATGAACGCCTTGCCACCCCGGACAAAGAAGCCATTGCCCTGCTCGAGCCTTTTGCCGGCCTCGCCCTGAACCAGGTGCAACTGGTGGCCACCGCCAGCCACGCGCAGCAGGCCTTGCAAGACTTGGCCGGCGCCAAGGTGTTGGGCTTTGACACCGAGTCCAAACCTACGTTTGCGCGTAACGAAAGCTCAGACGGCCCGCACATCGTGCAGCTTGCCACGCTGGATCAGGCCTATATTTTTCAGCTCAACGACGCGGGTTGCCGCGCCGCCTTGGCGCAGCTGCTGGAGTCGCCCACACTCATTAAAGCCGGCTTCGGGCTGGGCGATGACCGCCGCCGCATCATCAGCAAGCTGGGTGTGGATTTGCAGGGCGTGCTGGACCTCAACGCCGTCTTTCATGAACGCGGTTACCGCAAGGACATGGGGGTGCGGGGCGCGGTGGCGCTGATGTTCAACCGGCGCTTTCTCAAGTCACGCAAGGCCACCACCTCCAACTGGGCCAATCTGCACCTGACCCCGGCCCAGCTGAGCTACGCGGCCAATGACGCCTATGCGGCGCTGCGGGTGTACCAGGCGCTGGGGTTGGACGGCTGAGCTCAGGCCGCAGGGGCCAGCAAAGCCGCCACATGGGCGCCCAGCGCCAGCGAGCTGGTCAGGCCCGGCGACTCGATGCCATACAGATTGACCAGGCCTGCCACACCATGATCGGCTGGACCTTGAATCACAAAGTCACCCGCTGCTTCGGCTGGCCCCTGGGTTTTGGGGCGGATGCCGGCGTAACCTGCTGCCAACGCGCCGTCCTGCAAACCGGGCCAGTATTTGCGCACCTCGGCGTAAAAAGCATCGCCGCGCGCCGGGTCCACCACCAGGTCTTCGGGGGAGCTCACCCACTCCACATCGGGCCCGAACTTGGCCTGTCCGCCCATGTCCAGCGTCAGGTGCACGCCCAGACCGGCGGCCTCGGGAACCGGATAAATCAAACGCTGAAAGGGTGAGCGGCCGGCCAGCGTGAAGTAATTGCCTTTGGCGTAAAAGCTGGGCGGTACATGCTTTGCCGGCAAACCGGCAAAGCGTTGCGCCAGCTTCTGCGCAGACAGCCCGGCGGCATTCACCACCACGCCGGCGTGCAGCTCGGTGCCGTCTTGCGTCTGCAGCGTGATGCCATTGGTGCTGCACCGGGCCGAGGCCAGCGGGGAATTGAGGGCCACCAATCCGCCGGCGTTTTCAAGGTCGCCTTGCAATGCCAGCATGAAAGCATGGCTGTCAACAATGCCGGTGCTGGGGGAGTGAAGTGCTGCAACGCATTCAAGTTGCGGCTCCAGCGCCCGGGCTTCTTCACGGCTGAGAAGCACCAGGTCGTTCACGCCATTGGCCGCGGCTTTGAGGCGGATCGCCTGCAACTGGGCCACCTGCTCCGGCTGCGTCGCCACAATCAGCTTGCCGCAGCGGCGGTGCGGTATGCCGCGTTCGGCGGCATAGGCGTACATGAGGGCCTTGCCAGCCACACACAGCCTGGCCTTGAGCGAGCCTTGCGGGTAGTAAATGCCGGCGTGTATGACTTCGCTGTTGCGCGAGCTGGTGCCGGTGCCGATCGCGTTGGCGGCTTCCAGCACCCAGACTTCACGCCCCTGCAAAGCCAGCGCACGGGCCACGGCCAGGCCCACCACTCCCGCACCAATCACCACCGCATCTACACGATCCATCTCGACCTCTGTCTATTTATCAAGCGCCAATTTTTTAAAGCAGCTCAGCAGTCAGAGCTGACGCGGGTCCGTCGCCAGCAGCAACTCGACCAGTGAACGCAAGCTGGCTTTGAGCGACTCATAGCCCTCATTCAGGGCCAGCGAATGCTCGTCCATGTAGAGCTTGCGGTTGATCTCGATCTGCAGGCTGTGCCGGTGCCGGGCCGGGTCGCTGTAGCGGCGAACCAGCTCCACGCCTTTGTAGGGATGGTTCAGCGACACATCGTAGCCACGCCCGCTCAAATGTTCACACACCCTTTGCGCCAGCGCCGGGCTGCTGGTGCTGTGGTCGCGGTTGCCCACCACAAAATCGGCATGCGCCAGGCCCGGGAAATCGGTGGCGTGGCTGGCGGCGACAGCCGGCATGGAATGGCAGTTCAGGTGAATGCAAAAACCATGCGCTGCATGAGCCTGCTCAATGGCTTGCGCCACGGCCGCGTGATAAGGCTGCCAGCAATTGGCAATGCGCGCCTGCACTTCGGCCACAGAGAGCTGGCGCTCGTACAGAGGGACGCCATCATCGGTCATGCGCCAAATGAGGCCCTTGCCCAAACGCACCTTGGCCAGCAATTTCGGATCACTCGCCAGCTGGCCCGGCCAGGGGCCGTCCAGCAAGTTGACATCGAGCTCGGTGAGGTCGCGGTTGGCATCCAGATAGCTGCGCGGAAAAAAAGCCTCGACCCAGGCCGCACCCAGGGCCGGTGCAAAGTCATACAACTTGTCAACATGCGTGTCTTCTGTGCGGCGCAAAGCCGGCAAGGAACAGACATGCCGAAAATCGGCAGGATAGTCGGTGCCGCTGTGGGGTGAATCCAGCACCAGCGGGCTGCTTGCGGGCAAGTAACGTACAAAAGAAGACATGGCCTATTGTGGCCTGCCTGAGCGCTTTGATTCAAGCTCAAGAGCATGCGTCCTAAGGGCTTTCCATGAGGCGCAGGCCCCTAGCAAACATCATTTCACAATATTTCATTTTTATTTGTGACTGAGCAGAACATGTTCACCCAGCTTGCACTTTTTTCACAACGAGCCAGCCTGGCCGGCTTGATGCTTTGCACCAGCGCCGCGCTGGCCCAAGTCGGCGAGAAAGTGCGGCTGCCGGCTTTTGCCATTGACCGCACAGAAGTCACCATCGGGCAGTTTGATCGCTATGTGCGCGCCACAGGCACCGTGACCCGGGCCGAAAAAGAAGGTGGCGGCTTCGAATTCGGTGCCGGTTGGGAGCGTCGTCCCGGCTGGTCCTGGCGCGCACCCGATGGACAGCCCGCCAGCGCGGATATGCCAGCGGTTCACCTGGACTTTGCCGAAGCCCAGGCCTATTGCCGCTGGGCCGGCGGGCGCCTGCCGACAGGCGCCGAATGGCAAAGCGCCGGCTTCACCGAATTACGCGATACACCCGAAAAACCCTGGGTGAAAGGCAAAACATACCCCTGGACCACCGGCGACAGCCCGCAAGGCGCCAACACCAGCGAGGCCGACCCCTGGCCGCGTGCAGCGCCTGCCGGTGCCACCCGGGCCGGCGTGAACGGGCTCTACGACATGGGCGCCAACGTCTGGGAGTGGACAAGCGACGCGAAAGGGGACGAGCGCAGAACGGTGGGCGGCTCCTGGTGGTACGGCGCCTTCAACATGAAAGCCGATGTGCAGGCCTTCAAGCCGGCCGGCTTTTATGCGGTGTACATCGGCTTTCGCTGCGTGTACGCGCGCTAGCGCCAAGCCGCTTGGGCGCTGGCTCTCAGCGCTGCAGCAGTACCACGGCACGCGCTTCCATGCTCAGGCCCTCGCCTACCGGGCCCATTTTTTCAGCCGTTTTGGCTTTCACGTTCACCGCATCCAAAGCCAGACCCAAGGCAGCGGCAATGCCACGCTGCATAGCAGGAATGTAGAGCGCCAGCTTGGGTGCCTGCGCGATGATGGTGCTGTCAATGTTGCCAATAGCCCAGCCCGCCTGGCGCACCAAAGCGGCCGCTTCGACCAGCAGGCGCATCGAATCAGCGCCCTTGAAGCGCGCATCGGTGTCAGGAAAATGCCGCCCGATGTCGCCCAGCGCCGCCGCACCCAGCAAGGCATCCGTGATGGCGTGCAGCAGAACATCAGCATCTGAATGGCCTAGCAGACCACGCTCATAAGGTACCAGTACACCGCCCAAAATTAACTTTCTACCCTCAACCAGCGCGTGCGTGTCCCATCCCTCGCCAATGCGAAAGGCGCAGGGGGGCGGCTGCTCAGCGGGCTTGGTGGCTGCGGTAGTAAACGTAGGCAAGTTCATGTGTCAAACCAGTCAGTGTCTTCAAGGGCCAAGCGCCGCATCAATGGCGACGGCTTTGCAGCAGCGCCTCGGCCAGCGCAAAGTCTTCAGGGTAGGTGATCTTCAGGTTGTGCGCGCCAGAGCGGACCAGCCGGGGTGACAAACCCAGCGCTTCCATGGCGCTGGCCTCGTCGGTCACGGCCAGGCCGCAAGCCCCGGCTGCCAGCAAGGCGTCCAGCAATTCGCCCACGCGAAACATTTGCGGCGTTTGCGCCAGCCATTTACCGCCGCGCTCCAGCGTGGCGCCAACGCGCGGGTCTGCGTCTGTTTGTTCGGCCGGGGCTTGGTCTTTGAGGGTGTCGGCCAGGGGCTGCGCCAGCAGGCCACCGACGGGATCATGTTGGCACGCAGCGATCAGCTGCCTGATTTGCGCTGGCGTGACCAGGGAACGCGCCGCATCATGCACCAGCACCCAGTCCCGGGGGCCGGCCGCACCAGACGTGCTCAACAAGGCTTGCAAACCCTGGCGCACAGAGTCTGCACGGGTGGCGCCGCCGCAGCGCAGCAAGGTTTCGCCGGGCAAACCAAAGTCCGGAAACACAGATTCAAAGTCAGCGTCGTCCGGGGAAATCACCACACTGAGCCCCGCCAGCTCAGTGCCCAAGGCCCGAAAAGCCTGCACCGTGTGAACGACCATGGGCTGGCCGGCAAGCTGCTGGTATTGTTTGGCCAATTGAGGGGCACCGGCGACAGCCGCACGGCTGCCATTGCCGGCGCAGGGAATGAGCACAAACACACGCGCAAGCTGCGCTAAAACCGATGCAGGCGTGTCTGATTTCAATGATTTAACGGTCTTGTCACTCATCGGGCGATCATAGATTCTAAAATCAGCCCTGCACCCCCCGCCGGCCGGCGTGGGGTGCTTGCCATTGGCGCTGCATTTTTTCGTTCTTCCGGTCCTAGCTGAGCATTCATGGATTTACCCAAACTTGTCCCCGGCAAACGCTTCACCCTGCCGCAACCCATAGGCTCTTCCGACGCCCTGCTGCTGGCCCGCCTGAGCCTGCGCGACAAAGCGCAAGGCCGGTTGACGGCCATCGTCACACCCGACGCCAGCACGGCGCAGCGCCTGCTCGACGAGATTGCTTTTTTTGCGCCGGCCCTGCGCTGCGTGCTGTTTCCCGACTGGGAAACCCTGCCCTATGACGCTTTTTCACCGCACCAGGACCTGATCAGCGAGCGCCTGGCCACGCTCTGGCGCATCAGTCAGCGCGACAAGGACAGCGGCGCCGACCTGGTCATCGTGCCGGCCACCACGGCGCTGTACCGGCTGGCGCCGCCCAGCTTTCTGGCTGGCTACACCTTCGAGTTCAAGGTCAAGCAAAAGCTGGACGAAGCCAAACTCAAGGCCCAACTCACACTGGCCGGCTACAGCCATGTCACGCAGGTGGTGAGCCCCGGCGAATACGCGGTGCGCGGAGGCCTGATTGACCTGTTCCCCATGGGCTCGCTGGTGCCTTACCGCGTGGACCTGTTTGACGACGAGGTCGATTCCATACGCACCTTTGACCCCGACAGCCAGCGCAGCCTCTACCCAGTGCCCGAGGTGCGGCTGCTGCCGGGCCGCGAGTTCCCGATGGACGAGGACGCACGCGCCAAATTTCGCAGCCGATGGCGTGAGCTGCTGGACGGCGATCCGACCAAGAGCCGCATTTACAAAGACATGGGCAACGGCGTGGCAACGGCCGGCATTGAGTACTACCTGCCGCTGTTTTTTGAAGCCACCGCCACAGTGTTTGACTACCTGGGCAACCGCCCGGAAGACGCCACGGTGGTGTTGCACGGCGACCTGGAACCCGCATTTCAGCGTTTTTGGCAGGACACCAAAGACCGCTACCGCCTGGTGCAAGGGGTGCCCGAGCGCCCTGCGCTGCCGCCGGAGTCGCTGTTTTTAGGCATTGAAGAGTTTTACGGCCGGGCCAATCATTACGCCCAGTTGGCGCTGCGCGCCGGCGTGCAAGACAGTGAAGGCAGCGCCTACGTTCAAAAGCTCGGCGAGATGGCCGTGGTGCGCGGCGCCGAAGACCCGCTGGCCAAACTCAAGCAACATATTGCCACCACCTCGCACCGCGTGCTGATCCTGGCCGAAAGCGATGGCCGGCGAGAAAGCCTGCTCGACTTTCTGCGCGCCAGCAGCGTCTCGCCGCCGGCCTTTGACTCGCTGGAAGACTTCCAGACCAGCAACGCCAAACTGGGCATCGCCACCGCCGCGCTGGCAGAGGGCTTTAGCTGGCCGGAAGAAAACATTGACTTCGTCACCGAGACCGAGCTGTTCGCCGCCGGCGTCACCATCCGCCGGCGCAACAAAAAACAAGAGCAAGTCAGCGACGTTGAAGCGCTGATCAAAGACCTGAGCGAGCTCAAAGTAGGCGACCCGGTGGTGCACAGCGCGCACGGCATCGGCCGCTACAAGGGTTTGATCAACATGGACCTGGGCCAAGGCTCCAGCGAGTTCCTGCACCTGCAGTACGCCGACGAAGCCACGCTTTACGTGCCGGTCAGCCAGTTGCACCAGATCAGCCGCTACACCGGCGTCAGCGCCGATGAAGCGCCGCTGCACCGACTGGGCAGCGGCCAATGGGAAAAAGCCAAACGCCGCGCCGCCGAGCAGGTGCGCGACTCGGCTGCCGAGCTGCTGAACATTTATGCGCGGCGCGCCGCCCGCGAAGGCCATGCCTTTCGCTACTCACCGAACGACTACGAAAGCTTTGCCAACGACTTCGGCTTTGAAGAGACCGCCGACCAGCGCGCCGCCATCCATGCCGTCATTCAGGACATGATCAGCCCGCGGCCCATGGACCGGCTGGTCTGCGGCGATGTGGGCTTTGGCAAAACCGAAGTGGCGCTGCGCGCCGCCTTCATTGCCATCACCGGCGGCAAGCAGGTGGCGCTGCTGGCGCCCACCACGCTGCTGGCCGAGCAGCACTACCAGACGCTGGTGGACCGCTTTGCCAAATGGCCGGTCAAGGTGGCCGAGATGAGCCGCTTTCGCTCGGCCAAGGAAATCACCGCCGCCATCAAGGGCGTGGCCGACGGCACCATCGACATCATCGTCGGCACGCACAAGCTGCTCAGCCAGGATGTGAAGTTCCAACGCCTGGGGCTGCTCATCATTGATGAAGAACACCGCTTTGGCGTGCGGCACAAAGAGACCATGAAGGCTTTTCGCGCCGAGGTTGATGTGCTCACGCTCACCGCCACGCCGATTCCGCGCACCCTGGGCATGGCTTTGGAAGGCTTGCGCGACCTGAGCGTAATCGCTACGGCACCGCAGCGCCGCCTGGCCATCAAAACCTTTGTGCGCAGCGAGAGCAATGGTGTGATCCGCGAAGCCGTGCTGCGCGAGCTCAAGCGCGGCGGGCAGGTTTACTTTTTGCACAACGAGGTGGACACCATCCAGAACCGCCGCGAAAAGCTCGAAGCCCTGCTGCCCGAAGCCCGCATTGCGGTGGCGCACGGCCAGATGCCCGAGCGCGAACTCGAGCGTGTGATGAAAGACTTTGTGGCGCAGCGCTACAACCTGCTGCTGTGCTCGACCATCATCGAAACCGGCATTGACGTGGCCAGCGCCAACACCATCGTCATGGCGCGCGCCGACAAGTTCGGCCTGGCGCAGCTGCACCAGTTGCGTGGCCGCGTGGGCCGCAGCCACCACCAGGCCTATGCGTATTTGATGGTGCCCGACATCGAAGGCCTGACCAAGCAGGCCAGCCAGCGGCTAGACGCGATCCAGCAGATGGAAGAGCTCGGATCAGGCTTTTACTTGGCCATGCACGATCTGGAGATTCGCGGCGCCGGCGAGGTGCTGGGCGAAAACCAGTCCGGTAACATGCTCGAAGTCGGCTTTCAGCTCTACAACGAGATGCTTTCTGAAGCCGTGCGCTGCCTCAAAGCCGGCATCGAGCCCGACCTGCTCAGCCCGCTGAGCGTGGCCACCGAGATCAACCTGCATGCGCCGGCGCTGCTGCCCGACGACTACTGCGGCGATGTGCATTTGCGCCTGAGCTTTTACAAAAAACTCGCCACCGCCAAAACCGCCGACCAGATCGACAGCCTGCTCGAAGAAATCGTGGACCGCTTCGGCAAACTTCCGCCGCAGGGCCAGACGCTGATCGACATGCACCGCCTTCGTGTGCTGGCCAAGCCTTACGGCGTGGTCAAGGTCGATGCCGCACCCGGCGTGATCCACATCACCTTTCGCAAAGACCCTCCCATTGAGGGCATGGCCATCATGCACCTGATCCAGAAGAACAAGCACATCAAGCTCGCCGGCAACGAAAAGCTGCGCATCGAGCGCGAGTTGCCCGACCCCAAAGACCGCGCGCAGATGGTGCGCGATGTGCTGCGCTCGCTGGGCCAGCCGCGCGCCGAGCCAGTCCCTGCAACCTGAACCCATCAAAAAATGAACAACACCCACAGCACCAGCCACCTTGAGATAAGCCCGGGCCTTGCCGTTAAACCCGGAACGCCACGCTTGCCCCTGAGTGATTACAAACTCATTGCTTTTGACATGGACTCAACGCTAATCAACATCGAGTGCGTGGACGAGATCGCAGACGCTGTAGGCCGCAAGGCCGAGGTGGCAGCCATCACCGAAGCAGCGATGCGCGGTGAGATTGCCGACTACAAGGAGAGTTTGCGCATGCGCGTGGCCTTGCTCAAGGGGGTTAGCGTGGCCAGCATGGAAAGCGTTTACCAGGAGCGCCTTCGCCTGAACCCGGGCGCCGCCGAGTTAGTGGCCGCCTGCAAAGCAGCCGGCCTCAAAGTACTGCTGGTCAGCGGCGGCTTCACATTTTTCTCAGACCGGGTGCGCGAGACCCTGGGCATTGACTACATGCGTGCCAACGTGCTGGAGATCGAGAACGGCCAGCTCACAGGCCGCATGGTTGACCAGCCCTGGGGCGACATTTGCGACGGCGCCGAAAAACGCAAGATGCTGCTGCAAACCTGCGCTGACCTGGGCTTCAGCGCCGGGCAGACCATTGCCATGGGCGACGGCGCCAACGACCTGCCCATGATGGGTGCCGCCGGCCTGTCGGTGGCCTATCACGCCAAGCCACAGGTGCGCGCCCAGGCCATGGTCGCCATCAACGAAGGCGGGCTGAACCGTTTGCTTGAAGTGCTGACCTGAGCCCTCAGGTTCCCGCGAAGGTGCCCATGTGCCTGCAAATAATCTCATACATCCTCCATGATGAAATCCCAAAGGTATTAATTCCCTTTTTGACCTCACGAGTCGAACAGCACTTATCAACGGTTCTACCCGCGGCATTGACTTTACGCTGTCGCGAGTGGTGGTTTGGCTATGGCTTTACGACCTAGTTGCGCTGCGCTCAAGCGAGACTGCGATCAATAAAAATCGAATTAAAAAAAACAGGAATAGAATTTGAAACTGAGGCAGTACCGCTCCTCTAAATGAAATCTGAGTTGAGATTAGACTGCCGTTAAACTGGTTTTTCTTTTAGAGACCGCTTCAAGTTGACGGAGATTTACCCACTCAAAACAGGACGTGTAGTTTGTTCTAAAGATTATTGTGGAGACCTATGGACAAGAAAGTTCGCCTTGGAATTATCGGTATCGGAAACATGGGAAGTTCCCATGTTGGTCAGATCCTAGCGCGCAAAATCGAACGCCTTGAGATCGGAGCAATATGTGACGAGGACCCAAATAGGTTGCGACTTTACCCTCAACTAAAGGGATTTAGCTGCTACACGGAGATGTTTGCCAGCGGCCTAATCGATGCGGTTCTAATCTCAACGCCGCACTACAGCCACACTGAGATTGGCATAACGGCAATCAACGCTGGTTTACATACTTTGGTGGAAAAGCCACTTTCGGTTCATAAAGCTGACTGCGAGCGTCTGATCGCAGCCTTTGATCAGCGTAGCCGCAAAGACTTGGTCTTCGCCGAAATGTTCAATCAGCGTACCGATCCGCGTTATCGCAAGCTGCGCGAGCTACTGAACTCTGGCGAATTGGGAGAAGTCCATCGCGTCAACTGGATCATTACAGACTGGTACCGTACCGAACAATATTACGCATCAGGCGGTTGGCGCGCCACCTGGGCTGGTGAGGGTGGTGGGGTTCTTACAAACCAATGCCCGCACCAATTAGATTTGCTGCAATGGCTCTTTGGTATGCCTAAAAAGGTAAGGGCTCATTGTCACTTTGGCAAGTATCATAATATAGAGGTTGAAGATGCTTGCACCGCTTACCTTGAATATCCTAATGGTGCTACCGGCGTATTTATTACTACTACCGGAGAAGCACCCGGTACAAACCGGCTAGAAGTCGCCACCGACCGGGGTCGAGTCATCATCGATGGGAATGATCTATTGTGGACTCGTACCACCATTCCCCTCAGTCAACACCTTCGTGAAAGCAAAGGAGGTTTTACACAGCCTGACACGTGGGAAGTGCGCGTGCCAGTCAGCGGCATGGGTGGTCAACACAATGAAGTGCTTGGTAACTTTGTAGATGCTGTTCTGGAAGGTAAAGAGTTACTAGGGCCAGCGTCTGAAGGTATCAATGGCGTGGAACTGGGTAACGCCATGCTAATGTCTGCCCTCTGGAACAAAACTGTTGAGCTTCCGCTCGACTCCGAAGCAGTTGAGGCGCAATACCGAGAATTAATCGGTAAAAGCCGCCACAAGCCTAAGTTCAGAATTGATAGCGGTGACTTTAACAATTCATTTAACAGTCTTGGAGACAAATAGGGTCGTCCTGGTTCATCTGGGCCTTTTGAATTTTATTGATTGAAAATTTGAACAGTTTATTAGAAATGAAAAATAGTCAAATCGCAGCACAACTTTACACATTACGCGAGCATTGCAAGACTGCTCCGGACTTAGCTGTCAGCCTCAAAAAAGTTAAAAGTATCGGCTATTGTGCGATCCAAGTATCGGGTGTCGGACCCATACCGGCCGAGGAGATCAAGCGGATTGCTGACGGAGAAGGGCTAAAAATTTGTGCTACACATGAACCTGGGGCCTTAATCTGTGATGCTCCACAGGCTGTCATTGACCGCCTTGGCGTGTTGGGCACGCGAGACACCGCTTACCCATTTCCACACTTACCAATCAATACCCTCTATGACGTCAAGCACCTTGCAAAGCTCCTAGACCGCGCAGGCGAACTTTTACGCAGCGCTGGGCTTCACCTCTCGTATCACAATCACGCCCATGAGTTTCGTAGGCTTGAGGGCAAGACTATTTTGGAGTGGCTGTATGAGCTTGCAGACCCTCGCAATTTACTGGGCGAACCCGATACCTTCTGGATACAGAACGGTGGGGGCGATCCGGTAGATTGGTTGCAGCGCTTAGATGGTCGTCTGCATCTCATGCACCTCAAGGACTACACGGTAGAGAACAACAGCCCGAGCATGTGTGAAGTCGGAAACGGAAACCTAAACTGGCAATCAATTATCTATTCAGCCGAAAAAAGCGGGTGCCGCTGGTTTATTGTAGAACAAGACTTTTGTTTGATTGATCCCTTCGAATCTCTTGAACAATCTTGGCGCTATATGACCACTTTTTTAACCCACCAATGACTCATCTCAGCCTACCAGTCTCAATCAGAAAAGTGGTGAGCCTTAATGGCAAGCGTTAGGGTCGTGATTGATATGTGTCACTTAAGTCCTGTGGTAGCGATGCCGGTGGTTACATACTTTTGCAAAAATGCAAATATGGCTATCACTGGTAAAAGAGCAACCACCGTCATTGCAAGCAGGTAGTGCCATTGCGTGTCGAGCTCCCCCTGAAAAGCGGCGAGGCCGAGTTGCAGCGTGAACACCTCCTCTCGGCTCAAAACTATCAAAGGCCAGAGAAAATCGTTCCAACGCCACATCACTGAAAAGATCGCAAGCACAGCCAGTGCCGGTGCTGCAAGCGGCAAAATAATTCGCCAAAAAACGCGCCACTCACTGGCTCCGTCCATGCGTGCTGCGTCGACAAGTTCATCGGGAATTGTTAGCATGTACTGGCGCAACAAAAATACGCCGGTTGGAGTTGCTGCAGGCGGCAGGATTACACCCCAAAGAGAGTTGGTCATACCTAACCAAGACACCACCACAAAAGCAGGCAATAAAATTACCGATATCGGAATCATTAATGTCGATAGGACAAAAATGAAAATTGCATTTCGGCCGCGAAATTGATACTTTGAAAGCGCAAAAGCGCACATTGCGTTAATAAGGAGGGTCAGAAGAGTTGCAACTACTGTGACAAAAACGCTGTTTGTCAGGTACTTGTCAAACCGTAGCCGCTTTAGTGGTTCGGTATAATTTTCTATAGCAAAGCGGGTCTCACGAACTGCTGTAACAGAGTTCATGGGAGCGCGAACAATATCACCTTGTGGCATTGCGGGGTCAACGAAATTTCCTTGCAGTCCTATGCGTCGAGTCAAAACCAATTCGGTCCATCCGCCATCAGATTTGGGCACTTGAAAAACAGGCAAGGGCTTATCATGACCAGCAACGGTCATTAACTTCTGACCCGACGGCATAAGCCGGGGTGGAAACTCGATCAACGCCGCCTGTGTCTTAAATGAAGATAGCCCTAGCCAGACAGCGGGGCCAAACATTAACACTAATCCTAAAAACAGATAAGAATAGGAAAACCAATCGACGAAGTCGGGGCCACGCTTACCTCGTGTTGCTGTTAAAAAATTACTTACGCTGGCCATCAATTTTTCCCGTGGTATGAAATACGCAACTGTATGAGTGTCAACACGATCAATACGCCTCCAACGAGAATAGAAGCAGCTGCTGCCAAACCGAGCAAATGTACTTGGTTGGCGAAGGCACTCTCATAAATGAATTGCACGATGTACTGTGTTGCAGTGCCGGGACCACCACCTGTCAATATGAAAATCTCATCGAAAGCCTGAACTGCTCGGATCAAAGTCAAAACCAGCACCACCAAGAGATTCGGCATTAAAAGCGGCATGGTAATTCTGAGGAAGGCACGCCAACGCGATGTACCGTCCATTTCGGCAGCCTCATAGAGGTCAGCAGGAATGGCTTGCAAGCCAGCCAGCAAAATTAGCGTGTAAAACCCCATGTGTGCCCATACCGAGACGAAGATCGTCCAGAAGAATGCCCATGAGGGATCATTAAGGAAAGGAATTCGTTCGCCACCAAAACCGACGATGAGAGCATTGAGCAAACCATCTCGTTGCAGGATCCATTTCCAGATCAAGGCTACAACGACGGGTGACAATAACACTGGGAAAAAAAATACAGCTCTAAAAAACCCTCGTGCCAATATGCGTCCATTGAGGATGAGCGCCGTCAGAAGCGACAACACCACCATCACGACCACTTGCACGGCAACGAACAGCACCGTGTTGTGCACAGCGCGCCAGAAACGATCCTGAGCACAGGAATTGACCGCAAGATAGTCCTTGCAGTCAAGTAACACCTGAAAGTTTTCTGCGCCTACAAATGGTCTATCAGTAAGTGCCAACTGGTTTGATCCGGTAACCGAATACCAGACACTGAGAACCATTGGTAACGCCGCGAATAAACCGAATACCAGCAAATTGGGTAATACAAAAACATAGGCCATACCGCGTATACCTACGCGCTTTTGAAGCCACGCAAAGGGAGGCTCTACTGCTCGCATTACAGCAATATAAAGCCTCTCTGAGTAGTTCAATTTTTTTCCCTATATCAAAAAAAGATCCGGCGGCTGATTAAAAACCATCCGCCGGCATTCCGACTAATCAACTTTAAGTCCTTTAGCGGCAAAACCCTCGACCACATCGGCTTGCATGCGCTTGTATGCTTCGTCCAAAGACATTTCACCATTTATTGCCTGATTTAGGCGCACTATTGTGGCGTTGAACAAGATACGGTTGTGCTCATATCCTTGGTATGCAAAAGCTGTGGGAGAAGTTGCGGCTACGGCTTTTATAGCTGCGTCAAGCGATTTTTTCACACTCGGGTCGTTCGTCTGGTATGCAATACCTTTTTTAGCGAGACCCGCATGTGCAGGCAGGAATAGAGTACGGGCATGATATTCTGCTTGAATAGGCTCGCTGGCAAACCACTCAAGCAAGGTTGCAACTTCTTTAGGATGTTTGGTTGACTTGATTGCCACTAGCGCTGCGCCGCCCGGCATACCGGTGCACGCAGACGGACCGCAAGGCTGTTGCACGGCCTGCCATTCAAAATTCTTACCTATCGTCTTGGCAAACTGCGGAAACTGCCAGCTACCCGAGTAATACATTACGACCTGTCCGTTCGCAAATTCCTCGTTAGCGCCTTTGTACGTTGAGCCACCTACCGAGCCCCATATGGACTTGGGCATCGTGCCGTCAGCATGCCAATCAACGACCTTCTTCATCATCGTCTTAAAGCCGTCATCCACCAGTGCTGGCTTAGTACCAGACATAAATTTGGCGCCGAAAGAAATGGCCGGCCCAGAAACACGATGTCCAGAACGGTCCATGGCAATTGGAAAAGGTGCATTCACTTTTTTAGCCACTTCGCGACTAGCTTTGGCCCAATCATCCCAAGTTGCAGTCGGTCCCGGCAGTGCCACACCAGCTTGCTGAAAAAGGGTGGTATTGACAAGCGGTAACGTAAGTGATAGTTGCGACATAACGCCAAAAACGCCATTGGTATTACCTGCTGGTCGCAGCCATTTAAGCGTTTCACCGAAGTTACTATCAAAGTATCTGGCGTCTTTCAGGTTAGGCCGAACGTCCAGATAATGCTTGGAAAGGCCCCCAAGGTCGACTACGCGCGCAAGATCAGGTCCCTGGCCTGAGTTGAGCAAAGGGGGTAGCTGCTGCTGGATGGCTGTGAACGGCACCGTGTCTAACTTGACCTTTATATTTGGATTACTTTTCTCAAAGCGATCCAGCAGGTCACGGAAAACCTCACCTTCGTTACCATCGTTGTACCAGGTTACCCGCAACTCAACGTTTTGGGCCATAACGGCCGTAGAAGCCGCAAGCGACATTCCGAAAGCCAGGATAGTTTTAATTAGAAAATTCATACCTCGTCTCCTTTTTCAAGTTAAATCCGGTTTATCCGGTGGTTGGCAAAATCTTGACTGGTCTTGCAGTGGGCCAGATCTCCTTTGCTTAATGGCAGACTAACAAATTGTCTGATCAAAGATCGCTACAAGATTATTAATTAGCTGTTCTCAACAAGGCGGGTTCGCCACTTGCTGATGAAAAAACATGCAAAGCCTCAACCTGAGCGCTGATGCGAATCGTTTCACCAGAGCGTAAGCGTGTCTGGCCGGAGGCTGAAACGACCAGTCTGTCGCCAAATGGCAACCGGCCGTGGATATAACTAATGCCGCCAAGTTGTTCTACCAAGTCGACCTCCAGCGGCCAGCCCTCTTCCGCGGGTAATAAGTTCTCAGGTCTGATACCAAGCGTGACGTTCTCACCTATATTCACGCCCGAGAACGGGGCGCTGATGGCCGGCAATCCTTGTAAGGTCACGGTGATGGAGTTTCCCCGGGCTTCAGCCACAGAGGCGCTGAGAAAGTTCATACGCGGAGAACCAATGAAGCCGGCGACGAAGCGATTAGCAGGACGATTATAAAGATCCAGAGGCGTACCAACTTGCTCAATGCGACCATCGCGAAGCACCACGATTCTGTTTGCCATCGTCATAGCCTCAACTTGGTCGTGGGTTACATAGATCATGGTACTGCCAAGATCGTTGTGAAGCTTCGAAAGCTCCAAGCGCATTTGTACGCGAAGTTCGGCGTCCAAATTGGAAAGTGGCTCATCAAATAGAAATATCCGCGGCTCTCGCGTGATGGCGCGCCCAATGGCAACGCGCTGACGCTGGCCGCCCGACAGCTGCCCCGGCTTGCGATCAAGCAGAGTATCTATTTGCAGCATAGAAGCTGCGCGTTTGACGCGGCGTTCAATCTCTGAAGCTGGTTTATTTGTATTTTCCAATCCGAAAGACAAGTTCTGTCGGACCGTCATGTGCGGGTAAAGCGCGTAGGACTGAAACACCATAGCCAGACCACGATCTGCGGCTGGTAAGTCGTTAACCAACTCGCCACCGACGAATATTTCTCCCGAAGTCGCGGTTTCAAGACCTGCAATGATCCGCAGCAAGGTCGATTTCCCGCACCCGGATGGGCCAACAAAAACCATTAACTCTCCGTCGGCTACTGCTAGATTAACGTCCTGTAATACCTTAACCGTACCGAAATCTTTGAATATTCGCTCAAGTGCCAAGTCGGCCATCAGTCATGTCCCTTCAGCCATAGCCTGGGCTTGCAGCGCAAGCTCGCAGACTTTGAAGCAATGAGATTGGGGCATTGCAGTTTCAGTGCGCTCGAATATATCCGCGATCAGGTTATCGTAATAAGGGAGATTTGCGTCAGAACAGTCAACATAGCGCATCCCCTTTTTATCCACTAAAAAGAGGTGATCTTTTCCGGGGCGTCCTTCTACATCAATGTACTTTCGGACCTCTATGGAACCCTCTGTTCCAGTCAGGAACAAGCGACCGTCCCCCCAAGTAGAAAGGCCATCAGGTGTGAACCAGTCAACGCGTATATATCCCGATGAACCCTCGGTTTCGATCATGACTTCACCTAGGTCTTGCAGACCCGGATCATTTGGATGGCTTACGTTAGTGGCGCGGGCTGACCTGATCCGCGCATCTGTCGCCCCCGTGAAATAGAGAAACTGATCGAACTGGTGTGAAGCTATATCGACCAGAATACCCCCATAGGCTTTCTTATCAAAAAACCATTGCGGCCGCAAATGGCGGTTCAAGCGGTGCGGGCCTAGACCAACAATGTGAACAACATTACCAATAGCTCCAGCCTTAACCAATTCCGCCGCTCGCGTAGTGGACTTGACCTCAAAACGCTCTGTGAAGTCAACTGAGAAAATTCGCTTTGTTTCAGCCTGAACCCGACGAACTTCATCTAACTGAGCGAAGGTTGTCAAGCCTGGTTTGTCGACCATAAAGTCCTTGCCTGCACGCATGGCTTCTACAGCATGAGCAGCCCTGTCGCAAGGAATGGCGGCACAGGTAATTAGGTGAACGGCCGGGTCGTCCAGAAGCCGCCGGCGGTCAGCTACATATGGAATATGAGGAAACAGCTCGGCAAAGCCGGCCACTGTCTGCACTGATGGGTCTTGGGTCCACCAGCCCACACATTCACCACCGGCCGCTATCAGGCTACTGACCTGATCGTAAATATGCCTGTGGTCCAAGCCCACAGCTGCAAAGAGGAGTTTTTTATGCCTGATCATCAATAGTCCTATCTGCTTCTGCCGGCGCTGGTCAACACTGAGTCTGCTCGCTGCAGTCTCTGCGCCGGAAGACATCTTAATATGAGAGGAATTTCATCGACCAGCAGGTTGGAAAAACGCTGGTAACTGTCGAAAATACCTCCCGCAAGGTGGGAAGTCAAAAGAATATTATGCGTTTTTCTCACTAGCAGATGTGCACGATCTGCTACGCGAGGTATTTGGGGGAAGCGCTCCATGAAACGGGCAGCGGCTGAGAGTCATCGTTTGCCCAGAAGCCAACACATTGCGCTCCGATGTCCAACAAGCTTTTGGTCTGGTCATAAATGTGACGATGGTCAAGCCCAAGGGCGGCAAACTTCAATAGCGGTTTTTTTTGGCACAGCGGGTTCTTTCAGCGACTGGTTTGCATGGCAGCCAAACGTGGCTCGGCGCGTTGCAAGAGCAAAGGAGGCAGCTCTCGCAACAGTTGCGGGATCTCATCGGCCAGACTGTTGGCAATGCGCTGGTAGCTGTCACGCATGCCGCCGGCCAAATGGGAGGAGAAGATAATAGAGCGTCGATTGCGCATCGGGCTGGAGGGATCGACCGGCTCCTGTGGGTAGACGTCAATTGCAGCCCTGAAATTGCCCGCCTCGGCAGCGTCCAGAAACGCCTCGAAATCCACGATTTCGGCACGGCTTGCCAAAACGACGCAGGCGTCCTTGCGGACCGTCTTCAGCAACTCACGGGACAGAAATCCATCGTTTTCCTGGTTAACCCCAGCAAGCAGAAAAAGGTAATGGGATTGTTGCAAAACTTCGTCGAGTGACGCGGCCTGATAGCCCTGCTGGGCCAAATAGCCCTTGGACAACCATGGGTCATAGATGCGGATGTCACAGCCGTACGGCGCCAACAAGGGCGCAAGCGCGCGTCCCAGATTGCCGTAGCCTACAAAGCCTACCTTAGCGTTGTACAGCGAGATCGCATCTGCGTTACCGGCAATGCCGTAGCGCTCCTGGCTGGACCTGAAGAGCAGATCGTTCTTGACAATACCGCGCCCGAGGCTGATGGCCATGCCGACGCACATTTCAGCAACGGCGGGCGCCATGACTGGCGCAATACTCAATACATGGATGCCAAGCCGCTGGGCCTCTTGGTAATCGATGTTTGACTCCCAGTTGCCTTTAACATTGATGATCGCCTTAAGCTTCTTTGCCCGATTCAAGCGGGCAGCATCCATGGGCGTCTGCCCCACAATGATCGAGGCTTCCTCAAGATGTTCATCGACCATGGCATCCGGCATTCTGGACCCATAGTGCTCGATGGTCCTCACCTGGCTGTACAACTTTTGCTCTGTTTCTTTGGTGAAAATCATCTCTTTTGATCGTGGAAATGCGTCAATCAAAACGAGGGGTAATTGACTAATGAAATCTGGTGAGGTCATTTTTTCTCTAATTGGTTTGAAGCAAAGACGCCAGAAGCGAAGTTCCTTAAACGGCGTTTCTGTCTAAGCTACGTGTCGTCAGAACTTAGTATGCAACAAGAGCTCATTCTCGATACCCACTTACGTCACAGCAAGACGGTTTTTTCGTGGGATAGACAACCTGAATTTGATCTATGAGCGGTCGGGTATTAGCTACTTTCCCGACTATGGCTGCAAAAAAACGGTCGATATACTGAGCTTCATGCAACCCCATCAGAGATTGCCGCTCAATGCCTTGCGGACTTTTGAGTCGGCCGCAAGACTGCTTAGTTTCAAAGCAGCCGCTGAAGAGTTGTGCGTGACACCGCAAAGCGTCAGCAGCCAGATTCGGCAGCTTGAAGCCGAGTGGGGCGTTCTGCTGTTCACGCGACGCCCGCGTCAGATTTCACTCACCGATGCAGGTCGATCGCTGGCCCAGGTGGTCAATAGGACGCTCAACGAGCTACGCAGGGAAATGGATACCTTTGCCCTTCAAAAACGTAAGTCCGTGACTCTGGCTGTTGGTCCGATCTTTGGCGCACGGTGGCTGTTGCCCCGAATGAATAAATTCCGGAGCTTGCACCCCCATATTGATTTAGTACTTCATCACAGCCCCCGCATCACAAGTGCGGAGCAGATGGAAACCATGGTGATGATCGATTGGGGTAACGGAGATTGGTTGGGGCTGAACGCAAAGCGCCTTTTTGAAGTGACATTCATGCCAACGCTCAGTCCTGCTCTGTTGACACGACTGGGGGGCTTGAAAGAACCGTCAGATTTAGCGCGGTATCCCGTCATTCACAAGTGGGACCGAGAAGAGTGGGCGTCCTGGCTAGGGCTGGTGGGTTTAGGTGCACTTCGATTTGCACACGAGGTCACCATGCGCGATTCCAACATCGCGCTGCAAGCAGCATTGGAGGGGCACAGCGTAATCATGGGTATCTTCCCGCTGATCAGCGCCGAAATCGAATCAGGCCGGCTTGTTTGCCCGTTTGACATCGCTTACCACCCTACCCGTGCCTATTATTTGCTCACGCGGCCTGGGGGAGGTGGAACGGCTGAGGTCAAGGCCGTCTGTGAGTGGATTGAAAGCGAAGCTTTATTGATGCCCTAAAGACGCCTTACTAAATTCGAATTATTTTGCCCACAGAGTCTATAACTGAGTGCATACCCCGGCCGGAAGGACCCATTCTGCAAAACGGGGGGTTCGGTGGGATCTGGCTGCTCAGCTATTTGAATGCCACTGGGGTGACATGAAACGCAAGGCATCCGCGGGTAGCTTCACACTGCCGCACGGACCAAAGGCAAAGCCCGGCCTGGGGCGATGATTCGCTTCAGTCTTTCACCCGCGTCCGAGGTGATACGGATTTCAGGGCCGGCATGGCCTTAGCACCGGTAACGATTCAGCCGAACTTGCGCACAGCATCGAGGGCCAGACCGGCGCCGATGCTGCCAAACAGATCGCCCTCCACCCGGCGCGCCGCCGGCAGCAACTCGCCCACCCGCTGGCGCAGCAGCGGCACACCGCTGGAGCCGCCTGTGAAAAACACGGTGTCCACAGCCTCCGCACGCACTTGCGCCTGTGTCAGCAAAGCTTGGACAGTCTGCCCGACGCGCCCGACCAGGTCCTTGATCGCCACATCAAAAACGCTGCGTTGCAAAATGATGTCTGCGCCAGCGCCGATGCGGCTGAGGTCCAGTGCAGCAGTTTCATGGCTGGACAAGTGAATCTTGGCGCTTTCAACTTGCAACGCCAACCAGTGACCGTCTTTTTGCTGCACCAGGTTTTGCAGCGCTTTAAGCTTTGCAGGTTCACTGGAAAGCAGCGCCAACTCGCTGATGTTGGCCCAGGCTTTGCGCGTGTAGGCCTGGTAGATGGTGTGCCAGGTGGCCAGATTAAAGTAAACCGCCGAAGGCATGTCCAGCCCGCTATGGAGCCGGCTGCCCAGCCCGAGCAAAGGCATCACACCCGCCAGGCTCAGGTGCTTGTCAAAGTCGGTGCCGCCAATGTGCACGCCGTCGCTGGCCAGAATATCGTCCTTGCGTTCAAGCCGGGCGGCACGCTGAGGGCCCAGCCGCACCAGGGCAAAGTCAGAAGTACCGCCGCCGATGTCAACCACCAGCACCAGCTCTTCGCGGCGGATCTGCGACTCGTAGTCAAAGGCAGCGGCAATCGGTTCGTATTGAAACTCGATGTGCTTTAAGCCGGTGGCCCGGGCAATGCCGGCCAGCGTGTTTTCTGCCAGCTTGTCGGCCACTGGGTCGTCGTCCACAAAATAAACAGGGCGTCCCAACACGGCGCTGTCAAAACCCTGGCCGGCAGCCTGCTCTGCACGGGCCTTGAGTTCACCGATGAACAGCGCCAGCAATTCACGAAAAGGCAACGCACGGCCCATCACCTCGGTGAAGTCGTCCATCAGCGAAGTGCCCAACAGGCTTTTGAGCGAGCGCATCATGCGGCCTTCGTCACCGCTCAGGTAATCAGCCAGCGCGGCACGGCCGTAGCTGGTATGACCGTCCTCCGCATGAAAAAAGACCACCGACGGCAGCGTCGGCTTGCCGTCTTCGAGCGCAAGCAAAACGCCTTGATCCGGCCGGCTCCAGCCCACGGTGGAGTTGGAGGTGCCAAAGTCAATGCCGCAAGCGCGTGCGGCGCCCCGTAGCGCTGTCACCGCCGTCAAGCCGGTTTCTTGAACTGGCTGTCAGCCCAGGCTATCGCGCTGGTGCGGCTGAGCTTGAAAGAAGCCGCCACGCGCACTTCGGCCAGCAGCTCACCGGCCTCGTTGTGCGCGCTGAGCGTGGCGTAGGGATTGTCTTCGTCGGGCACGATGTCCAGACAGACGGCCACCCGTCCGGCGGCTGCGCTGACCTCGATCTGCTGGTGCAACTCGGCATGCAGTTGTTGCTCGTGCCGGCGTACAAACTCTGAGGCGGTTTTGACCAGCGTGCTGAAAGCCGGGCCATCCAGCGGTTTAGGGTTCTTTTTGTCACGCCCCATGGTCCAGGGGCCGATGAGTGCCGGCTCGGGCTCGCCGTCCTTGATCATGGCCACGGCCCAGCCATCGTCATCTTCGTTTTTGAGCACTTTCGCGGTCCAGCCGTCGGCGCGCCACAGACGGGGCTCTTGCAGCCGGGTCGGCTCATCAGCGGGTTCAAATACGTCGGCGGACGGCAGCAAAGGGGTGTCGGTAGCGTTCAAGGGATGACAGATCGGGTAGGGTTAAAGCAGGCAGCAAACAGCGTTAGATTCTAATGTTCGGATTCCGTGTCCTTTCTGCTAGGCCGGGCAACCGAACTAGGGTACGAACCCAGAGGCCTCAGCTGTTCTGGTCGGAGCCCGCCTCCGCTGCGGCGGCGCGCAGCTTGTCTTTTTTGCTCGGACGTTTGCCTTTGACGCCGCCGGTGGATTCGCCGGCGGCGCTGCGGCTTTGCGTGGCGGCCAACACCGGCGCCACTTCAGTCGGCTCAAAACCCGGCACCTGCTCACGCGCCACACTCAGGCCCTGGCGTTTTTCAATCAGGCGCCAATGCGCTTGGGTGGCGGCGCTCACAAAGCTCACCGCCAGGCCCGACTCGCCGGCGCGACCCGTGCGGCCGATGCGGTGCACATAATCCACCGCCGAGCGCGGCAAGTCGTAATTGACCACCACGGGCATCTGCGCCACGTCCAGCCCGCGTGCCGCCACATCGGTGGCCACCACCACCTTGACATCTGAATTTTTGAAGTCCAGCAAGACCTGCGTGCGCTTGCCCTGGCTCAGCTCGCCATGAAAAGGCTCGGCCGCCAGTCCCGCCTTGCGCAGCTTATCGGCCACCATCTCGGCCGCGTGCTTGGTCGCCACAAACACCAGCACCCGGCTCCAGCCGCGCTGGGCAATCAAGTGGCGCAGCAACTGGGTGCGCCTGGGGGTGTCCACTTCAATCACCTGCTGGGCGATGGCCGCGATGTCCAGCACCACGGGGGCCACATCCACCCGCGCCGGGTTGTTCAGCAGCCCGGCGGCCAGCGCCAGCACCGATGGCGGCAAGGTGGCCGAGAAAAACAGGTTTTGCCGCTTCGCAGGCAGCAGCGCCAGAATGCGCTGAAGCTCTTGCTCAAAGCCCAGGTCCAGCAAGCGGTCAGCCTCGTCCAGCACCAGGGTCTGCACTGCGGACAACTCCAGCGCGTTGTGCTCGATCAGGTCCAGCAGGCGTCCGGGGGTGGCCACCACGATGTCAGCGCCACCTCGCAAACTCATCATTTGCGGGTTGATGGACACGCCGCCAAACACCACTGTGACTTTGACTGGCTGCGCCTCATGCCGGGCCAGCACCCGCGCCACCTCGCCGATTTGCACGGCAAGTTCACGCGTAGGCACCAAAATCAAGGCCCTCACCCGTCTTTGCCGGCCCGCTGGCGGTGCCTGGTTTTCTGCCAGGGCTTGCAGCAAAGGCAGACAAAACGCCAGCGTCTTGCCCGAGCCGGTTTCGGCCGAGACCAGCACGTCACGTCCGGCCAGCACCAAGGCAATAGCCTGGGCCTGCACCGGCGTGGGTGTGTCAAAGCCCTGATCGGCCAGTGCGCGAAGTAGAGTCGGCGACAGACCGAGGGCAGAAAAAGACATGCTGGAAGAATTCTGAGCCGCAGTGGCTCTGGCTGGGATCGACGGGACCCACATAAGCGGTGTGGCGAAACGCCGAGTTTACGCGCCGGCACCTGAGGGCACGGACGCAGGCCGCATAATCGTTGCCTTCCAGGGGCACCTGTCAGGCGCCGCACTGTACCCAAACGCATTCTGCAGCTTTAAGGTCTTCCGTGAGAAAAACGTTCAAACTTCAGGTTGAAGGCAAACACCCGGACCGCGTGCTGGACGCCATCAAACACGAGGTGCGCAAGTACGTCAAACGCCTGCGCCGCGTGCCCTTGCCGGCCGGTGTGGACTTCTGGGACTTTGACTGCAAGTTTGGCAGCGCCGAAGAAAGCGCAGAGCCTGTGCACCTGGCCGAAATCATCCAGCGCATGGACGCGGCCGCTGCCGAAAGCGCCGTGCAAGTTTTTGTTGAAATGGTGGCCAAGGAAGGCCACCGCCGTGTGCGGCCTGCGGGTGAGGCGCTGGCAACACAGGCCGATGGTTTTGACGACCCCAATCCCGAAGGCGGCGAAGACGACAACAATGACCTCAAGCCCTGATGTCGAACTCCGCGTCGCCCATGTAGCGGTGCGGGCCCAAAGCCGCCGTCAGCGCGGCTGACTCTGCCGCCTGCCACTGGGTGAAGAGCTCCAATTCTTCGGTGCTCAAGGCATCAGCTGATGGCGTGTCGCCATGCAAAGCCACCAGCCGGCGGTACATGGTGAAGACCGGCAACACCAAGGCGGCATCACCCAAGGCCTCGTTCAAAGCCTTGCAAAACCGTTGCTCCGCCTGACTTTTTTGTTCGTCGCTCACATCCTCGTAAGCAAACAAACGCACGGTGTAGCTCAAGGCAAGCCTTGCGCTGACATGGCCTGACCCAGCTGCACCGGCGCACCGGCATGCCATGCGGGGTTGAACTGCATAGACCCCGGGGGAAACAACATCACCACCGTGGAGCCCAGCAAAAACCGACCCATTTCCTCGCCCTTTTGAAGCCGCACCGGAGCGGTTTCGCTGTCGTAATGCCATTGGCGCAGCGTGTTGTGGCGATCCAGCACGCCGTGCCAGACAGTCGCCATGCTGCCCACGATGGTGGCGCCCACCAGCGTCAAAACCATGGGGCCCAGCGCGGTTTCAAACACACAGACCACACGCTCATTGCGCGCAAACAGGCCGGGCACGCCACGCGCGGTGACCGGGTTCACCGAAAACAAATCGCCAGGCACATAGATCATGCGCAGCAAGCGGCCATCACAAGGCATGTGAATGCGGTGGTAGTCCCGCGGGCTGAGGTAAACGGTGGCAAAACTGCCGCCGTGAAACTGCGCGGCCAGTGCGGCATCGCCACCGACCAGCGCGGTGGTCGAGTACTGGTGTCCCTTAGCCTGGAAAATCTGCTCACCCACTATCGCGCCGAACTGGCTGATGGCACCGTCCACCGGGCAGATCAGCGTGGCATCAGCCAAAGGCCGCACACCGGGCCGCAGGGCGCGGGTGAAAAAATCGTTGAAGCTCAAATAGCTGCCAATGTCCGAGTTGGCCGCTTCGGCCATGTTCACCTGGTACTTGCCGACGAACCAGCGGATCAGCGCGGTGGTGACACGGCCGCGCTGGCGTGAAGCCACCCAGCCGGCAAAAGCCGTGAGTGCTTGCTTGGGCAACAGGTACTGGGCAAAAACTTTGAAGCTGTCAGACACGAGGCTCACGGATTGGATTGGAAAGTACTT
>Ga0164294_10001091_pt1 | contig 25538 bp, 25 predicted proteins | sample GEODES005metaG_FD_111479 | JGI IMG/M metagenome (GOLD analysis project Ga0164294, IMG submission 111479) | Oligotrophic lake water microbial communities from Sparkling Lake, Wisconsin, USA - GEODES005 metaG | ecosystem: Environmental > Aquatic > Freshwater > Lake | place: USA: Sparkling Lake...
CGAACTCCTCCGCACCCGGACCGGCCACCGCATACATCGCCCGACCGGAATGGAACCACTCCCGCGTCAACCGGTTGCGGTCCAGGGGGAACACCCCGTTGAGCACGGTGTCCCACTGCTGAACCGTCATGGTTCGGCCCTGGCCGTCCACCAGACTCATCTGGTCATCCATCCCCGCCTGCGCAGTGCCCGCACCGACGAACAACGCCGGGAACGCGGCAACCAATGCCACCAGAACACGACCGATAGCCTTCATGGTCTCTTACCGCCTCACGGTGTTGGGTCCCGAACTGATGCGAACGGGTTGAGCCGACCTGTCACTGTCCTCATCGACAGCAGCGCTCACATTATTACCGCTGAGCGGAAGAAATTCTCGACAACGTTCATCGCGGTTCATCTTCAGGGCACTCAGGCTGGAGAACTTCAGGCTGGAGAACGTCAGGCTGGAGAACGTCAGGCTGGGAACGCCGCCACCGGCATGACCACGCTGCCGCGGCAGGCACCCTCGGCGATATCGGTGTGCCAGGTGCCCTTGAGTGACCCGTCCGGCTGAGGCTGGTAGAACGCCCACGAGGTGGCCCGGGCCCACTGCTTTTGGTTTCCCTCGCCCAGGAAGCAATCCCACAACCAGTCGTAACTGGACGTCCACTCCGAGCCGCTCCAGGCATAGCGCGTCGGTTGCGGGATCGTCGGATTCCCAGGCCGCGGCCCATCGATGACGGTGGCCACGCAGCGATTTCCCGAGCACTGGGTGGCCAGCGTGAAGACCGCTCCGAAGTCGCTCTCCTGCTGCCGGCTGGCCGGACTGGTGCCGGCCTTCTGCGAGGCGTAGGTGATCATCTGGTACCGCCCGTTCCACGGCTGCGGTGCGGCACCGGCGGTCGCCGGGTAAAGAGTCGCCGGATTAAGAATCGTGGCGACCAGAAGAACCGCTGCCAGGCGTACCCCGGCACAGCGGTGGCGAACGAGGCCCGTCACGTCGCTGGGGTCAGCGCGGACGGCACGGTCTGACCAGGCCACATGGGGCCAGGGTAGTCGCCGTTAAACCTCACCCGTCGCATCTGCAACACGACTCGCCGGAGGGGCGCGGTAGCCTCGCCAGATGCTGCTGGCCTCGCTGAACCCCGCTGCCGTGGCGGCTGGGACCGATATCAGCGATGCGGTCCGGATCGGGGGAGCCACCCTTTCCCGCAGCGATCTGGTCGGTGCCGCGACATCGGTGGCCGAGCGAGTCGGCGGTGCGCAGCGGATCGCCGTGCTGGCCACCCCAACCCCGGCGACCGTGCTCGCCGTCACCGGCTGCCTGATCGCCGGGGTTCCCTTCGTTCCGGTGCCCGCAGATGTCGGTATTGCCGAGCAGGTCCACATCATCACCGACTCCGGTGCCCAGGTATGGCTTGGTGAGTCGCCCGCTGAGCGGTGCGGGCTTCCGCATGTGCCGGTTCGGTTACATGCCCGCTCGTGGCATCGGTACCGCGAACCCGATCCGGGCGATACCGCAATGGTGATCTACACCTCCGGCACCACCGGCCCGCCCAAGGGAGCGGTGCTCAGTCGCGGAGCATTAGCCGCCGACATCGACGCCCTGGCGCAGGCCTGGCAGTGGACGCCGGAGGACACCCTGGTCCACGGGCTGCCGTTGTTCCACGTACATGGGCTGGTGCTCGGGCTGCTCGGGTCGTTGCGGGTGGGCAGTCGGTTCGTGCACACAGGCAAGCCGACCCCGCAGGCGTATGCGGCTGCGGCCGGTGCGGGCGGCACGCTCTACTTCGGCGTGCCGACGGTGTGGTCTCGGGTCGTCGGCGACGTGGAGTCGGCCCGGGCGCTGTCCTCGGCGCGTCTGCTGGTTTCGGGTAGTGCCGCGTTGCCGGTGTCGGTATTCGCCGCGCTCCAGGAGTTGACGGGTCACGCACCGGTCGAGCGCTATGGCTGCACCGAGACGTTGATCACCGTCAGTACCCGCGCCGACGGTGAATGCCGACCGGGTTCGGTCGGGCTGCCGTTGGAGGGTGTGCAGACCAGGCTGGTCGCAGACGACGGTGCCGTGCTCACCCATGACGGGGAAACCATTGGGCGCCTTGAGGTTCGCACCCCAACGTTGTTCGATGGATATCTGGATCGCCCCGATGCCACCGCTGAGGCATTTTCTCCCGACTGCTGGTACCGCACCGGGGACGTGGCCGTCATCGACTCTGCTGGCATGCACCGGATCATCGGGCGCGAGTCGGTGGATCTGATCAAGTCCGGCGGTTACCGGATCGGTGCCGGCGAGATTGAGACCGCACTGTTGGGCCATCCCGGCGTCGTCGAGGTCGCCGTGGTCGGACTGCCCGATGAGGATCTGGGTCAGCGGATCGTCGCGTTCGTCGTCGGTAGCGCCCGATCAGACGACTTGATTGACTTTGTGGCTCAACAGCTTTCGATTCACAAGCGGCCCCGGGAGGTCCGGTTGGTTGACTCGTTACCACGTAATGCGATGGGCAAGGTGGTCAAGAAGGAGCTGATGTCCGGCGGCTAGTGCACCGGACATCATCGGTTCAGTTGGCGTGCAGCGCTTCGTTCAAAGTGATGCCCTTGCCGTTGCGGGCCACCACCTCCACAGCCCCGGTCATCGAATTACGCCGGAACAGGAGGTTATTCGCACCGGAGAGTTCACGGGCCTTCACCGTGGCACCGTCGGCCAGGGTGACTTTGGTGCCCGCGGTGATATACAAGCCCGCTTCGATGACGCAGTCGTCACCCAGCGAGATGCCGAGCCCGGAATTGGCGCCGAGCAAGCAGCGCTCACCCACCGAGACCACCTCGCTGCCCCCACCCGACAGTGTGCCCATGATCGAGGCGCCGCCCCCGACATCTGAGCCGTCACCGACCACCACGCCTGCGGAAATGCGGCCCTCCACCATCGACGCGCCCAGCGTGCCGGCGTTGAAGTTGACAAACCCCTCGTGCATCACGGTGGTTCCCTCGGCCAGGTGGGCTCCGAGTCGAACCCGGTCGGCGTCAGCGATGCGCACACCGGTCGGCACCACGTAGTCGACCATTCGCGGGAACTTGTCCACGCCGTACACCGTCACCGGTCCGCGGCGACGCAACCGAATCCGCACCCGCTCGAAGCCCTCGATGCGGCATGGTCCGTAGTTGGTCCACACCACGTTGGTCAGCGCGCCGAACACTCCGGAGAGGTTGCATCCGTGCGGCTCGATCAGTCGATGGGAGAGCAGGTGCAGGCGCAGGTAGGCGTCGAAGGTGTCTGCCGGAGGATCGCCGAGGTCGGCGATGACGGTGCGGATCGCGACGATCGCCACGCCGCGGTCGGCATCGGGACCGCACAGCGCGGCCAGGTCCTCGGGAACATCGCCGGGATCCAGCCGGGCGGTTCCGGACGGGCTGTAGGCACCCATCTCCGGATCCGGGAACCAGGCGTCGAGCACCGTTGTGTCGTCGGCGATGGTGGCCAGTCCGAAACCTGCGGCGGAAGTCACGGTGCTCACGCTAGCCGATGACCGTCGACCGCTAGCCTGGTCAGTTGTGCTTGACCTCCGCGCCGATCCGGCCGATCTGACCGCCGCTCTGGTTGATATTCCCAGCGTGTCCCGCGACGAGCGGCGCATCGCTGACGAAGTCGAACGCGCGCTGCGAGAGCAGACCGGCTACCAGGTGATTCGCCATGGCGATGCGGTACTCGCCCGCACCGACTTCGGTCGGCCCAGCCGGGTGGTACTGGCCGGTCACCTCGACACCGTGCCCATCGCCGATAACGTCCCAGCACGTCGTGATGCCGACCATATCTACGGCTGCGGCACCGCAGATATGAAGTCTGGTGACGCGGTGTTCCTGCACCTGGCCGCCACTATCGCGGAACCGGCGCACGACGTCACGCTGATCCTCTATGACTGCGAAGAGGTCGAGGCATCGGCCAACGGGCTGGGTCGGATCCAGCACGAGCTTCCCGACTGGCTGCGCGCCGACGTCGCCATCCTGGGCGAGCCATCCGGTGGCTATATCGAGGCCGGCTGTCAGGGCAGCCTGCGGGCCGTCATCTCCGCGGCTGGAACGCGGGCGCACTCAGCTCGATCATGGTTGGGGGACAATGCAATTCATAAACTTGCCACTGTGCTTGACCGGCTGGCCGGTTATCAGGGCCGGGTGGTTGACATCGACGGGTGTACCTACCGTGAGGGATTATCCGCAGTGCGGGTCGAGGGGGGAGTGGCCGGCAACGTCATCCCCGACGACGCCTCGGTAACCGTGAACTTCCGATTCGCTCCGGACCGCACTGCCGAAATGGCACTGGTTCACGTCCGGGAGGTGTTTGCCGACCTCGACGTCGATCTGGAGCAGACCGACGTAGCCGCGGGTGCGTTGCCGGGGCTGCATCATCCCGCGGCGGCCGCATTGGTCGAGGCGGCCGGCGGCTTGGTGCGTGCGAAATTCGGCTGGACCGATGTGGCGCGCTTCGCCGCGTTGGGCATCCCGGCGGTGAACTACGGTCCAGGCGACCCGAATCTGGCCCATCGGCGCGATGAGCGGGTGTCGATCGCGCAGATCTCGGCGGTGACCGCCACTCTGCGCCGCTATCTGACCACTGCCTGACGCCGGGTGGGCGGTTAGCGTTCGGCGGCCAGTGCGCGCGCGTGTTCCAACGCCACCCGGGTGAACTCGCAGTCCGCCGCCGGTGCCACTTTCGCCATCCCGTCGGCGGCCCGGGTATCACCCAATCGGGCAGCCTCATGCCAGGCCCGCACCGCGATTGCGTACTGACCCGTGCGCTCGGCCATCCGGGCGCCATCGCGGGCCGCGGCGATCGCGCCGTGCTGGTCGCCGATGGTGGCCAGTCTCCAGGCCCGGGCCACAGCGAGTTCCGGCGCGAACAGTGCGGATTTGGTGCCATGGCGGGATTCGGCGCGGCTGAGCATCTTGGCCGATTCGGCGATCTCACCCTGCTGGGCAAGCGCGGTGGCCAGGTAGGTCAATGACAGCGGGCCCCACGAGTAGCCGGTGCGATCCAGGATGGCCGCTGCCGGCGCCAGCAGCGTGGTCGCGGCCGCCGGCTCACCCCGGGCGATCAGCACCTCGGCCAACAGCACCTCGCCGATCGACCGGCCGGGCTGGGCCAGCTCGGCGAAATCGGTGAATCTGCGCGCGGTATCGTAGGCGGCGTCGATCTGGCCGGCCATCAACAAGGTGGTGGTCTCAGCGAGTCCGACGGTGAAGCGCAGCAGTCCGGGGTACTCGGTGCCCAGCGCCCGCTGCACCAAGGGACCGACGTCGGAAAATCGGCCCATCCGAGCGCAGCTCAGCGCCGCCGCGCTCGACGCCCACGCCACCGCCATATCCGGGGCATCGGCCGCCGCCAGCACCTCGGTCGCGATCTCCAGTGACCGTGTGACGTTTCCGGCGTTCATCGCGAACGTCGCCGACAGCGCGTCGAGAGTGATTCGCGCGGGTGGACCGCTCACCCGCCGACGAACGGTCTGCAGGAACGCCGTCGCCCGCTCCGGTTCCGAGAGCATCCAGAACTGGTTGGCAGCGCGCGGCAGCGCCCACGCGAGCACCTGCTCCTCCGACAGCGTGCCGGGATCCACCTCGGCTAGAACGTGGTCGGCTTCACGGCCGCGGCCCTGCCAGGCCAGCGCGTAGCTCAGCGCCAGCCGGGCGTCGAATCGCTCATCGCGTTCCAGCGCGGCCGCGGCCAACCGCTCACTCAAACCCAGATCGCCCAGGCGCAAAGCCTCCTGCGCGGCGGCCACCACATCGTCGACGCTCTCGGGGCGCTCGCTGTCGAGGGCGAGTACCGAACGGCCGAGCCGATCACCGAGATGCCGAAACGGGTGGTCCGCGAGCCGGTCAGCCACAGCCGTGCGCAATCGACGTGCCAGCGCCTCAGCGGTATTGGCCGCGGTGTGTTCGGTGAACAACGGGTGGCCGCTGTAGACCGCAGCCCCGATCTGCTGCACGGCCCCCAGCGACTCGGCGGCGTCGATGGCATCGGCAGAGGTCAGTGCCACCAGATCGGGGCGATCGAGTGGCTCCTGCACGCTGAGATAGGCCAGCACATCGCGGGCCGGTGCCGGAAGGCCCGCGAGGTAGGAGTCGATCAGCTCCGGCAGTGACCGTTCGGGGTCGCCGGTCTGGATCATCAACCGAAGATGCAAAGGGTTACCCACGCTGCGGCGATACAGTTCGGCGGAACCTGCCGCCGGTGCAAGGGATCCATTCACCGCTGCCAGCAGCGCGGCCGTTTCGTCACCGTCCAGCGGCGTGACGTCAATGCGTTCCAGTAGACCGTCCTGCCACAGGGCGGTGATCGCGGCGGGAATCGGCGGTGTGGAGCGCGTGGTGACGATCAGGCGGCCGCGATTAGCTTGCGCCAGTTGGTAGACCAGCGTGGCCGACAGGGGGTCGAGTAGATGTGCGTCATCGATGATGATGAGCGCGTTATCGGTCTGTGCCAGAAGCGAATCCAGCGCCGCGTGGATGAGTGCGGCGGGTTTCCCGACCTCGGTGACGTCAACCAAGGGGCCGAATGCGCCAAACGGAACTGCCGACTGCGAGCCGGTTCCCATCACCCGCACGGGACTGCGTTGTCCCAACCGTGCGGCGATCTGGTCGGCCAATGCCGTCTTGCCAACGCCGTCCACGCCGACAAGGGCGACCCCGCTGTCGGGGCGCCCCTGGAACAACCCGAGGACCCTGTCCAGAAGCGGCTCGCGTGGGACCGTCGACCACGGGATCGGCATAGCCGGACTTTATGGCCCGCAGCCCGCTTCGCACACCAATAGCCGCAAAACCCGAGCGAATTCGGCCGCCATGGGCCGCTGGTCTAGGTTTCGGGTGTGCAGCAAGAAGGGGATTCCGACACCGCCTGGGCGGTGTGCGTGTACTGCGCCGCCGGCCCGCGGCACCCTGAGCTGCTCGAGTTGGCGCACCGGGTCGGTGCGGCGATAGGAAAGCGGGGCTGGACTCTGGTGTCCGGTGGCGGCAACGTCTCGGCGATGGGCGCGGTGGCGGCAGGCGCTCGCTCGGGGGGTGGACGGACCGTTGGTGTGATCCCCAAGGCTCTGGTGCACCGCGAGTTGGCTGATATCGAGGCAGATGAGTTGGTCGTCACCGACACCATGCGTCAACGCAAACAGGTGATGGAGGATCGCAGCGATGCTTTCTTGGCACTGCCCGGTGGAATCGGCACGTTGGAGGAGCTTTTCGAGACCTGGACTGCCGGGTATCTCGGAATGCACGATAAACCGGTGGTGCTGCTCGACCCCCACGGCCACTATGACGGGCTGCGCACGTGGCTGGACTCCCTCGTCGTGACCGGATACGTCGCTCAGGCCGCGTTGGATCGACTGGTGGTTGTGGGTGATGTCGAGGCTGCACTTGATGTGTGCGCCAAGCAATCTTGTGGAGAGGGGCTCTGATCATGGGAGCTGGTAAGTCGCTCGCATCGCGTTCGGTGAGCCTGTTGAGCCTTGCCACCCAGTTGCCCGCCGTTCTGATGGATGCGCCGGTGATTGTCCGGGCCGCGCTGACGGGGCTTTTGGCGCAGCCGAGTTCGAAAGCCTCGATCGGGAAGGTTTTCGCCGACCGCGCTGCTCGATATGGCGACCGGACCTTCATCCGATTCGGTGAGCAGAAGATCAGCTACCGGCAGGCTAACGAGACCGCGAACCGCTATGCGGCCGTGCTCGCCGAGCACGGTGTGCGCCGGGGCGACGTGGTCGGCATCATGCTGCGCAATTCGCCCGATGCGGTGCTGACGATGTTGGCTACGGTCAAGTGCGGCGCGGTCGCCGGCATGATCAACCACCATCAGCGCGGTGAAGTCCTGGCGCACAGTATTGGACTGCTGAACGCCGCTGTTCTGGTTGCCGAGGCCGACCTGATCGAACCGATCACATCCAGCGGTGCTCAATTGGCTGAACTGGATCTGATGTCGGTCGAGGACTTCGCCGCGGCGGCCGTGGGTAAGCCGACGGCCAACCCGGCCTCGGCAGACGAGGTGCAGGCCAAGGATCCCGCGTTCTACATCTTCACCTCCGGCACCACCGGCCACCCCAAGGCCAGTGTGATGACGCATCTGCGGTGGTTGCGAGCGCTGGTGGCCTTCGGCGGACTGGGCCTTCGACTGCGCGGCAATGACACGTTGTATTGCCCGCTGCCGATCTATCACAACAACGCGCTGACCGTCGCGCTGTCATCGGTGATCGACGCCGGTGCCACGCTGGCGCTGGGCACCACTTTCTCGGCGTCGCGATTTTGGGATGAGGTACGTCAGATGGATGCCACCGCATTCGTCTACATCGGCGAGGTGTGCCGTTATCTTCTCAATCAGCCGGCGAAGGACACCGACCGCGCACATAAGATCCGGGTGATCATCGGCAATGGGCTGCGTCCGGAGATATGGGAGGAGTTCACCGGTCGGTTCGGCATCGGTCGGGTTGCGGAGTTTTATGGCGCCAGTGAGGGCAACACCGGGTTCATCAATGTGTTCAATATCGCTGGTTCCACCGGCCTTAATCCAATGCCGTTGGCCTACGTCGAATACGACCCGGAAACCTCCGAGCCGGTGCGGGGGACGGACGGGCGGGTGCGCCGGGTGCCGCCCGGTAAACCGGGTCTGTTGTTGAGCCCGGTGAACCGGTTCGCGCCGTTCGATGGCTATACCGACAAAGCGGCCAGTGAGAAGAAGCTGGTTCGCAATGCGTTCAAGGACGGTGATGTCTGGTTCAACACCGGAGATCTGATGAGCGCTCAGGGAATGGGGCACGCGGCCTTCGCCGACCGCCTCGGCGACACCTTCCGCTGGAAGGGCGAGAACGTGGCCACCACGGAGGTGGAGGGCGCTCTGTCTGCCGACCGCGCCATCGAGCAGTGCACAGTGTTCGGTGTCGAGGTGCCCGATACCGGCGGGCGGGCGGGCATGGCGGCGATCAAGATCCGCGATGGCGCCCATTTCGATGCGCACGGATTAGCCGAAACCCTGTATTCGAGCTTGCCGGTATACGCGGTGCCGCTGTTCATTCGGATCGTGGAGTCACTGGAGACCACCACGACCTTCAAGAGTCGTAAGGTCGAGCTGCGCGCCCAGGGTTATGGCGCGGAGGTGTCTGACCCGCTCTATGTGCTCAACGGCCGTACTGAGGGTTACGTGCCGTTCTATGCATCCTTCCCGGCCGACGTCGCCGCCGGCCACCGCCCCCACTAGCCTTATCCCGGTGAACTCGACGTTCTGCGGACGACCGGTGGCCGGTGATCGCGCGCTGATCATGGCGATCGTCAACCGCACCCCCGATTCGTTCTACGACCGGGGCGCGACGTTCACCGATGAGGCCGCGATGGCCGCGGTGCACCGGGTCGTCGCCGAGGGTGCTGATGTCATTGATATCGGCGGGGTCAAGGCCGGACCGGGCACTCTCGTAGACGCTGCCGAGGAGATCGAGCGCGTGGTGCCGTTTATCGAATGGGTTCGCGCCGAGTACCCCGAGCAGTGCATCAGCGTGGACACCTGGCGTGCTTCGGTGGCCAGACTTGCCTGCGCTGCGGGTGCTGACATCATCAACGACACCTGGGCCGGCCACGACCCGGCGCTACCTGAGGTGGCCGCAGAGTTCGGGGCAGGAATCGTCTGTTCCCACACCGGAGGTGCGATCCCGCGGACGAGACCCTTTCGTGTCCACTATGGGACCACCGTGACCGGCGTGGTTGACGACGTCATCGCAGAGGTCACCGCATCAGCAGAAAATGCTGTGGCACTTGGGGTTCCGAGGGACCGAATTCTGATTGACCCCACCCACGATTTCGGCAAGAACACCTTTCATGGACTCTCATTGCTGCGTCATGTGAAGGATCTCGTCAATACCGGCTGGCCTGTCCTGATGGCCCTGAGTAACAAGGACTTCATTGGGGAGACGCTGGGTGTGCAACTCACCGAACGACTTGAAGGCACCCTCGCGGCGACGGCGCTGGCGGCCGCCGACGGAGCCCGGATGTTTCGAGTCCACGAGGTTGGGCCCACCCGCCGCGTGCTTGAGATGGCCGCCTCGATCAAGGGTGACCGGCCACCGGCGCGAACGGTCCGGGGGCTGGCATGAGTTCCCACACCACCTACCCCGGTGATACCTGGCTGGCCGGGCACAGCTGGCATCGGCCCACCTGGATACTGGCTGAACTCGAGGCCGCCAAACGCGGCCGCACCATCTCGGTGGTGCTGCCCGCACTCAACGAGGCGGAGACGGTCGGTTCGGTCATCGACACGATCACTCCGATGCTGGGCGGACTTGTCGATGAGCTGATCGTGCTCGACTCCGGCTCCACTGATGCCACAGCGACCCGCGCCCGTGCGGCAGGTGCGCGGGTGGTTACCCGCGAGGAAGCTCTTCCTGACGTTGCACCCCGGCCCGGCAAGGGTGAAGCGCTGTGGCGTTCGCTGGCTGCCACTACCGGCGACATCATCGTCTTCATCGACTCCGATCTGATCGATCCCGATCCGATGTTCGTGCCCCGTTTGGTCGGTCCGTTGCTCACCGCCGATGGCATCCACTTGGTTAGGGGCTTCTACCGGCGACCGCTGAAGGTCGGCGACGGCGAGGATGCCAATGGCGGCGGTCGGGTCACGGAACTGGTCGCTCGCCCGCTGCTGGCCGCGTTACGGCCCGAACTCGGCTATGTGTTGCAGCCGTTGGGTGGGGAGTACGCGGGCACTCGCGAGTTGCTGGCATCGGTGCCCTTCGCGCCCGGATACGGCGTCGAGATCGGAATCCTCATCGACACCTACGACCGGTTCGGTCTGGGCGCGATCGCTCAGGTGAATCTGGGTGTTCGCACACATCGCAACCGACCGCTGAGCGAGCTCGGCCCGATGAGTCGACAGATCATCGCCACCTTGTTGACCCGCTGCGGGATCACCGACTCAGGGGTCGGGCTGACTCAGTTCATCCCCGAGGGCGACGGCTATCTGACGCGCGCCTCGACGGTGTCACTGGACGACCGACCGCCGATGGACACTCTGCGCTAGGCCCGCATGCCCGCGCTGCATGAGGCAGGATCTTCTCCGTGACGTTGATCCTGCTGTACTTGATGGTGCTGATTCTGGTGGCCGTCGCCCTATTCGGGATAGCCAGTCTGGTGTTCGGTCGGGGCGAACAATTGCCGCCACTTCCGCAGGCCACCACCGCGACCGTGCTTCCGGCGTCGGCGGTCACCGGTGCCGATGTCGAGGCAGTGAAGTTCAGCCAGGTGTTGCGCGGCTACAAGACCAGCGAGGTGGACTGGGTGTTGCACCGGCTGGGTACCGAAATCGACCAGTTGCGTGCCGAACTCGCGGCAACGCGCGTCAGCGCGTATCAGTCTGACCCGGACCTCGGATGAGGCCGGCCGTCGGCGACGACGGCCGCCGCCGGTGCGACTGGGCCTCGGGTGGACCGGAGCTTCTGGAGACTTATCACGACCAGGAGTGGGGTCGGCCGCTGCGCGGTCAGGTCGCGCTGTTCGAGCGCATGAGCCTGGAGGCCTTCCAGAGCGGTTTGTCCTGGCTGATCATTCTGCGTAAGCGCGAGAATTTCCGGCGCGCCTTCGACGGCTTCACTATCGAGACGGTGGCGGGTTACACCGAATCCGATGTGACGCGATTGCTGGCCGACCCCGGCATCGTGCGTAACCGGGCCAAGATCGAGGCCACGATCGCCAATGCGCGGGTGGTACTGGATCTCGATATCGATGTGTCCGACCTGCTGTGGTCGTATGCGCCGTCGCCGCGTCCGCGCCCGGCCAAGTCCGCCGATGTGCCGTCGTCCACCCCGGAGTCCGAGGCTCTGGCCCGCCGGCTGAAAAGCCTCGGCTTCCGGTTCGTCGGACCCACGACCGCCTATGCGCTGATGCAGGCTACCGGGATGGTCGATGACCATCTGCGGACCTGCTGGGTGCCTTCCGGACAGCCGTTTACCGGGTCTTTTACACCTCAGGGCTCTGATAGGGAACAATAGAAACAATTAGAAACAACCAGCCTGGCATGGATTCGTTCATATCGGCGGGTCTGCTCGATCTGGAGGGAGCATTCGATGGCGGCGATGAAGCCCCGGACTGGCGACGGTCCACTGGAAGCCACCAAAGAGGGGCGCGGCATCGTGATGCGGGTACCGCTGGAGGGCGGCGGCAGGCTCGTCGTCGAATTGACACCCGATGAGGCCTCCGCACTGGGCGACGAACTTAAGGGCGTCACCAGCTAGGTCGGGCGGCTTACACCGACACCGCGCGATAGATCTGGCACGTCTGCTCGGCGATGCGCGCCCAGGAGAATTCGTCGATACAGCGCTGACGTCCGGCCATCCCGAAGGCTCGCGCTTTCGCGGGATCGGCCACCAGTGCGTTCACCGCGGCGGCCAAGCCCGTTTCAAACGCGATCGGATCCGTGGCGTCATAGTGCACCAGGGTGCCGGTGACGCCGTCGTCGATCACTTCCGGAATGCCGCCAACGTCAGATGCGACCACTGCCGTTTCGCATGCCATTGCCTCGAGATTGACGATGCCCAATGGTTCGTAGACGGAAGGGCATATGAAAGCTGTGGCTGCTGAGAGAATTTCGCGGATTTCGTGCACCGGCAGAATGTCTCTAACCCAGAACACACCGCTGCGCTCGTGGGCCAGGTCCGAGACAGCGGAGGCCACCTCGGCGGCGATCTCCGGGGTGTCGGGAGCCCCGGCGCACAGCACCAGCTGAACCTCCGGATCAAAGTGATGAGCTGCCGCAATGAGGTGCGGCACACCCTTCTGGCGGGTGATCCGGCCGACGAAGGCCACCATGGGTTTGGCCGGGTCGACGCCGAGCTCTGAGAGCACCGACACGCTCGGGTCGGGTGGGGCCGGGTACCACGCGTCGGTGTCGATACCGTTCTTGACCACGTGCACCCGGGCCGGGTCCAGCGCCGGGTAGGCCGACAGCACGTCGTCGCGCATGCCGGCACTCACCGCGATCACGGCATCGGCGGCTTGCACGGCGGTGCGCTCCACCCATAACGACACTTGATAGCCGCCGCCGAGTTGTTCGGCCTTCCACGGCCGCAGGGGTTCCAGTGAATGTGCCGTCAGCACGTGGGGGACACCGTGCAGCAGCGAGGCGATATGCCCGGCCATACCGGTGTACCAGGTGTGCGAATGCACGACTGTGGCATCGACGGCGGCATTGGCCATTCTCAGGTCCGCCGACAACGTCGCCAGCGCGGGATTGGCATCCGCCAGCGCGGGGTCGGGTTGATGGGTGAACGCGCCCGGGCGCGGCACCCCCATGCAGTGCACGTCGACCTCACACAGACGGCGCAACTGGGCGACGAGTTCGGTCACATGCACCCCGGCCCCGCCGTACACCTCGGGCGGGTACTCGCGGGTCATCATCGCCACTCGCATACCGCTGACCGTAGTGCCAAGAGGCTTTGTTGGGCGTTGTGATAGGGAAACAGCTCCAACCCCCTTGCCGGTATAAGGAAACCGTGATTGCCTGCCGGTCGGCAGGAGCGGTGACTAGGTTTACCTTCATGAGGGAGCTGCCACACGTACTGGGCATCGTCATGGCCGGGGGTGAGGGTAAGCGGCTGTATCCGCTCACCGCGGATCGTGCCAAGCCCGCGGTTCCCTTCGGCGGCGCCTATCGGCTGATCGACTTCGTGTTGTCCAACTTGGTCAATGCCCGATATCTGCGCATCTGCGTGCTGACCCAGTACAAGTCGCATTCCCTCGACCGGCATATCTCGCAGAACTGGCGGCTAAGTGGTCTGGCGGGTGAGTACATCACTCCGGTCCCGGCTCAGCAGCGTCTTGGACCGCGCTGGTACACCGGCTCCGCCGACGCGATCTATCAGTCGTTGAACCTGATCTACGACGAGGATCCGGATTACATCGTGGTGTTCGGCGCTGACCACGTGTACCGGATGGACCCCGAGCAGATGGTGCAGCACCACATCGACAGCGGAGCCGGCGCAACGGTGGCCGGCATCCGGGTGCCCCGTGCAGAGGCGACTGCGTTCGGGTGCATCCACTCCGACGAGTCCGGCCGCATTCTGAGCTTCGTCGAAAAACCGGCCGATCCGCCGGGCACTCCCGATGACCCCGAGCAGACCTTCGTCTCGATGGGCAATTACATCTTCACCACAAAGGTGCTCATCGACGCCATCCGTGCCGATGCCGAAGACGACCAGTCCGATCACGATATGGGCGGCAACATCATTCCGCGTCTGGTGGAAGACGGTAAGGCCGCGGTCTACGACTTCAACAACAACGAGGTGCCGGGTGCCACCGAACGTGATCGCGGCTACTGGCGCGACGTTGGAACCCTCGACGCTTTCTACGACGCCCACATGGATCTGGTATCCGTGCACCCGATTTTCAACCTGTACAACAAGCGCTGGCCGATCAGGGGAGAGTCGGAGAACCTGGCACCCGCAAAGTTCGTCAACGGTGGGTCGGCACAGGAATCGGTTGTCGGTGCGGGCAGCATCATCTCAGCGGCATCGGTGCACAGCTCGGTGCTGTCAAGCAACGTCGTGGTGGAAGACGGCGCGATCGTGGACGGCAGCGTCCTGATGCCCGGTGTGCGAGTGGGGCGTGGAGCGGTAGTCCGACGCGCGATCCTGGACAAGAATGTGGTCGTTGGTCCGGGCGAGCAGGTTGGTGTGGATCCGGAGAAAGACCGGGAGCGCTTCGCTATCAGCGCCGGCGGCGTCGTCGCCGTCGGCAAGGGCGTCTGGATCTAGACCTGATCCGCCGCATGTTTTCTGCGTCGCCTTCGTCGCAGTAACCAGAACGCACTCCAGGCCAAGGCGATCATCACCACGAGAACCAGCGCGGGGATCAGGATCGCGATGAAGGACAGGCTCACGCTCGTGACGTCCTCGATGGTGCTCAGCACGGGCGCGGCAATGCCCGCGGTGGCCGCATTGGCCGCCGGCCGCACCGCTGTCTTCGTCAGGTGGACCACTAGTGCGGTCACCACGCCGATCGCGACCGGAACCCATTGACCTGTGCGGGCGAACTCGGCGGGATCGGATACGGCTGCGGTCTGGGCTGCGGTTCCCGAGCCGAACACGATGCCGCCTGAGGTGGGTCGTACGAAGGTCTGCACGGCGTCGTTGACCGAGTCCAGCGCGGGCACTTTGTCGGCCACGATCTCGATCAGCAGCAGCACGGCCACGATCGCGATCACCCAACCGTTGGACATCCACGCCCACCCGCCGGGCAGGTTCACCAGGCTGGTGTAGCGATCGAGCAGCCCCATCGTCAGCAGGGGAATGTAGGCGTTCAGGCCCGCCGCACTCGCCAGGCCGAAACCGGTCATCAGTTCCACGCGGTTTTCCCCCCGCGGCTAACGACCCCGCGGCTAACGATTTTGCTCGTCAACATCGTTCGGCCTCAATCGCGTACCGCTACCAGGACTCCGTCCCCCAATGGCACCAGCACGGGGGTGAGTCGTTCATCCTCGGCAATCAACCGGGCTGCCTCGCGCACCGCGGTCACCTCGGCATCGTTGGCCGTTGGATCGCCGGCGCGGCCGTCCAGAGCGGCGTGGTGCACCACGATCACCCCGCCGGGACGCAACAGCCGCACACCTTCGATGACGAAGTGGGGTTGGTCGGCGGGTGCGGCGTCGACGAGCACCAGGTCGTAGGACTCGTCCGCGAGCCGGGTGAGCACCTCCTGTGCCCGCCCGGCGATCAGCCGGGTCCGTCCCGGACCGATTCCCGCTTCGGTGAAGGCCTGTTTTGCCAGGCGCTGGTGCTCGGGCTCAATGTCGATGGTCGTGAGAACGCCGTCGTCGCGCATGCCCGAGAGCAACCACAGACCGCTGACCCCGGTTCCGGTCCCGACTTCGACAACCGCTTTGCCACCACTGAGCCGGGCCAGCAGGCTCAGCAGCGCACCGACCGCCGGTGTCACCGCGCCGGCGCCTGCATCCAGGGCACGCTCACGGGCCGCAGAGACGATCGCATCCTCGGATATCGAGGCCTCGGCGTGGCGGAGGACCTGCTCCGCCCGGCTCGGTTGCCGCGCGTCGTCGGGATCGTCGGTGATGGACATTCTCAGCAGCGTAGATCAACTGCACCGGTGCGTGGGCCGACGCGCCAGGTCGGGCCGACGCGCCCGCGACCGGCCCGGACACACCGATTTCAAGAGATTGCTGAGAATTCGATTCCAGCTCGCGTTTTACCTGTTTAAACATTATTTATCAGATAACATTAAGTTTGCTCACATTGGTTGCACACCGGGATAAGGAAAGGTAACCCATATGAAACGCCGTGGCAGATCAGCGGGGAATACCCCGCGGCGCGCAGGTGTTGTGACCGTTGACATGACTAGCAGCGGCGCGACCCTGGCGCGCGATCATCAGGAGGATCCGACGATCACCATGCTGACGGCCTCGGCCCCGATCTCCCAGGTGGCCCCGGCCATCACGTCGGGCATCGCCCATGACACGGAGATGGGCTGGACCGAGCCGTCCGAGGAGTTGCAGGGCACCGCAGTCTTCGATGCGACGGGTGACCGCGCCGCCATGCCGTCCTGGGATGAGTTGGTGCGTCAGCACGCCGACCGGGTCTACCGGCTGGCTTACCGGCTGTCGGGCAATCAGCATGATGCCGAGGACCTCACCCAGGAGACCTTCATCCGGGTTTTCAGATCGCTGCAGAACTACCAGCCCGGCACCTTCGAGGGCTGGCTGCACCGCATCACCACGAACCTCTTCCTCGATATGGTTCGCCGGCGCGGCCGCATCCGCATGGAGGCGCTGCCCGAGGACTACGACAGGGTTCCCGCCGAGGGGCCGACGCCCGAGCAGATCTACCACGATTCGCGTCTTGGTGCCGACCTTCAGGCCGCGCTGGACTCTTTGCCGGCGGAGTTTCGCGCCGCAGTGGTCCTGTGCGATATCGAGGGATTGTCCTACGAAGAAATCGGCGCGACGCTGGGCGTCAAGCTGGGCACGGTGCGTAGTCGGATCCACCGAGGCCGTCAGGCTCTGCGGGACCACCTCGCCGCGCACTCGGGACAGCATGTGGCCGTCGCTGAACCCGCCTGACGGCGGCGCGCGCGGGGGCGGCTGTGTCGCCGCATCGTTGCTGATCGCGGTACATTAATGGGTGAACGGATGTCGGTTTGATGGCGACAGACTTTGATGCAGCGGCAACGGGCGCGGGCGTGTAACAGGTGAATCGGAGAGGAGCGTAGACATGGTTGACCCGGCAGACGTTTTCCGTCGGGCGCTGTCTTGGCTGCCCTCCCATTTCGCCTCCCAGAGCGATGAACCAGTGGGCGCTCCCCGCCAGTTCAACTCCACCGAGCACTTGTCGACCGAGGCGATCGCTGCCTTTGTGGACGGCGAGTTGCGAATGAAGGCCCATCTGCGGGCCGGCCATCACCTCGCCCTGTGTCAGCAGTGCGCCTCCGAAGTCGAGGCGCAGGGCCAGGCCCGGACAGCGCTGCGCGACTCTCGCCCGGTCAGCATGCCGAGCACGCTGATGGGCCTGCTGTCCCAGATCCCGCAGTCCACGCCGGATGAGACGATGCCCCCGCCACCCCGTCTGGCCGAACAGTTGGCAGATGACAACCCGCGTGGCCGGCGTAAGCGCCGGTAGGGTGAGACCCGACACGAACAACACGTTCTGATCCCTACGCGACTTTTCCTGACCGCTTGGAATATGAGGTTGATGTGAGCCCCAATAAGGACAGCTCCGGCGGCGGCCACCGCCTGGCGCCCCGGCCCGTCTTTCGGCCGCCGGTGGATCCCGAGGCCACCCGCACGTTCGGCCGCCCGCGCGGCGTCGACGGTTCCTTCGTCGCCGAGGAACTGCGGCCGGCCAAGTTCAGGGGCTCAGGCGAGTTCGCGCCCACCGATAAGAAGTCCGATCCGGTGCTTCAGGAGGCGTTCAGTCGGCCGTATGCGGGTGGCGAGTCGCTACAGCGACATCCCGCTGATGCCGGGGCGCTCGCCGCCGGGGCCGATATCAGCCCGGAGGCCGACGATCCATGGCGCGATCCGGCTGCCGCCGCGGCGCTGGGCATCCCGGCGTTCGACAAGCCGGTACCGACCGGACCTGCTGCCTCGGCGGGCAAGCTCGGCGTGCGCGATGTGCTGTTCGGTGGCCGGGTGTCGTACGCGGCGCTGGCGGTGCTGGCTATCACGGCTCTGGTTATCGGTATCGCAGGCGGTTGGGTCGGCCGCAAGACCGCCGAGGTTGTCGAGGCCTTCACCACCTCCAAGGTGACGTTGTCGACGTCCGATAGCGGTGAAGTGCCCGCCGGCCGGTTCGCGCAAGTCGCCGCCTCGGTGGCCGACTCAGTAGTCACCATCGAGGCCAAGAGCGACGAGTCGGGCGCTCAGGGCTCAGGCGTGGTCGTGGATGGCCGTGGCTACGTCGTCACCAACAACCACGTGGTCTCCGAGGCTGCGGCCAGCCCCAGCAAGTTCAAACTCACGGTTGTGTTCAACGACGGTAAAGAAATCCCGGCCAACCTGGTCGGTCGCGATCCGAAGACCGACCTGGCGGTGCTGAAGGTCGACAATGTCGACAACCTCACGGTGGCGAGGTTCGGCAACTCCGACAAATTGCGGGTAGGTGAAGAGGTGATCGCCGCCGGTGCTCCGCTGGGTCTGCGCAGCACTGTGACATCCGGCATTATCAGCGCGCTGAACCGACCCGTCCCACTGTCGGGCGAAGGGTCGGACACCGACACCGTCATCGATGCGATTCAGACCGACGCCTCGATCAACCACGGCAACTCCGGTGGCCCTTTGATTGATATGAATTCTGAGGTCATTGGCATCAACACCGCTGGAAAGTCCTTGTCCGACAGCGCAAGCGGACTCGGATTCGCGATTCCGGTCAATGAGGTCAAGGCCACCGTGGAGACGCTCATCAAGGATGGCAAGATCTTGCATCCGACACTTGGTCTGTCGGCGCGGTCGGTGAGTAACGATCTCGCTTCGGGCGCTCAAATCGCCAACGTGAAGGCCGGCGGTCCCGCCGACAAAGCCGGTATCAAGGAAAACGATGTCGTGGTCAAGGTCGGCAATCGCACGGTCGCCGATGCCGATGAGTTCGTCGTAGCGGTCCGTCAGCTCGCGATCGGGCAGGACGCACCGATCGAGGTGATGCGTGAAGGCCGCAAGGTCGTCCTGACGGTGAACCCGGCACCGGATAACTGACGCGATGTTCGCCAACGTCGGGTGGGGGGAGATGATCCTGCTTGTCGTGGTCGGTCTGGTTGTCCTCGGCCCAGAGCGATTGCCCGGGGCGATTCGCTGGACCTCTGGTGCGATCCGGCAGGCACGCGACTACCTCAGCGGGGCGACTAGCCAGCTACGTGAAGAGCTCGGTCCGGAGTTCGAGGATTTGCGTCAGCCGCTGAACGAGTTGCAAAAGTTGCGCGGTATGACCCCGAAGGCGGCACTGACTAAGCATCTCCTCGACGGCGACGACTCCTGGCTGACTGGCGAATTCGAGACCCCGCCCGTCAAGGCGCAGAGCGCCACCATGCCGTCCGTGCACGCTGCGCCACCGCCGAGCGGGCCCGCCCCGTTCGACCTAGACGCAACCTGATTGGGACGCAAGCTGATTGGGACGCAACCTGATTGGGACGCAACCTGACCGCCGTCCGGGTTTACCGTCCTGCGGGATCGAGTCCCAGCGACATCCCGGCCAGGCCTCGCTTGCGTGCAACCAGCTTGTCGGCGATAGCGCGTAGCTGGGCACCTGCGGCCGACTCCGGTGCCGACAGCACCAGCGGCACGCCGCTGTCACCCGCCGTCACCAGAGCGGGGTCCAGGGGAATCTGGCCGAGCAGCGGCACGTCGGCGCCCACTGCGCGGGTCAGTCGTTCGGCCACCTGAGAGCCGCCGCCCGAACCGAAGAGGTGCATGGTCGTACCGTCGGGCATCAGCAACCCGGACATGTTCTCCACCACTCCGACGATGCGCTGACGGGTCTGCAACGCGATAGCACCGGCGCGCTCGGCGACCTCTGCGGCCGCAACCTGTGGAGTGGTCACCACCAGGATCTCCGCACTCGGGAGCAGCTGGGCCACCGAGATCGCCACATCACCGGTACCCGGTGGCAGGTCGAGCAGCAGGACATCGAGGTCTCCCCAGTACACATCTGCCAGGAACTGCTGCAGTGCCCGGTGCAGCATCGGCCCGCGCCACGCGACCGGGGCATTGCCCTGGGTGAACTGAGCGATCGAGATGACCTTCACGTCGTGCGCGATGGGGGGCAAAATCATCGATTCGACCTGAGTCGGTCGGTCGTCCGTCCCCATCATCCGGGGCACGGAATGGCCGTAGATATCAGCGTCGAGCAGACCTACCGAGAGGCCGCGCGCCGCCATTGCGGCCGCGAGATTGACTGTGACGCTTGACTTTCCGACCCCACCCTTGCCGGATGCCACAGCGTAAACCCGGGTCAGTGAACCGGGTTGGGCGAACGGGATCACCGGTTCGGCCGATAGTCCCTGATCCCCGCGCAACTGCTTGCGCAGTTCCGTTCGCTGCTCGTCGCTCATCACGTCCAGGTCCACCGTGATCGCGCCGGTGCCGGCAACATCGAGGACCGCCGCGGTGACCATCTCCACGATCTCGGATTTTTTAGGGCAGGCCCCGGTGGTCAGGTAGATCTCGACATGCACGGCGCCGTCATCGGCGACAGTGACATTCTTGACCATGTTGAGTTCGGTGATCGGGCGCCGGAGTTCGGGATCGATCACGCCCGCCAGGGCGGCGCGCACCGCCTTCTCGCGCTCACTGCTGTAATCGGTCATTGTCGCTGAGTCTAGATGCGGGCTGTAACTCCGCCCGCGCAGGAGGTGACTCAGTTAGCCGGACCGGGCAGCGCGCCCAGTGCCGGTGGCGGAGGTGCCGTTGGCGGAGCCTGCTCGGATTCCACCGGAGCACCGGGCTCCGGCGGGGGTACGAATTCGGGTGCCGGACCAAGCCATGGTGCGGCCGGGGGCGGCCACGGTGCCGGTGCGGCTGGGGCCGGCCAGGGTGCCGGTGCGGCTGGGGCCGGCCAGGGTGCCGGTGCGGCCTCCATCGGGGCAGGCTGTTCCGGTGGTGTCATCCAGGGCGCCGGGTTCATCGGCATCATCCATGGCGGCAACGGCGGGGTCTCGACTGCGGGCGGTAGCTGCGACGCCATGCAGATCACCTGGCATCCGTGCTCGGGGAGCACGCTGGGGGCGCCCGCAGCCCCGGCCGCCGGTCCGGGCATGGCCATCTGGCCGGCTATCTCAGAGACGCCGAGGTTGAACAGCGGGAGTTGAGCGAGTGGGTCGCCCAGCATGCCGGGCCCGAGGCCCGCGGCGGTCTCAAGATGGGCGTCGCCCAGCGCCGGAATCGGGCCGGTGATCGCCGGCAGATCCACCGGCGCGACTCCGGTGGCGTAGGCGGCGGCCCAGCCCAGCACGTTCTGCGCATACGCCATCGAGTTGTTGTAGCGCAGAATCGCGGTCAGCACCTGGGCCTGGTTGCGTAGGTTCAGGCCGCCGCTGCACAGGTAGCGAGCTGCCGACAAGCTGGCATCGAACACGTTCTGTGGGTCGGCCCGGCCGTCACCGTCGCCGTCTGCGGCATACCGCGACCATGTCCCGGGTAGGAACTGCATGGGCCCCAACGCCCGGGCGTAGGTTGCGCGTCCGCCCACATTGCTCTGCACGATGATTTCGTTACCGGGCAGCGTGCCGTCCAATGCCGGGCCGTAGATGGGCCGGACTGCTGTACCGCGGGCGTCGGTGGCTCCGCCATTGGCGTGCGAAGACTCGATACGGCCGATTCCGGCCAGCAGGTTCCAGCTGACTCCGCAGCCGGGGTCCCCGGTCGCCATGGTCTGCTCCGCCTTGCGGTAGGCCGACAGCGCCATCGCGGGGATCCGCATTCCGCCGACGGCGTTGACCACGGCGGCCGGAGGCGGGGGCGAATAGACGGAGGTTGCTGCGAACCGGAACTCGGCCGGCGGCTTGGCCATGGCGACCACTGCCACACCGTTCGATTCCCGCTGGGCAGATTCCACGGCGGCCAGTGGCGTGATGTCGTTGCTGCTCGTCGGGATGCCCGCGCGACCGGGGGATGCGGCCACGGCACCGGCCAGGAGGACGGGTGTGAGCACGGCGATTCCGAACACGGGCGTGCGCAATGACCGCCCCACACGGCGCTTCATCCCCACGCGTCCATCCTCAACACTTGTGTACCAATCCTGGTGAACCCCGTCACCATACCTAAACTCCAGACACCTGTGGAACGCTATGGCAGCTTGTCTGCGTGCGACCTTTTCGGCCGCCGCTCAGGGCTGTCGGGTTTGCCCGCTGCCCGCGGTTGTAGAGCCTCAAGCAGTTCGCGCACCTCCTCGAGTTCGCGCCGCAGGTAGTCGCGGGTGGCGACTTCGCCGATCGCCAATCGCAGCGCGGCCAGTTCGCGGGCCAGGAACTCGGTGTCGGCCTTGGTTTGTTCGGAACGGCGGCGATCCTCCTCCAGGGCGATCCGGTCGCGGTTTTCCTGGCGATTCTGGGCCAGCAGGATCAACGGCGCCGCGTAGGCGGCCTGGGTTGAGAACGCCAGGTTAAGCAGGATGAACGGGTAGGGATCCCATCGCAGGTGCACGGCGAACAGGTTCAGGCTGATCCAGACGATTACCAGGATGGTCTGCCACATCAGGTACCGCCCGGTGCCCAGGAAGCGGGCGATCGACTCGCTGAACCGGCCGATTGAGTCGGGGTCGAAGTTCAGCGAAGGCCGGCGTGAGGTGCGGGGGGTGTCGAGGCGCTGGCGGGGGTCACTCATGGGGCGCGCCTCGCGACCACTTCCGCCTCGGCCTCCTCGAAGCTGTCCCGCCAGTCGTCGGGCAGCAGATGGTCGAGGACGTCATCGACGGTGACGGCACCGAGCAGGTGATTCTCCTCGTCGACCACGGCGCCGCAGACGAGGTTGTAGGCGGCGAAATGCCGGGTGACAGCCCCCAGCACGGACTCCGGGCGAAGAGCAGGCAGGTTGGTGTCGACGATGCCACTGACCAGGTTCGCCGGCGGTTCCCGCAGAAGTGCCTGAAGGTGGACGCAGCCGAGGTAGCGGCCGGTCGGGGTGGCGGTCGGTGGACGCACGACGAAAACCACCGAGGCCAGTGCCGGGGTCAGATCAGGATTGCGCACCCGAGCCAGTGCCTCGGCAACGGTGGTGTCCGGCGCCAGGACCACTGGCTCGGAGGTCATCATGCCGCCGGCGGTGTAGGGGGAGTGGCTCAGCAGTCGGCGCACCGGCTCGGAGTCTTCCGGGTCCATGCGGCGAAGTAGCGCTTCGGCTTCGGTCGGATTGAGCACGCCGAGCAGATCGGCGGCGTCATCGGGATCCATGGCCTCAAGCACATCGGCTGCGCGTTCGGAGTCGAGCTGACGCACCAGTTCGGTCTGATCGTCCTCGGAGAGTTCCTGAAGGATGTCTGCCAATCGCTCGTCGTCGAGCGCCTCGATCAACTCGGTTCGGCGTTTGGCCGGGAGGTCGCGCAGGGCGTCGGCCACCTCGACGGGGCGCTGGCCCTCGAACTGTGCCAGCAGCTGGGCCACACCCTGGCCCGGCATCGCCAGTCCCGACGGGGTCAGGCCGACAACATTCTGCCAGTCCACGACCACAACCGTGGAGCGCCGGCCCAGCCGCCGAAGGCTGCGCACCGCTACCCGGGTGACCACCCAGTCGCGCGTGCGGGTCTGTTCGATTCCCAGATCGACGACGACCACGTCGACTTCGGTGAGCTGTGGCTGCTCGGGGTCGTCGACCCGTACCCGGGTCTCGAGCACCTGACCCAGAACCAGCACTTCGCCAGGGCGTTGCGCGAAGCGGCGCAGGGATACGTTTCCGGTATTGAGCGCGACGGCGTTCGGTTCGATCGCGGTGACCCGCAGAATCGGAACAAAAATTCGTCGCCGGGTCGGTAGTTCGACGACCAAACCCAGAACGCGCGGTTGCCGGCGGATGATGCTGATACTGATCACCACATCGCGAACCCGGCCCAGGGATTCGCCGTCGGGACCGAACACGGCCATGCCCGCCAGCCGCGCCGCGTATACCCTGTTCACCGACGCCATGACTACAAAGGGTAGGAGTCTGCGCGTGGCCAATGACGATCGGCCCGGCTATCGGCCCCGTCGAACCTGTTTATCGGTTCCCGGCAGCAACCTGAAGATGATCGAGAAGGCGAAAGGCCTGCTCGCCGACGAGGTCTTCCTCGACCTCGAAGACGCGGTCGCTCCGGATGCCAAGGCGCAGGCCCGCACCCAGGTTGCGGCCGCCTTGGCCGGACCGGGGTGGGAAGGCCAGTTACGCGGGGTCCGGGTCAACGACTGGACGACACCCTGGACGCACACCGACGTGATCGAGGTGGTGTCGATCGCCGGTGCTCACCTCGACGTGATCGTGCTGCCGAAAGTGACCGATGTGAGCCATGTGCAGGCACTGGACCTTCTATTGACCCAACTTGAGCGCAGCTATGGGCTGGAAGTGGGCAGGATCGGAATCGACGCCCAGATCGAAGATGCCAAGGGGCTGAAGAACATCCACGCGATCGCCGGTGGTCCGCGGGTGCAGGCATTGGTGCTCGGACCGGCAGACCTGATGGCCGATCTGCACATGCGCACCCTGGTGGTGGGTGAGCAACCGGAGGGTTACGACGTCGGCGACGCCTACCACCATGTGTTGATGACCATTCTGATCGCCGCGCGCGCCCATGGCGTCGCCGCGATCGACGGTCCCTACCTGAAGGTGCGTGACGTCGAGGCCTTCCGTCGCGTCGCGGGGCGTTCGGCCGCGCTGGGCTACGACGGCAAGTGGGTGTTGCATCCCGATCAGATCGCCGCGGGTAACGAGATTTTCTCCCCCGCGCAGCAGGAATACGACCATGCCGAACTCATTCTGGAGGCTTACGCGTGGCACACCTCGACGGCCGGTGGCGCGCGCGGAGCGGTGATGCTCAGCGACGAAATGATCGACGAAGCCAGTCGAAAAATGGCACTGGTGGTGGCAGCCAAGGGACGAGCGGCCGGGATGGCCCGGCATGCGCCGCCTTTCGTGCCGCCCTCCTGATCAGATCGGTGTGGTCCAGACGAAGGTCATCCAGACGATGCTGATCACCAATGACGCGACGCCGACAACGATGCCGGCCACTGCCAGCCCGTAGCCGTTCTGTCGGGTTTTCTTGATCTGGCTGATGGCGATCGTGCCCAGCACGATGCCGATGATCGAACCCACCCCGCAGAGCAGGCCCACCACTGATGCCACCAGCGAGAAGATGGCCAGCGAGTTGGTTCCGGTCGGCTGGGCCGGATAGCCGTAGCCGGTCGGATACGGTGCGCCGTTCTCCGGCGGCGGAGCGTAATTGCCCGGCGCGGGCGAGTAGGGGAATCCCGGCGGCGGGGGCGATGACGGGTAACCACCGTAGGCCGGAGTTTGTTCGATGGGCGGCGGTTCATAACCCCCGGATGGCGGCTGCTGGCCCTCGTTCTGCGACTTTTCCCAGGGGTCGCCG
>Ga0164294_10001092_pt1 | contig 25522 bp, 17 predicted proteins | sample GEODES005metaG_FD_111479 | JGI IMG/M metagenome (GOLD analysis project Ga0164294, IMG submission 111479) | Oligotrophic lake water microbial communities from Sparkling Lake, Wisconsin, USA - GEODES005 metaG | ecosystem: Environmental > Aquatic > Freshwater > Lake | place: USA: Sparkling Lake...
CGGCATAGCCATAGGTGGTGCCGCTCCGATCCTTCGCGGTGAAACGGATCGCCTTGCCCCGGATCGTGCCCTCCAACGGATCGCCGTCGAGCGTGCCGGTCAGCGTGTCGCCGGTGCGAACGAGATCGAGCATCGACCAAGCATTGGTGCCCCACATGTCGGTCGCGAGGATCCAGTGCTGGACCGGTGCCTCCTGCGCGGCGGCGGGTGTTGCGATCAGCAAGGCGATCAGGCTGAGCAGGCGCATCCATTCCCTCTTCGAACTTGGGCGCTACATTTGTAGCTTTGCTTGCCCGGCAAGATCAACGCCAGATTGCCGGTGCCGGCCAGGGCCTTTAGGCAGGGGAAATGATCGAGATCGCATCCGAAGAGCTCACCGCCGTCATCAATCCCTTCGGTGCCGAGCTCAGCTCGCTCCGGGACGCCGAGGGGCGCGAGCTGATGACCGATGCCGATCCGGCCTTCTGGTCGGGCCGGGCGCCGTTGCTGTTCCCGATCGTCGGGCGGCTGATGGACGACACATATCGGCTGGACGGCAGGGAGTATGCGCTGCCCCAGCACGGCTTCGCGAGGAAGCAGGATTTCGCGCTGGTCGAGCAGGCGCCGGACCGCGCGGTGTTCCGGCTGGTCGACAATGACGCGACGCGCGCGGTCTATCCCTTCGCTTTCGCGCTCGACGCGGCCTTCTCGCTCATCGGCGCGTCGCTGGTGATGGAGATCACCGTCACCAACACCGGCGACACGGACATGCCGGCAAGCTTCGGCTTTCACCCGGCATTCGCCTGGCCGCTGCCCTATGGCGCGAGCAAGGAAGAGCATCAGATCACTTTTGCCGATGCTGAGCCGGGGCCGCTCGCCGCGATCGTCAAGGGTGGCTGGATGGATGCCGGTGGCTGGGAGAGCCCCGTCGATGGCCAGGTGCTGGAGCTGTACGACGAGCTGTTCGAGCGGGATGCGCTGGTGTGGAACCCGGTGCGCAGCCAGTCGCTGGCCTATGGCGCGCTGGGCCTGCCGCAGCTGGTCTGCGACTTCCCCGACACGCCGGCGCTGGGACTCTGGATGAAGCCCGGCGCGAACTATCTCTGCATCGAGCCCTGGCACGGCATCGCCGATCCCCATGGATTCACCGGCGAGATCTGGGACAAGCCGCTGATGCTCCGCTTCGCCGCGGGCCAGTCGCGGACCTTCACGATGCGGGTGACGTTGCGCGACTGACCGTCGCCTTGCTCAGTCGTCGAGCGTGTAGACCGTGTCGCCGATGAAGATCATGTCCTTGTCGAGCCGCGGCGGGGTCTTTTCCGAGCCGAAGGCGAAGAAGCGGCGCTGGCTGCGGCCGTCGGGCTGGGTGAGGGTAATCGTGTAGCGGTCGACCGTGTAGCGGCCCTGGCCGGCACGGTTGGCGGCCACGGTGGAGCCGACGCCGTTCACCGAGCCGTTGTTCGTCGCCCCGGTCGAGCGCGCGGTGGAGAAGATGCCGCCGGGCAGGAAGGTGTAGCGGTTCTGGATGGCGATCATCACTTCGCCGCCGAGCGCGGTGTTGCCGCCGCCGCCGATCGACTCGTAGCTGCCGAGCGGCTGTGCTGTGCCGTTCGCCGGATAGGCCTTGAAGAACTGGCCCTGCTGAAGCGCATAGTCGTGCGCCTTGCCCTTGCTGTTGGTCAGGACGAAGCGATCGCCCTGCCGTGCCCAGCGGCCCCAGTCGTTCGGGCGGCGGCTGCGTTCGGCGGCAAGGTCGATATCCTCGAGCGCGGCATCGTCGATCTCGTAATAACTGCCGTCCTTGAACAGGATCAGCGGCTCGAAGCGCATGATCATCATGCCGCCGACCCCCACGCCAGCGACCGAGCGGAAATAGACGTCGGCGACCTTGGCCCAGTTCTCCGGATGGGCCGGCGGTGCCGAGGCGGCGGCAGGTGGGGCGGGCTTGTTGCTGGCCGGGCGCGTCGGCGCGGGGTTCGGGCTGGCATTGGGAGTGACGGGGCCGTCGCCGAGCGCGGTGAGGCAGGCCTCGCCGGTGGGTCGAGCGGCCTGCTTCTCCTGGCCGAGCGGGATCGCCGCCATGCAGATCGCGCGCGCCTTCGGGACCGAGAGGAAGAAGAAGGCCATGCTCGGCACCTTGTTGAACGACACCGCCTCGATCCGCATCGGCGTGCCGCGCACCGTCACCTGGGTCGGCTTGGCGTGCTGGCCGACGCCGCCCTGCGCCGCGCCGACCTTCTCGATCACGCCGGGCAATACCGCATCGACATCGGCGCCCTCGGGCACCGGGAGCAACAATAGCTGGACATTGGGATTGCCGGGCACGGGCACGCGGGTCTGGGCGAATGCCGGTGATGCCGCGCCGATCGTGAGGGCCGCCATCGTCCAGAGTCGCCAGTGCCGTGCCGTCATCGCCGCATCTCCCTCCGGGCCAATCCGCCCCTGGATTGCGATAGCCGGGTTGCGCGCCCAGCCGGCTTGCTTCCGGCCGTGGCCGTATCGGGACGAATGGCATGGAGGTGCAGGCGATCGCGGGCGTTGCCGTGGGGGCTCGCCGGGACTAGAGCGCCGCGATGCCTTCCCCCTCCGACCGCCGTACCTTCGCGATCATCTCGCACCCTGACGCTGGCAAGACCACGCTGACCGAAAAGCTGCTGCTGTTCGGCGGCGCGATCCACTTGGCCGGCGAAGTGAAGGCGCGCGGCGCCGCCCGGCGCGCGCGCTCGGACTGGATGAAGATCGAGCAGCAGCGCGGCATCTCGGTGACCAGCTCGGTGATGACCTTCGAGCGGAACGGCATCACCTTCAACCTGCTCGATACGCCGGGCCACGAGGACTTCTCGGAGGATACCTATCGCACGCTGACCGCGGTCGATTCGGCGGTGATGGTGATCGACGTCGCCAAGGGCATCGAAAGCCAGACGCGCAAGCTGTTCGAAGTCTGCCGCCTGCGCAACGTGCCGATCATCACCTTCGTCAACAAGGTCGACCGCGAAGGCCGGCACGTGTTCGAGACGCTCGACGAGATCGCCGACCTGCTCGCGCTCGACGTGTGCCCGATGACCTGGCCGGTCGGCATGGGCGGCACCTTCGAGGGCATCTTCGACCTGGCGACCAATCGCCTGCTGCTGCCCGAGGGTGACAGCCGCGAGTTCCACGGCAAGGTGGTGCAGACCTCGGGCCTCGACGACCCGCAGCTCGACGCGATCCTCTCGGCCGAGAACCTCGCCAAGCTGCGCGAGGATGTCGAGCTCGCCCAGGCCGGCTATCCGGCGTTCGACGCCGAAGCCTATCGCCACGGCGACCTGACCCCGGTCTATTTCGGCTCGGCGCTCAAGGAGTTCGGCGTCGATTCGCTGATCGAGGCGATCGCGACGCATGCACCGCCGCCGCACGCGCTGCCTGCCGAGCCGGCGCCGGTCGCGCCCGATGCCGGGCAGGTCACCGGCTTCGTGTTCAAGGTCCAGGCCAACATGGACCCCAACCACCGCGACCGCATCGCGTTCATGCGGCTGGTCTCGGGTACCTTCAAGCGCGGCATGAAGCTGACGCCGACCGGGCATGGCAAGCCGATCGCGATCCACTCGCCGATCCTGTTCTTCGCCCGCGAGCGCGAACTGGCCGACGAGGCGTTTCCGGGCGACATCATCGGCATTCCCAACCACGGCGTGCTGCGCGTCGGCGATACGCTGAGCGAGAAGGCGGATGTCCGCTTCACTGGCCTGCCGAACTTCGCGCCGGAAATCCTGCGCCGCGTCGCGCTCAAGGACCCGACCAAGACCAAGCAGCTGCGCAAGGCGCTGGACGACATGGCCGAGGAGGGCGTGACCCAGGTCTTCTATCCGGAGATCGGCTCGAACTGGGTGATCGGCGTGGTCGGCCAGCTGCAGCTCGACGTGCTGCTCTCGCGCCTCGATGCCGAGTATAAGGTTGCGGCAGGGCTCGAGATGGCACCGTTCGAGACGGCGCGCTGGATCTCGGCGGAGAATCCGAAGGACCTGGAAGAGTTCGTCTCGCTCAACCGCGGTGCCATGGCGAAGGATCGCGACGGCAACCCGGTGTTCATGGCCAAGTCGAACTGGGAAGTCGGCTATGTCGCCGATCGCTATCCCAGGGTGAAGTTCGCGGCGACGCGCGAGCGTTAAGGCCGGCGGTTCCCGGAGGGGGTGGCCGGGCGGTCCCATCCCCGCCCGGCCGTCCCGTAAGGATCCCCTCGGAACGCACATGCATAATCGTGCATGAAGCGTTGCCGCGCGATTCAGGAATCCGCCGAGTCGGAAAACTACCTAGGCGGACTCCACCCAGCCGCGGCGCACATGCTTTGCCGCGAACAGCGCGAGCACGCCGGCAAGCAGGTAGAATCCCAGGCAGAACACCGCGCCATAGCGCAGGGCATCGGCGCCGTAGCTCGCCTTCAGCGCCTCGCCCAGGAAGCCCATCAGCAGCGGGCCGAGCCCCATGCCGATCAGGTTGTTGATCATCAGGAAGCTGCCCGATGCGGTGGCACGCATGTGCTGCGGCACCATGTGCTGCACGGCAGTGGTCACAGGTCCGAGCCACAGGATGTTGAGCCCGTTGGGGATCACGAGCAGCGGCCAGGCGAGCCACGGGTTCGAGGTGAGGAAGCCGACCGCGAACAAGGGCGCGGTCAGCAGCCAGGCGATCGCGGGCAGCCACGCGTACCAGGCGCGGTCGCCCTTGCCGAGACGGTCGGCGAACCAGCCGCCGGCGAACACGCCCGCCACGCCGCCGATCAGCAGCAGCGACGCCATGAACTGGCCGGTGGTCACCAGGTCGAAGCCGAAATTGGTCATCAGCACCGTCGGCGTCCACAGCGCCAGGCCATAGCCGCACAGCGAGCTGAACGAGGCGCCGAACGCCAGCAGCCAGAAGGCAGGCTTCTGCGCCAGCATGCCGAACACCGCGCCGATCGGTGCGCTCGCGGCGCCTTCGCCCTTGGGTGCGCGCGGCACGTCGCGGACGATCCAGCGGAACACCGGCGCGATCAGGATGCCGATCACGCCCATGGTGATGAACGCCGCGCGCCAGTCGACCAGCGCGGCGATATAGGCGCCGAGCAGCATGCCGAGCGCCAGCCCGATCGGGATACCGAGCGAATAGATGGCCAACGCGCGGGCGCGGCGCTCGGGCGGGAAGTAATCGGCGATCAGCGCATAGGAGGGGGCGACGCCGCCCGCTTCGCCGACGCCCACGCCGAGACGGAACAGGAACAGCGACCAATAGCCGCTGGCCAGGCCGCATAGCCCAGTGAACGCGCTCCACACCGCGAGCGATGCGGCGATCACGCCCGACCGGCTGGTCCGGTCCGCCAGATAGGCGAGCGGCACGCCGAGCACCGAATAGAGCACCGCGAAGGCCAGCCCGCCGATCGCCCCGAACTCCGTCTTGGTAAGCTGCAGGTCGGTCATGATCGGCTTGGCGAGGATCGCCAGGATCTGCCGGTCGAGGAAGTTGAACGTATAGACGAGCAGCAGCATCGCCAGCACGACGCCAGGATAGCCGGGGCGGCTCGCGGAAGAAGAAGCGGGTGCGTTCATGGACATACCTCGACATCAAAAGAGCCGGGCGTCAAGGGACGCCCGGCTCCAAACTTTGGGTGCAGTGCAGCGTACTCAGAATTTGAGGCTGAACGTTCCGAACACCTGGCGGGGATTGCCGTAGAAGGCAGTCGCGATGCCTTCGCGACCCAGCGTCGAGCTGTAGACCTTGGTTGTCGGGTTGTAGCTCAGATAATTGTAGCCCGAGGTGATGTAGCGCTGGTCGGTGATGTTCTTGGCGTGCACGCCGATCTCATAGCGCCCTTCGCCGAAGCTGTAGGTCAGGTTCGCGTCCCACAGCGCATAGCCCGGCTGGTCGAGCCAGGGGATCGGCGTCTCGAACTGGTGCGTCTCGCTGCGATAAGAGACGGTGGTCGAGAGGTTGAGCGTGCCCGGGCCGGCCTCGAGATAGGTGCCGATCGTGCCCGACAGCGTCCATTCCGGGGTGTTCTGAATGTTGCGCTGGTTCGCGACATTCACGTTGTTGACGTAGAATTCCTTGTACTTGCCGTCGATCCAGCCGATCGCGCCGTTGAAGGTGAAAGCCGAGCCCGGGCCGGCATAGCCGCGGGCGATGCGGGCGTTCACTTCGGCTTCGACGCCCTTGAACTCGGCGCGGGCGGCGTTGGTGGTGACGCCGGCGAAGCTCTCATAGATGCCGTCGTTATTGGCATCGACGCCGATCGAGCCTGGGATCTGGACGTTGTTGTACTTGGCGTAGAAGCCGTCGATCGCGAAGTTGAGCGCGCGGTCGAACAGCGAGCCCTTCCAGCCGATCTCGTAGCTGTCGACCGATTCCGGATCGAACGAGATGAAGTTGTAGACGTCCTGATACTGGATGCCGGGCACGCCATCGGTGTTCGGCGCGATGTTGCCGCTGCCGCGCGGATCGAAGCCGCCGCCCTTGAAGCCCTTGGCATAGGACGCATAGATCATGTGGTCGGCGCTCGGCTTGAAGCTGACCGAGGCGCGCGGCGTGAACTTCTCGAAATTCGCCTTGCCACGGAAGTCGGTCGCCGTCGCGATGGTCACCGCGTTGCCGCCGAACTCGGCCGAGGTGCCGCCGATCTTGGTCGCCTTGTAGACCCAGGCGTCACGGTGATCCCAGGTGTAGCGGCCGCCGACCGAGATGCTGAACTGGGGGGTGATGTCGAAGGTGAAGTCGCCATAGATCGACGGCGTCGTCGTCTTCACATTGCCCGCGGTATAGGCGTTGAGGCCCGGCAGCGCGGCGATCGCACCGGTGGTGGCGAGCAGCACGTCGAACGAAGTCGAGGCCTCGGCATCGAGATAGTAGAAGCCGAGGATGCCGTTCACCCGGCTGCTCGAATAGAGCAGCTGGAATTCCTGGCTCACCTGCTCGTTGCGATAGACCGCCGGCACGTCGACATCGACGCTGGGCAGCGAATCGAAGTCGATCGGGGCGTAGCTGCGATCCTTGCGCCAGGCGCTGATCGAGCGGAGCGTGATGTTGTCGCTCACCTGGGCGCTGACGTTCATCGCCAGGCCGCCGCCCTCGACATCCTGGTGCGGATTGTTGAGCCCGGCCTGGGTGTCATAGACGTCCGGCAGCACCGGTGCGTTGGTCAGCATCGACTTGAACAGGCGGTGGCCGTTGCGCGGGTTCGAGCGGTCCCAGGTATAGTCACCCGAGAGGCGGATCTTCATCCGCTTGTCCGGCGAGGCGAACTCGATCGTGCCGCGCGTCGCCCAGATGTCCTTGTTGTAGTTTTCCAGCCCGTTGTAGAGGTTGTCGCCGAAGCCGCCGCGCGACAGGCGGGCGCTGGTCGCGCCGATCTTGAACTGGTCGCCGATCGGAGTCGCCGCGCTCACCACCAGGTCGGCCTGGTTGTACGAGCCATAGGCGCCGCGGATCTTGAACTCGGGCTTGTCCGGCAGCTCGCGCGTCACATATTTCAGCGCGCCGCCGATCGTGTTGCGGCCATAGAGCGTGCCCTGCGGGCCGCGCAGCACTTCGACGCGCTGGACGTCGTAGATGTCGAGCACCGCAGCCTGCGGACGGTTGAGATAGACGTCGTCGAGATAGATGCCGACGCCGGCTTCGAAGCCCGGCACGGGATCCTGCTGGCCGACGCCGCGGATGAAGGCGGTCAGCGTCGAATTGGTGCCGCGCGAATTCTCGAAAGTGACGTTGGGCGACATGTTCGAGATGTCGGTGACGTCGATCGCGCCCTGCGCCAGCAGCGCATCGCCCGAAATCGCGGTGACCGCGCCCGGCACGTCGAGCAGGCGCTCTTCGCGGCGGCGGGCGGTGACGAGGATCTCGCCATTATCGTCCTGGACGGTGGCTTCGGCATCGGAAGTGGTCGATGCCGGCACAGTCTCCTGCGCAAAGGCCGGGGCGATGGTGAGCGCAGTGAAGGCGGCGCCGGCGAACAGAATCGCACGGGCGGAATTCGGGCGTGACATTCAGGACTCCCCTCTCATCGAAACCCGTCATTTGTCGCGGGTTGCACGTTGTTGCCGGAGCCTATACTGAAACCTGAACCAAGTTTCAACTTGGATCGACAGGGGAGGACGCAATGGCTAGGGTTCGTGGCATGAACGCCACAGTATCCGACCAGCAGGGCAGCGAGGCGAGCGCGGGCAAGGAACCGCGGACGGCGCGCGGACGGCGCACGCTGCGCCTGATCCTCGACGCTGCGGCCGAGGAGTTCGGCGCCAAGGGTTTCCATGAAGGCTCGATCAGCGGGATCACGCGCCGCGCCGGCGTCGCGCTGGGCAGCTTCTACACCTATTTCGATTCGAAGGACGATGTGTTCCGCGCGCTGGTGCGCGACATGAGCGATCAGGTGCGCGAGCATGTCGCCCCGGCGATCAAGGGCGCCACCGGTGGCCAGATCGCGGCGGAGCAGGCGGCGTTGCTCGCCTTCATCCGCTTCGCGCGCGAGCACAAGGAGATCTACCGGATCATCGACGAGGCCGAGTTCGTCGATCCCGAGAGCTTCCGCATGCACTATGCGACCACGGCGGAGCGCATCGCCAGGCGCCTCCAGGCCGCGGCGGCGCGCGGCGAAGTGCGCGACGACGTCAATGAAATCCACGCCTGGGCGATCATGGGGATGAACGTGTTCCTCGGCCTGCGCTACAGCGTGTGGCAGGAAGACGTGAACCCCGAGGCGATCGCCGAGACGGTGGCGACGATGCTCGCGCGCGGGATCGGGACGGGGAAGTAAAGGAACGCCCAACCGGTTATCTCTGTCATCCCCGCCTGCGCGGGGGTGACGGCGTGAGGCTAGCGCCGCCCCCGCGTGCGGCCGAAGCCCCAGACCAGCAGCATCGCCAGCACCGCCGCGCCGATACGTAGCGCATTGCCGGTCCAGCCGAACATCGTCGCGTCTGACAGGTTGAAGACATTCCACGCGGCGTTGAGCGAGATGTGGAGCACTGCGCCGCTCCAGATCGTGTTTCCGTCCATCCGGTCGAGCAGCGCCATCACCACGCCGCCAAGCCCGGTGATCGCCAGCACCTGCAGCGCCATGTCACCGCCCGCCGGCCCGCCCATGCCCCACCAATGGACCAGGCCGAACAGCAGCGCCTGCACGCCGACCGCGAGCCAGAGCGGCCAGCCGAGCGCGCGGTGGGCGATGAGGAAGCCGAAGCCGCGGAAGACGATCTCCTCGGCGATCGGGAACGCCACGGCGAGCATAGCCAGGTCGAGCCAGGTCCAGCTGCGCGACAGTCCGCCGAGCATCCCGAGCCCGACCCAGGCGGGGATCGTCGCCACTGCGACCAGCACCGGTCCGCGCCAGCTTCCGACGCGCAGGCCCATCCGGTCGAACAGCCCGGCGCCGCGCAACATCAGCAGCGCTGCGACCAGCACGATCAGCACTGCAACGCCATTGTCGAGGATCGCGCCGCCATAGGGGATCTTCGGCGCTGCGATCGGATGACCGATCGCCTTGGCCAAGTCGCGCCACTGCTGCGACAGGAACAGGATCGCCACGACCAGCAGGACGCCGAATGGCAGGCGCGCGGATTTCCCCAAGAAGCTTCCCCGGTAGTTCGATGCGGTTCGGGCGGTGTATTGCTTGGCTAATACGATAACGCAAGCTGCGCACCATTGCGATGCGGTGGCCGGAGCCCCATCAAGGGGGCATGGAATTCAGTGACTGGCATGCGGCGCGGGCAAGGGCGCTGTTCACCGTGCTTGCGGAGCGCCACGGGCTGCGCGTGCGTGGCGCCGATGCGGGGCCGGATTATCTCGAGCTCGAGCTGCCGGTCCAATATGGCCTGCGCCTCGCGCTCACGCTGGTCTGGTCGCGCGATCTGCTGCTGATCCGCAGCGACCTGTTCACCGCCGAGTTCCACCTCGATGCCGATGCCGGGGCGGAGGCGAAGTTCATCGAGACGCTGGACGGGCTGGTGAACGGCGAGATCCGGCTGCACCTGTTCTACTGGCCTCGCGCCAGCCGGCCGTACAAGACCCTGCTCCAGCTGCCCGAGGGCGATCGCTGGCGGACGATCTACACCTGGTTCCGCTGGCTGCCCTGGTCGCCGATCGCGCGCGAGGAAGTGTTCGTGAACAGCCGCGCGCCGCACCTCCATGTGGTCGGCCACGCCTAGCCGCGCAGCTGCTCCTGCACGAAATCGGCGCGTGCTCCGACATCGCTTCGGGGCAGCAGTACCGGTGCATAGCCGAGCGCCGGCCAGGCGATCTCGAGCCGGGCATATTCGGCCAGCGCCTCCGCGATGCCGTGGCGGCGCGCATCGTCGGTGACATGGATCTCGGGCCAGGGCGGTGCGAGGAACACCCGGTCATAGCGCCCGGTCAGGTCGAGCGCTGCCGGTTCGCCGGTGGCATGTTCGAGCGCGACTGCGGCATCGATCAGCCCGCGGTCGAAAAAGACCGGGCCGGGCAGGTCTGCCGCGGCGTCGAGATCGGCCAATGCCATCGCCACTGCGCGTCGCGCAAAGCCGGCCAGATCGTCCCAGGGCGTCGGCCCGCCGCTCTCGATAATGCGCCGCCCGGGTTCCTCGATCATCGCGAAACCGCGCCGTGCCAGTTCGGCGAGCAGCGTCGATTTGCCGCCACCCGAGCAGCCGGAGATGGCAATGCGGCGCGCGGCCACCTCAGCCCTTGCCGAGCTTGTCCCGAAGCCCGGCCAGCCCGCCGAACGGTCCGCTTTCCTCGGCCTGGCGCCTGGCCTCTTCCTCGCTGATCACCCCGGCGTCGCGTAGCGCGGCTTCGGCGCGCGGGCTGCGCGGATAGGGATCGAGCGCCAGCGCCAGCGATTCGGCCGCCGCCTCGCCCAGGTCGATCGCGCCGCCCGAATAGAAGACGATGTCGCACTCGTCCTCGCTCAGCTCGGTCTCGTCGTCGCCGCCTTCGCCCTCGGTTTCGGGCAGGAAGCGGATCGCGAAATCCTCCTCGATCGTCGCGGGCACCGGATCGTCGGTGATCACGCAGGCCTGGACGACCTTTGCCGAGAGGTGCCCGGTGGCGATGACCCCGCGCGCATCGGTGCGGATCGCATAGCTGGCCTTGAGGCTGTCGATCGCCTTCAGTCCGAAGCGCTCGGCCAGCGCAATGCGCTCGCCGGCCTCGGCCTCGACCTGCACCTGGGTCTCGCCGGCACCGATCGTGTCGAGCCGCTGGGGGCGGTTGAACTCGCTCTGGATCATGCGAGTGTTCCTGCGATCAGCGTTTCGATGGGGGTCTTCTCCAGTGCCGCGTGCAGCGCGCGCAGCTCGGCCGCGACATGCGCCAGCGCCTCAGGGGCGGGGGCTTCGCCGCGATAGAGGTTGCGGACCAGCGCCTCGCCGAGCGTGCCGCCGGCCAGGCCCTCGCGATAGGCGCCCAGCCGGCCGCCGAGCATCCCCATCATCTTGCCGACATGCTTGCCGACGACGATGTCGCCGATGCCGATCTGGCGGAGCTGCCCGTCCATGTCGTGGATGAACACTTCGGTGAGTTGCGTGCTGAACGGAATCGCCTCGGGCGATTGTTCGAGGCGGAGCAGCACCAGGCTCATCACCGCGGCGATCATGTCGAAACGGCCGTCGATCGTGTCGGGCACGGCGCCCGCTTCGTACCAGTGCGGCTCCCGTCCGCGCGCGACGATCGCGGCGTAGAGGAGCGGCGCGGTGCCGCGATCGGGGGTCTGGAATAGCCGCTGGAGCAAGCGCATGTGCCGGTTCGGGTCCTGCAATATGGGGCGCGACCTTGTTTGGCCGCATTTTGCCGCATATTGAGGCGAACGGCCCGCGATGCAATCCGCGTGGCCGGTATGCGTTTGCCTGGAGATCCTAATGCCGATTCCCGCCCGCGCGCTTGGCGCCGCCCTGCTGGCAGCCGCGCTTGGCACCACTGCCTGCGTGCCCGTGCGCACGCACCAGGGCTATATCGTCGACAAGGAGCTGGTCGATTCGGTGCAGCCCGGCATCGATACCCGCGAATCGGTGCTGCAGACGCTCGGCCGCCCGACCTTCACCAGCCAGTTCAACGAAGGCGAGTGGTATTACGTCTCGCGCCAGAGTTCGAACCTTGGCTACCAGTCGCTCAAGCCGCGCGAGCAGACCACGCTGCGCGTCCGCTTCGACGCCACCGGCAACGTCATCGCCGTCGACCGGATGGGCAAGGAGCTGATCGCTTCGGTCGATCCGTACGGCAAGACCACGCCGACGCTGGGCCACAAGCGCGGCTTCTTCGAGGATCTGTTCGGCAATATCGGCACCGTGGGTGCGCCGGGTGCCGGCGCTGGCGGCGGCGGCGCCAACGGCCCCTAGTCGCGCGCGCTGACGGGCCGGCTGACCGGTCCGTCCGTGCTTTCCGCCTGAGATATATTTGAGATACAAGGGCTTCGGCCGCGCCGCTTGCGGAGCAGCGCGGCCGGTGCCGTTCGGCACGGTCCCGAAAGGGGTAGAAGGGACCGGCGAATCAACGCGCGAGACAGCGTTTCGCTCCCTCAACATTCGCCATTTTAGTGCGCGTCGTTCCGCTAGCGGATCGTGAACAGCACCTGGTCGATGACCTTGCCGTCGAGGTCGATAAGCGCGAGCCGGTGCTTGCCCGGCGGGGCCAGGATCAGCGGGCGCGAATCGGCGGTGCCCAGGTCGCGCTTGTCGAGGATCAGCCGGTGGCCAAGCGCCTGGCCCGACACCGAAATCGCCAGCCGCTGATTGTCCCGCGGAATGTCCGGGTCGAGCGCATAGACGCTGCCCGCCACCGGATTGGTGATGCGCGGGCGGCGCGATTCCGCCGGCGCATAGGCAATCCGGTCGAGGCCGGTGCCCCTGAGGAAATATTCGCGGCGCGGCTGTTCGATCCCGGCGGCGAAGCGGATCTGGCGTTCCTCCACGCCCTGGGGGCGGGGAGGCGCCTTGCCGGGGTTGGCCTCGTTCAGCGCCAGCATCACGTCGCGCCACACCGGTGCCGCGCCGCTGGTGCCCGAGACCGCGCGCATCGGATCGCCCTCCAGATTGCCGACCCACACGCCCACGGTGAAGCGATCGGTGAAGCCGACGCACCAATTGTCGCGCATCGCCTTGGAGGTGCCGGTCTTCACTGCCGCCCAGAAGGGCAGGCGCAGCGCCGAATCGACGCCGAAGGTGCCGGCCCGGGCATTGGGATCGGCGAGCATGTCGGCGACGATCCAGGCGGCCTCGGGCGTAGTCGTTCGGCGCGGCGCGTCGGTCTTCGTATCCAGGGTCAGGCGCAGCGGGTTCCACTGCCCGGCCAGCGCCAGGCTGCGATAGGCATCGACCTGCTCCATCAGCGTCACTTCGGCCGATCCGAGCGCGAGCGAATAGCCATAATATTGGCCGTCCTCGACCAGCCCGCGATAGCCGGTATCCCATAGCCGGTCGCGAAAGGCATCGACTCCAGTGAGCAGCAGCGTGCGCACCGCCGGCACGTTGAGCGAGCCGGCCAGCGCGATGCGCGCCGATACCGGCCCCTTGAACGCCTTGTCGTAATTCTGCGGGACATAGAGGCCCGATGCGGTGTCGAGCTGCACCGGCGAATCGTCGAGGATCGACGCGGCGGTCAGATAGCCCTTCTCGATCCCCATCGCGTAGAGGAACGGCTTCAGCGTCGACCCCGCCTGGCGATAGGAAGCGGCGCCGTCGACTGCGGGCGCGGTGCTCTCGCCGCCGATCCCGCCGACATAGGCGAGCACGTCGCCCGAGGCGTTGTCGACCACCACCACCGCGCCGTCGCGTGCCCGGCTGCCGCCCAGCCCCTGGAGCTGGCGCTTGAGCGCAGTGATCGCCGCACGCTGGATGCGGGCATCGAGCGTGGTGGTGATCTTCGCGCCCGGCTGGGTCAGCAGCTTTGCCGAGAGGTGCGGCGCCAGCCCGGGATCGAGCGCCAGGCTGCGCGCCGGGCCGAGCATCGAGGCGGCGGCGCCGGCGAAGCGGGTGCAGTCCTTGTCGCGGCTGAGCGCACAGGCGCGCCGCGCGACTTCGAAGGCGTTGGCCTGCGGATTGGGCAGCAGCGCCGCGAGCAGCAGCGCATCGTCGCGAGTCAGCGTCGCCGGGGTCTTGCCGAACAGGCCGAGCGCCGCGGCACCGATCCCCTGCGCCTCGCCGCGGAAGCCGGCCAGGTTGAGATAGGCCTCGAGGATCTGGTCCTTGCTCCAGCGCGATTCGAGCCCCCAGGCCGCGCGCATCTGGCGCAGCTTGTCGCGCACGCCGCGGCTGCCAGGGGTGGCGAGATCGGGGGCGAGATAGGCCGCGACCTGCATCGACAGGGTCGAGGCGCCGCGCCCGCGCTTGCCTTCGATCCGGTCGCGCGCCGCGCCGCTCAGCGCCATCCAGTCGACGCCGCCATGCTCGCGGAAGCGCCGGTCCTCGGCGGCGATCAATATGTCGCGTGCCACCGGCGACACATCCTTGAGCGGGGTCCAGGCGAGCCGGCGGGCCTGATAGTCGACGCGGCTCGAATCGATCAGCACGCCGTGCCGGTCGTAGAGCCAGGCCTCGGACGGATGCCAGCCGGCGCGGACCGCTGCATAGTCGGGCAGGGCCGGTGGGCGCGTCACCCACCAGAAGCTTGCCGTTGCGATGAAGACCAGGCTCAGGACCGTGCCGGTGATGCGCGGCGGGGTGAGGATCCCGCGCCAGCCCTTCTCCTTCCAGGTCGCGCGCTCGCGGCCCAGCCAGGCACGCGCCGCCTCGGGCGCATCGTCGATGCGCTTCGTCCAGCGGCGGGCGAAGGCGAGGAGGTGGTCGAGTGCCTCCTTCGCCGTCACCGCTGCGCCACGGACATCACGGCATTGGGCAGCTGTGCGCGGATCTCGGGCGAATACATCGCCTCGACCCGGGTGGCCGGCAGGTTGAACTTGCCCGCCGCATCGAGCCGCATCACGTACGACACGGTGAAGCTGCCGCGCGGCACCCAGCCATAGAAGGCGCGCCAGCTGTCATTGCCGCGCTCGATATAGCTGGGCGAGACGCCTTCGCTGGTGCCGCTGTCCTTGGCGAGCAGCTCGGACTGGCCACCGAGATTGCCGATGATCGTCGCGCCCGCGGGCACCGGATCATTGACCACCACCCAGTTGCGCTCGGCCGAGGCCTCGACGCTGATCGTCACCTTGACCACGTCGCCGCGGGTCCAGGTGCCGGGCGTCGCCTGCTTCACCGCCTCGACCTTCTTGGTCGCCTTGTACCCGGCCATCAGCGGCTGGGCGAGCGGCACCGCGGCCTTCACCCGGACGAACGCCCAGGGGCCCGATCCGCCCGACTGGCTCATCACCAGCGGAGTGGTCTGGGCCGGCAGCGGGAAGCTGAACTGGCGCTGCGGCTCGGCCAGCGGCCAGGCCAGGCTCACCGGGGTGAAGCTCGCGAAGCTCGCCGTGGTCACGCCCGCAATCGCTTCGGCCGGGTAGAGGCCCATGAAGCGCCGCGCCAGGATCGAGCCCCAGGCATTGGCGGTCGTGGTGTCCCAGTGGCCGCGCTGCTGGCGCGAGGCGATGCCGGCCATCAGCTTGGCCGAGTCATTCTCCCAGCCCGGGCGGCCCAGCGTGGCGAGCAGCACCTTGATCGCGGCCTCGTCGTCCGACGACATCAGCCACCAGGCCATATGGCCCTTGTCCGACAGGTCGACGCGGGTGCCTTCATAGACCAGGCGGCTGCGCAGCACCTTCTCCGCGTCGATGCGGAGCTGGGCGCCATTGGCGAGGCCCTGCACCTTGCCGAGCGCGATCGCATAGTCGGAAAGCGTGGCCGTCGGCATCTCGGCCGGGGTCATGCCGATCTGGCCGAGCATCGCCGAGCTTGCCGCGCCCTGGCGGGCCAGCGCCGTGAAGGCGGCGACGCGCTGCAGGCGGACATCGCCATAATCCTCGTGGCGCAGGCGGCCGTCGAGCACGGCCTTCATCGCCTCAAGCATCTTGGCCTTGGGGCCTTCGGGCAGCGGCAGGCCCGCCTCGGCGCTCGCCGAGAGGATGTACGCAGTCAGCGCTTCCGAACCGGGCCAGTCGCCCGGCCAGTAGCGCAGCAGGCCGTCGCCGTCCTGATAGGCCGGGATGTCGCTGGCGATCAGGTTCCACATGCCCGTATCGCCCAGCGCGATCGCACGCGAGGTGCGCTGCTCGAGGCAGTTATAGGGATAGGCCGACATGTACTCGCGCACGCCGGAGAGCGGCGGGGCGAGGCTGTCGGTCAGGCTCACTTCGACCGCGCCGAAGCCCGGCAGTGCGCCGGCGGGCGGAGCGATGCTGAACTGCGTGCCCGGGCCGACGCGGCCGAGCGTCGCCGCCCAGGTCTCGACCGGTACCGCCGGTGCCACCGCCTGGGCGATCGTCACCTTGTCGGCCGACTTGCCGTCGGCGCTCTTGGCCGAGACCGTCCAGCTCAGCTTGCCTTCGCGCGGCGGCGCGGTGAGGTTCCACACCACCGGCGCGGCGCCGCCCGCCGGGATCTCCACGGTCAGCGGCTTGCCGGTCGCATAGGCCGGGCTCAGCGCCACCGTCGCGGTGACCTTCATCGGCTTGTTCGAGCCGTTGCGCAGCGTGAACATCGCGCCATAGGTATCGCCGGTGCGCACCAGCTGCGGCACGCCCGGATAGATGGTCAGGTCCTGCGACGAGCGGATGCTCGCCGATCCGGTGCCGAACAGCTGCGGGCCCGAAGTGGCGACCGCGACGAGCTTGAACGAGGTCAGCGCGTCGTTGAGTGGCACCGCGACCTTGGCATGGCCATTGGCATCGAGCGCGACCTTGCCCTTCCACAGCAGCACCGGCTGGAAATTCTCGCGGTTGAGGCCGGAGAGATCGCCGCCGCCACCGCCGCCGGCTTCGACGGCCTTCTTGCCATAGTGCCGCTTGCCGACGACCTGGGTCTGCGCGGTCGAGGTCAGCACCGAGATCGGGCGGTCGCCCATCATCGCGCTCAGCACGTCCCAGCTTTCGTTGGGCGAGAGCTGGAGCAGCGCTTCGTCGACTGCGACGAAGGCGACGTCTGCAGATGCCGCCGGCTTGCCGTCGGGCGTCTTCACGGTGACGTCGACCTGCGCATTGTCGCGCGCGGCATAGCTCGCCTTGTCGGCCTTCACCGCCACGTCGAGCTTATGGCCTTCCCAGCCGACCTTCACCTTGGCGATGCCCAGGCGATAGGCGGGCTTGGCGAGGTCGACCGTCGCGGTCGGCTCGCCGCCGTCCTTCGACCAGGGCGCGCCCCAGTCGCGCGCCATGTTCGAGCGCCAGTTCTGCCAGCCGGACACGCGCCCGCGCACGGCCATGACCGATACGAACACGTCGGGCGCATAGGCGGCCGGCATCGGCACCTCGATCACCGGATCCTTGCCGGTGAGCCCGACGACGAAGCTCGAGAGCACGCCTTCGCGCTCGACGGTGACGAGTGCCGTGGCATCGCGGAAGGGCATGCGCACCTGGAACTTGGCGGTCTCGCCCGCCTTGTACTCCTGCTTCTCCGGGATGATGTCCATGCGGTCGCCATTGTCGCCGCCGAACCACCAGTCGTCGTCGCCGACCAGCCACACCGACTTGGTCGCGCGCGCGATATTGCCGTTCGCGTCCTTGGTGGTGGCGACGGCATAGACTTCGCCCGACACACCCGGGTTGAGCTGGCAGCTCGCCAGGCCCTGCGCATCGGTCGTCGCCGAGCAGGTGGCGCCCAGCTTGGTCGTCTTCATCTGGTTGTCATAGGCGTAGAAGCCGCCGATCAGCCGGCGCCGGGCGGTCAGGATCTCGCGGCTGTAGAGCTCGACCGAGATCGCCTGGTTGGCGAGCGGCTTGCCCGCGGTATCGAGGGCGACGAAGCGCAGGCGCAGATCGTCCTGCTTCATCAGCCAGCCGTCGCTCTTAACGCCCAACTGGACGCCTGACGTGAAGATCGGGATGCGCCGCGACGAGGTCAGGATCTGCCCGTTGGCATCCTGATAATCCATCTCGACCAGCATCGTGGTGTTCTGCTCGAGCGTCTGCGGCACCTCGGCATTGATCCGGCTGGTGCCGTCCGCGCCGAGCGTCGCCGGCAGCGTCTGGGTCGGCGGCAGCTGGACTTCCTCGTCCTCGCCCTCGCCGTTCATCGGCTTGGTGCCCTCGGTCATCGCGCGGCCGCCGAAGCTGTAGCCGTCATAGCCATCGGGAGTCTTGAAGTCGGAGAAATAACCGATGCGCGTCTCGACGGGCAGGTTGGCGGCGCCGCCGCCCGAGAGATAGCCGACGAACAGGTCGAGCGGCAGCGCGCCCGGGCGCACCGCGGCATCCTTCGGTCCGGCCACCGACGCCTTCATCGTCGGCAGCTTGTACTCGTCAACCTTGAACGACTGGCCGGTGTAGTGGATCTGCTCCTTGCCGGCCTCGGTGGTGACGAGCTGGACGTCGTAGTCGCCCATCTTCGCGCCCTGCGGCGCGGTCCACTCGGTCTCGCCGGTGCCGTTGGCGTCGATCGTCAGCGGCAGGTCATACTGGGTGTCCGAGCCGCGATGCGACAGCCGCAGCGTGCCGGTGAACGCCGGCGAGGCGTTGAAGCCCGTCGCGATCGGCTGGCGGACGATGTGCTTCATGTGGATCGTCTCGCCCTGGCGGACGAGCGAGCGGTCGAACACGGTGTGGAACACCTGCTCCGGGGCGGACCAGCCATAGTTCAGGTCGAAGTCGAACGGGCGGATGCCCTCGCCCCACTGGGTCAGCGAGAAGCTGAAGTCGTCGGCCTTGCGCGCCGAGATCATCAGCGGGCTCGAATTGCCGTTCTCGCAGCTCGAATAGGTCTCGGGCTCGGGCAGGCCGGCGGGCACGCCGAGGCGGCCCGAGGCATCGGTCTTGCCCTTGGCGAGCAGCTGGCCGGTGCAGCTGTCGGTGATCCGCACCTCGGCGTCGCCGACGCCCTGGCCGCTGTCGAGCGCGGTCACCCAGACCAGCGACTGGTCGCGGCCCCATTTGAAATGGACGCTCATATTGGTGACGAGCGCGCCGGCGGCGACGTAGCGCGGCGCCTTGCGGCCGAGCAGCGCCTCGCCGAGCCGCGGCGATGCCAGTTCGACGATGTAGAAGCCCGGCTTGCCGAGCGGGATGCCGACGACTTCGAAGTCCTTACCCTTACCCGGAAGGCCGATCTTGAGCGGCTTGCCCACTGCCGGGGTCAGCAGCGGCTTGGCGCCGGTCTGGTTGATCGTCACCGTCTCGGTGCCGCGCTTCACTTCGTCGGACTTGTCCTCGGCCGCGTCGGCGAGCGCGCGGAACCACTTGGCGATCTCGCCGTCGCCGCCCTCGACCTTCAGGCTCTGGCCGTTGACCGCCATCTGGCTGCCCTGGAGATCGGGCTCGACGTTGCGGACGGTGACCGGAAGGACGCCGCCTTCCCTGGCTTCGAGGATACCGAAATTGCCAGTGAACTTCACCAGCGGCGGCGGCGCGTCGAATTTCACGTCGAGCGGGAAGCGCTCGGCATTGGCCAGCGTGCGACCGCTCTCGTCCTTCACATTGGCCGGGAAGACGAGCTTGGCGGTGGTGTCGGCCGGCAGCGGCGCCTTGAACTTCAGGTCGGCGACATTGGCCTTGTTCTTGTCGTCATCGGTGAAGATCGGCGCGAGTTCCTTGCCGTCGGCCGTCTTGATCCGAACCGCCTGCGCCAGTTCCTTGGAGATCGGCGCCGAGAAGCGCACCCAGGCATCCTGCACCGGGCTGCAGCCCGCCTGCGGATTGACGCGCGAGCATTCGAAGCGGGCGCTGAATTCCTTGCGCACGGTGAAGTCGAAGCGCTGGTCGGTGCCGGCGGTACGGCCCGAGGCGCTCTTGATGTCCTTGCCCCAGACCACGGCCATGTCGCGGCCGGCGGGGAGCGGACGGCGGCACTTCACCGCGACGACGCTGGCGAGCGACTTGGCGCGGTCCTCGGCCTTGGCCGGCAGCGCCTGGGGCAGGCCGGCATCGGTCAGGAAGCTCTGCACTTCCCAGCGATCGGTGCCGAGATCGGCGAGCAGCTTCGGCGCGACATCGTCGCCCAGCACGTCGACCGGGATCTTTTCGCCCAGGCCATCGACGGCGCAATAGGCATTGGCGGCGACCGAGGCGCGGTCGGGCGCGAGGTTCGCCGCGATCACGAAGACCTGGTCTTCCTCGATCTCGCTGCCATAGCGGCTGGGCAGCACCGCGCGGGCGATCGGGCCGCCCGAATCCACGCTGAATTCCTTCTGGCCCTGCAGCGCATAGCCCGACAGGCTCTTGATCCCGTCGCGCAGCACGAACTTGCAGGTCACGCCGCCGGGGAGCGGGCTGGCGAATTCATGGACGAAAGTCTGCTGGTCGACCCAGCGGCCTTGGCCGCCGACCGGGCACTCGACCTTGAAGGGCGATTCGGCGCGGGGGTCGCCCAGCGGTACCATCGCCACGTTGAAGCGCGCGGTGAAGCGCTCGATCGCGCCGTCGCCGACGCCGGGGGTCGCCATTTCGACCTGGGGGCCGCTGTCGCCGAAAGCGGTGACGGCGCCGATCGGCGCAAGCACCAGCGCCAATAGGCCGAGACGGGCAACGAGCTTCATGATGGCAACCTCCCCCTTGGGCAGCGGCCGGCACGATAGCCGGGCTCTGTTACGAGTCCAGCGACGAATTAACCGCGTCCAATTCGGAGCGGAATGCGTGAGAGCGCTTGATCGTTCCGAGGGCGGCACGGATTAATCCCCCATCCGAATCGGAAGGATGGTCGTGCTCGCTGGGGAGGAGTGGATCATTGCGATCGACGCGATTGCGCGCGAGACGACGCTGTTCGCCGCGCTGTGGTTCGTCGTCGGCGGCCTCGATGACCTGCTGGTCGACCTGATCTACCTCCTGCGCCGGCTCGGCGGACGGCGTGCGGCCCCGCTCGCTCTGGAGGGGCCGGTGCCGCCGGGGCGGATCGTTGTCTTCGTGCCCGCCTGGGATGAGTCCGCGGTGATCGGCAGGATGCTGCGCGCTGCGCTCGCCCGCTTCGACCACCCCGACTACCGCATCTATGTCGGCACCTATCCCAATGATCCGGCGACGATCTCGGCGGTGGCGGCAGTCGCGCTGGAGGATGCGCGGGTGCGGCTGGTGATCGGTCCGCGTCCCGGCGGCACGACCAAGGCAGACTGCCTCAACACGCTGTGGCGCGCGCTTCTGCGCGACGAGGCGGCGGAGGGCTTCACCGCCAGCGCGGTGGCGCTGCACGATGCCGAGGATGTCGTGCATCCGCTCGAGCTGCGGGTCTATGCGCACGGACTGGTCATGCATGCCGCGGTCCAGCTGCCGGTGCTGCCGCTCGCGCATGCAGGCTCGCGCTTCTTCGCCGGCCACTATCTCGATGAGTTCGCAGAATCGCATGGCCGCGGCCTGGTGGTGCGTCAGGCGGTGGGCGCCGGCCTGCCCTTTGCCGGGGTCGGCTGTGCGATCCGCCGCGAGGTGCTCGGACGGCTGGCGGACCGGCGCGACGGCGCCCCGTTCGACGCTTCCAGCCTGACCGAGGATTATGAGCTCGGCCTGGCACTCGCCGCGATGGGTGAACCGGCGCGGCTGCTGCGCATCGCGGAGGCGCCGGGCGGTTCACCGGTGGCGGTGCGCGCCTATTTCCCGCGACAGCTCGATGCGGCCGTCCGGCAAAAGGCGCGCTGGATGATCGGCATCGCGCTGGCGGGCTGGGACCGCACTGGCTGGGGCGGGTGGCGCCAGGTCGGCGACAACTGGATGCGCATGCGCGATCGCCGCGCGACACTGGAGATACCGGTGCTGGCGCTTGCCTATCTCTCGATTCTGCTCTGGGCGCTGTCGCTGGGCGGGCACCTTCTCGGCGGCACGCGGCTGCCGGCGCAATCGCCGCTGATGCAGGCGCTGCTCTGGACCAATTTCGGGCTGCTCGTCTGGCGGCTGGCGGTGCGCGCGGCGTTCGTCGGCCGCGCCTATGGCTGGCGCGAGGCGCTCTGGTCGCTGCCGCGCGTGCTGTCGAGCAATGCGGTGGCGCTGCTCGCAGCCCGGCGGGCGCTGTTCGCCTATCTCCGCATGCTGGGCGGCGCACCGCCGCGCTGGGACAAGACCGCGCACCAGTTCCCCGATCTCGCGCAAGGCGGCGGGGAATGACCGGCCGGGGCCGGCCGCTGCGCTTCCTGGCGATGGTGGTCTTCGCCTGGGTCGGCCTGCGCGTGGCGATGCTCTGGCCCGACACCGGTTCGTTCCCCGCCGCGATCCAGGCGGCGCTGCCGTTTGTCCAGGCCGTCCCCCGCGCACCGGTACCGGCGGCGAGCGCAACCCTGGTCGTAGCGCACGAATCCGGGCCGTCGCCGCACCTGCCGCTCCCCACCTATCGCGCACCGCTCGGCGACGACGACCCGCGCGTGCAACTCGCGCTGATGGGGCTGGTCCAATATGGCGAGCCCGGCTGGGCGTCGTTCGCCCCTGCGCCGCGCGCAACACCCTTGCCGGCACGCGCCATGCCGCTGCCGGAGCGTCTTGAGCCGCTGCCCGATCGCTGGTCGCTCACCAGCTGGATGGTCGTCCGCGGCGGTGGCGGGCCCGCTGCCGCGCCCGGCGGCCAGATCGGCGGCGGACAGGCGGGCGTTCGGGTTGCCTGGCTGCTCGCCCCGCGCCACCGCCTTGCCGCTTATGGCCGCCTCACCACGCCGCTTCGGGGCAAGGGTCAAGAAGCCGCGCTCGGGCTCGAATGGCAGCCGACGCGTACGCCGGTGCGGCTGATCGCCGAGCGCCGCTTCGGGCTCGACGGCAATCCCGGCGGCAACGGACTGGGCATGATCACCGGGATCGACCACGAAGGGTCGGGCTTCCGACTGGAAGCGTATGGCCAGGCCGGCGTGGTGCTGCGGCGGCGCGCCGATCCCTATGCCGACGGCGCGGCGCGCGGCGTGCGCATGGTGAAAGCGAACGGACCGGTGCGGTTCGGAATAGGCGCGGGTGCCTGGGGCGCGGCCCAGCGCGATGCGCAGCGGCTCGATCTCGGGCCATCCGCGACGCTCGCGGTGCGCAACCTGCGGCTGGCGCTGGACTGGCGCCAGCGCGTGGCGGGCGAGGCAAGGCCCGGCTCGGGCCTCGCGCTCACTCTGGGTGCCGACTTCTGAGGGTTATTTGCCCTGCGCGCGCCAGCGCTTGATCGTGCGCTCGAGGATCTGCTCCTCGCCGCCGGTATCGCGCCACAGCACGGAGAAGAGCGGATCGTCCGAAGCCGGGCGCTTGTTGTCCTCGAGGCTGTCGAACAGCAGGCGGATCGGCGTGGCGACGCCTTCGCCCACCGCGATGCACTCGCGATTGCGCAGCGCCGGGATCGAATCGAGGAAGCCGCGCGCGCCTTCGGGCATCGCCGCCTTCACGAAAGCCTGGTCGCGCTCGTTGTTCAGGCGCATCGACAGGATCGTGCCGCATTGCGAGAGCACGCCTTCGGCAAGGTCCGATGGGCGCTGCGTGATCAGGCCGAGCGACACGCCGTACTTACGGCCTTCCTTGGCGATCCGGCTGAGGATGCGGCCGACCGAGGAGCCATCGGCATTGCGCTCGTTCGGCACGTAGCGGTGCGCTTCCTCGCAGACGAGCAGGATCGGGCGCTTGGCCTCGCCGCGCGACCAGATCGCGAAGTCGAACACCATGCGCGACAGGACGGCCACGACCACCGACGTGATCTCGCTCGGCACGCCCGACACATCGATGATCGAGATCGGTTTGCCGTCGCCCGGCAGGCGGAAGATGCGCGACAGGAAGTTCGCCATCGTATCGGCGACAAGCATGCCCGAGAACATGAAAGCGTAGCGCGGGTCGGCCTTGATCTCGTCGATCTTGGAGCGGATGCGCAGATAGGGACCGGTGTCGGTCGCCTTGTCCATCTTGCCCATCTCGAGCTGCAGGATCTGGGTCAGGTCGCTCAGCAGATACGGGATCGGCGCATCCACGGTGAGCTTGCCGATCTCGGCCGCCAGCCGGTTCTTCTGCTTGGCGGCGAGGATGCACTTGCCGAGGATGTCCGCATCCACCTGCCGGTCCGAACCGGAGGTGTTGAGGAACACTTCGCAATGCTCCTCGAAGTTCATCAGCCAGTACGGCATCTGCAAATTGCTGACGTCGTACAGCGCGCCGGTGTTCTTGAAGGCGCTGCCATATTCGCCGTGCGGATCGATCATCACGACATGGCCCTGCGGCGCCAGCTCGCAGATCCGGTGGAGAATCAGCGCGGCCGCGGTCGACTTGCCGGTACCGGTCGAGCCGAGCAGCGCGAAATGCTTGCCGAGCATCGCATCGACATAGAGCGCGGCCCGGATATCCCTGGTCGGATAGACATTGCCGATCTCGACATTGGCGCGGTCCTCGGCGGCGTAGATCTGCTTGAGGTCTGCGGTCGAGACGGGGAACACCGCGGCGCCCGGCGTCGGATAGCGGGTCACGCCGCGGCGGAACTTGTAGAGCTTGCCGGTCAGCCGCTCCTCATCGCCCTCGCCGAGGAAGTCGATATAGGCGGCGATATGCTCGCCCTGCAGCTTCAGCGAGCGCACGTTGGCAATCAGCCAGGTCGCGCCTACGCGTACCTTCACCTGGCTGCCGACCTGGCCGGCATTGGCGATGGTAGGGTCGCTGCTGGACGCGAGCGCGTTGAGCGCGACCGGGTCGATCAGCACCTGGCTCGACGAACCGGCGATCTCCAGCACCGCACCGATCGGCTCGATCGCTGCGCGAGAGGGCAGGCCCTCACCGGTCGAAACTGACGGCGCCGCGCCTTCAAACCCGCGCGCACCAAATTGGCCGTCCATCGGCTGCTCCCCGTTAACGCTCCCAATCTGCCCGTGGGAGGTAAATATTGGGTGAGTTTCGGCGCCTCTAGAATCGTTTCCAGATGGCGCCGGCGCCCCAGCCGAAGAGAATGGAGAGGGCAACGGCGACGATACCGTATAATACCGAATAGTGTTCGGCCGAGCGTGCGACGAAGCGTTCGAAGCCCGATTTGCGGATCTCGATCGGGCGCACGGCGGCGGCGAGCACGCGGCCGTCGCGAATCAGGAAGGTCTCGGCAGTGAACTTGCCCACCGGCACGCGCGCCGGGATGGCGAGGCGCGCACGGTAGAGCACGCCGTCAGTGATCTCGACGGCGCCGGGCGCGGCATAATAGAGCCCCGCGCGCCGGCGCAGATCCTCCATCCCCTTGTCGAAGCGCGTCTGCACTTCGGGCGCGGCGCCCGATGCGGGAGAAAGCTGCAGGCTGTCGACGCCCAGCTCGTAGATTGCCCGCGTGCGCTCATCGACGATCTTGTCGATCGGCCGCGACGAGGCGATCGCGTAGAAGCTCGGCGCCGATCGGTAGCGCATCCGCTCGGCATTCACCCAGATGCCGGCGACCTTCTCCTTCTCGCGCACCTGCACCGACTGGGTCGGCCCTTTCACCACCACCACGATGTCCGCCGGCTTCGTCTCGGCATCGGGGTTGCGGCCGCCGGGATAAAGGATCGCGCCGAACAGCAGCAGCTCGGCGCCGGTGAAGGAATAGGCGATCTCGATGTCGCGCTGCGAGACGTCGGGGACCAGCACGGGCTTGGCCTGCCCCATCAGCAGCGGCGC
>Ga0164294_10001093_pt1 | contig 25521 bp, 2 predicted proteins | sample GEODES005metaG_FD_111479 | JGI IMG/M metagenome (GOLD analysis project Ga0164294, IMG submission 111479) | Oligotrophic lake water microbial communities from Sparkling Lake, Wisconsin, USA - GEODES005 metaG | ecosystem: Environmental > Aquatic > Freshwater > Lake | place: USA: Sparkling Lake...
AACTGCTCGCCGCGGCCATCGACCGCTATGTCGAGCGAGTCGTACAGGCCCGTATCACCAGATTCCTCGACGAAGCCAACGATCCGATCCAGGGCACCCGCGAGTTCTTCCTCAGCGTCGTCAAGATTCCGGCCGGTGCGGCGAGCGCACCCGGCTGTCTGCTCACAACCACCAGTCAGCAATCGGTTCGAGAGGTGCCTGCCATTGGTGCCGCCATCGGGCGCGGATTTGAACTCATCGAGGTTGCGTTTCGGCGCACGCTCGATCGCGCAGTTACGCAGGGCAGCACGTTCGCGTCTCCCTCACCGGAAGTTGCTCGCACCCTGTTGCAGTCATTCCAAGGAGTGTTGGTGCTCGCCCGTTGTGGGTTCGACCAACTCGACGTCAGTGTGAACCACACCCTCGACGCACTTCTCATGTCCCATCGGCCCTCGCCGAACCTCACCCAAGGAGCATCACTCTCATGACAGATACCCAGTCAACCGATGGCGGACCTGTGCATTTCCTCGCCCACCTCACCATCAACGATCGCGGGCTCTACCGCGACTATGTGAAGGGTTTCTTCCCCTTGCTCGCCGAGCATGGTGGTCGGTTCCTCGCGTATGACGATGAGGTTTTGCTGCTCGAGGGTGATCGTGAGAACGGGCGCACCGTGCTCATTGAGTTCGACTCCGAACAGCAACTGCTCGACTGGTGGAACAGCGACGCCTACCGCGAGCTTGCGGCTATTCGTCAGGCCTCGTGCACCACGCACTCGGCCATCGTTGTGCGTCCGACTCCCGCCGGCGGCTGAGCGCGAGCAGCATTGCGCCGGCCAGCACGGCCAGCAGCCCGGCGCCGAGGAGCCCAAGCGGTTGTGAGCCGGTGTAGGGGAGATCGCCGCCCCCATCGGGTGCAGGGTCCGGTGTTGGATCCGGTGTCGGATCCGGCATTGGGTCCGGGTCAGGTGGAACCGGGCGCTCGGGCACGAACAGCACGGTCTCGGCTGCTTCGCCGGGCGCAGTCACCGCCGACTCGGCGATCGGGTTGGCTGCGAGTTGCTCGGTGTAGGTGTAGCAACCCTCAACGGTGACACTGACAGCCGGTGTGCTGTACGTGCCGTCCTCGTGCACCTCGATGGCTCCCGCGTCATGGGTCGGAGCCCCGGACCAGTCGAGTCCATCGCAGGAACCGTCGACTGCGGCGAGCGGACCGTGCAGCACCCAACGAACCGAGTTCTCGGTGGGTGCACCCTCGAAGGCGACCAGTCCGGAATCGGAGAGGTTGATGCTGTCGGTGATGATTCCGGTGAGCCCGTCGACGGTGAGGGTGGCCTCAGTCGTGATGGTCGGGCGGAATGGCTTCACCAGGAACACCTCGTTGGGTGCGCCGGCTGACACTGCGGTGGGCGAGGGGAAGGTGGCGCTGGTGAGGCGATCGGTCCAGCTGTAACAACCCGGGAGCTTCACCGAGACCGGCCCGGTGATGTAGTCGCCGTCGCCATCGATGTCGACGGAGCCGCTGGCCACCTCGGGGGCATCGCTCCAGTCGACCTCGGTGCAGGAATCGCCCGCGGGCGCAACCGGGCCCACGAGGGTCCACTCCAGCACGCCCGTTCCGCCACCGGTTCCGAAGATGGTGACGGTGTCGGAGGTGGGTTCGTCGAGAGCGACGAGTTCAGATTCGGTCTGTGACACGATCTGCGGGTCGGTGATGGCGATGGTCTCGGCCGCTTGCCCAACGACATCGAATGCTGCCGGACTGTCGTCGGTGGCGGGCAATGAATTGCTGAACGAGTAGCAGCCGGGGGTGGAGAGGTCGACCTCCGGGGTGCTGTAGATGCCGTTGCCGGTGATGTCGATCTCGCCGCTGTCGACCACGGGAGCAGCGGTCCAGTCGACGCCATCACAATTGCGGTCAGCAGTGAGAGCCACCGGGCCGTGCAGAACCCATGAGAGCGGTGATGGTGGTTCAGGTGCAGCCGCGGGGATGTTGTCGATGACAACACGGTCATGCACGCTGCGCTGACCTCCGGCGCCGATCTGCAGTTGGGCGGTGGTGGTGATCGACGGCGGGTATGGCGTGGTCAGCGTGAGTTCGTTCAGTTCCCCGGCGCTCGCGGTGGACCTGTAGGGGCGCTCTGGATCGGTGCCGGTGAGCTCGTAGGACCAGGTGTAGCAACCACCGGAACCGACCGGGCTCGGTCCGGCGATCACGGGGCCATCGCCATCGACAGGCAGGTTGCCGCTGGCGTGCACGGGGGCACCGGTCCAGTTCAGACCATCACAGGCGTTATCGACCGGATCGATCGGGCCGTGCAGGGTCCAGTCGAGCGTTCCGCTGCCGCCACCGGTGCCGGCGATGCTCACCTGATCAGAGAGCGGTTCGTATGCCGAGATCTCCTCATGGGAACTGACGGTGGAGATGACGGGATCGACCGGGGCGATGATGCCGACCTTCGGAGGTTCGGCGGGCAGCGGGATATTCGACGGGTTGCTCACGTCGGTGGCGTTGGTAGCCGCCGAGTTCCAGGCGATGGCGTTGATGTCGGTTGAGGGAACCCGCACCTGGAACGAGACCTCGAACCCATTGCCGGAGGTGTAGTTGCTCGCCGAGGAGAACCGCAGCGCCTTCACCGTGCCGAGGTCGGCGGGCAGGGTTGGAGTCCAGTCATCGACACAGGTTGGGTTGTCGGAGTTGGCGAACACCTCAGGACGACACGGATTGCTCGACGCTGAGTAGGCGACGGTGACACCCGAAGGCAGTGAGCCGACGCCGAGGAAGGGTGTAGCGAACTGGCTGTTTCGGGGCACCGTGGACTGGCCCTTACTCACCCCTGTATCGCCAACGAACGAGATGATGTCGTAGATGACTGGCTTGCCAAGGGTGTTGCTGCCCACGTTGTTCCAGTTGAGGCGGTAGGTGCCGGTGCCGCCGGGGCTGGCATTGCCAACGCCGAGTGCTCCGCGGGCCACGGCGTCGAGGTCTCCCTGCACGATCTTGGTGAGAGCGAACGCCGCACCGGTGCCGCGCACCGAGACGCTGGCCCGGTTCTCGCAGTAGGCCTCCTGCAACTGCGAATCACCGGCGAGGTCCATCGAGTTGTCGTTCTGGAACACCGCGGAGCTGATGCCGCCGTCGCCCTGAGTGGGGGTGGCGCAGGTGGTGTCGATCATGGTGAGGCGCGACCCGTAGAGGTAGATCTGATCGGTGTTGGGGTACACGCCGAGCGCAACGGGGGTGTTGACCCGTAGGAAGTTCGACGGTGGTGTGATTGTCCATGCGCCGGCACTGTCGATGGCACTGGCCGGCACGGTGATTCGGATGAGTTGGCGACCGGAGCCTTGGTAGTTGTTGATGGTGCGAACGGATGCGGTGGCGGTGGTGTTACTGCGACCACCGCCGCGGGTGAGGGTCATGGTGGTGGAGGTGACCGGATTCGCCCAGGTCATGCCGAGAGGCAAAAGATCGGTGAGCACGACGTCACGAGTGAGGGCATCAAGGGTGTTGACCCCGCCCACGATGTCGATGGCGGTGGTCCCACCGGTCGCGCCACCCAGCGTGCCGAACGACTTGGAGATTCCGAGTTGCGGTTTGGTCGGAACGGTGAAGATGCTGGCGCTCCACGAGAGAGGCCTGAGCTCATCGCCGAGCGTGATCTGGGGGATGGCGGTGGAGGTGTTTCGCAGTTGGTTGAGTCCGCCATTGGCGTCCGCCAGGGAGCGGTCGGCGTAACCCCAGACGGTGAGTCGCAGTTCAAAATTGCGAAGCGCCAGATGCGGGGGAAGTCGGAGGCTCGACACCACGGAACCAGTGGGGACCTTGAAGTAGGCGGTGGAGGTGCCAGCCCTGATTCTGCCGACAGCGGCGAGGTTGATGACCGATCCGTTCGAAAGCGTCGCCTTCGGCAACCAGCCGTCGAGCACGGCCTGGCCCAGACCGTTCACGCTGGTATCGAACCCTTCGCTTCTCACCTCAATCACCTGGCTGTGGAACGCGGGATTGGCACACGGAGGATCGGCGACAGCAGGTGATGAGTAGACGTTCCCGACCATGTTGTCGAGGCAGGGAAGCGGGTCGATGAGGTCGGTCATGTAGGTGCCGACCAGCCCGTAGTTGACAGTGGTGCGGAAACCGGCCGATGCCGCATTCGTCTTCCACTGCGGCGAAGTCGAGGGTGGCAGCCAATCTCCCGCAAAGGTAGCGACGTACTGATTGCCCTTGGTGATTCCCGGCTGGGCCAGCGGGGCGATGGAGGACTTGGTGATGGCGGCATAGCCCGGGCCGGGCTCACGGTTCGGCTCGGTGATCACCTGCACCGGGGTCTCGGCTGTGGCGGTTGAGGTGAGTCCGGCAACATCAGTGGCATCTGGACCGGTGCCGCTGAACGTGGCGCTGTTGATGAGCTTGGGGTCGGCGGGAACTGCCGAAGGCGCCGTGGTGACGATCTCGAAGGTGGTTGGGCCGGTGGCCCCCTCCGCACATCCGGCGGGCATGGTGCTGAGATCTGAGTCAGCGAACGACCAGGTGACGGTGTGGGTGCTCGCGTCGTAGACACCGCCGGCGGGCGACGACGATACGTAGGTGAGTTCCGCCGGCAGGGTGTCGATGAGCGCAGCGTTGGTGACATAGAGCGAACCGGTGCTCGCGTTGTTGCACTTGGCGGTGAGCGTGAAACTGACGGTGCTGTCGAGGTCGAACACGCTGCCGTAGTTCGTGGTGCGCTTCGTGATAGCCACACGGGGATTGGCGGTGGCGATTGATTGCACGGGCGTGGTCACGGTGACCGGGGAGATCGAATCGGCGCTGAGGGTGGGTTCCATCTCCCATGACGTGCGGTTCGGGGTGACGAGGTTCGGGGGTGTTGCCTTCAGTTCGATGGAGCCGCTGAAGCCGGCGATGAACCTCGTGTCATCGAGGGTCATGACGAGGTCGGTGCCCACAACGGTGGGGCCGGAGGTGATGAGGCCGGCGAAGCCCGAGGTGGCGCTGTAGGTCCATGACGGGTCGGTCATCGATGGCGTGGTCGAGGTGTCGAGCGGAATGGTGATGGTGGTGTTCGGCCCGCACTGGGCGCCACCAGTGCCCTGACATGAGACGTTGATGGCATAGGTCTGCGCCGCCCCGGTGGGTTGGGTCTGGGTGGCAGGTGAGATCGAGATGAGCGCGGTCTGGCCGGGTGCGGCTGAAACGGGCAGCACCGCAGCAGCCAGTGCGAGCACAACAGTGAGTGCTCCGACGATGAGAGACAGGTGCTTCGGGCGACGTGGGTGCATGGCGATGCGATCTCCTCGGTTTCAGGGCCGGACGCCCTTGGACTCCACCAACCTGCGGCTCTATCAGCGTGAAGTCGAACAATATCCGATCGAATTTTCCACAGGTAGTTCGGTCTGCGTGGACCGACGCGACGCTTCGATCCCTCGGGTCTCCGTGCATCGGCAGTTGTCCTCGACGGTCTGGCGCACGCGCTCGATGATGCAAAGAATTGACAGGAATTATTAGTGAAGATTTTTGCTTCGGCGTCTACGTTGACGAATCATGTCCCAGTTAGGTCGAGAGTGGTTCGCGCGTCGTCGTGGACCCGGTGACGTTTCAGACGTCCGCGCCCCCGATGCAGAGGTCGAGACCAGCGGTGACGAGCTCACGTCATCGTCGGCTCCGCGCCGGCGCAGTCGGTATCACCAGAGCGTCCTGAGTTCGCTCGCTGTTGGTGTGTTGATGTCGGTGGTGGCCTATGGGATGCCGATCGCGACTGCCGATCCCACTGGTGGTGAGCCCACGCAGAACGTTCCGTTCATCACGTCCACCGGGGTTGGGTTCCTTGATGCGAACGGTGAGCTGGCCACCTCGCAGCCGATCACCTCGACTGGCTTCTCGCAGTTGCCGTTGTTGTTGGTCAATACCGGCACCGCAGATTCTTCGCCGGCTCCGGCCAACTTGAAGCTCACGCTGCCAGAGGGTGTGACCCTCTCGGCGGTCGAGTCGATCGACAGTGCGGCGGGCACGAAGACCGCCGCGCAATGGGCGTGTTCGCCCGGCGATGGGGTTGATGAATGTCGTTTGCTTGATGAGCGTGGCGAGAGCCCTCCGATCGCCCCGAAGGGTTATCTCTTGGCGCTTGTCACGGTGTACGCCCGCAGTTTGAGTGCAGGTCAGGAAGGTCTCACCATCGGTGCTGTCGGCTCACTTGGTGGTGCATCTGAAGGATCGACCTCGGTGCTGCTCACGGTGTCCGATGCTTCGGTGACGAAAGGTCCGGTGGCGGGTTCGTCGGGTTCCAAGTCGTCCTCGTCGACGGTCGTGCCGGGTGGTCCGCAGGGGCCCCTCGCGATGCAACTGTTCGTGGAGTCGGGGCGGAGCACATTCGAGAGGGACACCACCGAGGTGTTCCAGATTGCTCATGACGTCGGGTACGGCTCACCCACCGGTCTGACCGACACCGTTCTTATTCCCTCGGGAATGGTCGCCCAGCGGGTGAACTCTGGTGGTTGGTCGTGTCCCGGCGGAACCGGCGAGATGACCTGCACGCATCCCAGCGCGATCCCTGCTGGGGTCAGCGTGCTCGTGGTGCCGGTGTACATCGAGCCCTCGGCAGAGGCGGGGATGACCATCGTGGCTGCGGTGGCGCAGTCCGGCGATAAGCAGCTGCAGAACCAGGCGATCCAGCTGTACACGGTTTCGGCTGGCCCGCATCCGAACCTTGAGGTGAAGCGAGCCACCTCGAGCATGCTTCCCCTCGCCGTCACTACTGATGAACTGGCCGAGGACGCCTACCTCATCTCCAACACCGGGCCTGCCGATGTGCCGGCCGGTGCGCAGATCACGGTTGATGTTGTGCTCAACGAGAGCGCCAAGGCGTTCGTTGCCGCGTTGCCGAAGGACTCCACCGGGCTGCGTCTCTCGCTGCGTGGCACCGGGGCAGCCTCGAGCTGTTCGAGTCCGCTCAGTGCGCACGCCACCTGCACGATCACGCTGACCGAACCGCTCACGCCGAGCGCAGCTCCGCTCGCTGTGGTCCTCGGTTTCGAGACCGGCGCTGATCTCTCCCGCCGCGAACTTGCCGCGGTGGGACCCCTATTCGCCTCGACGCTCGGCGATGGGTATCTCGCTGATCTCACGGTCAGCATCGCTGACACAGCACTCGCTGCGACCTCAGCAACCGCGATGATCACGGTCGGCTTCACCGCCCCGGATCCGGTGAGTAGCGCAGCGTTCCTCGAAGCGGCGTCGGCAGGAGCCCGGTCGTTGGCTTCGAGCGGCGATGCCAATGATCTGGATGCACCGGTGACTGCTGCCGACGCCTGTACCCCGGGCGACGCCCCCGGTCCTCCAACCGTCACATCGACCACGATCAACGCCGATGAAACCGTCACGGTGACTTGGGACGCTGCCCCGGTGGCCTGTGCCCCTGCTGACCCCATCGTCGGGTACACGGTGTACGCCTTCGCCTGGGGGCAGGAGTTCATCGAATGCAGAACCACGGGACTCTCGTGTGTGCTCACCGGACTGGTCCCCGGGGTGGACTACATGGCAGGGGTCTACGCCCGCACCGAAACCGTCACCGGAACTCCCGCAACTTTTGATGTGAACATTCCCACTCCGCCGTCTGTGACTATCAACAATGCATCGTCGTCCACGACCGGTGCGACGGTGTATTGGGGCGTTGTCTCCGACGGCGGTTCACCGTTCACGTCGTTCAGGATCACTGCGAGTCCGGGTGGCAGGACTTGTACTGGCTCCTACCCGTCCGCCTCGTTCTGCACAATCACCGGACTGACGATTGGAACCTCCTACACCTACACGGTGCGGGCGACGAATGCTCTGGGTTCCATCGACTCCGGGCCATCAGCGCCCTACATCTACGCGAGGCCACCCGGCCGGCCGACAACGGTCAGGGCAGTTCGTGCCGGGCTCGGAGAGATGACGGTTTCATGGAATGCTCCGACGTCCACTGGCGGAGCTCCCATCCAGACCTACATCGTGCAGGCCGACTCGGGATACTCGACGTGCTATTCCGCAACGACCTCGTGCACAGTGACGGGACTTACTGCCGGTACCGAGTATTCGTTCACGGTGTATGCGTGGTCGGCGGGTGGGAGCGGCGAACGATCTTCGCCATCGGCCCCGGTGAGAACCGCGGGTGCACCAGGTCCCCCGACAGCGGTGAAGGCAGTCGCCTCAGCTGCCGGCGAGATTGTCGTTTCATGGAGAGCTCCTCGTTCCGACGGTGGGTTACCGATCTGGTCCTATTACGCCGTGAGCGATCCCGGGTCGTTGATGTGTGTCACCTATGGCCTGACCTGCACGGTCACCGGCCTGATGCCCGGAGAGACCTACACCTTCAAGGTGTACGCCTATAACGCAGCAGGGCCGGGAATCTTGTCGACCGCATCGTCTGCGGTGAGGGCCATTGGTGCGCCCGAGGCGCCCACCGGCGTATCGGCCACCTCGAACCAGAACTCGACCTCGTTGGTTTCGTGGACAGCGCCTCCCTCCGACGGCGGTCGTCCGATCACGGGTTACAAGGTCACCTCGTACCCCGATGGAAGGACCTGCCCCGCTTCGACCACCGGGACCTCCTGCACGGTTTCGGGGCTCACGAACGGAGTTGCATACACATTCTCCGTGGTCGCCACCAATGCTTTCGGCGACGGCCCGTCTGCATTTTCAATGCTGTCGGCGACGCCGCGCACTGCACCCGATGTGCCGACCGGCGTCACGGCGAGCTCGGGATTGAACAGTTCATCGCTCGTTGGTTGGACCGCACCGAACTCGAATGGTGGCGGTGAGATCACGCTCTACACCGTCACGGCAACTCCGGGGGGCAAGACCTGCACAAGCGCGTCGACCTCATGCACCGTTCCCGGTCTCACCAATGGCGTTTCCTACACGTTCAAGGTCACGGCAACGAATGCCGCCGGAACGAGCTCTGCATCCGTGGCCTCGGGTCCGGCGATTCCGGCGACGCAACCTGACGCCCCGACAGGGGTGAGGGCAACCGCAGGAGCGGATCAGTCATCTGTGGTCTCCTGGACCGCCCCGCGCAACAACGGTGGCTCGGCGATCACGCAGTACGCGGTGTATTCGAATCCCGGTTCGAAGTTCTGCACGACTACGACCACGTCATGCACGGTGAGCGGACTCACGAACGGCGTCTCGTACACCTTCAAGGTCTGGGCCTACAACGTCCTTGGTGGTAGCGCGGCCTCGGATCCGTCCGCCGCAGTGACGCCGCTCGGACCGCCCGATGCTCCGACCAATGTGGCCGCCACCTCCAACGCCGATGGTGTCTCGGTGGTTTCCTGGATCGCTCCCGTGGAAACGGGCGGTCGACCGATCACGAAGTACACCGTCACCTCGAGCCCTGAGGGCAAGACCTGCAGCGCAATTGCCACCAAGAACTCCTGCACCGTCCTTGGTCTCACCAACGGCATGACCTACACATTCGCGGTCACCGCCACCAGCATCGTCGGCACAAGCGTTTCGTCCGATGCCTCTCAGCGGGCAACGCCCTCTACTCGACCGGGCGTGCCAGTCGATGTAACGGCCTCGTCGAACCAGAACGGGCAGTCGCTCGTTTCGTGGTCTGCACCCGCTTCTGATGGTGGCAGTGACATCACGCGCTACACGGTGACCTCGAGTCCGGGCGGCAAGATCTGCACCACTTCAACCACCTCGTGCGTAGTGCTTGGTCTTACCAATGGAGTGGCGTACACGTTCACGGTGACGGCGACCAACGCATCCGGCACCGGAACAGCTTCGACCGCATCTGCACCGGCGATACCGGCCGCAGCTCCAGGCGCTCCATCCGGCATCACTGCGACCTCCGGTGCAAATGGGGTTTCGGTGGTGTCATGGAAAGCACCGACAACAACCGGTGGTGCTGCGATCAGTGGGTACACCGTGACATCGAATCCCGGCGGAAGGTCCTGCACGACGACCACCCTGTCGTGCACGGTCGACGGCCTGACCAACGGCATCGCCTACACGTTCACCGTCACCGCATCGAACGCGGCGGGAACTGGAGGGGATTCGGTGGCGTCATCTTCGGCAACACCGCGTGGCCCACCGACTGCGCCCACTGCTGTCACTGCCGCATCGAACAGCAACGTTTCGTCATTGGTGTCGTGGACCGCTCCGGGCTCCGATGGCGGCAGCACGATCACCCTCTACACGGTGACAGCCAGCCCCGGTGGCAAAACCTGCACGACCATCTCGACCTCGTGCACGGTGACTGGTCTTACGAACGGCACTGCCTACACGTTCACCGTCGTGGCAAAGAATGCCAAGGGCTCCAGCGCTGCTTCAGCACCTTCAAACTCTGCGACTCCCGCAACTCCTCCGGGCTCGCCCACGAGGGTGACAGCCACCTCAAACGGTGATGGATCTTCGATCGTCTCGTGGACTGCCCCACGAGCGACCGGTGGAGTTGCGATCGCCCTCTACACGGTGACATCTAGCCCCGGGAACAAGACCTGTACGAGTGCGTCGACCTCGTGCACTGTGGAGGGCCTCACCAACGGCACCGTCTACACGTTCACCGTGATTGCCGAGAACAGCGCTGGTCCCGGTCTGGCTTCCTCACCTTCAACTGCGGTCGTACCGGCGACTCCGCCGGGTGCGCCCACTGGTGTGTTCGCGACGGTGAACACCAGCACCTCGTACGTCGTGTGGTGGACCGCCCCGGCATCCGACGGCGGGCGCCCGATCACGAGGTACGTCGTCACTGCGAGCCCCGGTGGGAGGACCTGCACGAGCACCAGCGCGACCTCCTGCATCGTGACCGGCCTGACAGCCGGGGTCACCTACACCTTCACCGTTGTTGCCAGCAGCCTCGCCGGACCCAGCGTCGCTTCCGACCCGTCAACCGCTGTTGCCCCCGCCGCCCCGGGCCAGCCCACGGGAGTTACCGCCACATCGGGTGATGACACATCATCGCTGGTGTCGTGGACAGCGCCGACCCTCAACGGCGGTCGACCCATCACGCTCTACACCGTGACCGCCAGTCCGGGTGGTAGGACCTGCACAAGTACGGCCAGATCCTGCACGGTTATCGGTCTCAGCAACGGTGGCACCTACACCTTCACCGTCACGGCAACGAACAACGTCGGAACCAGCGATCCTTCGGTTGCTTCGGCTCCTGCCACGGTCGGCACGTCGGCCACGGTTCCGGGCGCTCCGAGCGGTGTCACTGCCTCCTCGTACCGCTCTCGATATTCCGTGGTGTCCTGGACCGCACCGGCCTCCAACGGCGGCAACGCGATCATCCGCTACACGGTCACCTCGAGTCCGGGTGGGTTCACCTGTGAGACTGAGACGACCTCGTGCACGGTCACGGGCCTCACCAACGGCGAGCTCTACACGTTCACCGTCACCGCCACCAACGGTGTCGGACCCGGTACGCCCTCGGTCGCCTCTTCCGCAGTTCGCCCCGCTGATCGACCCGATAGCCCCTATGGGGTCATTGCCTCTGCTCGCAACGATGGATCAGCAGTGGTTCTCTGGATCGCCGGAAGCAACGGTGGCGACCCCGACGTCACGTACAAAGTCACCTCGAGTCCGGGCGGGTTCACCTGCACCACGAGCACGAACTCCTGCACGGTCGGCGGTCTCACGAACGGTGTCGGCTACCGCTTCACCGTCACCGCTGCGAACCACGCGGGCAGCAACTACGAGGGCATGGGTCCGGCCATCTCGAACCTGGTCACGCCGCAATCCTCGATCACGCTTCCGGGCGCTCCCACGATCACTTCGGTCTCCACCGTCACCCAACAGGTCGGCGAGAGTGACCTCGGTTCAACGATCATCTGGTCCGACGCGCCCGATGGGGGCAGCACGATCCTGAGTTACACCGTCACCGCATCGCCCGGTGGTCGTACCTGCACCGCTCAGAGCTACGGCTGTCGCATCACCGGGCTCACCGAAGGTGTGCTCTACACCTTCGTGGTCACCGCCACCAACGGCATGGGCACCGGACCGGCGTCAGCGTCCTCAGCACCCACGGGCTCGCCGATCTCGATTCCCGCCCTGAACGGATTCATGGGTCAGGGCGGCTACGTCGATGGAACGGCCGGCCCCGAACTCCACGCGTGGGGCAGGATCCTTCTCGGTGGTTGGGTGCTTCATGGGGCGCTCATCTATCAGGGCGCCTCGAACTGGAGGATGGTCTTCGACCAGACCTTCGCGGTCATGGGAACCACGGCGGTCGTCACCGGTGGCTCGCTGAGTTCGGTCAACGGGGAACTCTTCGGCTCGGTCATTGCATCTGTGACCGGCGCGCGGATCTCCGGTTACTACTGGCAGGGCCAGTACCGAACCGACGATGGGCTCTTCTCGGTCGGAACCTTCTCGGGTCTGGTGGGCATGGCCGTCAACGCCGACGGAACCACGGAGACAATCATCTTCGGGACCCTGCGCATCGTCGGCCAGGAATTCACCGCATCGATCAACTACATCGACGAGGGACATTGGACCGCATCGATCTCCGGGTTCCTGTCGGTCCTCGGGTCGACTGCCGCGATCAGTACTGGCCTCATCACCCACACCCCGACGGGAACCTCCGGATCGATCTCTGCATCGTTGGTCGGTACTCTCGGATCGTTCGGTTTCAGCGGGTCGACAACGCTCACCCTCAACCTGGTGGAGTGTGGCGCTGGATGCAGGTACACCCGGCCCAACTTCTCGATGGTCGGGAACCTCTTCGTCGACGGCCAGATCCTCGGTGCGTCGATCGACTACATCGACGACGACAACTGGACCGCTTCCATCAGCGGAGACCTCTTCGTGTTCGGGGTTTCGGCTCCGATCGTGACCTCTCCGGCATCAACGATCATCAGTTCTGGTGGCGTGGTCACGGGAACGGTCGTTGCCACTGTCACTGCTCCCATCGGTGGGGCGACGTTCAACGGAAGGGCCACCCTTCATCTGGACGGCGCTGGGACCTCCATCACCGCGGTGGGCAACATCGGGATCCCTGAGTGTGCGAACGGTGCCTCACCCTCGCTCGCCTCGTTGTACGGATCAATCAACTACACCGACTCCGCCAACTGGGTGACGAGCGGTGTCTCCGGCTACTGCTACATCGCCGGTGGTCTTGTCACCGTGAGTTCCGGTTCGGCACTGCTGCGTGCGGTCGACGGCGTGGTCACTGGATTCGTCAGTGGCCGGGGTCTGCGCTATCTCACTTCTGACCACACGATGTCGGTGAACGGCGCAGTGCGGATCACGCTGAACGCGGACGGCACGCGTTCCACGACCTTCAGAGCCGCTGATTTCGTTTCGACGAATCCGGCGTTCTCGACCACGGTGAATCTCACCTATGTCGACTCCGGTAACTGGTCGGCACCTGTCAGCACCTACGTCAGCCTCATGGGGACCGAACGTCTTGTTTCGGGCACAGTCCAGATGATCGACGGGGTGCTCTCGGGCACCCTCGAAGGCTCGTTCACCGCTCCCCTCGGTGGTGGTCAGTTCACCGGAATTGTCGTGCTCACCGTGAGCGAAGCGGGTTCGTCCTGGCACGCGGTTGGAACGTTCACCTACGGCGGCCTCTACCGGAACCCACAACGGGTTCAGGAACAGCGTTTCGCTGTGACCATTGACTCGACCGACGGCCTCAACTGGTCCGGAACCGCAGCAACCACCGTGATGATCGCTGGGGCAGCAACAGCGGTAGCCGGCACCATCACCGCGGATGACCTAACGGCCACAGTGTCGCTGACTGGTTCTCTCACCTCCGCGATCGGCAGTGGAACATTCGTCGGCACAGCCTCGCTGGTTCACGAGTGCGTGAGTGCACTGTGGTGCACGCTCTCGCTGACCTCTTCGGGCTCATTGGACATCGGTGGGCAGCATCTCGATGCCGCCATCGCCTACACCGATGCCGACAACTGGTCGTTGACCGCGAGCGGCTCGCTCGAGGTTCTGGGCGCCGAAGCCAGCGCCGGCGGAACCATCACGGTGATCGGCGGCGTGCTCTCGGGTTCGATCAGCGCCTCGGTCACGCTCACACTCGGGTCGGCGACATTCACCGGTTCGGTGATCCAGACAGTTGATGCCGATGGTGAAGCCAGCACCTCGCTTTCGGGAACGCTCGACGTGGCTGGCCAGCATGTCAACGCCACGATCGAGTACGTCGATGGCGACAACTGGGTGGCGCAGGTCACCGGAACGCTTTCGCTGCTCGGAGTGACGGCCACCATCGCCGAGGGAACCGTCATCTCCGCCGATGGTGACATCACCGGGTCCTTCGACGTCTCCCTGGAAGCTGATTTCGCTTCGGCCCAATTCATTGGCACCGCAGCGGTCTCGCTGCAGACCGATGGTTCGCTGGCCGTCTCGGCTTCGGGAACGCTCCTGGTCGCCGGCCAGCTCCTCACTGCATCGATCGACTTCACCGATGCCGAACATTGGTCGGCAACGGTCAGCGGAACGTTTGTGGTCATGGGTGTCTCCACCAGCGTGACCGGTCGCCTTGATGTAGCTGACGACGAACTCTCGGGTTCACTGTCGGGCGCACTGAGTGTGAACCTGTCCACGGGAGTGTTCACCGGTTCAGCGGTTCTGACCTTCAGTGCCGATGGTTCGAGCCACATCACAGCGAATGGCGTGCTGGATGTTCTCGGTCAGCACCTCGAGGTCTCGGTCGACTACACCGACACCTCGAACTGGAGCGCGACCGGCACGGCACACATCTCGCTGTGGGGCTTCGATGTGCTGGTGTCCGGCGAACTCGTGGTGGTCGATGGCCACCTCGACGGCACGTTCACCGGTGCAGCAACACTGCCGGTCGGCTCCGGCGTGCTCACTGGCACAGTGACAATCACGTTCGCGACGTACTCGGGCTCCTCAAGCCTGTCGTTCTCGGCCGCTGGCACCTTGAGCCTCGGTGATCTCGAACTGGCCGCGACTGTTGATTACACCGACGCGGATAACTGGACAGCCACGCTCACCGGCTCCGTCTCGCTCTCGGGCGCAACAGCAACCATCACCGAGGGAACCATTTCGGCCGAGGAGGGTGTCATCACCGGCACTATCGAGGCCACGTTCTCCGCATCGCTCGGATCGGTCGGCAGTGCTTCGGGTCTCGCTCGTCTCACGTTGGTGGACGGGGCCTGGACGGTTCGTAGTTCGATCACGGTGACATTCGCCGGTCAGGTGCTCACCGCATCGGTGGACTACACCGACGCCGAGAACTGGACCGCCACCGTGTCCGGTGTGATCTCGGTGATGGGTGTGACCGCCACGATCACCGACGGAACAGTCACAAGCGTCGACGGCGTCATCACCGGCACAGTCACCGCAACGGTTGAGGTGCCGCTCGGTTCCGGGCAGTTCACGGGTACCGCCACGATCACCCAGGGCGAAGACGGCTCCATCGCCGTGGTCGCGTCGGGCACGCTCGAGATCGCCGGACAGAGCTTCACCGCTTCGGTTGACTACACCGACGCCGACAACTGGACCGCGACTCTGAGCGGCGCCGTCACTGGATCCGGAATCACTGCCACGATCGTCGACGGAACCATCACTGACGACGACGGCACAGTCACCGGGAGCCTCGAACTCGAGCTGACGGCCTCGCTCGGCTCCGCCATATTCGAAGGCTCGGCGACGTTCACACTGAACGCTGATGGCTCGACCAGCATCACCGCCTCGGGCGAACTGCAGGTCGGCAGCATCACGCTTCAGGCCGCGGTCGACTACACCGATGCTGAGAACTGGACTGTCACTGTCAGCGGCGAAGCCACCGTGTTCGGAGCGACGGCAACGGTCACCGAGGGAACGATCACGAGAGTCGCCGGTGTCATCTCCGGCAGTATCGAAGCGACGCTGAGCGCCACCATTGGTTCACTTGCGTTCGAGGGAACTGTCACCCTGACGGTCCCGGCCGGCGGCCCGAACACGATCACCGCCTCGGGAACGCTGACCTTCTCGGGTCACGAGGTCGAGGTCGAGGTCACGTACACCGACGCCGACAACTGGATCGCCTCGGTCACCGGTACCTTCAACCTGCTCGGCGGGAGCGCCTCCATCACCACCGGCACCATCACGAACGACGACGGCACCATCACCGGTGAACTGCAGGTGACACTGACGGCCACACTCGGCTCGGCCAGTTTCGATGGAACAGCAACAGTCACCCTCGACGAGGCCGGCGCAGTGAGTCTCGAGGCCACCGGCACTCTGAAGGTGTCGAGTTTCGAGCTGACCGCTTCGATCTCGGTGACCGATGAGGACAACTGGACCGCCACCGTGAGCGGAACCATCACGTTGTTCGGCGCCACTGCCACCATCGTCGGTGGCGTGATCACCAGGACTGATGGCGACTTCACCGGATCGCTCGACGCCACGTTCACCGCCCAGATCGGTTCCGGAACGTTCTCCGGCGCGGCGCATCTCGTGGTCGACGCTGATGGCGCCGTAGCGGTCGTCGCCTCCGGCACGCTCGATATCGCCGGCCAGCACCTCTCCGCCTCGATCGATTACACCGACATCAACAACTGGACCGCCGAGGTCAGCGGTTCGATCTCGATGTTCGGCGCACAAGCCTCGGCCACCGGCACGCTCGCCCGCACCGCAGGCGTGTTCAGCGGAACGCTGAGCGCCACCCTCGACAGTTCGATCGGATCGGTGCACTTCGCCGGTACAGGCACGCTCACACTTCGGGCCGACGGCTCCAGCGGTCTCAGCGCCACCGGCATGCTCACGATCGCCGGCCAGAACCTCTCCGCCTCCATCGACTACACCTCGTCCGCGCAATGGACCGCAGTCGTGACGGGGAGCTTCTCCCTCGCCGGACTCAGTGTCTCAGTCACCGAAGCCAGTCTCAGCTACCGCGACGATCGCATCACCGCCAACCTCAGTTTCCACGTCGACGCGGCGCTGGGCGGAGCGAGCTTCGTCGGAGACGGGTCAATCTTGATCCTCAACAAGCCCAGTGCAGAGGCCTTCACCCCATCTCGCATCAATCTCTCGGGAAGTCTGACCGTCGCTGGTCTACATCTCGAAGCATCTGTTCAGTACGTCGATAGCGACAACTGGACAATCCGAGTTCAAGGCGAGGCCACGTTCTTCGGAGTGTCTGCGTCTCTTCGTGGCGACGTTTCTTCGGTCGCCGGCGAGGTCACCGGTGCTATTACCGCCCAACTGTCGAACGCGAGAATCGGGTCGATGTGGTTCATCGGTGAACTGAGCATCGGTTTTGTTGCTGATGCTGCGGCCACGCTCACCGCCTCCGGCACACTCCGGGTCGGCGATGCCTTCTTCGATGCCTCGATCGAGTTCATCGATGAGAACAACTGGACCGCAACAGCCGGCGGTGAGTTCTCCATGTTCGGCACCGATGTTCAGGTGGAAGGTTCGCTGCGTCGGGAAGAAGGAGTGTTCTCCGGAACGTTGACCGGAACCATCTCGGCGTCGGTGGCCAGCGGCTCAGGAACCTTCGAGGGCAATGCTTCGGTCGTGCTTGCGGCGGACGGAACCAGCTCGTTCAGCGCCGCGGGAACCTTCGTCCTCGGAACCCTCGAGTTGAGCGGCCGTGTTCAGTACGCAGATCGGTACAACTGGTCGGCCACGGTGTCGGGCAGCTTCGGACTTCTCGGCGTTGCCGTCACCGTCAACGGAACAATCAGCTCGGTGGGGGGCAACTTCACCGGCTCGCTCAGCGCCACCCTCAGCGCCGAACTCGGCCCGTTCGACTTCTCCGGAGCTGCGACGCTCGCGGTATCGCTCGGCTACTCGGCATCAGGTCGGGTCATCGAGTTCCAGGTCAACGCATCGGGAACCCTCGAGATCGCCGGCCAGACGATCCACGCCGCGATCTCATACACCGACGCCGACAACTGGATCGCGAGCCTCACCGGGAACTTCTCGCTGCTGGGTGTCTCGGGTGTCGCCACCGGGCAACTCCGAGAGGATGCGGGCAGCGTCTCGGGCAGTATCAGCATCTCCGCGAATGCCGAGTTGGGCGCAGCGGTGTTCACTGGAACGGCCACACTCTCGATCAACCCTGACGGCACGATGCCCGTCAGTGCCTCGGGCACGATTGGAGTGGCAGGGCTCACGCTCACCGCAACTCTCGACTACACCGATACCGAGAATTGGACGGCGTCGGTGTCCGGCTCGCTCACAGTGGCGGGCATGGTCGCCACGCTCACCGAAGGGACGCTGACCTCCGACAACGCAACGATCACCGGGACCCTGGCCGCTTCGCTCGAACTGGACCTCGCCCCGGTGACGTTCTCGGGAACAGCGTCGATCGCACTCGAGGCCGACGGATCGTTGCCGTTCACCCTCGACGGAACGCTGACCATCGGCGACTTCGAAGTCTCGGCGACCATTGACTACACCGATGACGAGAACTGGACCGCAACCGCCCGGGGATCAGTCACCATCCTCGGCGTCACCGCCACCATCGTCGATGGAACGATCACCTCGACCGACGGTGTGGTCACCGGATCCATTGAAACCTCGATCGATGCGCAGATCGCCGCCGCTCGTTTCGTCGGTACCGCCACCGCCACTCTTCAGGCTGATGGTTCGCTGCCGTTCAGCGCCAGCGGAACGCTCACGGTGGGAAGCCTCGAACTCGAAGCATCGATCGAGGGCGAAAGTCTTTGGACCTCATGGGATGCAGAGGTCAGTGGGCGCTTCAACGGCCTCGGTCTGTCCGTTGAAGTTCTCGGAACCCTGCAGAGTCGTGATGGGGTCATCACCGGAACAGTGACCGCCACGCTGGTCGAAGCCGCGCTTGGTTCGGCCACGCTGTCGGGGACACTCACAATGACCTGGGACAACGGCCCCGCTGGTCAGACCTTCGTGATCACCGCATCGGGAACTCTCACCGTTGGCGGTTTCGAACTCTCCGCCGAGATCACCTATACCGACTCCGAGAACTGGTCGGCAACGGCGGAAGCGACGCTCGATCTTCTGGGAGTCACGGTCGAGGCCACTGGTTCATTGACCACGGCCGACGGCGCAGTGTCGGGCACTCTCACCGCAAGTATCGACGCAACCTTCGGCGCTGCGCGACTGATCGGCACGGCAACGCTCACGCTCGACGAAGATGGAACCACCTCGGTGAGTGCCGAGGGTGAGCTCCATGTGATGGGCCAGACCCTCACCGCATCGCTGGACTACACCGACGCCGACAACTGGTCGGCGCAGGTGTCCGGGACCTTCCAGTTCACGGGACTCTCTGTTGTCGCCACCGGCGTTCTCGAATCCAACGACGCGGTCATCACCGGACTCATCAGCGGTTCGGTGACGATCACCGTCGGGAGTGGTTCCTTCGTGGGAACTGCCACGGTCACGCTGCATGCGAATGGCTCGACCACACTGGTCAGCTCCGGCACCCTGACCCTTGGTGCACTCACGCTCAGCGCATCGCTGGACTACACCGACACCGCGAACTGGACCGTTGTTGCCTCCGGCACGCTGTCGGTCATGGGGGTCGTGGCCACGATCTCGAACGGCACAGTTTCGAGCCGTGATGGGGTCATCCGGGGTCGCATCGAAGCGACGCTCGAGGTGGCGCGCAGCTCGTTCTCGTTCTCCGGAACTGCGTCCGTTGCGATCGGTGGGGGCAGCACGGAACTCACCGGAACGCTCACCTTCGGCGGCCTTGTGCTCACGGCAACGATCACCTACGAAAGTGCTGACGATTGGACGGCCCATGGCACCGGGTCGGTCTCGGTGATGGGCGTCACCGCCATCATCGTCGATGCGTCTCTGACGCATAACTCGGCAGGGTTCGCTGGTTCGGTCCATGCCACGCTCGTGGCTGATCTGGGCGCCGGAAGCTTCACCGGGACAGCGACACTCACCTACGACCCCTATTCCAACATGCGGGTCTCGGCTTCGGGCACGCTCGTGCTGGCCGGTCAGCGATTCAGTGCGGAACTCGATTACACCGACGCGAACCATTGGAACGTTGAGCTGACGGGCACGATGTCGATCCTCGGCGCAGAGTTCAGTACTGAGGGAAGATTCACGAAGAACGGCTCATTCGCCGGAACGGTGACCGGGCAGTTCAGCGCCACCCTGGGTAGCTGGACACTCGCCGCGACGGCGACGCTCACGATCGACGATGCAGCGACGCACATCACGGCCTCGGGCTCGATTGCTGACCCCGGCAGGAACGTCGTGCTCAATGCTTCGATCGACTACACCGATGAGGACAACTGGACCGCCGAGATTTCTGGTTCGGCTCGGGTCATGGGCGTCAGGGCAGGGGCCACGGGCACTGCCACCAAGAGCCTCGGGGTGCTCACCAGTTCGGTCACACTGCAACTCGATGTTGTGACGAGTTCAGTGAAGTTCTCCGGCGTCGCCACGTTGTCGTTGAGCGCACCGCGAACATTCACCGCCGTCGGCACCATCACGATCGGGTCGGGCACAGCCACCGCCACTATTGACTACATCGACGAGGACAACTGGTCGGCCACCCTGACCGGGACTGTCCAGCTCACGCCCGCCGACTCGGCATCGAACATCACGCTCACCATCGTCACGGGCGAACTTGCCAGGACCGCTGGCATCGTGTCGGGCTCTCTGCACGCCACGATCAGCGGAAACTTCGGAGCCACGACGTTCAGTGGAGAAGCAACCGCTGCGATCGAAGATTCAACATTCACGAGCGTCACTGCGTCGGGCAGGCTCACCTTCAATGGTCAGGCGCTGACCGCATCGCTCGACTACACCGATCTCGACAACTGGACGGTCAGCGCCTCCGGTTCTCTCTTCGTCATGGGTACCACCATTGATGCTGCGGGAACCGTGGGGAGCGTCAGCGGTGTCATCACCGGTGCGCTCACTGCCACGATCAATGCCCGCCTGGGCATCGCATCGTTCTACGGAACGGTCTCGGTGTCGCTCAGTTCCAGCGATGTGACGGCGATCTCCGCAGTGGGCGTCCTGCGGGTCGCCGGACAGGCACTCGGCGTGAGCATCGACTACACCGACGCCGATAACTGGACTGGTTCCGCCGCCGGGATTGTCAGCTTCCTCGGGATTTCGATCTCTGTGGCTGGCACCTTGGCGATGGATGACGGGGTGCTCAGCGGAGAGATGGTCGCGTCGATCTCCGGGGTGATCTTCGGTAACAGCTTCAGCGGCGATGCGGAGTTCCTCCTCCATGAGGACGGCTCGTTCACGTTCAGCGCTATCGGATCCGTGACCATCGCCGGCGTCAGCACGAGTGCCACCATCGACTTCGCCGATGGCGACAACTGGTCGGTCATCGCCGGAGCCAGCTCCATCATCAGTGTCGACGGTGTCATGACGATCCGCGGCGCTTTCTCTTTCTCGTACACCGTTGGTGGGGCCACGTTCACCGGCAAGGGCACAGCCTCCGACGGCCCGAACGGCACCACGATCTATACGAACATGGGCGGCTCGATCACCTTCACCCGCGGCGGGAACACCTATTCGCTCGCCGTTGACGATGGCACCTACACCGATGAATCGCATTGGTCATTCACGGTCAGTGGATCGATCAAGGTCGGCAGTCTCGACCTCGTGGTCTCGGGAACGATGAGCGAGAACGGCTCCTCGGAGTGGACGATTCATCTCTCCGGTTCACGGGCGATGGTGGGCAAGGTCGGCCTGTCGGATCTGAGCGGAACACTCGTGTGGTCGGCGGGCGCCTTCCGGGCCGAAGATCTCTCGGCAACCTTCGAGGTGGGTACCGGGTCGATCCGTGTGACCGGTTCCTACTCGAGTAGCTCGAACTGGAGTCTCACAGGATCGACTGCATCGCTGACGATCTCGGGCGGTATTTCGCTGGTTGATGTGTCAGCCACCCTCACGGCGGATGAAACCATCAACGCAACCTTCGCAGGAACGCTCAACATCGGCGAGGCCGGTGTTCATGTCTCGGGCGCCTATCTCCAGAAGAACAACTGGGCGCTGAACGCAGCGGTGACCAACCTCACGCTGCGCGGTTCGATCCTGCTGTCCGATGCCCAGGTTGTTGTGTGCTCGCAGCCGACAGTTGGGGAGAAGGCTTCACTGCCGACCCTGACTGGCCTCCCCAGCGGTGTCTCACAGTTGGCATGTCCGGCGGCAAGCGGCCGAACAGTGGCCTCGTTCTCGGGAACGCTCAGCATCGGTGCTGGTTCGGTCAAGGTCGCAGGTTCGTATCTGGGTCGGGACAACTGGGCAGCGAACGCGGCGGTGAGCAGCCTCGCTCTGGGCGGTGCGGTGGTGTTGTCTGATGCGCAGGCTGTGGTGTGTTCGCAGCCGACCACTGGCGACCAGGCGACACCGCCGGCACTGACGCTTCCCGAAGGTTCGACGCAGTTGGCGTGTCCGCTGGCAAGCGGTGCAACGGTGGTGTCGTTCTCGGGAACTCTGGCGATCGGTGCTGGTTCGGTGAAGGTCTCGGGTACCTATCTGGGAGTGAACAACTGGGCGGCGAACGTTGCAGTGAGCAGTCTTGCTCTGAGCTCTGCGGTCATGTTGTCCGACGCGCAGGCCGCCGTATGCATGCAGCCGGTCGAGGGAGAGAAGGCGACGCCACCGGCGTTGAGTGGTGTCGACACGCAACTTGACTGCCCGAGCCCGACTGGTTCGGTCACTGTGACCTTCTCGGGAACGTTCAGCATCGGTGCCGGTTCGGTGAAGGTCTCGGGTTCGTATCTGGGTCCTGACAACTGGGCGGTGAACGCTGCGGTGAACAGCCTCGCCCTTGGTGGTTCGATCCTGTTGTCCGATGCACAGGTTCTGGTGTGTTCGAACTCCTGGCGCACTGAGAGGGCGACGCCGCCGACCTTGACCGGGCTCGCTGCGGGTATGACGCAGCTCGCCTGTCCGGATGGGAACGGATTCACCGTTCAGTTCTCGGGGAATCTGTCGATCGGTGCGGGTTCGATCCTGATTGCTGGCTCGTATCTGAGCCGAACCAACTGGGCGATGATGGCGTTGACGCCCTCGTTGAACCTGAAGGCGGCGACTTCGACCGCGAGTGCGATCACGCTTTCGGAGGTTCAGGTCTTCGTATGCAGCCAACCGCTCACTGGCGAGAAGGCTCGGCCTGCGGCGTGGCTCGACCCGTCGGACTGCCCTCCGGCGACCGGTGCGGCAGTGGTGTCGTTCTCGGGAACGCTTGCGATCGGTGCCGGTTCGATCTCGGTGTCGGGCACGTACCTAGGGGCCAACAACTGGGCGGTTGCTGCGTCGACGGCGTCATTGACGTTGAAGGCAGCCACTGGCGGTGCGAGTGCGATCACGCTTTCTGATGTCCAGGTCGTGGCCTGCAGCCAGCCGACCACAGGAGACAAAGTCACTCCGCCGACCCTCACCCTTCCTGTGGGTTCGACGCAGTTGCCGTGTCCGCCGGCGACCGGTGCAGCAGTGGTGTCGTTCTCGGGAACGTTGGCGATCGGTGCCGGTTCGGTGAAGGTCTCGGGCACCTATCTGGGTCGTGACAATTGGGCGGCGAACGTCGCCGTGAGCAGCCTCGCCCTAGGTGGTTCCGTCGTCCTGTCCGATGCGCAGGCCGCTGTGTGCAGTCAGCCCGTCGAGGGGGAGAAGGCGACGCCACCGACGCTGAATGGTGTCAGTGGTCAACTCGAATGTCCGACCCCGACCGGTTCGGTCACCGTGATCTTCTCGGGAACGCTGACGGTTGCCACCTCAGCGATTCAGGTGGCCGGTGCGTATCTGGACCGTGACCACTGGGCGCTGTACGCCTCCATCAACCGCCTCTCTTTGACTGGCTCGGTTCAGCTGTCTGATGCACAGGTCGTGGTGTGGAAGGACGGCTCCTCGAATGCGCGTGTCCAGTTCTCGGGGACACTGTCGATCGGTGCGGGTTCTGTCCAGATCGCCGGTTCGTATGTGGGCCCGAACACCTGGGCAGTTGCGGGTTCCACCGCGTCGCTGACGTTGAAGGCCGCAACGGCTACATCGAGTGCGATCTCCATCACCGGGGCCTCTGTCGTGGTGTCCAGTGAGCCGACCACTGGCGTGGTGGCCCAGTTCTCGGGGACGCTCACGATCGGCGCAGGTTCGATTGCGGTGTCTGGTCAGTACCTCGGGAAGGACAATTGGGCGATTGCTGGTTCGACGGCCTCGCTCACGTTGAGGTCTGGGGCATCGAGCCAGACCACACTTTCTGATGCGCAGGTCGTGGCCTGTTCGCAACCGACCACTGGTGACAAGGCGACACCGCCGGCATTGGCCGGGCTTGCTGCTGGTGTGACGCAGCTGACCTGTCCCATCGCGACCGGCGGCGTGGCGGTGTCGTTCTCAGGCACGATCTCGATTGGTGCTGGTTCGATTGCGGTGTCTGGTCAGTACCTGGGTGCGAACAATTGGGCGGTTGCTGCCTCGACGGCGTCGCTGACGTTGAAGGCCGCAACGGCCACATCAAGTGCGATCACGCTCACCGATGCGCAGATTGCTGTGTGCTCGCAGCCGACCACGGGTGACAAGGCCACGCCGCCACTGCCGTTCTCCTCTGCGTGCCCAGCCGCGACCGGTGGGATGGTTGCGCAGTTCTCGGGGACGCTCGCGATCGGTGCTGGTTCGATTGCGGTGTCGGGTACGTATCTGGATACGAACAATTGGGCGGTTGCTGCTGCGACAGCGTCGTTGACGTTGAAGGCGGCGACTGCGACCTCGAGTGCGATCACGCTTTCCGATGTGCAGGTCGTGGCCTGCTCGCAACCGACCTCTGGTGAGAAGGCGACGCCGCCGGTACTGGCCGGGCTAGCTGCTGGTGTGGCGCAGCTGACCTGCCCCACCGCCACTGGTGCTGTGGTGGTGTCGTTCTCAGGGACGCTCACGATCGGTGCTGGTTCGATCTCGGTGTCGGGTCAGTACCTCGGGAAGGACAATTGGGCGGTTGCTGCATCGACAGCTTCGTTGACGTTGAAGGCTGCGACGGCGACGGCGAGTGCGATCACGCTTTCTGATGTGCAGGCCGCGGTGTGCAGTCAACCGACCTCTGGTGAGAAGGCGACGCCGCCGACGCCGTTCTCCTCTGCGTGCCCAGTTGCGACTGGCGGCATCGTGGTGTCGTTCTCGGGGACGCTCACGATTGGTGCTGGTCGGATCCTCGTGTCGGGTACCTATCTCGGCAAGGACAATTGGGCGGTTGCTGCGGCGACGGCCTCGTTGACGTTGAAGGCGGCGACGGCGACGTCGAGTGCGATCTCGCTTTCGGATGTGCAGGTTGTGGCTTGTTCGCAACCGACCTCCGGTGAGAAGGCGACGCCGCCTGTGCCGACTGGTCTTGCTGCTGGCGTGACCCAGATGACCTGCCCCACCGCCACTGGTGCTGTGGTTGCCCAGTTCTCAGGGAAGCTCACGATTGGTGCTGGTTCGATCACTGTGTCGGGTTCGTATCTGGGTGCGAACAATTGGGCGGTTGCTGCCTCGTCGGCCTCGTTGACGTTGAAGGCTGCGACGGCGACCTCGAGTGCGATCACGCTTTCTGATGTGCAGGTTGTGGCCTGTAGCCAGCCGATCTCTGGTGACAAGGCGACGCCGCCTTCGTTGACCGGTCTTGCTGCTGGTACGACGCAGCTGACCTGTCCC
>Ga0164294_10001094_pt1 | contig 25507 bp, 21 predicted proteins | sample GEODES005metaG_FD_111479 | JGI IMG/M metagenome (GOLD analysis project Ga0164294, IMG submission 111479) | Oligotrophic lake water microbial communities from Sparkling Lake, Wisconsin, USA - GEODES005 metaG | ecosystem: Environmental > Aquatic > Freshwater > Lake | place: USA: Sparkling Lake...
CCACGCGGCTTCAATCTGTTGGACCAATTCCTCTCCCAATGTCGGTAAGCTTCGAGCCATGCCGAAGACTGAAGCAGTGCCCCAAGGATTGGAAGTCTAAAACCTAGCGGATTTTGGTATAAGCAATGCTCCAGACTTGCGACTGAATGAAAGCTCGTTTTGACTCTACCTATGACTCGCCCTGACGGTCGCCAAACCGACCAACTAAGACCTATTTCATTTATTCCTAACGTCGCACCTTATGCTACGGGATCCGTTCTCGTGGCATTTGGCGATACCCGAGTGATTTGCTCGGCAACCATTGAGGAAGATGTGCCTCGCTGGATGCGTACCCAGCGGGTCGAAGGTGGATGGCTTACGGCAGAATACTCGATGCTGCCCTATTCCACTCTGGATCGGAAGCCTCGTGATATCTCAAGAGGAAAGCTGGATGGTCGCTCCTCGGAGATTCAGAGGTTGATTGGCAGAGCACTCAGGGCCTGTGTGGATTTGAAAAAGGTTGGTCAACGGACAATTTGGATCGACTGTGATGTTTTGCAGGCTGATGGGGGAACACGGACGGCTTCAATCACCGGTGGCTGTGTGGCGATGGCGATCGCACTGAATCGCTTAATATCCCAAGGAAAGCTTAAAGACTTCCCGGTTAAAAAACTTGTTGCTGCAGTTTCAGCAGGTGTTTTCGAAGGGGTGCCCGTGTTGGACTTAAATTATCCGGAAGACAAGGCGGCGTCGGTGGATTTTAACGTGGTGATGACGGAGAGCTTGGATTTTGTCGAAATCCAAGGCAGCGGTGAGGAAGCGGTTTTTTCCTCTGATGAAATGTCTGCCATGTTAGACCTCTCACGGAAGGGGATTTCCGAAATCATTTCGTTGCAGCGGCAGGCAATTCTTACGGCCGACCGTGCCGCGCCCGCGGATTTAGCGTCCTTGGCTGCTGGTTTTCGGAAGTGAGTGAACGATCTTCGGTGGTTGATGCGCGTAAGGTTGAAATTATACTGCCATTTGCAGAATGCTCGCAGTTGTTTTATGAGATTTTTTCCACGACCACTTCGATCTCCATTCTGCAATTTCCCGTGCCATTGTAGCTCCCGCGCACTGGGGCTACATCTTCGTAGTCGCGACCTACGGCAACCTTAACATAGCGTTCATCGGCAAGGGTATTGTTCGTGGGATCAAAGCCGATCCATCCCGCGTTGGGCAGATAGACCTCAGTCCATGCATGGGAAGCTTGTGCACCTACCAGCGTGTCTCGAGGGCCATTGTAAAGATAGCCTGATGCGTAACGTGCAGGAATTCCGACTGACCGGCAAAGCCCGAGCATGACGTGGGTGAAGTCTTGGCATACCCCTCGCCTCAATTCGAACGCATCTAACAAGTGAGTGTTCACACTCGTTACACCTGGCTCGTAGCCGAACTCCTGATGAATCCATTGCATTAAGGCCATCGACTGATCGAATATCGAGGTGAGCTGTCCCGTGGCATCGACGGCCTGCCGCCACACGTCAGGGTGGCGCGAGACCCAGCGGCTGTCCTGCAAGTATGGCCAGATTCTCTCACGAATGGATGACTCACTGTAGTCCTTCAGTGTTGCTGCCCGGCTCGCTTCGGAAACATCTAACGGCAAATTGTGCACCTTGATTCGGCTCTCGATATCAAGTTGCGAATGAGCTCCGGGCAGCTCGAAGTGGTGGGTGATGTTTTGGAAGAGATCGGTAAATCGACGCACTCGTGTTGCTGGAATTACCCGAATGAGGGCACTCAGGGTTTTTTGATAGGGGAATGTACGCGGTTCAAGGTGTAGGGTGTTCACACTATGTGACACCGGCATTCCATAGTAAAATGTCGTCCGATGATAGACCGAAAGCCGCATGCCAAGCTTGGCTTGGTCAGAATTGTTAGTGAAATTCACTGTTGCTGTTGTTGTTCCATTTGCCAAGCGGCGACATCCGATAGGCTAGAGGACCTCGGCCCTGGGCTGGTCTGAATACGCTCGGGCATGAGAACATAAGTTTCAAAAATCTCTGCACCGATCTGGTTGAAGCGTTCTTGCAGTTTGTCGAGGTAGTCATGCAGTCCAGTTGCAAACACGTCTTCGGTCGAGCCAAAATTCAAATCTGCTAGCACACGGCCTGACTCGCGTTCTACTTCGTTTGAGAATGCTCCGCGTGGTGTTCCGGAAATCAGGTGGAGACTCGCATCCACGCGCTCAATGCAGTAGCGGACCGAGCGAGGGAAGTCTTTGGAGAAGATCAGGAAATCGACAATTCCACGGGCGGATAGCTCGTGATGCCCTGCGCGGAATGCGCCCATGGCCCCGCAGGAGCGCAGGATTGCTGTCCAGTGGAGGATTCCAGGTGACCCGGTTTCTGCGCCATCCTCTCCAGGCGGAAGGTAGCTTGAAACATCAAGGAAACGGGTGGTCTTGTCCGCCCTTTCGAGGTGTCGGCCGAGATCCATGAACTCCCAGGCCTCGTTGCGGGAGATCGTCGATGCAGCAATTCCTAAAAATGTCATCACCGACCTTCGGACGTTTCCGTAATACTTTGGTGGATCGGATTCCAGCAAGCGACGCGCGTCATCTGAGCGAGTGAAAAGATAAAGAGCGTTGAGCTCTTCCCACAATTCGTCGGATAGCTGGTCTCGGACGGTTCTCGCATTTTCGCGAGCCAAGCTGATGCAGGAAGTGATGCTGTTGAGATTGCGCGGATCATCGGTGAGGAAGCGAATTACCTCACCACTACCAGAGTTGTCATAGAGTTTGCTGAATGCCTCCTCATCTCCGGTGCTAAGAATGATGGGTTGCCAGAAACCCCGAAGTCGCTCGCTGTCGAGGCGCTCGAAATCAAGTAGTAACTGTTGGTTGACATCGATTAACCGTGCGAGGTTATCGGCCCGCTCCACATAGCGGACCATCCAGTAGAGGGTATTTGCGACACGTGAGAGCATACATTTAATGGCGAAGGACCCAAGTATCTTTGCTGCCGCCGCCTTGGGAAGAATTTACGATCAGCGAATCCTTGGTGAGCGCCACGCGAGTCAATCCGCCGGGCACGATTTTCACATCTTTACCGTAGATGATGTAAGGTCGCAGATCGATGTGTCGGCCCTCCATGGCTCCATCGCACCACGTGGGAGAGCGCGATAACGAAATGACGGGTTGGGCGATGTAGTTGCGGGGGTCGGCGATGATTCTTTCGCGGAATTTCTCGATTTCATTTTTGCTGGCGGAGGGTCCCATGAGCATGCCGTAGCCACCAGATTCGTTGGCAGCCTTGACCACCAACTCGGGGAGGTGATTGAGAATGAATTTCATGTCTGCCTCCTCGGACGCGAGATAGGTTGGGACATTGGGGAGGATCGGTTTCTGGCCAAGATAGTATTCGATCATTTTAGGGACGAAATAGTAGATCACTTTATCATCTGCGACGCCAGTTCCCACGGCATTTGCAAGTGATACGTTTCCCGAACGGTAGGCATTCATCAGGCCGGGAACCCCCAAGACCGAATCTTTTCGGAACACCACTGGATCGATAAAGTCGTCATCGATCCGTCGGTAAATGACATCGACCCGCAATAATCCCCGAGTGGTCCGCATGTAGACAAATTTATCCACGACGACCAAATCTTTGCCTTCGACGATGTCGATCCCCATTTCACGGGCGAGGTAGCAATGCTCGAAGTAAGCGCTGTTATGGCAACCGGGTGTAAGAAGCACGCATACCGGATCGCCCTCACGGTGAGGTGAGATGTGGTGAAGCATGTTGAGGAGATCCCTCGGGTAGGAATCCACCGGGCGGACGCCGACTGATTCAAAAATCGCTGGGAACGCACGTTTCAGCGCATTGCGGTTTTCTAACAGGTAAGATGCGCCAGAGGGGCAGCGTCCATTGTCTTCGAGCACGTAGTAGATGCCGTCCGCGCCACGAATGAGGTCGCTACCGCAAATATGAATGTAGATATCACCAGCGACATCGACCCCACGGAATTCCGGCCGATAGTGTTTGGCCTGTTCGATGTAAAACCTCGGAATGACCTCATCCTTCAGGATTTGTTGCTCGTGATAGATGTCGTGAAGAAACAGATTGAGTGCGACGATTCGCTGGGTGAGGCCCGCTTCGAGATGTTCCCATTCGTTTGCTGGCATTACCCGTGGGATCGGGTCAAATGGGAAGATTCGTTCGGTTCCTTGATTGTCATGATAAACGTTGAAGGTGATCCCTTGGCGCAAGAAATAGAGTTCTGAATTGGCTTTGCGGGTGAGAAAATCGCGTTGGTTCAACGTGCTAAATTTGTTCAGAAGTGGCTCGCAGTGAGTTCGGACGGTGCCATCGGAAGCGAACATTTCGTCATAAAACTTGCCAGAATCGTAGCCATTGAACATTTCCATACGTGGTTTCCTGATTTAAGCACAAGGTGCGCCAAGTTTCAAAGATCGTGGATTCAAACGAAGCGTCATCCGAGGGGTGCGAAAAGGTGTGAGAGTGTCTCCGCATCGACCTTGAGTTTGGTGGTTTCTTCCGAGAGCAGGGCCTCGACGAGTGACGCCTTGTGCTTTTGGAGCTCGAGAATGCGGTCTTCGATCGTGCCGCGGCAGACCAGCTTATGAACGAAGACTGGTTTGGTCTGTCCGATCCGGTGAGCGCGGTCAGTGGCTTGATTTTCGGCCGCCGGGTTCCACCAAGGATCGTAGTGGATGACGGTGTCAGCCGCAGTGAGGTTGAGGCCGGTGCCGCCAGCTTTGAGTGAAATAAGGAAAATTGGAATCGTACCAGACTGAAATTTTTCAACCAGCGTTGCGCGTTCCTTCGTTTGTCCAGTGAGCTTTAGATAGGGGATTTTCGTTTGCCGCAAGTGGTCCTCGATGAGGGCAAGCATGGAAGTAAACGAGGAAAATAGTAGGATCCTACGACCTTCTTCGATCAGGGTTGGCAGGAGTTCACGGACGAGATAGTCGAGCTTTGCGGATTCTTTGATTTTTTGTGCGGAGGGAGTTTTGAGCAACTGTGGGTGGCAGCAGATTTGGCGGAGTTTGAGCAAGGCATCGAGGACGATGATGTGCGACTTCGCGAGTCCTCTAGCAGCGATGGCATCCCGGACACGCTGATCCATCGCTGCCCGGACGGACTCATAGAGATCGCTTTGTTTTTTGGTGAGATCGATTCCGTGGAGGATTTCGGTTTTCGGGGGAAGTTCACTTGCCACTTGGTCTTTGGTTCGCCGGAGAATGAGCGGGGAGACACGGCGATTCAGGGCGAGTTGGGCATCGCTGCAGCGCGTGCGCTCGATGGGGCGGCGGAGTTGTGAATTGAACGTTTTTTCATCGGAGAGAAAGCCTGGCATGAGGAATCGCATGAGGCTCCAGAGCTCGCCAAGGTGGTTTTCCATTGGAGTTCCCGAAAGGCAAATTCGGTGGGCCGACGTGAGTTGGCATGCATGTTGGGAAGTGACCGCTTTGGGATTTTTGATGTACTGCGCCTCATCGAGGATCAAAAGGTGCCATGGTTGATTTTTTAGCTCCTCAAAGTCGCGAGTGAGCAGTGGATAGGACGTGAAAACCACATCGGCCGTGCTTACCTCGCTGAAGGCCCCTGTGCGATCCTTGCCTTGGAGCACAACGACCTTGAGATGAGGCGTAAATCGAGCGGCTTCGGATGCCCAGTTGGGAACGACCGACGTGGGAGCGATCACGAGTGATGGAAGGCCTGGTCTTTTGGCACATTCCGCAGCGAGGTGTGTGAGTGCTTGGAGGGTTTTACCAAGGCCCATGTCATCGGCGAGGATTCCATTGAGGCCATTGGCCGCAAGAAATTGAAGCCAGCGATATCCGTCGAGCTGATAGGTTCTTAAATCAGCACAGACACCATGTGGGACTTCGGCAAGTGGGAGGTCGGTGATGTCTTGGAGCCTCCGCCCAAGCCTGGCCAAGGCCTGGGTTGTTTCGGACGAATCGATTTCGAGTGCGCTGGCCACTCCGGCGGCGGCAAGTCGATCCATTCGGATCGGCCCTGTACCGGCATTTCCATGAAATAGGTGTCGGACTTGTTCGATCAACTCCAGCAGCCGCTTGGCAGGAAAATGCATGAACCCATCTGCGGGGTCTTCACATTGAAGCGTGATGAACTCGGGAAGATCAGGCGCATCTGACTCGGGCAGATCCTGGAGAAGACCGTCGGCGATGATCGGGATCAAACTGACGGGTTTACCATTCAATTCAATAGTGGCATCGAAGCGGAACCAGTCGATGCCATGTTCCGAGTCTGCCTCGATGGTCGGCATGAATTGGTCGATCTGGTGAACCGTTAGGCCTGCGTTTGCATCCACCTCAATGGTCCAGCCCGAGTCGCGAAGTGTTTGCATTTCGGGGCCATGCAGTAGCCTTAGCCAGGCGAAACGGGGGGAGGGCTCCAAATCCTCAGGAACGCACGAGAAAAGTGCGGCATCGTCCAAAACCTCCGGCCTAATTTGTTCTGAAACCGCGATGAAGCCGAGACTCATCAGGCGCCTTGCTTGCAATTGCTCGTCCTTGAAATCGCGATGCCAGACAACGCGCTTTCCATCCACCAACTCCGCATGGCTCTCGGTTTGGCGCTTGGCGAGCGGCAAGAGTAGAGGGCTATCCGCGTAACGAAATTTGATCTCTCCGACGATGTAAGGCCGCTTGTCCCACTTGCCTCCCAACACCCGCGTGTGGACACGCAAATTGGGAGCTGGCTTGCATGCGGGTCGTGCTTCCGTCTCTAACGTTTTCGGAACGGGTAAATCCATTGCTGCAATGGCCGAAACCCGCGCGGTCACAGTTTCGATTAGATCTGCGGAAACGGATGGTCCATTTTGCCATGTCTTCAGCAGCTGGCTTGGCAGTGCGGATTCGACCATGCCGAGTGTCATGGATGCCGGATCAAAATAGCGCGGTGGCTCGGTAGGAAGGATCACGATTTCTGGTGAATCGCACTGAAGCATTGGCCGCGCTCCGCCGTCGGCTGATACTTCCCAAGTGGCATGAATTTTCATAGGTGGGCCAAGATTTACCGGCTGGTAACCAAGCGCCTCATTTCCTGACGCGTAGGATTCGATGCCATAAAACATGCGGCCGGTCGCGGCGGCAGCCTCAAGAAGATCCTCCCAATCGGGCCCTTCAAGGGGCAGATTTCCCCAAACTTCGTGAAGTCGAAGGCGCTGGTGATAGAGTGAGGTGATCAGTAAATCCTCGCGGACCATGTATTTCGGCGGTCTTTTGGGATCGGCATTGGCGTGAGACTGGGAAATTTGAATGCTTCCATCTTTCTGGTGGGTCCCGACCCGCAGGACAAAATTCAGCTTGTTTCCAGTGGCATAGATTGGTTTTTCGATGCAGTACGCGAGAAAGCGGATTTCTGGCTTGGTGGTCTTAGCCGCCGTGCGAGTCGGGATTTCTACAGCTAGGTTCTCGATCGTAGTGAGCCACTGACGAAGCTCTAATGTAAGTGGTTGTTGGTGGGGTGCAAGTGGCTCGCCCGTACTCCGCAAGAGGTTTTGACTCAGAAAGGCAAGCAGCGCTGCGGCGTGTTTGCAACGGAATGTCACAGGACAGCTGCACTCAGATTCCATCGTCCAAGCACCCTTGTGCTTCTTGAACAAGATGTCGGTCTTGTATGAAGTTGGTGAACTGCCGCGAATCATCGCAGAGGCGTAAGCTGAACGATGGTCCTGATTGCAAAAGCACTGGACTTGCTTGATCCGAAACTCCGAGATGTAAGGCTGGCTTCGGTCTAGCATGCCTTGGTGGAAATCAAACTTCCAAGTCTCGTCCGTCAACCAGCTGGAAAGGCCGGGGATTGCAGCGAGCTTCGATAGGTTGGCAGTCATGGAAGTTTCGTGAGTCATCGAGCAAATCTAAATTCGTGGAAAACCTTAAATTCAAGTTGAGATCTACTATTTGATCATGGGGTAGACTGCTCCCCACCGTCAACTGGTGAATTTAAACTGACAAAAAATTGGGTTGAGAATCTCGTATCACGCCATCGCCTGTCTCACCGGTGCGCTCTGGCTTGGTAGATCATAAAGGTAAAGAGTTGACCTGCTAGATTTCTTGAGTTTGCTTGACAGCATGGGTGTTTTGAGTGTTTTTAAAGTCACTAAATGGCGAAGCGACCTACGGCGAGTCTCAAGATGACGCGTTTGGAAGCCCGAACACGGGTGATCCGAGGGGCCGGGCGTTTCGTCTTCATGATGTTCTGCATGGCCATCGGATTTGTAGTGGTCGCCACAGCGGTACCCCAGTATCGGGAGGTCGAGCGCCTTGAGGCCAAGGTGCTGCTTTCAAAAGAGAGAGAAAAAAGCGTCAAGGCAGAGGTCGAATACCGTCAGATCGAGTATCGTGCGCTTCGTGAGGACCCGGCTTTTTTGGAGATTCATGCTCGCGACCGGTTAGACTACTACCGCCAAGGCGAGCGGGTACTCAAGTTCCGGGATTCGCAGTGATGCCTCGCCTGCTGGGTGTTTGGCTTTGGGATCGGTTCCGGTTTTGGCGCTTGGCCATAACCTGAGGAGCATCTATTTAAAAGGCATGCGTGACGATATTGAGCGAATTTTGATCGATGAGGCAGTGATTGAGAAACGCCTTGATTCGATGGCTAGCGAAATCGAGCGCGATTTTCCGCAGGGGACCTTGGTGGTGATCATCCTTCTCAAAGGGGCCCTCGTCTTCGCGGCCGATCTGCTGCGCCGCGTGCCTCGTACCCTAGAAATCGAGTGCCTAAATGTGGCAAGCTATCATGGCGGCTTGGAAAGCTCGGGTACGGTTGATTTCTTAGATCGCCATTTCCCGGAGGTGAACGGGCGTCATGTGCTGTTGCTCGATGACATCCTCGATACTGGGCGCACGCTTCATGCCGTTTCCGAGAGGTTGATGCAGGAGGGTGCTGTCGCAGTGCATACCGCAGTCCTATTGGCTAAGGATAAGGCTCGGGCGGAAGAGGTGAGCGCCGACTATGTTGGTTTCACCATAGGCGACGAGTTTGTGGTTGGCTACGGGTTGGACTACAACGGGAAATACCGAAACCTGCCCTATGTTGGGGTTCTAAAGCTTTCTGCGGTAATCGATGGGTGATCGGTTCGATTGGGTCATTGGCTAAAGCGATCCTGAAGTGCTCTCGATTCTGCCAACTTCCACACGGCATGGTCTGATCATTTGGTGGGGAATCCGCGAGTCGCATCCGTTGACGCGGCTCGCATCGAATCACAATCCACCATCATGTCGGCGAATGCGCGGCCGAAAGGCTTGGATGTTCTAACGAGCTCGCTTTTTGCCTCTTGCCATGAATTGAACGCCTTTTCTGCATAACGTTCCTGCTTCGCGATTTCGCCCGCTTCACGTGCTGAGACCGCGATCTCATAGAGGTACTCTCCTTTGAAGCATTTCGACATGAATAGAGACTCGTTGCCGCCTTGCAGGGAAATTGCGTGATCGTACATCCTCAGCGCTTCAGATTCATCCCCAGCCCATCCAAAAATGTTGGCAAGCTGAAGCGATGCCCCTGGATCGTGCTTCCACTTGGTGCCCACGTTGAAGATGGTTGTTTTGAGGGCTCCTGCCCAAGTTTCGCGGGCCTCTTGAGTTTGGAAATCGTAGATCCGAGTGATTGCCGCGCTTAACATTTCGCGGTCAATCCCAAGATAAGGATGGGCCTCTAACAATCTGAACAAACGGATAAAACGATCGGGATTCGACACACGAGATGAATGCCAAACTGGAACCCAGGCATCCTGAAGCACTCGAGTCAATTGAACTCCGAAAAGCAGTGCGGGGATCGCAAGGCCAAGCATGCCTAGTGATCGAAGCCAAGCCAAACCAAGCGGCAAGCTTCCGGATTCATCGATCAACATGCCCGTTTGAGGACGAGACTTTTCGATCTCAATGGCCTCGGTGCATTTCACATCGATCGCCATGACGCTTCGTCGGATGGCTTCTGCATCACCTATTTTTTTCCAGTAAAGCACATCGTACCTCAGCTCGAGCCACTTTTCATCTTTTGCGTGCATCAACAATCCCGTCAAGGCATCGAGGGAAGCCGATTGGCCTGCAAGAAAACTCGCAGCATGACTCTTGGCGGGGATCAGAAAATGATCGATGCTCAAGTGGCCACGTGACTTGATTTTGGCTCGGTCTCTCGCCAATGAATTACTTGGCTTCCATAGTCCATGGCTGATGCGGCCAAGAGTAAACCCTGCGATCAAAACCAAGGCGGCGTTGTGAAAGACAAAATCAAAATTTGACTGTGCCAATAATCCAGCCAAGCCGATTGCCTCCCAGCAAGCTCCTGATGGCTTCGCCTCGCTCGCGAAGTTCCACAAGCCTCGGGCCATCGGCCAGATCAGCAGGATCGCGATCAATCCCAATGCAGGGAAGCCATAATCAACGAGCAACTGCAATGCCTCGTTATGGACCATGACTGGCTCGGAACCCAACCCATCGATGTGTTGAAAAACATTCCAGCTAAAGCTCCGCGCACCGCCGCCAAGCAGCGGGTTTTCCGCCATGATTTTCCAAGCCGCTTCGTAGAAAGAAATTCTACCACCATCGTTGAGCGATCCCCCCGCATCGAGTCCGCGATGGCTGCCGACCATCGGAATCAGAAACTTGGCTGCATCGAGGATGCCAACGATGACGACCACTGCAGGAAGCCAGCCAATCATCGAATAGTTTGAGTTGCGGAATGCCCGCATGAGCAAAATCAGCAACGCCAACGCTAGCATGACCCCGAGCGAAAAATTTCCCCCGCGGGAGAGACTTAAGGCGGTGGTCGTGATGGCGCTGGCGAGACCAAGCATGTGGAAGAACCTCAATCGGGAAGGCTCCTTCCATGCCTGTGAGATGAGAAGGCCCGTGGTGATTAAGCCGAAGCCAGCTGCGTGGTTGTAGTGGGCAAAAACGCCTGTGGGAAACTGGCGGACACCATCTGGATAAAGCAGGTTCCAGCCGGGGTGGGACGCTTGGAAGACCATGCACGCTGCATTGGTCAGTGCGAGCAATGAAAGCCCGAAAAAGAGTCCTCGCGATTGGGGCTGGCTCGCACCCCGCCCCAACAAATAGCCCAACGTGGCAACAAGGATCAGCGAGAGGTCATGGACAGATTCTGAGAGTGCAGGTGAGGCCACGGCTCGAAGGCCGAGCAAGGCCATGGCACCCAAAAAGACCATTGAGTGAAACCCACCGCCCCATGACCTCTTGAAATTTTGCCCCAGAACCATCCAGAGCGAAGCGGCCGCTGCCATGATCAATCCAGGGCCCCAGTTGAGGATATTCGTCGTCCCGCCAAAAACGGCAATAACGGGAAACAAAGCAATACCTAGGACGAATCCTGTGGCGGCGATTCCCTTTCCAGACTGAGCTTGAAGCGTCATGTCGCCTTGGATATGGGTTGATAGACCTCGGTGGATTGGGCGGAACAGACAGGAAAATCGGTAACAGAAATGACCTAGCTCGAGGAGCTAGTCAACAAGGCATTGGCCGACTCATCACTCCGTTGGAGTGATGACGGTTCAGCGGCGGCGGCGTGACAGGCAGGCGAAGCCACCGAGAGCGATCAGCAACAATGAGCTTGGCTCTGGCACTGCGCTTTCAAGTACCATGTTGTCCAAGACCATGAAGTTGTCTCCCCAATTGGTCCCATCTGAGCTGATCCAATCAATGGCAAAGCCACCAATATCGCCCTGTGCAGCCGTGTTGCCAGTAAGGTCAACGTTTGCAAAGAGTGCTATGGGAGTTGCGGTGGAACCCACAGGCGTGATGGTTGCCGACCACTTCATGTAGTCCAAGTTCATGGTGAGATCGAGAGTATAAGCCGCATTCAGTGCTAGCGCTGCACCCGTATCGAAAGTGCCATCGCTAGTCCCATTGTTTCGGATGATTGAAAATCCGCTCGTTTGTGAGCCGGTGAACAACAAACTCGCGAGAGTTTGAGGTTGATCGATATTGCCATCAAAAAAGCTGAGGCGGAAAGAGTCGGTAAAAGTTGAGAGTGTGCTCAGGATCAAATCGGTGGTGAAATGCGCGACCGGAAGTGGGCCACTCGGAATGAAGCTGGCGGCTGCCGGTGAGAGTGCGTACAAGACAGATGAATCATCGTCAGGACCAAAGCTTGGCGCGATTCCTCCGACAGCAAGAGAAACGCTGCCGAATGACGTCGGTAGATCGTAGGTAGTGTTGTCGAATGCGGCAATCGATGGAGTCGCTGCTTGGCCCGTCAGCCAAGCAGGATTTTGGGCTTCGAGATTTGAGCCAGCAGTGTCGTAACTCTCGAAATTGTCAGACCAGATCGATGCTGCTTGGACAGCTGCAGTGGAACAAATCAGAGCGATAGTAAGAATTTTTTTCATGGTTGCAGGTGGTGTTGATTTTAGCGAGTACGGCGGACAACGGGTTTGGCGGCGGCGACGGCGACGGTTGCACCGGCGGAAACCTTCGTCTCATTGGCGGATGACTCCTTAGCTGCCTTGCTCATTCTGGCTAAATCATCCGCTTGCTGCTTGGCAAGTGCGGCTTGGGCGGCCTTTGCGTCATCAAGCTGCTTTTGCAAGGCTATTGCCTCGGCGGCTTTCGCTCTGGCTTCGGCATCTTTTGCCGCCTGGGCAGCAACCGCAGCTCTGCGATCGTCTTCAGCTTTTTTCGCTGCATCTTCTGCGGCTTTTTTCTCGGCCTCGTCTGCGGACTCTTGCGCAATCTTGGCAGCTTCATCTGCTGCCTCTTGTGCCTTTTTGGTGGCTTCAGCCGCGTCTTTTTGAGCTTCTTCTGCCTCCTCCTCTAACCTTTCGCGAAGCTCCTCGGCGTCTTCCTTGTCCTTTTTGGTCTTCTCCTCTTTGTCCTTCGCTTCGCCATAATCGGCGCGGGTACAAATGACCGTGACGCCTGGGTTTGCTTTTTTACCGTTGATCACTGGTGCTTTCCCTCGAACCGAGGCAGACGCGACAGATCCAAGCAAAATCCAAGCTAGTAGGACGACGGCGGCATTTGTGGAAGTTTTCATCGGAATTTTCTAAAAGACCTCATTGGGCTGAGATGAGCACATCCGAATCATCCGAGCGAGTCAACTTTTTAAGTGACCGAAAATTCAACCCCGTGACGTCCGGGGGGCTGATGCAATTGGCTATGATAAAAAGCGGGGGTCACTCGCCGGCAGCAGAGGTGGAGTCGTGGAAGTTTTTCATCACCCACCATGCTTTTTTGCGTTGGCCCTTGTCGGAGACTAGCCCCTTGCGATTCCAGCCATCTTGAAATTTCGGGTGGCAACGGGTGGGGGAGCGGAAGTCAAAGAGTACCCAAGGGCAAGTACCCCGCAGGTTTGGGATGTTTTTAAATAGCGTGAGATTTTTCCGATAGATTTCCTCCTGGTATTCCTCGCTCCATGAATGGGCGACATCGGGCGAGCCGTGTTGGCCGTAAAGCGCCTCACACCCGAATTCCGACATGATGAGAGGCTTGTTTGATGCGACGTCCCAGTGCATTTTCTCAGGCTCGGTTGGAAATGGCGTGTACCAACCGAAGTATTTGTTCACCCCGACCACGTCCACGGCTTGGGAGATCTTGTCATTGAGACGCACGGTCGAGCTGGCTGGGTCGTAGGTTGGGTTGTCAAAGGCGGCACCGACCAAGCGGGTATCGTCAAGGTCATGGGCGAGGGTGATCAAGTTGGTGAGCACCTTGTCGCGGGACTCGGACGGGCGGGTTTCGTTTGCGATGCTCCAAATGATGATACCTGCGCGGTTTTTGTCGCGGTAGATCATTTCGCGCAACATGGTTTCGGCTTTGTGGAGGACCGTTGGGTTGGTGAATTCGATGCCCTGCCAGAGCGGGATTTCCTCCCAGATCAAGATTCCCAATTTCTCGGCGGTTCGGACGATGTGTTCGTTTTGCGGGTAGTGGGCGGTGCGGATGAAGTTGCAACCAAGCGCCTTGACCTCGCTGAGAATTATGGCGGCATCGGCAGCCGAATAAGCGCGACCGAGGCGCTGCGGGATCTCTTCGTGGAAATTGACCCCTTTGAGAAAGGTTGGTTTGCCATTGAGAAGGAGGTCGCAGCCCTTGGCTTCAATCGTGCGGAAGCCGATTTCATCCTTCATCAAGTCTTTTCCGGTCGAGAGGGTGACGGGGTAAAGTTTTGGCGATGAGGGTTCCCAGAGACGGGGTTTGGCTTTGGTTTCGAATGAGCCAAAGCCACTGGCATCGGTGGTGAGGGATTGGTGGATGCCGAGCTCTGGAATCGAGATTTCTGCGGTTTGGGGCGATTTCGCACCGTCGAGTTGGATGGTGGTGGCGATGATGTCGTCGTGGCCTTTTTTGAGCTGGATTTTGTAATCGCGCACGAAAACTTGTGGCCTCTCCACCAAGAAAACGTCGCGCAAGATTCCGCCGTAGTTCCACCAGTCGAAATTCATCGCCGGGATGCCATCGACTTGACGTTGGTTGTCGACCATCACGACGAGATCGTTGGTGCCGTCCTTGAGCTGGTCGGTGATCTCGAATTGAAATGGGGTGAAGCCGCCCTCGTGCCGGCCGATTTCCTTGCCGTTGAGCCAGACCGCGGCTTGATAGCTGACGCCGGCGAAGTAGAGGAATTGGCGGCAGTTTTGGGTTTTCGTTGCGGTGAAGTGGCGCTGGTACCAGACGATGCCCTCGTAGTATTTCAGCTCGGGCAGCTGTGAGTTGAAATCGCCGGGCACATCGAGGCGGAGTCCGTCATCGAAGGAATACTCAACAAACTCTGAAGGGGTTTGGGGCTTTCGATTTTGGTAGAATTTTTTTTTCTCACCCCGTCCGTAAAGGTCGATGATCGCGTTCCATTTGCCATTCAGTGAGGTAGCATTTTGGCAGCCGGATGGATGCATCATGAATGATTGCGCCATGAGGTTCATGGTGAGGCATAACATGGATGAAATGATGGCCAGGGTTTTCATTGGGGCTGGGTTTGATCGGGTGGGTTTTTAGCAGATTCTAACGCCGCTTTTTCGGCTGTTTGCGCGGGGTGGTCTCGGTGGAATTTGCCATGCGTTTGGCTTCCATTTCGCGAGTGCGTTTCCGCCAGTCGCGTGGTGCCTGTTTGTCGCCGGGGAGGGGGGCGGGGACTGGGGCATGGTAGTCGAATCCACGGAGGCGTTTGCGTTCGAGGCGTTGGCCGATAAAGAGTTCGAGGATGTTGAGCAGGTTGAGATCCTGCTTAGGCACGAAGCTGATGGCATCGCCCTGTGCTTCTGCTCGACCGGTTCGCCCGATGCGATGCACGTAGTCCTCTGGGTTCACTGGGAAGTCGAAATTGATCACATGGGTGACGCCATCGATGTCGATGCCGCGAGCGACGATGTCGGTTGCGACGAGGACTTGGACGGCTCCGTCCTTGAAGTCCTGCAGGGCTTGGAGGCGTTGTTCTTGTGAGCGGCTGGAGTGGAGCTTGGCCACTTTTACGTTAGCGAGTTTGAGGAAATTGGTGATGCGGTCTGCGCCATCTTTCATGCGGGCGAAGACGAGAACCCGTTGGAACTTGGGTTGCTGAAGGAGCGCGAGCAGCAGGGCGTTTTTGAGATGAGTCGGGACCTCGTAGATGCATTGGGAAACGGTGTCCGCAGGGTTGGAGCGCTTGCCGATTTGCACCATTTTTGGGTGGTGCTGAAACCGGCGGGCGAGCGACTCGACTTCCTTCGGGAGCGTGGCGGAGAACATCAAGGTTTGTCGGCGACGAGGTAAGATTTCGATGATTTTCTCGATGTCCGGGAGGAAACCCATGTGCAACATCCGGTCGGCTTCGTCGAGGATCAGCATTTCAAGTGGGCGGAAATCAAGGTTCTGGCGACCGATCAAATCGAGCAAGCGTCCCGGGGTGGCGACGATGCAATCGACCCCTTTGCGCAGCGACTTGATCTGTGCATCCTCTTCCACGCCACCGAAGATTGCGGCCACTCGGATCGGCAAACTTTGCCCATAGGTGCGGATGTTTTCCATGATCTGCACCGCGAGCTCGCGGGTGGGGGCGAGGATCAGCGACCTGATTCCGCGTGGTTGTTGCTGGAGGTGAAATTGGAAGAGCTGGTGGAGCATCGGCAGAACGAAGGCCGCCGTTTTGCCGGTGCCCGTTTGAGCGATGGCGATGAGGTCGGCTCCCTGCATGATTTTTGGGATGGCGGCCGCCTGCACGGCGGTTGGGCGGGTGTACCCGACCTTCTGAATCGCGCGGAGAATCGGCGTCTCGAGTCCAAAGTTGCTGAACGGCATGGCCAGATCCTAGTCTGCTGGATCGCGGGTTGGCACGGATTTAAATCGTCGCAGCGCATTGGGGTAAAGCTGAAATTTGGGAAGCAGAAAGCTAAAATGTCGATTACGGAGGCTTAAGTGCCGATTACGGAGGCAAGCATGAGGGTGGTTGGGGGGGTGTTCGCGATTCGGGTGAAATGGGCCAGATTGAGTGGCGGCGGGCGTCTTGCGCAGTTTGCGGGCCCGCTGCGTCGGCGCTTGGATCGATCAATTGCCCGATTTTACCGCTTGGAAAACCCTGCCCGTGTTGGAATGCTCCGCCCATGTTTTTAGGTCTTGATTCATCCACTCAGTCACTCACCGCTGTGGTCATTGATCCCGCTTCTGGGACGATTGCATGCCAGCTCTCGGTCAATTTTGGCAGTGAATTGCCGCAATATCAATCGCCCAGCGGGTTCATTCCGGGTGGGGCGAACGGCGAGGTGCATGCGAATCCAGCGATGTGGCTTGAGGCACTGGACCTGGTCATGAGCCGTTTGGTGGCGGCGACGGATCTCTCGAAGGTGAAGGTCATCGCTGGCTCCGGTCAGCAACATGGCTCGGTTTATTTGGATTCCACCTTCGACACACGCCTGGCGGCATTGGATGAGGCGCAAAGTTTGGCGGCGCAACTCTCGCCAGCATTTACCCGCGCCACCTCACCCATCTGGATGGACACCTCGACGGGAGCCGAATGTGAGGAAATCACTGAAGCGCTTGGGGGTTCCGAGGAGGTCTGCCGCCTGAGTGGATCAATCGCCATCGAGCGCTTTTCCGGCCCACAGATTCGCCGATTTTTCAAGTCCGACCCCGCAGCTTACGAGCGCACCGCTCGGATTCATTTGGTGAGCTCATTCATCGCATCCGTGCTTGCGGGCAAGTCCGTGCCAATCGATTTCGGCGATGGGGCCGGGATGAATCTACTCAATCTTGCCACCCAGTCATGGGATCTGGGCTTGCTGGCGGCCACTGCGCCGGGTCTGGTAGAAAAACTACTTCCAGCGGCGCTTGTGACCACGGTCCAAGGCAGCCTCGCCGACTATTTTGTCGGAAAATACGGATTTTCAGAACAGGCGGTCGTCGCGATGTTCACCGGCGATAATCCGGCATCGCTGGTTGGGATGGGAGCGACCACCCCGGGCAACGTGGTGATTTCACTCGGAACCAGCGATACCTTCTTCGCGGCCATGCCGGGCCCGAAGACCGACCCTAACGGCTTTGGCCACGTGTTCGGAAATCCTGCCGGCGGGTTCATGTCGCTGATTTGCTTCCGCAACGGTTCACTTGCCCGCGAGGCGCTGCGTGATCAACTGGGTCTGGACTGGTCGGCGTTTGATCGCGAGGCGCTGGCCGAAACTCAGGCCGCTGCAGGCACGAACCTGATGCTGCCATTCTTCGGCCCAGAGATCACTCCACGGCACGACTTCAGCGCGCCCGTGCTCCAAGGGGACGCGGCGTTCGAATCTGGTGAGGAACCGGGATTGCAGGTCCGAGCGCTGCTCGAAGGGCAATTTCTCAACATGCGCCTGCATTCCCAATGGATGGGCGTGAAAACCGAGCGCATCCGTCTCACCGGTGGGGCCGCTAAAAACGACGGGATTGCGCAGTTGGTCGCCGACATTTTCCAGTCGCCCGTCGAGCGCTTGGAGGTCTTGAACTCTGCGGCCTTGGGGGCGGCGCTCATTGCCGCGGCCGCTGTGGGGCATGATTTACCAAAACTCCAGGAGACGTTTTGCAAAGCAGAAGCCGGATCTGCACTCCAGCCGGACTCTGCCCTTGCGGGGATTTATGAGGGCGCCCTTGACCGTTTTCAATCGCTCCTCGATGCGAGCCGCTAAAAAGATCGGCTGCCTGAAGTTGACCCGCTCGATTTCCATGACTAACCCTTTGACCTGACCATGATTGACCAATACGCCAACCGCTTTGTTTGTGACCTTGTAGCTTATGAGCCAGGGAAGCCGATCGATGAAACCGCGAGAGAGCTCGGACTGGATCCTGCGGAAATCGTCAAGGTCGCCTCGAATGAGAATCCGCTTGGGCCATCACCCTTGGCAAAAATCGCCATGCGGGATGCCCTTGAGGATGCGCACATCTATCCCGATGGTGGTGGCTACCGCTTGCGCAGCGCCATCGCGGAATCCTTTGGGATGGAGCTATCCAATGTGGTATTAGGCAATGGGTCTAATGAGATCATCGAACTGCTTTGCCACACCTTCCTGAACCGTGATGCAGAATTGATCGCCGCCAAGCATGCCTTCGTGGTTTACAAGCTGATGGCCACCCTCTTCGGTGCAAAATACGTGGAAGTCTCGGACCCTGGTTTCATTCATGATCTGGATGCGATGGCCGCGGCGATCACCGACAAGACGCGGCTCGTATTCATCGCGAACCCGAATAACCCCACGGGCACGATGGTGGGTCAAGCGGAGATCGACCGCTTCATGGCGAAGGTTCCGGAGCATGTCATTGTGGTCTTCGATGAGGCTTACTTCGAGTTTCCAGACGCGCCACCGGATGTTCTCAAGTATGTGCGGGAAGGTCGCAATGTTTGCGTGCTGCGGACGTTTTCAAAAATTCACGGACTCGCGGCGCTCCGGGTTGGGTATGGTTTAGCCTCGAAAAATGTTGCTACGCTCCTGCAAAAAGCTCGGCAGCCCTTCAACGTGAACTCCATCGCCCAAGCTGGGGCGCTCGCTGCCTTGGCGGATGCGAACCACATCGCTCAAACTCTTGCGGTCAACCGCGCAGGGATGGCGTTCTACGAAGCGGCTCTCGCGGCGAGAGGATTGGAGTACGTGCCAAGCTTTGCCAATTTTCTTCTCATCAAGACGGGCCATGGGGATCAAGTTTTCCGTGATATGTTGAAACAAGGGGTGATCGTGCGTGCCATGAGCGGCTACAAGCTGCCGGAGTGGGTCCGGATCTCGATCGGGACCGCACCGCAAAACGACCGCTGCCTTGAAGTGTTGGATTCAGTGCTCGCCAGCCTCGGTGCGCCGCAGTGATCGACGCGATGGAGAAATTTCCAGATTCTGGGGTTACGACCATTGCCGCGATCGCCACGCCTCCCGGCATGGGCGCAGTTTCTCTGCTGCGAATTTCTGGGCCGGAGGCAATTGCGATCGCTGATGCGGCAACTGGTGGGAAAGCTTCATCGACGCTGCCGCGCACTGCTTGCTATTGCCATGTCAAAGACGCGGATGGTCGGGTGTTGGATGATGGTTTGCTAACCGTTTTTCGTGGGACTAAAAGCTACACTGGAGAGGACTCTGTGGAGTTCACCGGCCATGGCGGGATCCTTGTCACCAGCGAGGTATTGGGTAGATTTCTCGCATGCGGAGCGGTTGCGGCGGGGCCCGGTGAATTCACCCAGCGGGCGTTTCTCAACGGAAAGCTGGATCTCACCCAAGCTGAGGGCGTGATGGATCTGATCTCGGCGCAAACCCGCCTCTCGCTTCGGGCCGCCCGCAGTCAGCTTGAGGGAACGCTCGGCAAACGCACCACCGCCGCCCGTGACCAATTGCTGGAAACGCTCGCTCACCTTGAGGCTTGGATCGATTTTCCAGAGGAGGATATCGACCCCAAAACTGGGATTCTGTTGCGTGGGCGGGTCGCTGCGGTACTCGATGTGGTCGAGTCATTACTCGCCACGGCCGATCAAGGCCGCGTGCTCCGAGAAGGGGTGCGGACGGTGATCTTCGGCCAGCCGAACGTGGGAAAATCCAGCCTGCTCAATCTTTTGTTGGGATTTGACCGTGCGATTGTCAGCGACGTTGCTGGAACGACGCGTGACACGATCGAGGAGGTTATCAATTTACACGGCATCCCACTTCGTCTCATCGACACGGCAGGGGTTCGCGAGGCGGTTGATCAGATCGAGATTGCAGGGATTCAGCGGACCGTCCGCCAAATCGAAGCGGCCGACGTGCTTTTAGAAATTGTGGATGCAAGCCAGCCGAGGCCTGAGGAATTCAATCTCCCAGCGACTCCAGCAAAACGTCTTTTGGTATTGAATAAAACCGACCTTGGGGAGGATGCGAGTTGGGCGAGCACCGACGCGGTGCGACTTTCTTGTTCCTCGGGTGAAGGGCTCGGTGCTCTGTCAGATGCCATCCGTGCGTCACTTCATTTCAACGAGGCCGATTGGGGTGAACATGCGGTTGCCATCAATGCTCGGCATCAAGCAAGCCTGCAAGTGGCACGCGCGTCGCTGTGGGCGGCTCTCGCGCTTCTCAATGACAGCGCGGCCGATCCCGAGCTGGCGTCAATCGATCTGCGTGAGGCATTGGACGCGCTTGGTGAAATTCCCGGCAAGGTCGACACTGAGGATCTCCTCGGGGTGATTTTCAGCAGCTTTTGCATCGGGAAGTGAGCGGGGGCTCAGTCCGCCAACCCCAAAATCCGTGCTTGGTCGAAGTCGTAGGGCGTGAATTCCAGCACCAGCTTCTGGTCGACTTCAAAGGTTGCTTTGGTTTCCGTCAGTGCCTTCGAGAGGTGCGCGAGGATCTTTTTCCCGTTTGGTAAGATGACTCGGTAGAGGATCGGATTGACGTTTTCCAAAACGATTCCAACGGTGAGGAGGGTGTCATCTGGCATGGCGGGGAAACTTCAGCGGGAATCCTCTCGGGCGACAAGCACCACTGGCGAAAATGTTGCATCAGAAAACCATCTCATGGCCAACGACCTTGCTTGACGGCACGCGGAAGAGCGGCATGATTCCGCACAGCCACTGCGCATGATGGATTCCAGTCCGCTTGCCAGAATTTTACGAACCTACCCAAATGCAATCTAGCTCAATCAAGGTATTTGCCGCACTCGGCTGTGTTCTCCTTGCGTCTTGCTACCCTTACGACGAGAGCAAGGACCAACGGCGCCAATCCAGGAGGCCGATCAAAAAGATGGTCGTCACGCCTGAGGCACCGACGCTTCCAGAACAAACGGTGCCATCGAATCAATCGGAGGTGGCACAAATCACCCCGACCGATACGACCACTCCACCTGCTGAGATGAAGACTTCACCGGTAGAAACGAAGACTCCGCCCGTCCAATCCAAGACGCCAGCGGCAGAGACCAAGCCCTCAGCTGCCGGGTCACCTAGCCCATCGGGTCGCCCGAAAGAAAGTCCGAAGCCGCCGGCTCCGGAAAAGCGCCCTGAGTACGCTGTAGCCAACAAGGTTCCCGGAAAAGAGGGGTTTGTCTTCAGTCCTTACAACAACAAAGTCGTCGACGTGCGTGACATCCCGAGTGGGACCTTGGTTCAAGACCCGACCTACACGGGTGCCGGTAAGGGCTATTTCCGGGTTCCTTGATTGCTTCGGATTCCTTCAAGCCTGATCAGAAAAATCGACTGAGTCCGGCACACTGGACTCAGTCTTTTTATTGTCGATGAAAACGGATTTCCAAAACATTACGATCCTTGGTGGTGGTCTGCTTGGCGGCTCGCTGGCGCTTGCGCTTACCGGTTTGGAAAATCCTCCGTGCGTGCGGCTCTGGGTGCGGAAATCGGAAGCCGTCGATGAGGCGCGTGCGATTGGTATTGAAAAGGTCACGCTTGATTTGGCGGAAGCGATTCAGGATGTGGATCTTTTGATTCTTGCCGTCCCCGTTGGGGCCATGGGTTCACTGGTGGCGGCGGCCTTGGATGCGGGTTTGCGGGATCATTGCCTCATCACGGATGTCGGTAGCGTCAAGCGAGCACCCCACCATGCCATCATGCCCCTGCTCCAAGGTCGTGAAATCCAATTCATTGGCAGTCACCCGATGGCAGGCTCAGAGCGGAACGGGCTCGCGGCGGCGTCCTCAACCCTTTTTCAAAATGCCGCCTGTCTTCTCACCAATGATGATGCGGCACCCAAGGATCTGGCAGATGCGTTGGAACACTTTTGGCAAACGATCGGCTGCCGGACGTCATGGATGAGTGCGGCGGCGCATGACGAGCTTGTCGCGCGGATCAGCCACTTGCCCCACTTGATCGCCGCAAGCGCTGCCCGCATTTGTCTCAAGGATCCATCGGAGGGTCGCTTCGGTGGAGGTGGATTGCGTGACACCACTCGAGTTGCAGCGGGAAACCCATCGATGTGGGCGGAAATTGTGACGGAAAATCGCGAAGCGCTCATCGGCCCGATCCAAGAAACCATCACCGACTTGCGCGAAATTCTTGCCAGTCTCGAAAACGGCGACCAAGAACAAGCGCGACAGTGGCTTGACGTCGCCAAAAAACGCCGAGATCCGCTCAATCAGCCCCAATAGCCAATTTTTGCCAATCGTATGTCGCAATTTCGAGTAACTGCCATTTCCACGCTCCAGGCCGAATTCAGCGTCCCGGGTGACAAGAGCATGTCGCACCGCGCCGCGATTCTTGGTGGGCTCTCAAATGGCACGTGCACGATTCGTAATTTCCTGCCCAGTGAGGATTGTGTGAACACGCTCAATGCCATGAGGTCGCTCGGGGCAACCTATGATGTTCTCGATGAACTCGTGGGCTACGGCCCCATCAACTTACGCATCCATGGGCAATCGATGAAACTCAGCGCCCCCAGTGCGCCGATCGACTGTGGTAATGCCGGCACCGGCATGCGGCTTCTCGCGGGACTGGTGGCAGGTCAACCCTTCAGTACCGAATTGTTTGGCGATGCCTCGCTGTCGTCGCGCCCGATGGGCCGCATCACGATCCCGCTCGGGCAGATGGGGGCTAAAATTGAGACGCTCGGCGAAAAGCCTGGCTGCGCACCGCTCCGGATTCATGCTGCAACGCTCAGCCCGATCACTTACGAAATGCCCGTCGCCAGCGCTCAAGTGAAGAGCGCCGTGCTGCTCGCGGGCCTCTTCGCAGAGGGTAAAACCACCGTCATTCAGCCTGCCGAAACCCGCGACCACACCGAGCAAATGCTCGCGTCGTTCCGAATCACCACCACTTGTGAGGGCAACACCATTTCACTCGAAGGCGGACAAGTGCCGCAGGCCTGCGATTTCACCGTCCCCGGGGACATTTCAAGCGCCGCGTTCTGGCTTGTCGCCGCGGCGGGAATCCCGAATTCTCACCTGCTTATTAAAGACGTCGGTCTCAACCCAACTCGTACGGCGATCCTCAAGGTCTTGAGCCGCATGGGCGCTCACATGACGGAAATCGTCCATCACTCGCATGGTGAACCGATCGGCAACATTGAAGTCAGGGGAGGGGCGTTGAGTGGAACGACCATCCTCATCGATGAGGTGCCGAATCTGATTGATGAAATCCCAGTGATCGCGGTGGCGGCAGCGCTGGCCCAAGGCCGCACGATCATTCGCAATGCAAAAGAACTCCGCGTCAAGGAGACCGATCGCATCACGACGGTGGTAGAAGGGTTGCGGGCGATGGGTGCGGAGGTTGATGAATTCGAAGACGGAATGGAAATCGAAGGTGGCAAGCCGCTCCATGGCGCGGTCATTGATAGCTTTGGCGACCATCGCATCGCCATGGCCTTCGCGATCGCCGGACTTTTTGCCAAGGGCGAAACGATCATTCAAAACACGGAATGCGTGAACACTTCCTACCCAGGCTTCGCTCATCACCTCGACGCCATCCTCCATGAACGCAGCAGCGCTTCCGACTTTGTGCTCCCTACGCTCGCCACGCCGCATTGAGGTGACGTTCAAAACACCCCTTGCCGATCTAATAAAACCATCGATTTCACCGTGAGCCAAAATTCATCCAAGCCCCATTTTGCCATCGCCATCGACGGGCCGGCCGCCTCGGGGAAAAGCACGCTAGCCCGAGAACTCGCGAAACGTCTCGGACTGGTCATGGTCAATTCTGGAGCGATGTACCGTGCAGTCACTTGGAAGGCCCTTCAGGAAAAGATCGACCCGAGTGACTCAGCGGCAGTGGTCGCTATGCTCAGCCAAATCCGCATCGAGTGCGGCCAAAGTGGCATGAGTTCCACGTGCACCATCGATGGCATCGATCCCGGCGACGAACTGCGCAGCGAAGTGATCAATGCGAATGTCTCTGCCATTTCAGCGATCCCAGAAGTCCGAGAAAGATTGGTCAACCTCCAACGAAGCTACCTCGAGCGCACGAGCATCGTAATGGAAGGCCGTGATATTGGCTCGGTGGTTTTTCCCGACACGCCGTTCAAGATTTACGTCGATGCGGATGAAGAGGTTCGCGCGGCACGCCGTTCTCTTGCGGGCGAGGTGGATTCGGTATCGAAGCGTGATGCCGCCGACAGCGAGCGCGTGACCGCACCGCTGGTGGTTGCAAATGGAGCAACGATCCTCGACACCTCTCATCACAGCATCGAAAGCGCGGTGGGTGCCGCCATCGAGATCCTTACGGAACAGGGCCTGGAAAGCTCGCAACCTTCTCCAACGAGTAAGTGAAAGAACCTTCCCAAATGCGCTGGGTTTATTGGCTTGGCTGGATGTCATTCGGTGCTGCCTTCCGCACCCTTTTCGGTCTGAAAATCATCGGCAGCGAGAATCTCATTAGCGACGGCCCAGTGTTGGTCGCCTCGAACCACCAGAGTTTTCTCGACCCTCCCCTCATCGGCAATCTCTACAAGACCGAGATGGTTTTTCTTGCCCGCAAGACCTTGTTTGTCGGTTTTTTCAAATGGCTTTATCGGCAATGGAATGCGATCCCTGTAGACCAAGATCGGCCCGACATGGCCAGTCTAAAGACCATCATCCGCAAGCTCAAGGAGGGCCACCGCGTCCTTGTTTTTCCTGAAGGGGCAAGAACGCTCGACGGCACCGTCGGTGATGCTGCGCCGGGGATTGGCTTGATCGCGGTGAAATCGGGTGCGGTGATTCAGCCTGTTAGAATTTCGGGCGCTCATGAGGCGTTACCGCGTGGTTCCGGGCGGATTCGCCTCGCTCGGATCACGGTTCACGTCGGGCCGCCCATCCGCTTGACGCCCGATGAGCTGCAATCTTCTAACAATAAGGAAGGCTACGAGCGCATCACCCAGCAAATCATGGCCGCCATCAAGGCGCTTTGATGATTTTGGCTTCGCCTTCTCACGCTGGTTTCCATTCATCCGTATTTTACTGTGATTCCGACGCAAAATTTAAATATCCGCGGTTGCACTAAGCTCATCGCACCAAGCGAATTGAAGTCCAATTTCCCGATGTCACCCGCGGCCAATGATACCAAAATCCGCTAGGTTTTAGACTTCCAATCCTTGGGGCACTGCTTCAGTCTCCGGCATGGCTCGAAGCTTACCGACATTGGGAGAGGAATTGGTCCAACAGATTGAAGCCGCGTGG
>Ga0164294_10001095_pt1 | contig 25502 bp, 20 predicted proteins | sample GEODES005metaG_FD_111479 | JGI IMG/M metagenome (GOLD analysis project Ga0164294, IMG submission 111479) | Oligotrophic lake water microbial communities from Sparkling Lake, Wisconsin, USA - GEODES005 metaG | ecosystem: Environmental > Aquatic > Freshwater > Lake | place: USA: Sparkling Lake...
ACGATGATGTCTTGGGAAGTCTGCCCGGCAGTGAACGTCACCGTGCCCGAGGCAGCCGTGTAATCCTGCCCCGCAGTCGCCGACCCGTTGGCAGTCGCATATCCCACCGTCACAGTGCTCACAGGAGCCTGCGACAAACCCACCGTCAACGTCACGGCCGTAGTCCCCGAATCACCCTCGGTCACTGACACGCTCACCGGACTGATCGACACCACCGGCAGGTCATCATTGGTGATCGTCACCGTCGACGTCGCCGCCCCCAACGTCGCCCCGGTCGGCGCCGACAGCACCACCGTGAACGTCTCATCAGCCTCCACCGTGGCATCACCCGCCACCGCGACGCTGACCTGCTGGGAGGTCTGCCCAGCGGTGAACGTCACCGTGCCCGAGTCGGCCGTGTAATCCTGCCCCGCAGTCGCCGACCCGTTGGCAGTCGCATACCCCACCGTCACCGTGCTCACCGACGCCTGAGACAAACTCACCGTCAACGTTACGGCCGTAGTCCCCGAGTTACCCTCGGGCACTGACACGCTCACCGGACTGATCGACACCACCGGGTTACTGGTGAACAGGCCCTCGAGGTTGAGGCGGCCGCCGGTAACCGTGATACCGGCCAGCGAGGTGGTCGGTGTGGCATTGCCCAGGATCGCAGTGCGGAGGCCGGCCGCCGTCGCAGTCGGGTTTTGTGACGCGTAGAGCGCCAACGCCCCGGTCACATGCGGTGTGGCCATCGAGGTGCCGCTGTAGTTCGCGTAGGAGTTGTCCGGCACGGTGCTGATAACCCCGGAACCCGGCGCCCCGATGTCAACGGTGCTGGCTCCGTAGCTCGAGAAATACGACAGCGCGCCCGAGGACGTGATCGAGGCCACGGCGATCACGGATTCATACGATGCCGCCGTTTCGGTAGACGACGCAACCAGCGAACTGTAGTTACTCGGGTACGAGCCGAACGTGTCATTGTTGCTGCTGGAGTTGCCGGCCGCCGCAACGAACAAGATGTCCGCTTTAGCGGCCCGGATGATCGCGCTGTGCAGTGCGGTGCTATAGCCGCCGCCGCCCCAGGAATTGCTCGCGGCCACCAGGTTGATGTTGTACCGGTTCTTGAGGTCCACTAGGTAATCGAGCGCGGCCACCGCATCGGAGGTGAATCCGCCGTACGGACCCAGGAACTTGGCGGGAATGATCTTGACGTTCCAGCAGACGCCCGCCACACCCGTCCCATTGCCGCCGACGGCCCCGATGGTACCCGCCACATGTGTCCCGTGGTCGTCTTCGGCACCGTCATAGACGGTGTTGTCGTCGTAGTAGAAATCCCAGCCGTTGATGTCATCGGTGTAGCCGTTGTTGTCATTGTCGATGCCATCGCCGGCCACCTCACCGGGATTCACCCAGATGTTGGGCGCCAGGTCAGGGTGGGTGATCTGGATACCCTCGTCGATCACCCCGACCACGACGGTGGACGAGCCCGTAACGCCGGCGGCCCAGGCTGCCTCGGCCCCGCATCCGTATTGATTGGTGGTGCCGTCCGGGCCGAACGCCGTCGGGCTGTCGTCGCTATTCATGCCCCACAGCGAGCCGGCGGTGTAGTACGGGTCATTAGACGTGGCATGGAGCGACAGCCGGTAGTTGGGTTCCACCAAGGCCACGCCCGGCAACCTTGAGAGGATCTGGATCGCCGCGACGGTGCCGCCCGGAACCTTCAAGCGATAGACCACTCCGTCTTGGGTCTGGAGCATCTCCTCCGTGCCGATGAGGTCAATCACCGACGCTCCGAGGATCGCCATCCCCAACCCCCGGCCGAAGGCGGTCACTCCCGGTTCCCAGACCACGAGGACTTCGTCCTTCGCGAACGGCAGCGTCGCCGGTACTTCCGGTGCCGCGACTGCCATGGCGGCCAAGGTCCGTGTCACCCCTCGGCGGGGTCGTCCGATCTGGCCGCTGGTTGTCCGTGCCGCGAGCCAGCCGAGCGGAGACTCGAGATCCGACCCGCGCACGCCGTCGGCGACGGAATCGACCGAAACCACAGGCGAAACGTGGGCCGAAGTCATCACCGGCGGGTCCGCCGGGGGTAACGCCGCGGGCAGCGCCGTGGGTACCGAAACCGGCTTGGCCACCGGCGGCGCAGTCACGGCGGGTTTCCGGACAGGACGGGCGGCGGCAACAGCGACGGACACTGGAGGCGTTCCGACCGAGGCGGGTGCCAGCCGAACAAACGTCGATGCGCCAGGCGCCGACCGGGCCACCGGTCGAATGCCCTTGTTCAGTGAGCTTTTCGAGGATACGCCACGAGTGAGTCGCCCCTCTCGAGCCCGTTGCCCGGGGGCGGCGGGGCCGTGCTGCCCGGCGTCAGCCGCTTCGACCGAATCGGCAGAGTCAGCCGGCGAGGCCCACGCCACACCGGCTCCCCCGGATGCCAGGCCGATCATGACGGCGACAGCCGCCATTCCCACCGAACCGACAAACCCCGGACCGCGCATTCGAGGGTGGCCCCCGATCATCCATTGACAGGCAAACCATACGCCTGTCGGGACCCGAAGCAACTGCTTAAGCCCCATTCAGCGGCCAGTTTTTGACCTTCTCCGGCGGTGTCGGTCGCTCAGGCTTTCAGCGCCGACAACGCGTCGGTCCATACCTTCTGAACGCGGGCCTCGCCGGGTTGGTTCATCTCGGCGAAACGGACCACGCCCGAGCGGTCGATCACGAAGGTGCCGCGGTTGGCGAAGCCGGCCTCGTCGTTGAACACCCCGTAGGCCTGGGCCACCGCACCGTGCGGCCAGAAATCCGACAGCACCGGGAAGGTGAACCCGCTCTCGGTGGCCCAGATCTTGTGCGTCGGAGGCGGACCGACCGAGACGGCCAACGTGGCCGTGTCGTCGTTGTCGTAGTCGGGCAGGTTGTCCCGCACCTCATCGAGCTCGCCCTGACAGATGCCAGTGAACGCCAATGGGAAGAACACCAGAAGCACGTTCTTCTTGCCCAGGAAGTCACTGAGTGTGACCGGCTGGCCGTCCTGATCCTTGAGGGTGAAGTTCGGAGCCTTGGTACCGACTGCCAGTGTCATGAATGTCTCCCAGCTGCTTTCGATTTCGGTTGCACTAGCCGACTGCCACTCCAGTCACCCAGGTTTGCGGACGACGTCTGCATCAGCCCGGCAGTGGGCGCCGCCTCGGCGATATCTGCCGGCTGTACGTGGCCCGGTTTACCCGTCTTTGGTGTCAGCACCCAGATGACGCCATCTTCGGCCAGCGGAACGATAGCGTCCATCAACCGGTCAACCAGATCGCCGTCACCTTCGCGCCACCACAGCAGAACCACGTCGATGACCTCGTCGGCATCCTCATCAAGGAGTTCGGTGCCGCAGGCGTCCTCGACGTCGGCCCGCAGGTCGTCGTCGGAGTCTTCGTCCCAACCCAACTCCTGGACGATCTGATCATGTTGGATACCCAACCTCTGGGCAGAACTGCGCCCGCTGTCACCCCCGGTGACCACCGTGGGAACCTCCTTCATCTCTTCGCCGGCTGTGTTTTGCCATATCGTCGCACGCCGCGTCTCAGTACGTCGCGTCGCAAAGGCTTAACGCCGCAGACCTCGCGTCATTGAGCTCACCGATGATCTGGTTGAACTCGCTCGGCGATGCCTGGTTGTTGATCGCATCAGCCGCAGCCTGGGCGCCGCCGACCCACGCGGCGAATGCATCCTGGAGTTCCTGAGGCATGACATCGCTGATGCTGCCGGTCACTGCCTCCGCGCTCTGGTTCAGCCCGTCAACGGCCGGACCCTCGGTGGCCGCGACATCGCCGTCTTTCTCGTTGAACGCGCTGACATAGGCGTTGACCGCATCGATGGCATCGGCACTGGTGGTCGACAACGTGTCGCAGCTGGAGCGCACCGCAGCGGTGGTCAGCGAGGCCTGCCGCTCGGATTCGCGGGCGCTGCTACTGGCCACTGACTGCGATGAGGACACCGACATCGAGGTGCGGTAGGCCGGGGCATCGGAGGCATTGACCATCGGGTCGCCACCGGTGACGGCGGTGCACCCCGCCACCGGTATGACGAGCACCGCGGTGCCAGCGACCCATAGTGCGGCAATGCGACACCGGCGCCCAGATCCGATCAGCACAGACGCAGACGTTACCGCCTGACCGGCCCAGTTGGCGTGTGGCATGAATTTCACGTGCCGTGTGGGACCACTCTGCATCGCGAGTGCAGCGGGTGCGGCACCATAGGACAGGCATTCCCTGCATCGGCTACCGAGGAGCGGACGTTGACGGCCCAGTTCAAACGCTACGACCGGAGTCAAAGCTCAGGGACCCCGAACAAATCCGATCGGGTTCGGGTCATCCGCGACGGCGTGGCCTCGTATCTGCCCGATATCGACGCCGACGAGACCTCGGAGTGGCTGGAATCGTTCGACGACCTGCTGACGCGGTCCGGGCCGGCCCGGGCCCGTTATCTGATGCTGCGCCTGCTCGAGAGGGCCGGCGAACAGCGGGTGGCCATCCCAGCGTTGACTTCGACCGACTACGTCAACACCATTCCCACCGAGTTGGAGCCCTGGTTCCCCGGCGACGAAGGGGTCGAGCGCCGCTACCGCCGCTGGATCAGGTGGAACGCCGCGATCATGGTTCACCGCGCCCAGCGTCCCGGCGTCGGTGTCGGCGGACATATCTCCACCTATGCCTCATCGGCGTCGCTCTACGAGGTGGGCTTCAACCACTTCTTCCGGGGTAAATCGCATCCCGGCGGCGGTGACCAGATATTCGTCCAGGGCCACGCCTCCCCCGGCATCTATGCCCGCGCCTTCCTGGAGGGCCGCCTATCCGCGGACCAGATGGACGGATTCCGTCAGGAGCACAGCCACCCGGGTGGCGGGCTGCCGTCCTACCCGCACCCCCGGCTGATGCCCGACTTCTGGGAGTTCCCCACGGTATCGATGGGCCTCGGCCCGATGAACGCGATCTATCAGGCCCGGTTCAACCACTACCTCCACGATCGCGGTATCAAGGACACCTCCGATCAGCATGTCTGGGCGTTCCTCGGCGACGGCGAGACAGATGAACCGGAGAGCCGCGGACTGGCCCATGTCGCCGCGCTGGAGGGACTGGACAACCTGACCTTCGTCATCAACTGCAACCTGCAACGACTCGATGGTCCGGTGCGCGGCAACGGCAAAATCGTCCAGGAGTTGGAATCCTTCTTCCGCGGTGCCGGCTGGAACGTCATCAAGGTCGTGTGGGGCCGCGAGTGGGATGCGCTGTTGCATGCCGACAAGGACGGCGCACTGGTGAATTTGATGAATACGACGCCCGATGGCGATTTCCAAACCTACAAGGCCAACGACGGAACCTATGTTCGGGAGCACTTCTTCGGCCGCGACCCGCGCACCAAGTCACTTGTCAAAGACATGACCGACGCGGAGATCTGGAACCTCAAGCGCGGCGGCCACGACTACCGCAAGGTCTACGCCGCCTACCGGGCGGCAATGGAGCACAAGGGCCAGCCCACGGTGATCCTGGCCAAGACCATCAAGGGCTACACTCTCGGCTCGCACTTCCAGGGGCGCAATGCTACGCATCAGATGAAAAAGCTTGCGCTGCAAGACCTTAAGGACTTCCGCGATGCGATGAAGATCCCGCTCAGCGACGCGCAACTGGAGGAGAACCCGTATCTCCCGCCGTACTACCACCCCGGTTCGGAGTCGCCGGAGATCCGCTATCTGTTGGATCGGCGCACCTCGCTTGGCGGTTTCCTACCGGAGCGCCGGACCAAGTCCAAGGCGCTGACGCTGCCGCCCCGCGATATCTACAAGCCGCTCAAGTCAGGCTCGGGCGCCCAGGATGTAGCCACCACCATGGCCACCGTGCGCGTGTTCAAGGAACTGCTGCGCGACTCCAACATCGGACCCCGCATCGTGCCGATCATCCCCGACGAGGCCCGCACCTTCGGTATGGACTCGTGGTTCCCGAGCTTGAAAATCTATAACCGCAACGGCCAGCTCTACACCGCGGTCGACGCCCAGCTGATGCTGGCCTACAAGGAGAGCGAGAAGGGCCAGATCCTTCACGAGGGCATCAACGAGGCGGGCTCGACTGCGTCATTCACCGCCGTCGGAACGTCGTACGCGACACACAACGAGCCGATGATCCCGGTCTACATCTTCTACTCGATGTTCGGTTTCCAACGCACCGGCGACAGCTTCTGGGCCGCCGCCGATCAGATGGCCCGTGGCTTCGTGCTGGGCGCGACAGCCGGGCGCACCACACTGACCGGCGAAGGATTGCAGCACGCCGATGGCCACTCCCTGCTGCTGGCATCGACCAATCCGGCTGTGGTCGCCTATGACCCGGCCTTCGCCTACGAAATCGCCCACATCGTGGAAAGCGGGCTGTCGCGCATGTTCGGGGAGAACCCGGAGAACGTGTACTTCTACATCACGATCTACAACGAGCCCTATCCCCAACCGGCCGAGCCCGAACACCTCGATGTCGAGAACCTCCTGCGCGGGATGTACCGCTACCGAAAAGCGACCGAGAAGCGCAGCAGCGCGGCACAGATCCTGGCCTCCGGGGTCTCGATGCCCGCGGCGCTGAGGGCCGCCGACCTGCTGGCGCAACGGTGGGACGTGGCCGCCGACGTGTGGTCGGTGACCAGCTGGAACGAGTTGCACCGGGACGGACTGGCGGTCGAGAAAGCCATGCTGCGTCACCCGGAGCGCGCGGCGGCAGTTCCTGTCGTCACGCAGTTACTGAGCAAGAGTGCGGGCCCGGTGGTGGCGGTCTCCGACTGGATAAGGGCCGTGCCCGAACAGATCCGGCCCTGGGTGCCGAACACCTACGTGACCCTGGGCACCGATGGGTTCGGATTCTCCGACACCCGCCCGGCAGCTCGGCGCTACTTCAACACCGATGCCGAGTCGGTGGTGGTCGCGGTGCTCGAGGCCCTGGCCCGGGACGGCGATATCGACCCGTCGGTGGCGGTCGCGGCGGCGCGTGAGTATCGGATCGACGACGTGATGGCGGCGCCCGCGCAGACCTCGGACCCCGGAGTGGCTTAGGCCACGACCATCGGTGTACGAGTGGCGTAGGTAGGCCACGACCCGGTTCGTCAGTCTTTTTGGTGGTTACAGCTAAAAAATGGCGTAGCTTTTAGAGGTGCCCGACAATCTCCAATCTGAGCGGCCCCGCTCACCGATGGAACTGCTCAGCGACGTTCCCGAGCCGACACTGCGCCGGCTCAAGCAGTACTCGGGCCGACTGGCCACCCAGGCGGTACACGTCATGGGTGAACGGCTGCCGTTCTTCGGCGATCTGGAAGCATCCCAGCGAGCCAGTGTGCAGCTGGTCGTGCAGGCTTCCGTGGTCAACTTCGTGGAATGGATGCGCGACCCGTCCAGCGAGGTGGGCTACACCGCCCAGGCCTTCGAATTAGTACCCCAAGACCTGACCCGCAAGATCGCGCTGGCCCAGACCGTCGACATGGTCCGGGTCACGATGGAGTTCTTCGAGGAGGTGGTCCCACTTCTGGCCCGCACCGAGGAGCAGTTGACAGCTCTGACGGTCGGCATCCTGCGCTACAGCCGCGATCTGGCCTTCGCGGCCGCCACCGCCTACGCAGACGCCGCCGAGGCGCGCGGCTCCTGGGATAGCCGGATGGAGGCCAGCGTGGTCGATGCGGTGGTCCGCGGCGACAGCGGCCCGGAGCTGCTGTCGCGTGCGGCGGCGCTGAACTGGGACACCACCGCGCCCACGACCGTGGTGGTCGGCACACCGCCTTCAGGGCGCGAAGACCTGGCCAGCGAGGACATCCGAGAGATCGCGCAGCGGCACGACCGTGCGGCGCTGGCCGACGTGCACGGCACCTGGCTGATCGCGATCATCTCCGGTCCGCTGACACCGACCGACCGGTTCTTCAACGACCTGCTCACCGCTTTTTCCCCGGGCCCGGTCGTGATCGGGCCCACGGCCCCGATGCTCACCGCGGCCTATCACAGCGCCGGCGAGGCGATTTCCGGAATGAACGCGGTAGTCGGCTGGAATGGGGCACCGCGGCCGGTTCCGGCCCGCGAACTGCTGCCCGAGCGCGCGCTGATGGGTGACGCATCAGCCGTGGCGGCCCTGTACAACGAGGTCATGCGACCGCTGGCCGAAGCGGGTCCGGTGCTCGCCGAGACGCTGGACGCCTATATCGACAGCGGCGGCGCAATCGAGGCCTGCGCGCGAAAATTGTTCGTTCATCCAAACACGGTGCGCTACCGCCTCAAGCGGATCGCCGACTTCACCGGACGCGATCCCACTGTGCCCAGAGACGCCTACATCCTGAGAGTTGCCACCACTGTCGGTCGGCTCGATTACCCGACACCGCAGCAGCCCGCCGCCCAGAACAGAGCAAACACCTGGGTGACACAGCTCACCCCGCCCCTGGTCGGGTCTGGCCATCACAGCTCTGACGAGAGCTAGATCGCAGGACGGTCTCGATAACATCGCATCCCCGGGGTGATTTGTAGGTATCCCACAAAAACCTAAGACAAGGTTCATAATCCTTTACACCCCGCAAAACGGCAATCACAGTGTTCTCTTAGAGATGTGATCGCGCTGCTCGCGCCCGGACAGGGCTCCCAGACTCCCGGCATGCTTGCCGAGTGGCTGAACCTCCCCGGCGCAGCCGACCGCATCGACCGTTGGTCGCAGATCAGCGGCCTCGATCTGGCCCGGCTCGGCACCACCGCGACCGCCGAGGAGATCACCGATACTGCGATCACCCAGCCGTTGGTGGTAGCGGCCACGCTCCTGGCCCATTCCTTGCTGGCCGAGCGCGGTCTTCCCGCCGCCGCCGACACCGTCATCGCAGGTCATTCGGTCGGTGAGATCGCCGCCTACGCCATGGCCGGGGTGATCTCCGAGGACGACGCGATCAAGCTCGCTGCGGTGCGCGGCGCCGAAATGGCCAAGGCCTGTGCCGCCGAATCCACCGGCATGTCCGCTGTGCTGGGCGGCGACGAGGACGAGGTGCTCGCGAGGCTCGAAGCGCTCGAGTTGATCCCCGCCAACCGCAACGCCGCAGGCCAGATCGTGGCTGCCGGTGCGGTCACCGCGTTGGAGAAGCTGGCCGAAGACCCTCCTGCCAGCGCCCGGGTGCGCCAGCTGGCCACCGCTGGCGCGTTCCATACCCACTACATGGCCTCGGCGCAGGACGGCTACGCAACCGCAGCCGCCGAGGTCGCCGCGCATGATCCGGCCACCACCCTGCTGTCCAATTTCGACGGCCGGCCGCTGACTTCGGCAGCCGACGCCATGGAAAAGCTCGTCGCGCAGTTGACCCGGCCGGTGCGCTGGGACCTATGCAACGACACCATCCGAGCGCTCAACATCACGGCGATCATCGAGTTCCCCCCCGCGGGCGCTCTGACCGGCATCGCCAAAAGAGAACTTCGGGGCGTCCCAACGCACGCCGTCAAGACACCCGCAGATCTGGACGGATTGTCCGGGCTCTGACCCGCCGGCACCGATCAGGACAACCACATAAAGAAGCACTATCACCGATTTATCAAGTAACACAACCGATTACCCAGCAACACAACACACGAAGGGAGCCACACTGTGGCCGCCAATCAGGATGAAATCATCGCCGGTCTCGCCGAGATCATCGAAGAGGTCACCGGCATCGAGCCGTCCGAGGTCACCATGGAGAAGTCGTTCGTTGACGACCTCGACATCGACTCGCTGTCAATGGTTGAGATCGCGGTTCAGACCGAGGATAAGTACGGCGTGAAGATTCCCGACGAGGATCTGGCCGGCCTGCGCACCGTCGGAGACGTCGTGGCCTACATCCAGAAGCTTGAGCAGGAGAACCCCGAGGCCGCGGCCGCACTGCGCGACAAGTTCGGTTCAGACAAGTGACCAGGCCTTCCACTGCTAACGGCGGCTTCCCGAATGTCGTGGTGACTGCCGTCGAGGCGACCACGGCGCTCGGTGCTGACATCGACAGCACGTGGAAGGCCCTCTTGGCCGGCGAGAGCGGAATCCGGGTCCTCGAGGACGACTTCATCACCAAATGGGACCTACCGGTACGGATCGGCGGGCATCTCGTCGATCCGGTCGACGACCACATGGGCCGTCTGGACCTGCGACGCATGTCGTATGTCCAGCGGCTGTCGAAGTACCTCGGCATGAAGATGTGGGAGTCGGCCGGCAAGCCTGAGGTCGACTTGGACCGCTTCGCGGTCGTGATCGGAACCGGCCTGGGTGGCGGCGAGAAGATCGTCGAAACCTATGACCTGATGAACGAGGGCGGTATCCGCAAGGTGTCGCCGCTGGCCGTTCAAATGATCATGCCGAACGGTGCGGCCGCAGTCCTCGGTCTCGAACTGGGCGCCCGCGCCGGGGTCATCACCCCGGTGTCGGCCTGCTCATCGGGGTCGGAGGCAATCGCCCACGCCTGGCGACACATCGTCATGGGTGACGCCGACATTGTGGTCTGCGGTGGCGTCGAAGGAACGATCGAGGCGCTGCCGATCGCGGCGTTCTCAATGATGCGTGCGATGTCGACCCGCAACGAGGATCCGACCGCCGCGTCTCGTCCGTTCGACCGCGACCGCGACGGGTTCGTCTTCGGTGAGGCCGGAGCGATGATGATCATCGAGACCGAGGAGCATGCCAAGGCCCGCGGCGCCACACCGTTGGCCCGACTGCTGGGTGCGGGCATCACCTCGGACGCCTTCCACATGGTGGCTCCGGCGTCGGACGGTCTGCGGGCCGGTGGCGCCATGAAGCGGTCGATGGCGACGGCGGGACTTTCGCCTGCGGACATCGATCACGTCAACGCCCACGCGACGTCGACCTCGATCGGCGACGTGGCGGAAGCCAACGCCATCCGGGTCGCCGGTGTGGAGCACGCCCCGGTCTACGCGCCGAAGTCAGCGCTGGGTCACTCGATCGGAGCGGTGGGTGCGCTGGAGTCGATTCTGACGGTGCTCGCCCTGCGTGACGGCGTCATCCCGCCCACGCTGAACTACGAGACGCCCGATCCTGAGATCGACCTGGATGTCGTCGCGGGCGAACCGCGCTACGGCGACTACAAGTACGCGATCAACAACTCGTTCGGATTCGGCGGGCACAACGTCGCACTCGCCTTCGGGCGCTACTAGACCGTCGGGCAGTACCGAGAAGGGAACGAGCCGGGCAATGGCACCGCTGACTACGGGCAACGGTCTCCCCGACGTGGTCGTGACTGGCGTAGCCATGACGACCGCGTTGGCGGTTGACGTTGAGAACACCTGGAAGAAGCTGCTCGACGGACAAAGCGGAATCCGTACGCTCGATGACCCGTTCGTCGAGGAATACAACCTGCCGGTGCGTATCGGCGGACACCTGCTGGAGGACTTCGAGTCCGATCTGGATCGGGTGGAGAAGCGCCGACTGTCGTATCTGCAGAAGATGTCGACCGTGCTGGGCCGGCGGGTCTGGCAAAACGCCGGATCACCCGAGGTCGACACCCAGCGCCTGATGGTGTCGATCGGAACCGGTTTGGGTTCTTCCGAGGAGTTGGTGTTCGCCTATGACGGCCTGCGATCCAGGGGGTTGCGGGCCGTCTCACCGTTGGTCGTGCAGATGTTCATGCCCAACGGCCCGGCCGCGGTCGTCGGGCTTAACCTGGGCGCCAAAGCTGGCGTGTGTACACCTATTTCGGCATGCGCGTCGGGTTCGGAGGCGATCGCCAACGCATGGCGCAATATCGTCTACGGCGAGGCCGATATCGCGGTGTGCGGTGGCGTGGAAACCAAGATCGAGGCGGTACCAATCGCCGCATTCGCTCAGATGCGCATCGTGCTGTCCAATACCAACGACGATCCGGCCGGTGCCTGTCGTCCGTTCGACCGGGACCGCAACGGCTTCGTATTCGGCGAAGGTGCCGCGCTGATGGTCATCGAAACCGAGGAGCACGCCAAGGCTCGCGGCGCCACTATCCTGGCCCGCATCATGGGAGCATCGGTCACCTCGGACGGCCACCACATCGTGGCGCCGGATCCCGATGGCGTACAGGCCGGCCAGGCGATGACCCGGGCAATTCAGCTCGCCGGCCTGCAACCCAGCGACATCGACCACATCAACGCCCATGCAACCGGAACCAATGTCGGTGATGTCGCCGAGGGCAGGGCGATCAACAACGCAATGGGCAGCCATCGGCCCGCGGTCTACGCGCCCAAGTCGGCACTGGGCCACTCGGTGGGAGCCGTCGGCGCCGTGGAAGCCATTCTCACCGTGCTCGCACTGCGCGACGGCGTGGTACCGGCGACACGCAACCTGCACAACCTCGATCCGGAGATCGACTTAGACGTGGTGGCCGGGGAACCCCGGTCGGGTAACTACCAGTACGCGATCAACAACTCGTTCGGATTCGGTGGACACAACGTCGCCATCGCCTTCGGGAAGTACTGAAAACCGAAGAACGAAAAGGCACCCCGCCGATATCCGACGCGCACAAGGAGGTATAGATGACGATCATGGCCCCTGAGGCGGTCGGCGAATCGCTCGACCCGCGTGACCCGTTACTGCGGCTGCGAGCCTTCTTCGACGACGACAGTATCGAACTGCTGCATGAGCGCGACCAATCCGGCATCCTGGCCGCGGCCGGTACTGTCAACGGCCTGCGCACCATTGCGTTCTGCACCGACGGAACCGTCATGGGCGGTGCCATGGGCGTGGACGGCTGCCGCCAGATCGTCAACGCCTACGACCTCGCAATCGAGGAGCAGAGCCCGATCGTCGGAATCTGGCACTCCGGTGGCGCCCGACTGGCCGAGGGTGTCAAGGCACTGCACGCGGTCGGCCTGGTGTTCGAGGCGATGATCCGGGCCTCCGGCTATATCCCGCAGATCTCGCTGGTGGTCGGCTTCGCCGCCGGCGGTGCGGCCTACGGGCCCGCGCTGACCGATGTGGTCGTGATGGCACCGGAGGGCCGAGTGTTCGTCACCGGGCCCGATGTAGTGCGCAGCGTGACCGGCGAGGATGTCGACATGGCCTCCCTCGGCGGGCCGGACACCCACCACCGTAAGTCCGGGGTGTGCCACATCGTCGCCGACGACGAACCCGACGCCTATGCCCGCGGACGCCGGTTGATCGGATTGTTCTGCCAGCAGGGTATTTTCGACCGCGCCAAGGCCGAGGCCGGCGACGTCGATCTGCACGCCCTGCTGCCGGACTCGCCGCGGCGAGCCTATGACGTACATCCACTCGTTGAGGCCCTGCTGGACGCCGACGAACCGTTCGAGGAGTTCCAGTCCAAGTGGGCTCCGTCGATGGTGGTCGGTTTGGGCCGGCTGTCCGGGCGCACTGTCGGCGTACTGGCGAACAATCCCCTGCGTCTTGGCGGCTGCCTGAACTCCGAGAGTGCCGAAAAGGCCGCGCGTTTCGTGCGACTGTGCGATGCGTTCGGGATTCCGCTGGTGGTGATCGTCGATGTGCCCGGTTATCTGCCCGGTGTCGATCAAGAGTGGGGCGGTGTGGTGCGCCGCGGTGCGAAACTGCTGCACGCCTTCGGTGAGGCCTCGGTTCCCCGGGTGACACTGGTGACCCGCAAAATCTATGGCGGAGCCTATATCGCGATGAACTCCCGATCACTGGGCGCGACAAAGGTGTTCGCCTGGCCGGATGCCGAGGTCGCCGTGATGGGCGCCAAGGCGGCCGTGGGAATCTTGCACAAGCGCAAACTCGCTGCCGCACCCGATCACGAGCGTGAAGCACTGCACGAGGAGTTGGCCGACGAGCACGAGCGCATCGCCGGTGGCGTGGACGCCGCCATCGAGATCGGAGTGGTCGACGAGAAGATCGACCCCGCCCACACCCGCAGCAAGCTCACTCAGACCCTGGCCGAAGCACCGGCACGCCGTGGTCGCCACAAGAACATCCCGCTGTAGGCGGCTCTGGCCTGTCAGCCTCTCCCCCGAGCAGACACAAAATCGCACGAGATCGCCGCGATCTGTGCGAGTTTGCGTCTGCTCACCGAGAAAACGTCAGCGCCTCGGCAGCCGCGTCCACCGCGCGCTCCCGGTCCGCGGCGACCAACCCGATACGGGTGCGCCGGTCGAGGATGTCCTCAACATCGAGTGCGCCCTCATGCGTGACGGCGAATTCGAATTCCGCACGCGTCACGTCAATGCCCTCCGCCACCGGCTCAGCCGGGCGCTCACAATGCGCGGCCGCGACCACGTTCCGTGATTCCGCACCGTAGCGAGCCACCAGGGAACTCGGAAGATCTCCGCTGGTTCGAAGAATGCCGCTATTGCGCTGCGTTGCAACGGGATTAGCCGCAGCACCGACCAATGGAAGGTTGCGCGTGCGGCATGGCTGCGCCATGAGTCCGCGAGCGGCGATCGCGCGGTCGAGGACATCCTCGGCCATATGCCGGTATTCGGTGAGCTTGCCGCCGACGACACTGAACAGCCCCGATTCGGATTCCAGCACTGCGTGATCGCGGGACAGGTCGGAGGTGCGCCCGCCTCCTTCTCCCTCGATATCGATCAGCGGCCGCAAACCGGCATAGGCGCCGGTGACGTCCGCGGTGGTCAACTCGGTCTGCAACGCGGTGTTGACGGTATCGAGCAGGAAGCCGATCTCGGCCGGGGTCGGCTCCGGCACATCCGGTATCGGACCCGGCGCCTCTTCGTCGGTGAGGCCCAGATAGACCCGGCCGAGTTGAGCCGGAAGGGCGAAGACGAATCGGTTGGTCTCTCCCGGAATCGGAATCGTCAGTGCCGCCGTCGGATTGCCGAACGATGATGCGTCGAACACCAGATGCGTACCGCGGCTGGGCCGCAGGCGAATCGAAGAGTCCACCTCCGCGGCCCACACCCCCGTGGCGTTGATCACCACTCGGGCCGCCAGATCCATTGACTCGCCGGTCAACTCGTCGGTGACGCGCACCGAGGTTCCGGTGGCCGCGGAGACACGGGTGCGGGTGAGGATGCGCGCGCCGTGTTGGGCGGCAGTGCGCGCCACAGCCACCACCAGTCGAGCGTCGTCGATCAGCTGTCCGTCGTAAGCCAGCAACGCACCGTCGAGCCCGTCACGGCGCACGGTCGGCGCCATCGCCACAGCCTGCTCTGCGCTGATTCGGCGGGGCCGCGGCAAGATCGACGACCGGGTGCCGGCCAGTGCGCGCAACACATCGCCGGCCTGAAATCCGGTTCGCACCAGCGCCCGCTGAGACCGGCTCATCGACGGCAGCAGCGGCACCAGTTGCGGCATCGCCTTGACCAGATGCGGCGCGTTGACGGACATCAGGATGCCGCGCTCGATCGAGCTGCGGCGGGCGATGCCGACATTGCCGCTGGCCAGGTAGCGCAGACCGCCGTGGGCCAACTTCGAGCTCCATCGGCTGGTGCCGAAGGCGAGATCGTGCTTTTCCAATAGCGCGACAGACAGGCCGCGGCTGGCAGCATCCAGTGCGATGCCAACGCCGGTGATACCGCCACCGATCACAATCACATCTATCCCCGGGCCCGCGCCCAGGGCGCTGAGGTCGGCATTACGGCGGGCTGCGTTCAGAACGGTGAGATCGCTCACGGGCACAGGTATCCGTTCAAAGTGTGGGACAGTTCGACGCTGAGCGCATCGGCATCGAGGATCGGTTCGACGATCTGACCGGACTGGATGGTGGACTGGGCGATCAGCAGCACCATGGCCGCCAGCGCCCGGGGATCTGCTCGGCGCACACTGTTATCGGCCTGGGCTGTGCGAAGTTCCTCGGCAACGACATCAATGAGCATCTGCTGGCTGGTACCCAACCGTTCGGAGATGTAGACCATCGCCAGTTCCGGCGCCGAGCGCAAGACGGTACGGACGAGTTCGTCGCGCCGCAGCCGGCCCGCCACCGCGGTGATCCGCTGCACCAGGGCATCGCGACCCATCCCGTGCATCGGCACCTCGCGCCAGGCTCCGATGATCCGGTCGGTCAACAGTGCGGCCAGAATCGTCCGGGTGTCCGGCCACCGCCGGTACACCGTCGGCCTACTCACCCCGGCCCGACGGGCAATCTCGGCCAGCGTGACACGTCGCACGCCGAAGTCGCCGACACAGCTGGCCGCGGCCGTCAGTATCCGGTCGCCGACATCCACCGACTCGGCGTTACTGATTGACAACATCTGTAATACTGTAATCCATGGTCGATACGGACGCCGGAAATCACCTGCTACCACCGATGGCCTGGGACGGCTGGGGTGACCCGGGGTTGGCCAAACCGCTGTCTGTCGGAATCCGCGCACTGCTCGAGCAGGCACTCGGTGTGACCGGCACCGAAATCGCCGCACCCGGTATCGACGAGGTTCAGCTATCCCCCAGCGCCCTGGCGCCCGATCACCGCGACGGGTTGGCCGCCATCGTCGGCAACGACTACCTGCGCACCGGCGACCGTGATCGGCTGCTCCATGCCGGCGGTAAGTCCACATTAGATCTTTTGCGGCGCAAGCAGATTCGCCAGGATGCGCCCGATGCGGTGGTATTGCCCGGCAGCGAGGACGAAGTTTCCGCGATCCTCGTCTACTGCACCCAGCAGCGCATCGCGGTGGTGCCGTTCGGCGGCGGAACCAGCGTGGTCGGCGGGCTGGACCCGATCCGGGACGGATTCGACACCGTCATCACGCTCGATCTGCGGAGGTTTGACGCCCTGCACTGGCTCGACGAGATCTCGAGCGAGGCCGAACTCGGCGCCGGCGTCACCAGGCCGCAAGCCGAACGTCTGCTCGGTGAGCGCGGTTTCTCCCTCGGGCATTTCCCGCAGAGTTTCCGCTTCGCCAGCATTGGCGGTTTCGCCGCCACTCGGTCCTCCGGTCAGGACTCCGCCGGCTACGGCCGCTTCAACGACATGGTCCGCGGGATGCGGGTGGTGAGCCCGGCGGGTGTGCTGGATCTCGGCCGCGCGCCCGCCTCAGCAGCGGGGCCGGACCTTCGCGAACTGTTCGCCGGGTCCGAGGGTGTATTCGGCATCATCACCCGGGTACGGGTGCGGATTCATCCGGTTCCGACCAGCGTGCGGTACGAGGCGTGGTCGTTCCCGGACTTCGCCACCGGCGCCGACGCCCTGCGCGCTGTCATCCAGACCGGGACCGGACCCACCGTGCTCAGGCTTTCCGACGAGGTGGAGACGGGCGTGAACCTGGCCACCACCGGCAGCATCGGTGAGCAGAGCATCACCGGTGGCTGCTTGGCGATCACGGTATTCGAAGGCACCGCTGACCATGCCCAGAGCCGGCATGACGAGACCCGCGCCCTGCTGTTAGCCCGCGGCGGCACATCCCTGGGCACCGGCCCGGCAAAGGCATGGGAGCACGGCCGTTTCGACGCCCCCTATCTGCGCGACGCACTGCTGTCGGCCGGCGCATTGTGCGAGACCCTGGAGACCGCCACAACGTGGTCGAATCTAGCGGTTCTCAAGGCCGCGGTCACCGAAGCGCTGACGACTGCTCTCACCGAAAGCGGTACGGCTGCCCTGGTCATGTGCCACATTTCGCATGTGTACCCCACCGGTGCTTCGCTGTATTTCACCGTGGTCGCCGGTCAACACGGCGATGCCGCCGAACAGTGGAATACCGCCAAAGCTGCAGCGGCACAGGCCATCGTCACCGGCGGCGGCACCATCACCCATCACCATGCGGTCGGTGCAGATCACCGACCGTGGATGACTGCCGAGATCGGCGATCTCGGTGTGCAGGTGCTGCGCGCGGTCAAGCAGACTCTGGACCCGGCTGGAATCCTCAACCCGGGCAAGCTCATTCCATGACCGGGATCGGCCGCGTCACGCTGCTGACGAACCCGACGGCGGGCCATGGCAACGCCCCACACGCGGCCGAACGGGCGGTCGCACGATTTCAGGAGTGCGGTGTCGACGTCACGGCGATCGTCGGCCGTGACCCCGCTCATGCCCGCGAACTGGTTGACGATGCACTTGCCCACGGCACCGATGCCCTGGTGGTCGTCGGCGGTGACGGCGTCATCTCACTGGCGCTACAGGCCCTGGCGCACAGCGCTATTCCACTGGGAATAGTCGCAGCCGGCACCGGAAACGACCATGCCCGCGAGTACGGCCTACCGGTCGGCGACCCGGCGGCAGCGGTCGACGTGATCATCGCGGGCCAGACCGAGACCATCGACCTCGGACATATCCGGGGTGCTGACGGCACCGGCACCTGGTTCGGCACGATCGCCGCAACCGGGTTCGACTCGCTGGTCAGCGACCGTGTCAATCGGATGCGCTGGCCACACGGCCGGATGCGCTACAACCTGGCGATCGTTGCCGAGATCTCACAGCTGCGGTTGCTGCCGTTCCGGTTGGTGCTCGACGGCGAACGCGAGATCGTCACCGATCTCACCCTCGCGGCTTTCGGCAACACCCGCAGCTACGGCGGCGGAATGCTGATCTGCCCCAATGCTGACCATGCTGACGGACTACTCGATATCACCATGATCCGATCCGGTTCGCGTACCAGACTCATGCGTCTGTTCCCCACCGTGTTCAAAGGCACCCATGTGGAACTCGACGAGGTGATCACCGACCGTGCCCGCACGATTACCGTCGAGTCCCCGGGAATCAATGCCTATGCCGACGGCGAGTACGCGTGCGCGCTTCCGGTCGAGATCTCAGCGGTGCCCGGCGCACTGAAGATTCTGCGCCCGGCACCCTAGGAGTCGGCGAGGATCCGGGTTCGCGCCGGATCGTAGAACGGCGCCATCTGTAGCCGCGCCGGAAGATCGCCGGAAGGGGTGGCAACCGTGAACGACTGCTCGCGTAACCAGTCCCCGGTGACACCGCCGTCATGGGCCACCTGCGCGAGCCCGACCGGACCACCGAGGGTGTGGCCGTAGGCCGCAGCCCGTACATAACCGACCCACTTCCCGTCGATCATGACCGGCTCATTGCCGAACAGGTCAGCGCCCTCGTCGTCCACGAACAGGTTGACGACCCGGTTTTGCGGAGTGCCCTGAGCCTTGAACTCCAGCAGAGCATCGCGACCCACGAAACCACCCGGCTTATCCCATGCGATGGTGAATCCCAGCCCGGCCTCAATCGGGTTGTCGGTGTTGTCGATATCCACGCCCAGATCCCGGTAGCCCTTCTCCAGGCGCAGGCTCGACATCGCCGCAAGGCCCACCGGGCGGAAACCGAGATCGGCACCGGCGGAGGCTAATTCGTCGTACACACCGGCCGCGTACTCGGTGGGGATGTGCAACTCCCAGCCCAGCTCGCCGAGATAGGTCACCCGAGCCGCCAGCACCGGCGCATAGCCGACGTGGATCTGCCTGGCCGTCAGATACGGGAATGCGGCATTGGACAGATCAGCATCGGTGAGCCGGGACAGCAGGGTGCGCGATTTCGGTCCCTGCACCGACAGCAGCGTTGTCGCGGAGGTGGTCTCGGTCACCACCACGACCTCGCCGGAGCGGGTTTCCCGGCGGATCATGGGTTCGATACGGCGGTGGATGAGGTCAGAGGTGACGACGAGGAACTTCTCCTCGCCGAGTCGGGTGATCGTCAGATCGGTCGCGATACCGCCTGCACTGTTCAGCCATTGTGTGTAGATCAGCCGTCCGATCTCACGGTCGATGACACTGACCGAGAGCCGATCGAGCACCTTCGCCGCGTCGGGACCCTGGACGAGGAACTTCGCCATCAGGCTCATATCCAGGACGCCGACATCCTCGCGCACCGCACGGTGCTCGCGGCCCACGATGTCGAAGGACGCCTGCCTGGCGAAGTCCAGCGTGCTCTGCGGATGGATTCCATCGGTGTCGTACCACTCGGCGAACTCCCAGCCCACCGAGGCGTTGAAATGCCCGCCAGCCGCCACCAGGCGGTCGTGCAGTACCGACCGGCGCACGTCTCGGGCCGACCCCGGCTTCCAGGCCGGCCAGACCGCATCCCCGAACAGCACACCGAGTTGCTCGACGGTCCGCTCCGCGCGAAAGCGCCGAGACGTCTCGTGGGTGGCGGCCCGGTCGATCGCGTAGCCGGTGACATCCACCGGTGGGACGCCGTCGACGATCCAGTGCGCCATCACAGTGCCGATGCCACCGCCCATCAGGATGCCCAGCGAGTTCATCCCCGCCGCGACGAAATAGCCGTCCAGTTCAGGCGCGGGTCCCAGCATCGGCCGGATATCCGGCGTGAAGGACTCCGGACCGCAGAAGAACAGCCTGACGCCGACCTCGGACAGCGACGGGATCCGCTCAAGCGCGGTACCCAGATACGGACCCACCCGGTCCCAGTCCGGCGGCATCGTGCCGAAGGCAAAGCTGTCCGGGACACCGTCCAGCGACCACGGCGCACCGACCGGTTCGAACAAACCGACCAGCATGCCGTCGCCTTCGGGCCGGTAATAGCCGTAGCGCTCCGGATCCTCGATCACCGCAAGGTCTTTGTCCATGCCCGGCACGGCATCGGTGATCAGGTAGTAGTGCTCGGCCGCCTGCAGTGGGATGCAGACGTCATTGATCGCGCCGAGTTGCCGAGCCCACATGCCGGCGGCATTCACGACGATCTCGGTCTCGATCCGACCCTGATCGGTCAGCACTGCGGTCACCCGGCCGCGTCTGGTCTCGACACCGGTAACTGTGACGCCTTCGATGACGCGCGTACCAAGAGCTCTGGCGCCCTTGGCCATTGACGTGGCAACGCCGACCGGGTCGGCACGGCCCTCATCGGGAACATAGAACCCGGCCAGCACGTCGGAAGTGTCCAGTAACGGCCACATCTCCTGCAGTTCGCGCGCGCTGATCTCGTGCTCACTGACTCCCATTCCGTGCATCCATGCCGAGGAGCGGCGCAGCGCCTCCAGACGTCGCGGGTTGGTGGCCAGGCTGACGTGACCGACGGGATTGAAGCCGGTGGAGTGGCCGGTCTCGGCCTCGAGGCGCTCATAGAGGTCGCGTGAGTACCGGCTGAAGAAGAGCGCAGTCTCATCGGTCATCCCCGCCGAGGTGATCAGGCCGGCGGCGTGCCAAGTCGTTCCTGCCGTGAGCTCGTGCTGTTCGAGTAGGACCACATCCGTCCAGCCCAGGTGCGCCAGGTGATAGGCGATGCTGCAGCCGGTCACACCGCCGCCAATGATGACGACGCGTGCGCGCGCGGGCAACTCCTTGCCGAGAATGCTCACCGAAATCCTTTCACTAACCCTGCTGTCGTTTCAAAACCGCACCGGCCGAAGGCAGTTGCGTACGTGAGCGGTCGACGAAGACCGGCGCGCCCACATCTGTGGACAGCGGACCGGGTTCTGACGGTGACGTGTTGAACAACGTCGCTTCCAGAACGTGCACAAACTCCCGAGGCTGGTCGTTCTGCACGTAGTGGTTCGCGCGCGGCAGCACCCAGAACTCGTTGGCGCCAGGTTTGTTCACCAGGTAGTTATCCCACACATGCGCCGCCACCCGCAGCGGAGCGACGGTATCGCATAGTCCCCAGATCAACGTGGTCTTGATCGGCAGTGCAGCAAGTCTGTCCAGCCACTGCTGCTCGTTCTGGGCACGCTCCACCAGGTATTGAATGGTGCCGTGCATGACCGCCATACCGTCGTTGTACGCAAAGGTGTTCGCCAGCGCCGCGATCGTCGGATCATCCGAATCCCGGGGTGGGGTGAATGTGCTCTGCCCCAACCCAGCCGCGAACATCTCCGGGGTCATGAAATTCAACGACGGCGCAGTCTGCGGATCCAGCAACTGCCGCTGGTAGTCGGTGAGGTTCGACAACGGCAGAAAGATGTTGCCGTTACTGAGCACCAGGTTGGTCAGTTCGAAACCGAATTCACCGGCCGCGCACCCGACGGCGAAACTCAATGCCACGCTGTCGCCGCGGTCGTGGGCGACGACGGCGCCGGTGCTCGCGCCGAGCACCTCTTCGATGTAGTAGCCGAGCAGTTCACCGTCGCGACGCAAGGTGTAGTTCTCGCCCGCGGGTTTGTCGGAGAACCCGAACCCGGGCAGATCCAGCACGCACACCCGATGGGTGGCGCTGAGTTCGCCTGCGACGTCCTGCCAGTCGATACTGCTCGTCGGAAACCCGTGCACCATCAGCAGTAGCGGCGCCTCGGGGTCACCAAATTCGGCGTGAAAAATGTTGAGGCTGTCGGTGTGCCGAAGTGATTCGCGCGGAACCCACGAGAAGTGATCGCCAGCTTGTAACCACTGCTGTGCACGTTGCGCCACGCTTGCGCCCCTTCTTTCGTCGGGGCGATCGTACCCGGGGTCAGCCGACTCCCCGGCTGAGCCAGCTCACCTCGCCGGCGTCGCCACCGTCGCGGTAGGGCTCCAACGCCTCGTCCCAGGCCGTACCCAGGACGGTGTCCAACTCGGCGGCCAACGAGTCGGCACCCTCGGACATCAGCGATCGCAAACGCATCTCACCCACCATGATGTCGCCGTTGGCGCTCATCGCCCCGCTCCACAGCCCCAACTGAGGCGTATGGCAGAACCGGATCCCGTCCACACCCGGACTGGGATCCTCGGTGACCTCGAATCGCAGCACCGACCACGACCGCAGCGCACTGGCCAGCCGCGCCCCGGTGCCCACCGGGCCAACCCAGTTGGTCACCGCGCGGAGCTGTCCGGGCATGGCCGGTTGCGGGGTCCACTTCAGGTTCGCCCCGGCACCCAGGGTCGACGACAATGCCCACTCGACATGCGGGCAGACCGCCGCCGGCGAGGCGTGGAGGTAGACCACACCCGTCGTAACGTCGGTGAACTGATTCGACGTACGCATCACTTACTCCTTCGGTTCCACTAGGGACGTCTTCCCCGACGACCTGGTGTTTCCGAAGATGCAGTTGTGCCGTACGGGTCTATTGTGCCCCCTGATGCCCCTGTTGCGCTAGTCCGAAATGAACTCTCTCAGGACTTCGTCCGATAGCGCAGGCCACAGCGGTTTCGCCCACTCACCAAAGTCCCGGTCAGTCAGGACCACCAGAGCCAGGTCAGCGACCGGATCAACCCAGATGAACGTCCCGGTCTGCCCGAAATGCCCGTAGGTGCCGGGCGAATTAGCCCTCCCTGTCCAGTGCGGGGTCTTACCGCCCCGGATCTCGAAACCCAGACCCCAGTCATTGGGTCGCTGGACCCCGAAGCCCGGTAAGACCCCGCTCAGCCCGGGGAACTGCACGCTGGTGGCCTCGGCGTGCATCTGTGCCGAGACCGTGCGCGGACGGAGCAGATCGCCGGCGAAGCCCACCAGGTCAGCGACCGTCGAGACCCCACCGAAACCGGCCGCCGCGGCGCCGCCGTCAAGGCGCGACCCACTCATGCCCAGTGGATCGAAGACCGCTTCAGTCAGATAGCGGCCGAACTCAATGCCGGAGTATGTCTGGACTGTTTCGGCCAACACCGCGAATCCGTAGTTGGAGTAGACCCGGCGCGTACCGGGCCAGGCCAGCTCCTCAGCCGAGTTCATCGCCAGCCCCGAGGCGTGTGCGAGCAGATGACGGATCGTTGAGCCCGGCGGGCCGGCCGGAGTGTCCAGGTCGACGACGCCCTCCTCGACCGCCAGCTGGACCGCCCGCGCGGTCAAGGGCTTGGTCACCGACGCCAGCGGATAGGCCCTCGGCAAGTCACCTCGGCTGGAAAGCATTCCGGTTGGGCCCACCACGGCGGCCGACGCGGCCGACACGGGCCAGTCGGCGATCAGGTCAAGGGCTTCAGACATCGCCGCCACCGTATCCCCCTGTTCGCGTGACAGCGGCCCGACTATCGTTTGACCCATGAGTCAAACGGTGCGTGGCGTGATCTCGCGGAGCAAGGGCCAACCTGTCGAACTTGTCGACATCGTGATTCCCGACCCCGGTCCGGGCGAGGTGGTTGTCGCGGTGCACGCGTGCGGCGTCTGCCACACCGATCTGACCTATCGCGAGGGCGGTATCAACGATTCCTATCCTTTCCTGCTCGGCCATGAGGCCGCCGGCGTCGTGGAATCGATCGGTGCGGGCGTCACTCAGGTCGCTCCGGGGGACTTCGTGATCCTCAACTGGCGCGCGGTCTGCGGAGAGTGCCGGGCCTGCAGACGCGGCCGACCGTGGTACTGCTTCGACACCTTCAACGCCACGCAGAAGATGACGCTGACCGATGGCACCGAACTGACACCGGCATTGGGCATCGGCGCGTTCGCCGACAAAACCCTTGTGCACCAGGGACAGTGCACAAAGGTCGATGACGAGGCCGACGCGGCCGTCGCCGGACTGCTGGGCTGTGGCGTGATGGCCGGCATCGGCGCGGCGATCAACACCGGCGCGGTGAGCCGCGACGACACCGTGGCGGTGATCGGCTGCGGCGGGGTGGGAGATGCGGCCATCGCCGGCGCGAAACTGGTTGGGGCGCGGACGATTATCGCCGTCGACACCGACGACACCAAACTCGAGTGGGCTCGGGAGTTCGGTGCCACCCACACCGTCAACGCCCGTGCGGGTGATGTCGTGGAGGCCATTCAAGAGCTGACCGACGGCAACGGCGCGGACGTGGTGATCGACGCGGTCGGCCGGCCCGAAACCTGGACGCAGGCTTTCTACGCCCGCGATCTGGCCGGAACCGTCGTGCTGGTCGGCGTTCCGACACCCGATATGCGCCTTGAGATGCCGTTGGTGGACTTCTTCGCCCGCGGCGGTTCGCTGAAGTCCTCCTGGTACGGCGACTGCCTGCCCGAGCGCGACTTCCCCACCCTCATAGACCTCTACCGCCAGGGCCGCCTCCCGTTGGAGAAGTTCGTCTCCGAACGCATCGGGCTGGAGGGCATCGAGGATGCATTCCACAAGATGCACGCCGGTGAGGTATTGCGCTCGGTGGTCGTGCTGTGAGTGCGAATCAGAGCGGAATTGAGCGGATCGTCACCCACGGCACCTTCGCCCTTGACGGTGGCAGTTGGGACGTCGACAACAACATCTGGATCATCGGCGACAGCTCAGAGGTCATCGTGATCGACGCCGCGCATGATGCGAAGGCCATCGAGGGCGCGGTGGCCGGTCGCCACGTCGTCGCGGTGGTCTGCACCCACGGCCACAACGATCACATCACCGTCGCCCCGCAATTAAGCGCCGATCTTGACGCACCGGTTTTTCTGAACCCGGCCGACACCATGCTGTGGGAGACGACCCACGGCGATAAACCATTCCGTGCCCTGCAGGACGGTCAGATCCTCAAGGCCGACGGTATCGAGTTGCATGCCATCGCCACGCCGGGCCACTCCCCCGGATCGACCTGCCTCTACGCACCTGCGTTGGGTGCGGTGTTCTCCGGTGACACCCTGTTCGCGGGCGGCCCGGGTGCCACCGGGCGTTCGTTCTCCGACTTCCCCACTATCCTCGGGTCCATCAAGAACAAACTGGGCACGTTGCCGGCCGACACCGTCGTCTACACCGGACACGGTGATACCACGACCATCGGTGGCGAGATCGTGAACTACGACGCCTGGGTGGCCAGAGGCCACTGAAGCGACCCGGTGGCCAGAGGCCACTGAATCGACCCGGTGGCCAGAGGCCACTG
>Ga0164294_10001096_pt1 | contig 25501 bp, 18 predicted proteins | sample GEODES005metaG_FD_111479 | JGI IMG/M metagenome (GOLD analysis project Ga0164294, IMG submission 111479) | Oligotrophic lake water microbial communities from Sparkling Lake, Wisconsin, USA - GEODES005 metaG | ecosystem: Environmental > Aquatic > Freshwater > Lake | place: USA: Sparkling Lake...
CCGGGGAGCGCGCTCACCGCCCTGATCGGCGCCGGGCTGCTCTCCGGCCTCGCCGACGCCCGCGCCCTGCCCCAACTGCCCGGCCAACTCCTCAAGGCCCTGCTCTGCGCCCTGGCCGCCGCCGCCGTCAGCGCCCTCGTCTTCGCCCTCCCCGGCGCTCCGATCGCCGAGGCCGAGGCCACCGCCGCCGCTGTGATGGGCATGCACGCGACGGGCTGGTGGATGAAGGGCCCCTTCGCCTGGAGCGCCGGCCTGCTCGTCTTTGTCGCCCTGCGCGCCCGACTGGGGCCCCAAGGCTCGGGGCCGCTGGCCAGCGCCGGGCTCGCCGCGCTGGCCCTCCTCGTCGATCCGCTGCTGGCCGCGCCCTTCGCCTTGGGGGCTCTGCTCGGGCGCCTGCATCCCCTGCTCTGCGCAGCGCCGGCCCTCTTCCTGCTGCGCCCCGACGCCTTGCGCGAGCTGAGCTTTCATGGCCTGCTCCCGCCGATGATGGGCGGCCTCGTCTACCTGCTGGCCGCCCCCGCCCTGGGCAGCTACCGAAGGGGCCCGAGGCCTTGATGTCCACCCCGCCCCTCTCCGCCGAACGGCTGCGCGCCGCCCTTTCCCGCCGCATCGCCCTCGCCGTGCGCGCCGCCCGGGCCCGCCGCGGCCCGGCCGTGACGGTGGAGCGCCTCGTGCTGCACTCCACCGCCGGCTACAAGCTCGACGCCTGGGTGCACCGGGTCGAGGGCGGGCCCGCCCGCAAGCCCGCGCTGATCCTCTGCCCCGGGATTGACGACGGCGCCGCCGTCTTCGAGGGGTACAAGGCGCCGATCAACGCCGATGAGGCTGCCCGCCTCGGCTACATCGCCCTGCGCTTCGACCCAGCCGGCCGCGGCCAGAGTTGGGGCGAAGAAGACTACGGCGGCCCCGAGCACCAGGACGACGTCGCCACCCTGGTGCGCCTCCTCGCCGCCCGCCCCGACGTCGATCCCGCGCGCATCGGCCTCGTCGCCATCTCGCTCGGCGTGGCCATGGCCGTCGGGGCCGCCGCCCAACTCGGCGCGCCGGTCGCCTGGGTCCTCGACTGGGAAGGCCCCTCCGATCGCGAGATCATCACCGCCGGCGGCGCCCGCATGGCCCCCGCGGCCGGGCACGCCAACCACGACGAGGTCTACTGGCGCCCCCGCGAGGCCGTTCGCCACGTCGGCGCCCTGCCCTGCGCCTACCTGCGCCTCCAGGCCGAGCGCGACCACGCCCAACCCGGCGAGCTGCGCCACGTCCACCGCATGATGCACGCCGCCCGCGAGGGCGCCCTGCCCTGGCTCCAGCTCAACGACCACCCCCGGGGCGAGGTGCCGCCGCGCCCCAGCTGGATCCCCGACGGCCCCCTGGCCGCCCACCGCGCCCTGCACCGCAAGCTCGCCAGCCTGCGCGACGAGCGCCGCCGCCCCGCCTCGGAGTCGCCATGACCCTGCTCCTGCTGCTCGCCTGCGCTGCTGACCCCAAGAACGAGCCTGCCGCCGATCCCGGCGACGACACCGCCGCTCCCGAAGAAGAAGACACCGCCCCGCCCGCGCCCGAGGCACCCACCTACAGCGGCGGCGTCTGCCCCACCCTGGTGGAGGGCACCAACGAGGGCTTTATGAGCGGCGGCGAAGCGCGCACCTTCGAGCTGCGGCTGCCGGCCAACCCCGAGGGGGCGCCGGTGGTCTTTGGCTGGCACTGGCTCGGCGGCAACGCCCGGCAGGCGATCCGCTACCTGGAGCTCGAGGGCCTCGTCGAGGAGCAAGGCGCCATCGTCATCGCGCCCGACAGTTGTTGCTCGGACTACGAGTGGGAGTTCATCTCACCACCCGAGGGCAACGTCGATCTGGCCCTCTTCGACGACGCCCTGGCCTGCCTCGCCGACCAGTTCGCCGTCGACACCCGGCGCGTCTACGCCACCGGCATGAGCGCCGGCGGCCTGTGGACCAGCTACCTCACCGTCCACCGCTCCCAGAACCTCGCCGCCACCGCCATCTTCAGCGGCGGCACCACCGGCGTCATCGCGTATACGGCCCCCCAGGACGACATCCCCGTGCTGGCGCTGTGGGGCGGCCCTTCCGACACCTACGGCCCCCTCTCCTTCGAGACCACCACGCTCGGCATGACCGAAGACCTCGTGGCCGACGGGCATTTTGTAGTGGCCTGCGACCACGACGGCGGCCACACCATCCCCGCCGATCCAAGCAGCTTCTTCCTGCCCTTCTTCGCCGACCACGAGAAGGGCCAGTCCCCCGAGCCCTGGGCCGCCGGGCTGCCCGAGGGCTACCCCTCGATCTGCGGCATCGTCACGCCCTGATCGGGCGCCCGGTCAGAGCCCAGGATCCAGGCGACGGCCCCGGCTGGAACTCCGCATGAACCAGCGCTGCTGCGGTCACCGCTCGAATGTTCTTCAGCTCGACGCGGCTCACGTACATTCGGGGCTCCGGCGGCCAGACCGCTGCTCCGATCCTACTCCGCGCCGCCAGCACCTTCCAATTGGGGCGCCTGCAGGGTGAAGACGTGGGCCGCCGGCTCCACCTCGGGGGGAGCGCCGTCGATCAGGCAGTCCATCGGCGCCGGCGCCCAGGCGAAGGGCCCCCCGTCGCAGCGCACCCGGCCCGCCGCGAGGTCGCGGGAGAGCTGGCCCATCGGCACGGCCCCCAGATCGCGCAGCAGGGCCAGAAAGAGGGCCTGGCGCGCCGGATCGACGAAGTGAAAGTCGCGGCGCGCCGCGTAGGCCACATGCAGCCAGGCCGGCACCATGCGCAGGCCGGCGAGGCCCAGGCGGCTGGCGAGGCGCAGCATCATCGCCACACACTCGCGCACGAGGCCCAGCCCCGGCACCTCCTGGCCGGGCAGGGGCGGCCGCTCCAGGCGAAAGCCGGCCACCGGGTGCCGCAGGGTCAGCCAGTGAACAAAGAGCCGCCCCTCGCTCGGTTGGGGCTCCAACACCAGCTCCACCAGCAGGTGCTCGGCGCCCGCCGCGAGGCCATAGAGACGCACCCGCTCGCCCATGCCGGTGCGATCGATCTCGTGGCGCAGGTCGCGGTAGCCGAGGCGCTCGATCACGGCGTCGAGGCCGAAAGAGGCCAACACCTGGGAGAGGGCCTCGGCGGAGTAGCGGCCGAAGAGCCGCGGCGTCTGCGGCGGCCCCATGCCGAAGGAGGCCGACAGCTCGATCTCATCGGCCCGGTCGTCATCATCAACGAGGATGGGCGGTGAGAGCAGGAAGCGGGCCCGCAGCGGATCGACCCCGGGCGAGAGGGGCCGATCCCAACCCGTGGCCAGCCGGCGCAGCAGGCGGGCGTAGGGTCGAAAGGCCTCGCGGCCATAGCCGCCCGCCGGCAGCCACACGCTGGGCCGATCGCCGATCACATCGACCAGGAGCCCGTCGCGGGCGGCGAGGTCCTCTTCCGACAGCGCGAAGGGGCTCAAGGGATCGCCGGCCCGCACATCGGCGCCCGCCACCACAAAGATCAGCTCGGCGGGCGGCAGATCGGAGAGCAGGGCCCTCAACTCGCGCAGGTACACGGGCCCTCCGCAGCCCGCCGGCGCGATCCGCTCGACAAGCACCGGCGGGTAGGGCCCCCAGTCCATGCCCGAGAGCGAGCGGATCCACGCCGCCGGGTCGCTGGAGAGGCAATCGGCGGTGCCGTCGGCCGGGTGGGCGTCGACGTCGATCACGCCAACCGGCCCGGCGAAGCCGTCGGCGCGCAGGGCGGCGATGGCCACGGCGATGTCGTTGACGGCGCAAAAGCCATGGCCGCGGTCCCGGTGGGCGTGGTGAAAGCCCCCCGAGAGGCACATCGCCGGCCGGCCGGTGCGCAAGGCGAAGGCCGCCGCCTCCATCGTCGCCCCCACCGCCCGCCGCAGGCAGCCGAGCACGGCGTCCACCGGCACATCCCAGGGCTCGACGCCGAAGATCCACCCCACCTCTTCGGGGCGCAGCAAGGCCTCCAGCCAGGACAAGGGGTGGACCCGGGCCAGGGCGATGTAGGAGGCCCGCGCCGGCACGAAGAGATCCTCGGGCCGCAGGCAGCCCTCTTGCAGGGCGAACCACAAGACCAGCTCGCCCCGCCGCGGATCGAGGCCGGTGCGCTGCTCGATCGAGGTGAAGGGCAGGCGCAATTCGGGGTGATGCCAGACGCCGAGCGGTCGACGTCGGGTGGCCCGACCCAGGCGGTCCCTCCAGCTCATCGGCGCTCCCGGCTCCGCCCGGGGTATCCTCCCCGCACCCTGGGAGCCCTGTCATGGCCTGGTCGCGAAGAGATGTCCTGCGCAGCGCCGCGATCGGCGCCGCCGTCGCCCCGACCGCGCCCCAAGTCGCGCAGGCCAGCGGCCCCTTCGGCGCCGCCCCTGAGTCGGTGCCCGTGACCGTGTCGGTCAACGGTACCGCACACAGCACGATGGCCCGCGCCGAAGACACCGCCCTGGAGCTGATCCGCGAGGGGCTCGGCCTGCGCGGCGCCAAGGAGGGCTGCGGCCAGGGGGCCTGCGGCGCCTGCGCGATCCTGCTCGACGGCACCCCCGTGGCGAGCTGCCTGCTCCCCGCCGCCGCCCTCGACGGCCGCGCCATCACCACCGTCGAGGGCATCGGCCAGAACGGCCTGCACCCCGTCCAGCGGGCCCTGCTCGCCACCGACGGCCTGCAGTGCGGCTACTGCACCCCCGGCTTTGTGGTGGAGGGCGCCGCCTTCGTCGATCGCTGGCGGGCCGCTCACCCCGGCGAGGCGCCCTCCGACGACCTCGTCGACGAGGCCCTCTGCGGGCACATCTGTCGCTGCGGCGCGGCCCTGCAGATCCGCAACGCCGTGCGCCGGGCCGCCGCCGGGGAATTCGACGCCGAGGGCCCGCCCCCCGCCCGCTGGGATGGCCCCGAGAAGGTGCGCGGCGCCGCCACCTACACCGCCGATGTCGCCCTGCCCGGCCAGCTCTTCGCCCGGATGCTGCGCAGCCCCCACGCCCACGCCACCGTCACCCGCCTCGACGCCGGCCCCGCCCTGGCCTTGCCCGGCGTGCGCGGCTTCGTGCGCCTGCTCGGCCCCAGCGGCCTCGTGCGCTTCGCCGGTCAGGAGCTGGGCGCCATCGCCGCCGTCGACCGAAAGGCCGCCGAGCGCGCCCTGGCCGCCATCGTGGTGGAGTATGACGTCCACACGCCTGCCGTCGGCCTCGACGCCGCCCGCCTGCCCGGCGCCCCGGTGGTCTTCCCCGAGGATCGCGCCAGCGCCGGCAACCACTCCGAGGGCCCCCTGCTCAAGGCCCGCTGGGAGGCCAACCTTCGGGGCCCCGTGCAGGGCGACGCCCTCCTGCGCCCCGGCTCGGCGGGCCGCGCCATCGACGCCCTGCGGGCGGGCGGCCCGGGCGCGCTGGTAGAACAGACCTACCGCACCCATGTCCAGTGCCACAGCACGCTGGAGCCCCACGGCGCCGTCGCCCACTGGCCGGCCGCCGCCGACGGCGAGCTCACCGTCTACCTCTCCACCCAGAACGTCAGCGGCATGGCCGACGATCTGGCCGAGCGCTACGGCCTCCCCCGCGAGAAGGTGCGCGTGCTGGCCCCCTACGTCGGCGGCGGCTTCGGCGCCAAAGCCGCCCTGCGGGTCGAAACCCTCGCTGCCATCGACCTCTCCCGCCAGTGTCAGGCCCCGGTGCGCCTCGTCCTCGATCGGGCCGAGGCCCTCACCGTCGGCGGAAACCGGCCCGGGGTCGAGGTCAAGCTGGCCCTCGGCGCCGACGACGCCGGCGAGCTGGCCGGCCTGCAATTCACCGCCCTGGGCGACGCCGGGGCCGCGGTGGGCTCGGCGGTGAGCATCTTTGCGCGGCTGATCTACCCCTCGGCCCACAAGGAGCTGCTCGACTACGATGTGGTCAGCCACGCGCCGCCCAGCACCCCTTTTCGCGGTCCCGGCGGCCCGGCGGCCTTCTTCGCCCTGGAGTCGGCGGTGGATGACCTCGCCCGCCGCCGCGGCGAGGACCCCATCGACCTGCGCCGCCGCTGGGATGACAACCCGATCCGCCGCCGCCTCTACGACTGGGCCGCCGCCTTGCCGGTTTGGGCCCAGCGCCCCGCCGAGGCCGGCACCGGGCGCCTCCGCCGCGGGGTGGGCCTCGCGATCGCGGGCTGGCCGGTCTTTGTGCAGCCCAACACCCGGATCTCGCTCCAGGGGCACGCCGACGGGCGCTTCACCCTCTCCACCGCCACCCAGGACATCGGAAATGGCGTGGGGGGCGCGCTCGCCGCCGACTTCCTCGACCGGATGGGCATCCCCGCCGATCGCCTCACCATCGAGCTGGGCGACAGCCGCCTCGTCACCGGCCCCCAGGCCGGCGGCAGCCGGGTCACGGCCTCGGTGATCCCCGCCCTGCACGACGCCATCGACCAGATGATCGCCGAGCTCACCGAGCACGCCACCACCCAACGCGGCCTGCTCGACGTGACCCCGGCCAAGGGCGGCCTCAAGCACGGCGGCGGCCTCTGCCCCTGGGCCGAACTGCTGGCCTCGCTCGGCGGCGGCACCTGGGTGGGCCGGCGGCGCGAGCAGGGCCGGGAGTACTTCTTTCCGGTCGATGCGATGAACATCAACGCCTCCCGGCACCTCGCCGGGGCCGTCAACCTCGTGTCGGTGGAGGTCGACACCGCCACCGGCCGGGTGCGGCCCTTGGAGGTCTGGGTGGGCCTCGGCGCCGGGCGCATCGTCTCGCCCACCCTGGCCCGCAGCCAGGTGGAGGGAGCGGTGCTCCAGGGCCTCAGCTACGCGCTCTACGAAGAGCGGCGCCTCGACCCCTCCACCGGGCGCAACCTCAGCGCAAACCTCGAGGACTACCGCATCCTCGGCATCTCCGACGCGCCGCCCGTCACCGTTCACTTCGACGAGGAGGGCATGGACAAGGTGCCCACCCGCGCCGCCGGCCTCGCCGAGCTGGCCACGGTGGGGCTGCCCGCCGCCCTCGGCAACGCCCTGCGGCAGGCCCTCGGCCGCAGGATCCCCCGCACCCCCTTCAGCCTCGCCCGGGTTCGGGCGGCGGTGGTGGGCTCATGATCATCCGCCCCCAAAGCGCCGAGCAGGCCGTCACCGCGCTTCAGACCGGCGCCCAGGCCCGCGCCGGCGGCACCGATCTGATGGAGCGCCTGCGCCACAGCCGAGATCCCATCGCCCTCGTCGAGGTGGGGCGCCTCCACACCCGCCTGGGCCTCGAGGGCGAGGAGCTGGTGCTCGGCGCCGGCCTGCCCATCGCCACCCTGGCCGCCGACGAGGGGGTGCGCGGCGGCTGGCCGGCCCTCGCCGCCGCCGCCCGCGGCCTCGCCACCCCGCAGATCCGCGCCGTGGCCACTGTAGGGGGCAACCTCCTCCAAGAGGTGCGCTGCCCCTACTTTCGCAGCCCCCTCTTCCGCTGCCTGCACAAGCGCGGAGAGGCCTGCCTCGCCCGGGTGGGCGACCACGAGAACCACGTCTGCATCGATCAGGGCCCCTGCGCCGCCCCGCACCCCTCCACCCTGGGCATGGCCCTGCTCGCCTACGAGGCCACCGCGATCTGCGCGCCCCGCCGCAGCCTGCCGCTGGAGCAGCTCTTTGGCGACGGCGAGAACCCGCGCCGCACCCACCGCCTGGGCCCCGAGGAGCTGCTGGTCGAGCTGCGCGTGCCCCGGCCGCCCCCTGGCGAGGGCGCCGCCACCCTGCGCCTCGCCCAGCGCGCCCGTGCCGAGTGGCCCACCGTCGAGGCCCTGGCCCGCCTCGTCGTGGAGGGCGGCCACATCACCTTCGCCCGCCTCGCCGTGGGGGGGGTGGCCAACACCCCCCTCCGTCTGCCCGAGGTTGAGGCCGCCCTCCTCGGTAAAGAGCCTGGCCGCGCGGTCTTCGAGGAGGCCGCTCTGCGCGTGAAGGGTCGATGCCGACCCCTGCCGGGCACTGTCTACAAGGTCGATCTGTTGATCACCACCCTCGCCGACACCCTCCAGGCCGCCTCGGAGGCCCGCCCATGAACCTCTGCGCCCGCCTGCGCTGGAAGGGCTACTACGCCCGCGACTGGTCGAGCCTCGGGGAGCTGGCCGTCCGCCTCTCCGAGAGCGACGTGCCCTTCAGCTGCCTCGACACCGCCCAGCCCTGGGGCCCCGATGAGGCCCTCTGTGCGCCCGAGCGCTGCGGCCCCCAGCGGGCCTGCTACCGGCCAAGCCCGCTGCTGCCCCGGGCGACGCTCTCCTGATGCTCGGCATCTTCGAAGAGGCACCAGGGCTCAACGGCCTCGTTGCCGATGTCGGCGCCACCGCCGCGAAAGCATGTGAGGTCGCGCAGGGCGATGTCGGCGCCGAGGAGGTCTCCCCCCAACAGGCCCGCCGCCAGCAGCAGGGTGATCAACAAGGGGCCGTTCTTCCAATCCATGGGCGCTCCCAACGCGGGCCCGACTCGCCGGGCAGCCTCGGGAACGGCACAGGCCGCCGGGCCCAGTAGGGCGGGCGCTCAGCGCGCCGTGGCGCCCGCCGCCGCCTCGTCGTCGAAGAGGCACCAGGGCTCCACCGCCTCGTTGCCGATGGGCGCATCGGCGCCCCGAAAGCAGGTGAAGTCGCGCAGCTCGATGCTGGCATCGAAGACGTCGTAGCCCACCAAACCGCCGGCGAGGATTGAGATCACCCAGAGCTGACTGTTCATCGAAACCTCCAACGAGCAGGGGTCCGCACGGAACGCCTGATCGGCATCGGTTACCGATAACTTTATCCATTCATCTTGAAAAGAGATTGTTTTAGGGCCCCCACCCCTAAAAGAGCCCGCGCAGGCGTGGAAGCTCGGAGATCGGCCCATCGGCGATCACGCGCCCCTTACCGATCATCACGAGGCGATCGGCCACCACCGCGAGGGTGTCGAGCACATGGGTGGAGAGCACCACCGCCGCCCCGGCCGCCGCCGCCGCCCGCAGCGCCGCCACCACACGATCGGCGCTGGGCGGATCGAGGCCGTTCAGCGACTCGTCGAGCACCAGCAAGGGCGGCCGGGCCACCATCGCCGCCGCCAGGGCCGTCTTGCGGCGCATCCCCTGGCTGTACTCGCGGATGTAGCGATCGGCGTCGGCCCCCAGGCCGGCGATCTCCAAGGCGGCATCGACATCTCCGCCGCCCCGCAGCTCGGCCACAAAGGCGACCATCTCCCGGGCCGTGAGGTAGTCGTAGAGCGCCGGCTCCTCGGGCACATAGCCAACCTTGGCCCGCGCCCCGTTCGGATCGGTGGCGACGTCGATCCCGCCCACCCGGATGCTGCCCGCGGTCGGCAGGAGCTGACCGGTGATCATCTTGATGGTGGTGCTCTTGCCGGCCCCATTGGGCCCCACCAGCCCCACAAATTCGCCCGGATGAACGGTCAGGCTGACCTCATCGACCGCGACGATCTTTCCATAGGTGCGCCGAGCCTTGTCGACCACCAGCACAGGCCCGCTCATGGCGAAAACCCCCTCCAGGTGAGCACCAGCAGAATGAGCCCCAAGGGCGCGTAGGCCACCTGGGCCCGCGACCCCAACCGGCTGCTGAGCCCGGCCCCCAAGCCCACGCCGAGGATCAGCGCCCCGCCGAGCCCGCCGACCACCGGCAAGGCAGAGGCGAGCCCATGGCGCAGCAGCAGGGCGAGGCCGATCGGCAGCACCACGCCCAGGCCATAGGCCGCCGAGGCCGCCGCCCGCGCCGCCGCCACCTCGGCCGGCCGCACCCCCAAGGCGAGGTCGAGCCAGGGCGGGTCACCGGCGGCGAGGCGCCCGGGCAGCAGCCCGTAGAGCAGCACCGCAGCGCTCCCCCAGGTCATCGCCGTCGCCGGCCCCGCCTCACCCCAGGCCCCAAGAGCGCCGATGCCGCCGAGGCCCCAGGCCCCCGTGACCCAAAGACGCCGCGCCCGCCAGCCTTGTCGCAGGGCGCGCAGCAATTCCGGCCAGCCCCGCGCCAGCCAGTCCAGGTAGACCGCCCGGGCCTCTTCGGCGCTCACCGCCCCGGCGTGCGCCGTGTCGATCTCGGTGAGGAGCGCGGTGGCGCGCACATACCAGGCCGGCGCCAACCGTCGGGCGAGGACCAGCCCCGCCACCCCCAGCGCCGCCGGCATCCCCAGCCAGAGCCAGCCCGCCGACCAGCCCAGCAAGGCCGCCCGCACCCCCGAGGCCGCCAGGGCCGTGGCCGCCCCCACCACGAAGAGGCCCGCCCCCGGCGCATAGATGAGGCTGGTCTGCATCTTCGGCGCGCTGCCCGCCAGCAAGGCCAGGAGCCCGGCCAGCCGCGGGCTGTAGGCCGCCCAGACCCCGCCCAGGCTCACCGCGAAGCCCGCCCCAACCCCGCCCACATAGGCCGAGAGCACCACCGCGACGAGGCCGCCCCAAACCGCGGGGCCCTCTGCCAGCGCCAGGGGGCTCGTGGCCAGGGCCACCCCCAAGGGCAGCCACAGGCGCCCCAACAAGGCCCGCCGCACCAGCGCCTCCAGCAAGGCCACCGGCTGGATCGGATGCAGGTCGAGGATCGGCCGGTCGGCGCCGCGCACGATGAGATCGTAGGCGTGCAGCACCATCCAGCCGGCCACCAGCCAGGCGAGGCGGGTGGTCAAGGCCTCCACCGCGGCCGCCCCCTCGACCTGCGCGAGGAGCGGTTGGGCCAGCGGCACGACGATTAGCGCGGCCAGCAGCGGCAAGAGAGCGGCCCGCCCCTCGCCGCGACGCTGGGCCACGAGGCGCTGGACCCGGGTGTAGGGGTTCATCGCCCCTCCGTACATGGCTCCGCCCCGCTCCGCCAGACGATCGCCGCGCCGCCGTGTTTGACTTTCCCGGCTTGCCGCGTATCTTGCGGCCCAATCCCCCTGGAGCTTCGATGATGACGCGCTGGCTGCCCCTCTTCGCCTTGCTGCTCTTCGGCGCCACCGCCGCCCCCGCCTTCGCCGCCAAGGAGACCAAGTCCGGCAGCAAGCCGGCCCCCAGCGGCGACGAGGACGAAGACGAGGAGGAGGACCCCGAGTGGGACGCCCCGCCCGCCGAGCGCGGCCGCCTCGCCGATGAGCCCGGCGGCGGCGACCCCGACGAGGACGAAGACGACGAGGAGGTGAGCGCGCCCAAGCCCAAGCCCGCTCCCGCGCCGGCCGCCCCCGCCGCCGAGAAGGCGCTCGACACCCAGGGCAAGGCCGCCCTCGGCGACCACTTCCCGCTCAAGGTCATCGCCAAGGACCTCGACGCCATCACCGTCGAGCTGCCGGTCATCGTCGCCAGCAAGAGCGCCGAGCACAACGGCAAGGACTGGTGGCTCAGCGCCGAGCTCTTCCTCGACAACGCCAAGGTGGGCGAGGCCCGCTACCTCGTCACCAAGGCCGGCCTCGCCGACCTCTCGCCCACCGTCATCTGGGTGCGCAGCGTGGTGGGCGTAAAGAAGCCGGCCGGCGTGGCCGAGCTGCGCGTGGCCCAACTCGTCGATGGCGCTGCGCCCAAGCCGCTCTTCACGCGGCAGGTCGCCTACTCGCTCTAGGCCACCGCCTCGCCGCGCAGCGTGTTGGTGAAGGCCCGGGTGATGGTCACCGGCACGACCTTGCCCACCTGGTCCAGGCGGCCAGGGAAGTTCACCATCTTGAAGCTGCCCGTGCGCCCGCAGATCACGCCCTCATCGTGCCGGCTCGCCCCCTCCACCAGCACGTCGAAGGTGCCGCCCTCCATCTTGCGGTTCTCCTCCAAGGCGATCTCGCGCTGGCGCACCTGAAAGCGCTCCAGCCGCGCCTGGGCCACCGCCTCGGGCACGCTCTCCTCGCGATCGAGCAGGCGCAAGGCCGGCGTGCCCGGCCGCGGCGAGTACTTGAACGAGAAGCTGTTGTGAAAGCGCACGGCCTCGAGCAGCGACATCGTGTCTTCGAAGTCGGCGTCGGTCTCGCCGGGAAAGCCCGTGATGATGTCGGTGGTGAGCGCCACATCGGGCCGCGCCTCCATCAGGCGATCGACCAGATCAAGGTACTGGGCCCGCGTGTAGAGGCGCTTCATCCGCCGCAGCACCCGGTCGGAGCCCGACTGCACCGGCAGGTGCATCTGGCTGGCCACCTGGGGGAGGTCTCGGTAGGCCTGCACCACATCGGGGCCCATGTCGCGCGGGTGGCTCGTGGTGTAGCGGATGCGCTCCACGCCGGGCACCTCGGCCAGGGCGTAGAGCAGTTGGGCGAAGGTGCGCTCGCCCGGCACCTTGAGGCCATAGGAGTTCACGTTCTGGCCGATGAGGGTGATCTCCTTCACCCCCACGCCGATAAGCCCGCGCACCTCGGCCAGGATCTCGCCGCTCGGCCGCGACAGCTCGGGGCCGCGGGTGGTGGGCACGATGCAGAAGGTGCACTTGTTGTCGCAGCCCTTCTGAATCGTCACCTCGGCCGTCACCCGCCGGGAGGCCTCGGGATCGAGCTCGGCGGCGAAGACATAGTCGCTGGCGTCGAGGAAGGTGGTGTCGAGCACCGGCGCCGTCTTCGCCGCGCTCACCAGCTCGCCGATTCGCGGGATGGCGTCGGGCCCGAAGACGAGGTCGAGGCCCTTGTAGCGGTCGAGCAGCTTCTGGCCCTCCTGCTGGGCCACGCAGCCGGCCACCGCCACGGTGAGCCCGGTCGCCCGCCGCCGCTTGATGGCCAAGGCCTCGCCCAGGAAGGCGTGCAGCCGAGCCTCGGGCTTCTCGCGCACCGAGCAGGTGTTGACGATGACCAGATCGGCCTCGCCCATGTCCTCGGTGGGCTCGTAGCCATCCTTGCCGAGCAGGGCCCGCATCTTGCCCGTGTCGTAGGTATTCATCTGGCAGCCGAAGGTGCGCACATAGACGCGGCGGCGGCTCTCAGCGGACTCCATCGGGCGCTCCAGCAAGGACCGGCGCCCTAACGCCTCTGCAAGCGGGCGGAAACGAGGCCCCGCAGCCCCGAGGCCGGCCGCGGCTGGGCCACCCGCGACGGCTCAATGCCCCGCCAGCCTTCGGCGAGGCGCGGCACAAAGCCGAGCGCCTCGGCCGCCCGCCCAAAGTCGCGCACCGCCGACAGCTCCAGCTTGCGCCCGAGGGCGTAGGGCGCGCCCCGGCCGGTCGCCGCCAGCACCAGCGGCTCGATCACACAGGCGAAGACCTGCGTAGGGCCGTAGCCCGCGAAGAGGTGGTAGGCGTGGCCCCAGCCGCCCCGGGCCCAATTCGGCGGCAGCGCGATGGCTTCGCCGGCCAGCACCTGCACCCCCGGCGGCGGCGGCCCGGTGAGCGTGGCCGGCAGCGCCACATCGACGAGCACCGCACCTGGCGCCAGGGCCTCGGGGGCCAGCACGCCGCCGGTCGGCCCGGCCCCGACCACCACCGGGGCCCCGGCCACCGCCTCCTCGGGCCCCTCACAGACCTCCACCGCGAGGCCCTTCCCGGCGCGCTTGCCGTCGACCCGCACCCCCAGCCCCGCATCGGCGAGGTAGGCCGCCACCGCCCGACCCACCGGGCTGCTGGCGCCCACCACCGCCACCGGCCCGGCCGTGCCCAGGGCCTCGACCACCCGCAGGGTGTTCACCGCCAGCGCCCAGGCCGTCGCCGCGCCGCCAGTGGTCACCGGCACCGGCAGGCGCTCGGCGAGGGCCTCGCCGCGACCGCCCACCACGGCGCAGAGCGAGCCCAGGCCCACCGCCGCCAGGGGCCCCTCTTCGAGGGCGAGGCGCACCACGCGCTCCATGCGCAGCACGGCGCGCTCCTGGTCGGCCAGCATCTGCTCGGGGTCCAAGGTGATGCCCAGGATCACGCCGTCGGCGATGCCGGGCAGGCCGAGATCGCAGATGCGGCCCATCTTCCAGGGGCTCACGCCCTCGTCCATCCCCAGGGCGAGGCGCATCGTCGCCCAGCGCAGGCCCATCACCCGGCGGTGAGCCGGGCTGAGCGCGTGCACCACAAAGGCGAAGCGCGGAGTCACGCCTTGGCGGCTTCTTTCTCGGCGAGCAGGTGCACCACGAGGTTGTAGAAGGTCGCCACCCGGAAGTGCTCGGCCACCTCGCTTACGCGCAGCCCCTCGGTCAGCTCACCCGGCGGGATCTCCGGCATCGCCGCGGCGAGGCGCTCGATGGCCTTGTCGGTGAGCACGCCGTTGACCTCGTAGGTCTCCTCGCCCATGTCGGCGCGGGCCGCGCTTTCGATGCCGCCGCGCGGGATCTTGATGTCGAAGGCCCGCTCCAGCCGGTAGGCCAGATCCAGGAAGTCGAGGCTCTCGGCGCCCAGGTCGCCGATGATCGTCTTCTCGAGCGAGACCTCGTCGTTCTCCAGGCCCAGCGCGCCGGCGAAGGCGTCCTGCACCTTGGCCCAGATCTTCGGGTCGGCCTGATCGAGGGTGTCATGGGTCAAGCGACCCGCGGTGGCGCTCATGTTCACAACTCCGGTGCAGATTCAGTAGGGCGCTGCAATTATCCACCCCGCTGCCGCGCCCGCGTTGGGGGATTGCCAAGACCCTGTCACAAACCAGACCCAGAGCCCTCTGCAAGCAGGTGGCGCGCCAAGGCCACCGGCCAGGCCGCCGCGCCCAGGTAGCCGAGCAGCGGCTCATCCACGGAGAGGGCGCCCCGATCCAGGGGGATCACCCGGCCCGGACCCTCGGCCCGACGAAGGGTCACGAAGGCCGCCCCCTCGCCACACCGACGCCCCCCCAGCAGGGGCTCTGCCAGGGTCAGGGCGTCGCTGGCCCCCGCCACCACGAGGTCGGCCCGCCCCTCGACAAGCGCCCAGGCCCCTTCGAGGATCGCGTTCCAGCCGCCATCATCGCCGTCGCAGTAGCTCATGTTGGTGCCCTGGAAGTCCCAGGCCGCGCTGCCAAAGCCCAGCACATTGTTGGACAGGCCACGCACCAGCCAAAGCGGATGGATGAGGGGGATGCCCTTCTCGCCAAAGACCGAGAGGTCAAAGCCCTGCTCGGTCCAGGCGATGTCCAGCGCCGGGCGCAGATCGTCGGGCTCGCCGGCCTGGGGCGTGGCCCCCACATAGAGCCCCCGCCGCGGCGCCGGCACCGCCTCCCAACCGGTCGGCCCGGCCAGGGCGAGGCGGATCGCCGAGACCCCCAACTGCACCGAGCGCGTCATCAGCTTGAGGCTCTTGCGGTCGGTGATGTAGGCCTGGGGCCGAAAGCCCGGCACCACGCCCGGCCGGCCGCCGCGAGCGCCCTCTTCGCCGATGCCGGCCGGGCAGAGCAGCCCCACGCCCAGCACAGCGACCCGCTCGCCGCCCGGCAGCCCCAACTGCAGCTCAGCCATCCGCCACCTCCGCCCGCCCCAGCAGGAGCGAGCAATTCTGTCCACCAAAGCCAAAGGAATTGGAGATTATGACATCTACCGCTCGCTCCACCGGGGCCCGCAGAGCGTCGATCGGGCAGGCGGGATCGGGATCCTGGAGCCCTGTCGTGCCGGGCAGAAAGCCGCCTTGCAGACCGAGCACGCAGGCCGCCGCCTCCACGGCCCCCGCCGCGGCGATGGTGTGGCCCAGCGCCCCCTTGATCGAGCTCGTCGCCATGCCCTCGCCAAAGACCCGCGCCACCGCGCGCGATTCGGCGATGTCGCCCACCGGCGTGCCCGTGCCGTGGGCGTTGACATAGGCCACCCGCGCCGCCTCCAGCCCGGCGTCGCGCAGGGCCCGCCGCATCGCCCGCTCGGCCCCGGCCCCCTCGGGGTGGGGCGCCGTCACGTTGTAGGCATCGGCGCTGGTGCCCGCCCCGAGCAGGGAGGCCCGCGGCCGCACCCCGCGCGCCCGCGCCCGGCTCGCCCGCTCCAGCACGAAGATCGCCGCCCCCTCGCCGATGAGGAAGCCGTCGCGGCCCGCGTCGAAGGGCCGGCAGGTGGTGGGCGAGATCGCGCCCAGCACGACGAAGGAGAGCATGCCCAGCGGGTGGATCATGCTGTCATGGCCGCCGACGATGGCCACATCGACCTCGCCGCGCCGCAAGGCCCACAGGCCCTCCGCCATCGCCTGGGCCGCCGCCGCGCAGGCCGAGAAGCTGGTGCCCCGCGGGCCGGTCGCCCCCAGGCTCTTGGCCATCGCCTCGGTCACGCGCTCGGGCAGGTGCCGACGGGGCGCCGCCCGCTGGCGATCGAGATCGCGGGCCATCGCCGCCCGGTCAAAGCGGCCAAGGCGCAGGTGCGGGTAGATGTCGCTCTCCAGCTCAGGCTGGGTCACGCTCGACAGGCCCGTGCCCAAAAAGACCGCCCGCCGCGCGCTCGCCGGCCAGGCCCCTGCCTCATCGAGCCCAGCGTCGGCCAGGGCGTCGTGCAAGGCCGCGAAGGCCAGCCAGGCCTTGCGATCGTCGGGAAAGTCGGCCAGCTCGGGCACCGCCACCGGCACCCGCGCCGCATGGGGCACCGGCAGCGGCCCCGACAGCGGCGTGGCGCAGCAGCGGCCCTCGCGCAGCGCGGACTCCAGGGCGCCGAGGCCGGCCCCCGCCGCCGTCCAGGCGCCCATGCCGCTGATGACGATGTCGACCACGCCCTACTCCCGTACGCAGCGGTCTTCGGCGCCGTCAAAGCAGCGGTAGGCGCCGGCGGTCAAGCCCTCCACCTTGGCCTTGCGCCGGCTGCGATCGTGCAGGATCGCCTCCACCGTGCAGGACTCGGCCGACGCGGCCGCCACGTCGGCGCTGGCGCCGCCGGTGCCCTCGACCGCCCCGCAGACCACCTTGAGCTTCTTCGTCTGCGGGTCGACCGACGTGAAGCGAAGGCCCCCGGCCGGCGCCGCCGCGGCTTCGGGCGCTGGCGCGGCCTCGGGCGCGGCCTCGGGCGCGGCCTCTTCGACCGGCGGGACCTCGGCCGCCGGGGCCGCCACCTCTACGGGAGCGGCGGCGCCGACCTCACCGAAGAGGCCTTGCTGGTAGGCGAACCAGCCCCCCAGGCCAAAGATCACCGTGCCCAGGCTCAGGCCGAGGCAGCCCGCCATCGCGACCATGCCGGCCATGCTCTTCTTCGCGGGCGCGGGCGCGGGCGCCGGTGCTGCGGCGGAGGCCTTTCCCGCCGAGATCGCCACCGGGCTCACCGGCGGGGCGCTGGCCACTGGGCTCACCGGCGGCGCGACCGCCACCGGGGCGCTGGCCACTGGGCTCACCGGCGGCGCGGTGCTGGCCACCCGCGGCGGCGGCCCCTCTTCGCGCACCGGCGCCGCCTTGATCGCCGGCGGCTCGGGGCGGGCGATCCGCTGCGGTTCGACCTTCCCGAGCACCCGGCCCTCGTTGCGCTGCACCTGGGCCCGCCGCAGCTCGCCCTCCTGCTCGGCGCTCATGATCTCGGTGGGCGCCTCGGTGTCACCCACGACGGGCGCCGGCCCCGACAAGAAAGAGGGCAGCCCCTCGGGCGGCTTCGCCACCGTTGGCATCTCGTCGGCGTCGGGGATCAGGGTGGGGTTCGGCCGGGGCGCGCTGGGGCGGGGCGCGCCGGTCTGAGGCATCAGGCTCGGCCCCGCAGGCCGATTGGGCGGGTTGGCAGGGTTGGAGGGCACGGCTTTCACCGAGGGGTCTGTGATGTCGATCAGCGGCTCAAACTTGACGGGCGGGATGTCCACCCGCTCCCGGGCGACCGGCGGCGCCGAGGCCGACTCCAGCGCCGCGAGCTCGTCGGGACGGAAGAAGACGGAGTCCTCGGTGAGGACGGTGTCGGTGAAGGCAGCGGTGGGGCGCGCCTCCTGGCCGAGCTTCTGGATGATCGGCGCCAGGGCCCGCTCGGCCCAGGAGCCCAGATCCTCGTCGTCGACGAGGCGGGCGAGCCCCTTGCAGCGCTGGTACATCTCGGCGGCGGTGGGCCGCTTTTCGTGCTCAAAGTCGAGGCTGGCCCGCAGCAGGGCCTCCAGCTCGGACAGGGCCCCGCCCTTGAGCCCGACCTTGCCGCGCAGGGCGGCGAAGCGCTCACTCAGGAAAGCGGCGTGCTTGTCGGGGCGCCCCTTGGCCTTGCCCAGGCGATCCTGGGCCAGCAGCTCGAAGAGCGTGGCGCCCAGCGCATAGACATCGCCCGCTGGCGTCTCGGGCTCGAAGAAGAGCCGCTCAGGCGCCATGTACTCCAAGCTGCCGAACTGTAGGTCCTGGGTCTGGCTCTCGCGCCCCTCGATGTCGGAGCGCGCCACGCCAAAGTCGAGGACCTTCACCAGGCCCGACTCGTCGATCATGATGTTGCTGGGCTTGATGTCGCGGTGGATCACCCGCAGCGGCTTGTCGCCCGGGATCGGCGGCCGGTTGTAGGCCGCGTCCAGCGCGCTCGCCGCGGCGGCCATCATCTCCAAGGCCGACCGCACCGGCAAGGCGTCACCCACCTCCACCAGCTCCTTCACCACGAAGCGGAGGTCGACCCCCTCCAGGTACTCCATGATGACCGCCGCCCGGCCATCGATGCTGGTGAGATCGATGACGTCGACGATGTTGCGGTGGCGCAGCAGGCCCAGCAGGCGGGCCTCATCGCGCATCCGCCGCGCCACCTCCTCGCTGTCCGACCACTGATTCTTGAGCAGCTTCACCGCCACGAGGCGGGAGAAGCCGTCGGCGTGCATCACCTTGGCGAGGTACACGCTGCCGAAGCCGCCCGAGGCGATCTCGCGGATGAAGTGAAACCGGCGAACGCTGTCACGGCTGGACAAGGCGGGGCCCCAGAGGAGAGGTGAGCGAGGTTAGCACGCCGCGGCCGCGCTCACCCGCAGCGCCGACGCGCCCGGGTCTCCGGCGAGGCGCACCAGGGAGCCCTCCGCCCGCGGCAGGGCCGAAAAGAGCGCGCCCACCACCATCAAGGCGCCGGTCGCCGGCCCCGCGTCGCCCGCCGCCGCCACCCAGGCCGCCGCACCGGGCGCCGCCTGGAGACCCGCCCCCTCCCCGGGAGCCAGCACCGACAGCTCGCCCAGGATCAGCGCCCCCCGCGCCTCGGCGCTCGCCCGCGTCTCGATCAGCAGAAAAGCCGCCGCTTCTCCCGGCGCGCCCGCCGCCCCCATGCGCAAGCGATCCCGCGCGCTCCCCAGGTCGACGAGGCTGGCCGCGCCACCCACCAGCGCCGCCGGGCAGCGCCCCTCGGCCACCGCGTAGGCGCCCGCCGCCACGGCCCGCAGCCCCGCCTCAACCGCGCCGGCCCAGGCGTTGTTGGGCCCCATCACGCCGAGGTTGATGCTGATGTGGGCCAGCGACATGTTCGGCAGGGTCTTGAGCGGCAGCAGCGGCGGGTAGAGGTCGCGCCCCGGCCCGGCGAGGCGCCCCTCGTCGAGCTTTCCGTCGACCGCGGCGGCGATCAGCGCCGGCTCGCTCTCGCCGTCGTCGGGCGGCTCGCGGCCCACGCCCACAAAGAGCCCCAGATCGGCCCGATCCCCCGGCCAGGCGCCCAGGGCCACCCCCGCCGCCACGAGGCCCAATTCCGCGGCCCGCGGCAGGAGCTTGGAGTCTTTGCGGCGCAGCAGCCACCGCCGAAGATCAGGCCCCTCCACCACCCCCGCGAGGCTACCGCCGGGGAGCGCGGCCAGCGGCCCATGTTCGCGCAGCCCGGTGGCACCCGCCCGCACCTTTGCGCAGGCCTCGGCCGCCTCCAGCCCCAGCGGGCAGACCACCCCCACGCCTGTCACCACCACGTCCATGCTCCGCTCCCGGGCCACGGCCCCAACGCCCCCCTCCTAGCCGACACCCGCCCGCGCCGCCCCTGGGGCTGTCGTGCAACAGGGCTGCCCAGGCCCCAACGGCGGGGGTATGCTCCCCCCACTCGGAGTCCCGATGGCCCTCGCCCGCCCCTTCGTCCCCCGTCGCGCTGCCCTGGCCCTGCTTTTCGCGGCCTGCGCCCCCGACTCGCGCCCCCTCGACTCCGCCTCCGCGGTGGACGAGGCCGCCCAGGCCTTCTGGGCCAGCGGCGCCCCCCTCGGCCTCTCCTTCGTCCCCCGCGGCGACGCCTCGCTGATCGGCGTGGCCCCCGCCCTGGGCCTGCACAGCGAGCTCAACCCCGAAGGCGCCACCCTGCGCACCCTCGGCGAGCGCCTGACCCTGCAGCACGCCGCCTGGGGCCGGCCCGGCGAACTCCTCGCCCTCCCGCCAAGCCCGCTCCGCCTCGTCGACTGCGCCGACGAAGACGCGGCCTGCGCCCGCTCCGCCGCCCAGGACTGGCCCGCCCTCTCCGCCCTCTGGGCCCAGCGCGCCCACGGCCTCAGCCTGGGCTGGATCCTCGACGAGGAGCCGGCCGGCGAGGGCCCCGTGGTGATCGAGCTGGCGGTCGGCGGCGGCGCCCTGCGGGCCGACGAGGCCACCGCCTGGATCGAGGGCGACGGCGGTCAGACCTTCACCATCGGTGATCTGCGCGCCTGGGACGCCGACGGCGAGCCCCTCCCCGTCCACTTCGAGGCGGCGGGGGACCGCCTGCAGGTGTGGGTCGACGACACCGGCGCCCGCTACCCCCTCTCCGTCGATCCCACCATCACCACGGGCTCGGCCAGCTTCTTCGGCCTCACCACCAACGCCTACTTCGGCGCCGCCATGGCCGGCGGCAACGTCAACGGCGACGGCTACGACGACCTCTTCATCGGCGCCCCCTTCAACAACACCAGCGCCGCCACGGTCGACGTCTACATGGGGGTCGGCACCGGCGCCCCCAGCTTCCCCAGCCTGACCCTGGCCGCGCCCTCGAGCGGCAATTTCGGCGCCGCGCTGTCCAGCAACTGCGACGTAAACGGAGACTCCTACGAAGACCTCGTCGTGGGCGCCCCCACCGCGTCGAGCAACCGCGGCGCCATCTATGTGTACCATGGCAGCAGCTCCGGCGTCGCCACCACCCCCACGACCAGCATCACCGGCCCCTCGGCCAACAGCCGCTTTGGCGCCGCCCTGGACTGCCGCGGCGACGTCAACGGCGATGGCTTCGACGACATCGTCGCCGGCGCCTACACCAACACCAGCAGCACCGGCCGGGCCTACACCCTGCACGGCAGCGCCACCGGCGTCTCCAGCACGGTCTCGGCCACGCTGTCCGGCACCGCCACCGGCGCCGCCTTTGGCTTCGCCGCTGCTTTCGCTGGCGACGTCAACGGCGACGGCTACGACGACGTCGTCATCGGCGCCCCCGGCACCAGCACCAACCGGGGCGCGGTCACCTTCTACCTCGGCAGCAGCGCCGGCCTGTCCACCACCGCCCACCTCACCGTAAACGGAACCATCTCCGGAGACCGGGTCGGCTACGCCGTGGCCAACGCGGGCGATATCAACAACGATGGCTACAGCGACGTCGCCGTCGGCATCCCCTACCAGGGCGGCACCGGCGCTGTCGTCATGTACCCCGGCAGCAGCAGCGGACTGTCCACGTCAACCGCCACCACCATCGCCGGAATCAACACCGGAGAGGGCTTCGGCACCTCCATCGCCGGGGCCGGGGACTTCGACGACAGCGGCAACCCCGACCTCCTCATCGGCGCCCCCACCTACAACAGCAACGAGGGCCGCGCCTATCTGTTCAGCGGGTCCGCCACGGGGCTGCTCACCAGCTCCTACCTCGAGCTGGCCAGCCTCTCGGGCAGCAACTCCCAGTTTGGCGCCGCCGTTGTGGGCCTCGGCGACCTCGACGCCAACGGCTATGCCGACCTCGGCGTAGGCGCCTACGCGGTGTCCAGCAACACCGGCGCGGGTCACATCTACCTCGGCCGCAGCGCCGACAGCGACGGCGACGGCTACTCCTACGTCACCGACTGCGACGACACCGACAACACCGTCTACCCGGGCGCCGCCGAGACCGACTACGACGGCATTGACGGCAACTGCGACGGCACCGAGCTGTGCTACGGAGACGCCGACAACGACGGCTACCGCAGCACCACGTCCTCCACCTCTACCGACGGCGACTGTTCAGACCCCGGCGAGGCGGTCAGCAGCGATCCCACCGGCGACTGCGACGACACCCAGGCCACCATCAACCCCGGCGCCATCGAGTCCCCCGGCGATGGCATCGACCAGACCTGCGACGGCACCGAGCTGTGCTACGTCGACGCCGACAGCGACGGCTTCCGCGGCTCCGACACGATCCTCTCGGCCGACACCGACTGCACCGACACCGGCGAAAAGCTGGCCACCTTTGTGTCGGGTGACTGCAACGACAGCGACGCCACCATCAAGCCCAGCGCCATCGAGATCACCGGCGACGGCATCGACGGCAACTGCGACGGCAAAGAGGTCTGCTACCACGACCTGGACAATGACGGCTACCGCCTGACCACCACCGCCCCCTCCTTCGATGGGGACTGCAGCGACAGCGGCGAGGCCCTCACCTCCGACCCCACCGGCGACTGCGACGACACCAGCGCCACCATCTACCCCAGCGCGCCCGAGACCATCGGCGACGCCATCGACCAGGACTGCGACAACCAGGAGCTGTGCTACGAAGACGCCGACTCCGACGGCTACCGCACCAGCACCACCATGCTCTCGGCCGACAAGGACTGCAGCGACCCGGGCGAAGCCTTGGCCAGCAAGACCGCCGGCGACTGCAACGACGCCAACGCCGGCATCTCGCCGGGAGACGCCGAGATCCTGGGCGACGGCATCGACCAGGACTGCGACGGCTTCGAGAACTGCTACGCCGACGCCGACCTCGACAGCTACCGCACCACCTCCACCATCACCAGCGCCGACGGCGACTGCACCGACGCCGGCGAAGCCACCACCGCCATGGCCTCGGGCGACTGCGACGACACCAGCAGCGCCATCAGCCCCGCCGCGACCGAGCAGACCGGCGACAGCGTCGATCAGAACTGCGATGGCAAGGAGACCTGCTACGTCGACGCCGACAACGACAGCTACCGCCTCAGCACCACGCTGACCTCGTCGGACACCGACTGCAACGACAGCGGCGAGGCCACCAGCAGCGATCTCACCGGCGACTGCAACGACACCAGCAGCAGCATCAACCCCGGCGCCACCGAGACGGTCGCCGACGGCACCGACCAGACCTGCGACGGCACCGAGCTGTGCTACACCGACGCCGACTCCGACGGCTACCGCACCAGCAGCACCCTCACCTCGGCCGACAGCGACTGCAGCGACGCCGGAGAGGCGCTGTCTTCGGTCACCAGCGGCGACTGCGACGACAGCAACTCCGCCATCAAGCCAGGCGCCACCGAGCTCGCCGGCGACCTCGTCGACAGCAACTGCGACAGCGCCGAGCTGTGCTACACCGACGCCGACGATGACGGCTACCGACTGTCCACCACCCGCGCGTCCACCGACGCCGACTGCTCCGACAGCGGCGAGGCCGTGGCCAGCGACCCCACCGGCGACTGCGACGACAGCAGCGCCGTCGCCTACCCGGGCAGCAGCGAGATCGCCGGCGACGCCATCGACGGCGACTGCGACGGCGCCGAGCTCTGCTACACCGACGCCGACAACGACGGCTACCGACTGTCCACCACGCTCACCAGCGCCGACACCGACTGCTCCGACAGCGGCGAGGCCCTGGGGAGCGAGCCCGCCGGCGACTGCGACGACGCCAACGCCGCCATCTCGCCAGGGGCCACCGAGACGCTCGGCGACGGCATCGACCAGGACTGCGACGGTACTGAAAACTGCTACGCCGACGCCGACGCCGACGGCTACCGCACCGACACCACCATCGCCAGCGCCGACGGCGACTGCACCGACACCGGCGAGGCTACCACCGCCAAGCCCGGCGGCGACTGCAACGACGCCAGCAGCGCCATCAAGCCCGGCGCCACCGAGACCATCGCCGACGGCGTTGATCAGGACTGCGACGGCACCGAGACCTGCTACACCAACGCCGACGGCGACGGATACCGCCTCACCACCGTCCTCACCTCGACAGACGGCGACTGCAGCGACAGCGGCGAGGCCCTCTCCACCCTGCCCACCGGCGACTGCGACGACGCCCTCGCCACCGTCTACCCCGGCGCCACCGAGACCACCGCCGACGGTGTCGACCAGAGCTGCGACGGCGCCGAGCTCTGCTACGTCAACCTCGACGGCGACGCCTACCGCACCACCAGCACCGTCGCCTCCACCGACAGCGACTGCAGCGACAGCGGCGAGGCCCTCTCCAGCGTCGCCAGCGGCGACTGTGACGACACCCTCTCCACCGTCTATCCCGGCGCCAGCGAGACCACCGCCGACGGCGTCGACCAGAGCTGCGACGGCGCCGAGCTCTGCTACGTCGACGCCGACGACGACGGCTACCGACTGTCCACCACGCTCGCGAGCGCCGACGCCGACTGCGGCGACAGCGGCGAGGCCCTGACCTCCGAGCCCACTGGCGACTGCGACGACACCCTCTCCACCGTCAACCCCGGCGCCACCGAGACCACCGGCGACGGCGTCGACCAGACCTGCGACGGCATCGAGCTGTGCTATGTCGACGCCGACGGCGACGGCTACCGACTCTCCACCACCATCGCCAGCGCCGACGCCGACTGTAACGACGCCGGAGAGGCCTCGGCCAGCGACCCCGAGGGCGACTGCGACGACACCAACGCCCGCATCTACCCCGGCAACTTCGAGGTGATCAGCGACGGCAAGGACAACGACTGCGACGGCTACGAGACCTGCTACGCCGATGGCGACAGCGACGGCTACCGCACCACCGAGACCGTCCTGTCTTCCGACACAGACTGCACCGACGCGGGCGAGGCCATCGCCGGCACCCCCTCCGGTGACTGTGACGACACCAGCGCCAGCGCCTACCCCGGCGGCACCGAGGTCACCGGCGACGGCATCGACGGCGACTGCAGCGGTGCAGAGACCTGCTATGTCGACGCCGATGACGACGGCTACCGCCTCACCACCACCGTTGCGTCGACAGACTCCGACTGCAGCGACGCCGGCGAGGCCCTCTCCAGCGACCCCGGCGGCGACTGCGCCGACACCGACGCCGCCATCAGCCCCGGCGCCACCGAGATCACCGGCGACGGCGTCGACCAGAATTGCGATCTGAACGAGGTCTGCTACGCCGACGCCGACAGCGACGGCTACCGCAGCGACACCACCACGGTCACCAGCACCGACAGCGACTGCAGCGACGCCGGCGAGGCCTTGTCCACCCGGCCGGCCGGCGACTGCAACGACAGCTCCGCCGCCGTCAACCCCGCCGCAGCTGAGGTCGCTGGAAACGGCACCGACGACAATTGCGACGGCGCCGAGACCTGCTACGCCGACGCCGACGCCGACGGCTACCGCACCAGCAGCACGCTCACCAGCGCCGACGGCGACTGCGCCGACGCCGGCGAGGCCAGCGCCTCTCTGCCCAGCGGCGACTGCAACGACAGCAGCCTCGCCATCAACCCCGGCGCCACCGAGCTGGCCGGCGACGAGTCCGACCAGAACTGCGACGGCGCCGAGCTCTGCTACACCGACGCCGACTCCGATGGCTACCGCGGCAGCGGCACCACCCCCAGCGCCGACCTCGACTGTCGCGACGCCGGCGAGGCCCGCACCAGCGCCCCCAGCGGCGACTGCGACGACACCAGCGCCCTCGTCTCGCCCGTGGCCAGCGAGGTGACCGCCGACGAGATCGACCAGAACTGCGACGGCGCCGAGCTCTGCTATGTAGACAGTGACGG
>Ga0164294_10001097_pt1 | contig 25489 bp, 25 predicted proteins | sample GEODES005metaG_FD_111479 | JGI IMG/M metagenome (GOLD analysis project Ga0164294, IMG submission 111479) | Oligotrophic lake water microbial communities from Sparkling Lake, Wisconsin, USA - GEODES005 metaG | ecosystem: Environmental > Aquatic > Freshwater > Lake | place: USA: Sparkling Lake...
AATTATAAATAATAACAATAATATACAAATTATAAAATACATATATTATTATTTTATAATTTATTTATCCATGAATATATATGGATCCAGAAAATTTAAAAGAAAATACTCAAGAAGATATAAATAAACAAACAAGTAATATGTTAATGGTATCCATCGGTATTATTGCCGTTGGGATATTATGTATATTCATAGAACTTACTAGTAATAAAGCGACGAATGGATTATTTATTAGTTGTTTTATAGTTGTGGCCGGATTATCATTATATTCGTTATTAATATTATTATCTAAAATTTTTAAAACAAAGTCAAATAATACCTCTGATAAAATAATTAAATGGTTATTGGGAATAAATAGTTTAATAAATATAGCAGCATTAGTTTATTTTATGGTTATTTTTTCTAATAAATCAACTGATTTAAAAAAAATAGATGTATTAAATTATATTAAACCATATTTAAAAGGATTTTTATTTACGATAATTATTATTATTGTAGTGAACATATTTATTTTTCATTATTTAAGTAGCATAAAAATAAATACCTATGATACCGTTCCATTAATTATATTTTTAGCATTTTTTGGTTTAACAGAATGTATCATTGAAGTTATTTTTTTAAATATAATTAGTAAAATATTAAACAATGTTACTGATGGATAATTAATTTGGCATTGATAATTTATATGTTAAACCAAAATAATCATTTGAACTCCATATACCAGATATTTTGATTATAATAATGTGACTATTTTTTTTGTTGGATTGTAGAGAAGATGAATCGAAAGAACAATTTTTTATTAATCTTATTTCACCATTTTGAAAATGTTCAAATAATTTATAGTTTGGTGTTTTATTCATATGATATGAATGAGATGATACTTGTTTTAATAAATTATATTCTAATTCTTTAATAAATTGGATGATATGATTATTTTCAGCAATTGAAAATATACATTTATATTTATTATATTGATTTGGTAGTAAATCAAGAGATAATATAGATAACTCACAAGAAATACATATTCCGTGTAAACTAAATATCTTTGAAGAATAAATAAATCGTATAAAGTTTGAATCGTTAATAGAATTTTTTTGTTGTTCGTTAAAAAAGACATTATCTAGAGAATATTTTTTCATATCAATTGCTAATATCATTTATAGAATATATATTAATATGTATTTTATATCATAATCTTTATTTAAAAAATGAATAATAAATATATTAATGAAAAATAATGAAACATTGTTTGATGATTATTTAAATTCTAATAAACAATTTAATATCCATCCAAAAAATGAAAATATTTTCAAAAAGTTTCCTACAAATATTATTCATTTAAAAAATATTATATTTTTTGGTCCTCCAGGAATTGGAAAATACACACAAGCATTGAAATGTATTAAAATGTACAGCCCAAGCGACTTGAAATATGAGAAAAAAATTAGTATTAATATTAGTAAACAAGTAAATATGAATAAATCTTCTTATTTTATTAAAATAAGTGATATCCATTATGAAATCGACTTGTCTCTACTTGGATGTAATTCTAAACTATTATGGTATGAAATTTATTGTCAAATCATAGATATTATTTCAGCAAAATCTGAAAAGTATGGAATTATTTTATGTAAAAATTTTAATAAAATCAATTCCGATTTATTAGAAAACTTTTATAGTTATATTCAGAAAAATAATATTTCTTCAATTCATATTAGTTTTATTTTGATTACAGAAGACTTGAGTTTTATTCCAGATAATATTTTAAATTCTTGTGAAATAATCCACTTGTCACGTCCTACGAAAAATATGTATAATAAAATATTAAATACGAAAATACCATCCAATATTAAATTAGATACCATTGCCAATATCAAAAGTTTATATATGGATTCAATTCATAAATATAATATTCCTCATAAAATTATTTGTGATAAAATATTGGATTCCATTGTGAATGTAGAGACATTAAATAAATTATCTTTCAGAGATACAATTTATGATATTTTTATTTATAACTTAAATGTAAATGAATGCGTTTGGTATATTGTTAGTAATTTGATCTTATCCAAGAAAATAAAAAAAGAATATATAAAAAAATTAATGAAAAAAATATATTCGTTTTTCGAATATTATAATAATAATTATAGACCCATTTATCATTTGGAATATTTTTTTTATTACATTATTTCTTTAATTCACGGATATTGATATCCTCTAACCCCATCATTTCCATTTCTCTCATTTGTAATTGTTTAAAATGTTTATCTGTTTTTTTGTGAGTTGAATTATTCAATCGAACTTCACACCCACATACACAAGTATAATATTCATTTCTTCTTTCCTTATTTTCATTTGCCTTTTTCAACAATTTTTCTCTATTTTTTTGATAATAACTTTTATTATATTCATTGAGATTGTCAGTAACATTTATTTTAGGTGTTGAAGGTGTTGTTACTGGTGTTGGAGGAACCAATTCCTTCATCATCTTTTTCTCTTTTAGTTTTTCTTTATTGGCTTCTCGATATGCTTTTTGGTATGCCGATTTGAATTCGGGGTCAGACCAATCATTTACCTTTTTCTTTTCGATAATAATCGTTTTGAAACTCATTGTTTAACTTGTTTGTTTGAAACTTTTTATAGATTAGAGATGTTTCAATTTTTTAATTCGCAAATATATAATTTTTTTATAAAATTTTTTATAAAAAAATCGAATTAGTTTATTTATACATTTGTATCTTATTATACAAATCTTTATATTATTATATTAATTCTTAGATTTATGCTTATCAGTATATGCTGCCCAAAAGAAATATATTGCTATTAAAAAAAAGCATAATGATGTCCAATATTGTAATACCTTTATGCTATATGCTTTATTTATAAAAGAACCAAAATAAGCAGCTATAAAATAGGTTACACATAAAATTATACCTACAACAACATCAACTTGTTTTCTTTTATAATATTCTATAACAGCCATTAAAGAAACAGGTGGTAATAATGATAATAATATAGTACCTACTGCTGTTTTATAATCAGGGATTATTCCTAATAATATAACACCTGGAAGCATTATAAAAGATCCTCCTAATCCAAATGCACCACCTAATATGCCTGACATTAATCCTAAAAATATTGTTAATAATATTCTAGTACTAATCATAATATTATATAATATAATTTGTGATCAGTGGAGTTTCATCTTTAGTATGTTCTAACAGCGTGAGAACGAAAACAAAATCGTATTTAGAACACAATACGCTAATTCCGTAATAAATATATTCATAACATTCTCAAAAAGGACGTATTTATATTTTTAAATGATTCGCGCAGAGAATTAAATATTTGTATATCATTATCCAAGTAATGAAAATAATCTTCTAATAAATCATTTTGCGTTTTCTGTCTAGAATGTCTACTATGAAAATTAGGATCTTCTCTAATTCGATAGTCTAATGATATATTATAAAGTCGACTATTATTATTTTGAATGAGTATATTAATTGCATCTATTCCTTCTCTATATTTTTTATAAACATTTGACCGAATTTGTTCAAGTATGATTACATATCCAAGATAATAATTAATAAAATCTTTTATTTTATTAATTATATTGTTGTGAAACTTACGATATTCATCTCTGACACTATCACTTTTTGTTTGAACAAGTTTTTTCTTGAGACTATCAATTATACCTAGTATAGTTTTAAGAAAATTAATAGTTGTATCTTTTATGGTTTCGTTAAATTCACTCGTATTAAACTCGGTACCGTGTAGAGACTTTATTTGGATAAAGTTGGGTGTATTCACATTAAAACTTGATAGTTGTTTTATAGATTTACTAACTGCTGAAAATAGGCTTTCTAAATAATTCATATTTTCGATTGCTAGTTTATTATTAGATTGTTCATTAAATTGACGCAATATACTTTCACTGTCAGTCATTGTTTCTTTGTTGTTTCTATATTTGATGTATAATGTTTCAATTTAATTATGGGTTATTACAATATTAATAAATAATAAAATTGATTAAATATAAATATATTAATTTTAATCAATATACAAATGCCTTTAAATAGAAATAAATTTATTGAAAAAGCAAAAGAAATACATAATAAGAAATATAATTATTCAGAAGTAGTATTTATTAATGGTAAGACTAAAGTTATTATTATTTGTCCAATTCATAAAGGATTTGAACAAAGACCATATGATCATTTAAAAGGTCACGGTTGTAGAAAATGTGGAAATGAAAAAAATGCAAATAAAAATAGAAGTAATACAGATGAATTTAAATTAGAAGCAACAGAAATACATGAAGATAAATATGATTATTCAAAAGTAGTATATATTGATAGTGAGACTAAAGTGATTATAATTTGCAAAATACATGGTGAATTTGAACAACTACCCTCTGACCATAAAAAGGGTAAGGGTTGTAGAGAATGTGCTAACATAAATAATGGTATCAATAAAAGATGTAGTATCGATAATTTTATTAAAAAAGCAAGAGAAATACATGGAAATGATAAATATGATTATTCAAAAGTAAAATATATTAATAGTAATAGTAAAGTTATTATAATTTGTCCAATTCATAAAGAATTTGAACAAAGACCATCAAGTCATTTACATTATGGGTGTAATCAATGTGGGATAGTAGAAAGAGCAAATAAAAAAAGATATAATACAAATGATTTTATTTTAATAGCAAGAGAAATACATGGAGATGATAAATATGATTATTCAAAAGTAGTATATATAGAAAGCAGAAAAAAAGTTATTATTATTTGCAAAACACATGGTGAATTTGAACAAGCACCATCCGGACATTTACAAGGCGCAGGTTGTAATCAATGTGCGATTGAAACAAATACTAATAATTTAAAAAGTAATACAGATGAATTTATTGAAAAAGCAATTAAAAAATATGAAGATAAATATGATTATTCAAAAGTAGAATATATAGAAAGCAGAAAAAAAGTTATTATTATTTGCAAAACACATGGTGAATTTGAACAAAGACCAAATGATCATTTAAGTGGATATGGTTGTTATAGATGTAGTTATTCAAAACAATTTTCTAATACACAAATTAAATGGTTACAATTTTTATCAGTATATTATAATATTCAAATACAACATGCAGAAAACGATACCGAATATAAAATACAAAATACACGATATAAAGCAGATGGATATTGTAAAGAAACAAATACTATTTATGAATTTCACGGAGATTTTTGGCACGGAAATCCTAATTTATTTAAAGAAAATGAATATAATAAAAAAACAAAATGTACTTTTGGTGAGTTATATCAAAAAACATTAGAAAAAGAACAAACAATTAAAAATTTAGGTTATAATTTAGTAACTATATGGGAAAGTGACTGGAAACAAATTAATAAAAGTATTAGTGTTATACAAAAAAAAATTAAAAATTATAAGTCTATTCGTTTATTATGATTCTTATAATAAATAATAATTGTCGACCAATCATATTATTTATAATGAAAACATTTATTTTAAATATAAACATTAAAAATAAATAAATAAAATGGATCTCGAAGAAGCTTGTTCTATTTTTCAAATATATTCGTTTAATAATATTGATGGTTCTTTTTTAAAGAAAAAATATTATAAACTTTCTCTACTTTATCATCCAGATAAACACAACAATAGTAGAGAATCGAATGAAAAATTTAAAAAGATTAATATGGCATATGAATTATTAAAGCAAGAAATAAACGAAGAAGAAATAAATGAAGAAGAAGAAAAAGAAAATAATTTTAATTATGAATATTTTCTAAAAAAGTTTCTCAAAAAATATGATTTTATTTATAATTTTATTTTGAATAATTATAAAAATATTACAAAACATATTTTCGAAGGAATAGACAAAGAAACTGCAATTAATTTATATAATTTTTTGTTGAATCATAAATTCATTCTTCATATTTCAGAAGAATTAGTAGAGAAAGTAAAGGAAATCATTTTGGAAAAATACAAAGATGTAACCATTTACATTCTAAAACCGTCATTAAATGAATTGTTTGGAGATAGGATTTTTAAATTGGAAGTATTGAATAAAACATTTCTCGTTCCATTATGGCATAGCGAATTGGAATTCGATAAAGATATTATTGTGAAATGTATTCCTGAATTACCAGAAAATATATCGATTGATGAAAATAATAATTTGATTGTGAATATTAAAACAAAGTTTTCTTCTCTACTTGAGAAGAATTATATAAACGTAAATGTAAATAATTTATTTATTCCTGTAAATGAATTATTTATTAAAAAAGAACAATATTACATTTTCAAAGAAAAAGGTATTTCCAAAATAAATGAATATAATATGTATAATATTACTTCTAAAGCCGACGTGATTGTCTTTTTAACTTTTATTAATATTTAGTATATAATATATTAAAGAATTTATATTAATAAATTTATGGGCGAAAGATGTAACGGATTAATGAGTTTGTTTATTAAATGTAGTGAAAAATATGGTAAAGAAGAAATTAAAAATATTAATTATAATGCAAATGACAGAGGAAATGAAAATGAAAACGACAAACAATATTCTATGTGCTATAATAAAAATAATCCGAATTTAAAAAAATATTGTGGTCCTGATTGGGTATTTTATCATTGGCCTTCGGCGAATATTCTTCATTTTGAAGAAACAAAAAACAATATAATGTTAGAATATAATAAAAATCCAATTCCGTCAATAGAAAAAGTAGGTTGGTTTGGAAATATTTATTCGCCGTTGCCTGATGTTATTGAATATAAAACAAGACCATTATTAAAAAAAATAGGTGATGAAAATCCTGAATTATTTGATATTGTTCATATTAGTCCTGTACATGGAATAATAAATAATAATATACCAAATTATTTATCATTACCCGATTTAATTAAATATAAATATTTAATTGATATAGGTGGGAATGGATATTCCGGAAGATTAAAATTATTACTTTTTTCGAAAAGACCATTGCTACTAGTAGATAGAGATTATGTAGAATACTTTCATGATGATTTAATTCCATACATACATTATATTCCTGTAAAAAATGATTTGTCTGATTTATTAGAACAAATAAATTGGATGAAGTTAAATCCAGAAAAATCATTAGAAATCGCAGATAACGCTTTTAATTATGCTATAAACAATTTTAATATAGATAATTTATTAGATAGGATATTTATTGTTTACAATAATTTATTATAATTTATTTTTTATATACCAAACCCCTTGCAAATAGGAATCCGACAAGTCATCTTTTTTGGAATGAGAATTAAAAAAGTCTAACCAAGAAGAGTTTATAGAATCTTTTACTAATTTTATACTTTGTTGTTTTCTTTCTTTATAATCGGTAGCACCCATATTTTCTCCTAACTTTAATTTATTTGTTGAATTCACAAAGTCTATTTCAATATCATTTTCACAAACCATAATAAAATATTGAGAAATCATTCCTTGAATTGTTTTCATTCGATTTGCAATAGGACTGATTTGATTCTCTATAATCACTTTATCAATTGTATAAGTAGAGAAAAGAAGATTAAATTTAGTTTTCAAATTTCTTCCGATAGTTACTAAATCTAATTTGGAAGCATTTACTTCTTCGATTGTTTCTAAAGAATGGACTTTTAAATATTCTTTGAGTAGAGAAAGTAATTCATCTTTTTTATATTTTTTACTTTCTTCCAAAACGATTTTGTATTGAGTAATTAATTTATTTAAATATTCCATTTTTTGCTTTGTAATAAATGGAATCGAAGTTTGTTTTGTTGGAATCATAAAATCAGATTTTTTGGCGTGTTTTACACAATAGCATTCTTCTTCTTTTTTCCATTTTGCTGGAAAATTACATTTTTCTTTTATTGGATTGGGATTCTTTTTTGTTGATTTTTTTTCATTAAAACAAGTACATTTTCTTTGGATTTCTGTTTTTTGTGATAAATCAATGACACCCCATTTCTCTACATTAAACGATTTATCTTCAGACAAAGAAAATAAACAATATGCTAAATTTTTTATACCAACATCTATACTTATCATATTCATCTGTATAATTAATATATTTATTTCTAAATATATAATATGTCAATATTGCTAGATTTATCTACAACACGATATAATTCTATTAAGACAATGGATGAATTTAATGAAGAATATAAAAAATCAAATCATTTATATCGTTTGATAGAATTTATTGTTTTATCTTTTTTGAATGCAAAATTTGCAGAAACACCAATAAATCGAAGAGGACCAATTAATATAATCCCATATACATTAGAATTCATATTTAATGCCGATTATACATTTAATTGGACAATGGATGAATATTTTACATATAAATTAAGTAAATGTAAACCCTATGTTAAAAGTTTTTTAAAACACAAAACAGCTGATTTAACAATAGAACAAAATATGACTTTATTTTTAAATCTCCAAACATTAACACCAAGAAATACAAATCCTCGTGTTTGGTTATCTGAAGTTGATCCTTATCTAGAAAAATTTAGATTATTTGCCTTTAACATAAAATATAATAATTTAGGTGAATTTTTATTTCATATGAGTACAAATATGTTTGTGAGTGAATATAATACTATGAGTACTGTGAGTGTAAAATGTAAGGAACAAACATCTGGTTCAGTATTAGCAAATGGAAATATAGGATGTTTTGTAGTAGCATTATGGGCGGCAGGATTGATTGATACAGATATGTATTTATATATCTTACAAGGATTTGAATATATATTTTCAAATAGTGGTACAAATAACGATGCAATAATGTATGCAATGAATATATTTTTAACACAAACATTAATTCGTCTCTACAAAAATAGAAAAACAACTATCAAAGTATATGCGATTCCATATATGTTTGATTCAAGAAAATCTGTACTAACAAATACGTTAAATATGATTGTATATGAAATTGAAACGCGTGTAAAAGAATTATTAGAGCAATTGGAAATTTCATCTAGAAATTTATTTCATACAAATGCGGATGGTTCGATAGGTGATATTAAAATACCTCTTATTACACTTATTAGATATACACCAACTAGTCATGGATTTGGTCATACCTTTAATTTGATAATAGAAGGAAATTCGTTAGATCCAAAAATTTCAATTGCTGATTTTTATGAAAATAAAGCCATTACTGTTGGTTGTGAGGATGGTACTTTAAAATATAAAAATGTGTTATTACAACGCCAATATAGTGCTAATATGTCGACTGATTTTGTATATAGTTATCGTGGTAAAGACTATCCCAATGTGTTACCAATAGCACCATTAAATCCGTTTTCTATTATGAGTATATTACTAATACAACAACACGATAAAGATGATGGTTATTTTCAGTTGTTTTGTGAAGTTACAACTGATATAAAAGATGGTCAACCTTATTTTAATATCGACCCACGATTTTTATTAAACAACGATAAATCAGTTACAAAAGCAAAAAAATTTATTTCTCGTATAAAAAAAATACAAAAAACAAAGAAGAGAACAGTAAAGAAATTTGTGAATACGATTAAGAAGAGATTAGGAAAACCACTAGTTGCGATTAGTGAAAGTAGTTCATCTAGATCATCTAGTTCAACTGAATCAGTTACTTCTATGAGAAATAACATATCTAAAAAATTAGCACAACAATTTGCGGTGGCTGTATTTTCAAATGCTAAAAAAAGTGATTTTGAGACGATTATGGATAATCCCAACTTTAATTGTAATTTATCATTAGATGACATTGACCCAGCACTGATTCCTCCTAGTTTACATAATAGTAAATTATTTGCAAAACAAATTAAAAATTGTATCGACCAAAAAAATACACCATTGCTTATTCTTGTAGGAAGGAAATTTACGGAAACTGTTATTGAAATGATAATTAAATTATTAGATATGAATTGTGTAAATATAAATTATATAAATGTAAAAGGAGATAATGTTCTTACAATTTTACTAGAAATGACAAATGCCATTTTAGAAGAGTTAGATAATGAGGATGAGGATGGATATGATGAAGAATACAAAACAACATTAAGAAAAGAATATGAAAACCATATTTTTTTAGCATTAAGATTGATAACTGAAGGTGTAGATGTTAATTATGGTAATAGTACAACACCATTGGAATACGCAATACAGTTTAAAAGTAAACTATTATTAGAAGAATTATTAAGTAAAGGTGTCACACCATCATCAATGAGACAAAGTGAGATGATTAATAGAATATTATATACTACATCATCTTCTTCGCGAGAGTCATCTAAACGATCTCTGTCAACACCTAGCGATTTATCATCGATATCATTTTCATCTCTTGATTTACTAGATAGAGGGACACCTCCACCACCATTGGAACGTATACCTGGTGAAAAAGATGTATTAGTTGATATTGCTCCGTTTGATATTAGACCTCCCACACCGCTTACACCACAAAGTCGGAAGTTATCTAGAAAAAATTCGAAAAAGTCAACAGGTTCATTACCATCACTTGATTTGGATGATATTAAATTATAAATAGTTATTTAATAAAATTTAATATATTTAATATATTATTATGGATATTATTTTGTTTAGCGATGTTTGTTTATTTGATAATAATAAAACTATTATTTATGGACAAACTACTAGTGTGTTTACATCAATCGAAATAAACCCAAATGTTGAATTTACATTTATATTTAGTGATAAAGATTTTTATATTGAAATAAATAATAAAATTAGTTATATTGATGAAATAACTTTTATAAATTTACAAGATACAAAAGTTATTAAAAAAAATATAGTTTTATATTTTCCATTTGAAAATTGTAATATATCACTAAATCCTGATTCAGCAATTATCAGCACAATGTGTAAAGATTATTCATCAAGATTGGAAGAATGGATAGAATATAATTTAAAATTAGGATTTTCTGGTATCATTATATTTGATAATGATGGTAACAATAGCAATAACATAAATGAACCTTTAGAATTTCGTCAAAATAACAACACAACCATAAGCGAGATTTGTAAAAAATATAAAGAGAAGGTGTTTTGTGTTACATTTAATTATCAACCATTTGCTGGATATCACTGGAATAATATTCAAAGACTTACATTGCATATTGGTATTAATGCGTTTCGTAATAAATGTGAAAAGATTGTCTTAATTGATGCGGATGAATTTATTCATATTCCAAATAAATCTAATATTATAGATTTTTTGTCAGACTATAAAAGAAAAACATTGACAATACAAAGTAATATACTAACTAATATATCAAATAATGATATAATTAATAATAATATTCTTGATTTATGTTTATATGTAGGTGAAAATAAATATACAAAAACAATGATTGATACCAGTAATTTAAAACCAATGGAATTTATTTTAACACCACATAATCATCCATCAGAAATAATATTGGATAAAGAGACAATAATACACTATCATTGTTGGGTAAATTCGCGTTATGGTTATAATGAAAATATGCCAAGAATCGAATCTTTAAAATTAAAATAATAGCATTGAATGTAATATAATTATTAAGAGTTTAAATTGATGGAAGGAGACATCATTTTTGCTAAAAGTTGTTGTCTACTCAAATATACATTTTTTAAATCGCTTGTAGGATATCCATATCCTGGAGGACTATGATCATAATTAGAATAGAAGACTTGAGGAACATTATTTGCTGGATTAGAAGAAGTAGGAAAATGTGTAGGTAATCCTAAACTTAAACAAGCTTCTTGATTATTTGATTTCATTATTTGTAAACCATTATGAGTCATAAATCTTCTATAATCCCAATTTGTATGAATATTTTCTGCACGTCTAATATTATTATTGATGACAGCATTAGGTTGCCAAGACGAATAAACTCTTCCATCATTCATAATAGGAGGGAAATTAAAATGAATATTATTTGATCCAGAGTAACAAGTTCCCCAACTCATATTATTATATTCTATAAAAATAAAAATATAATAATATTAATTCATTTGTTCTAACATTTGTAATAAAACAGGCTTTTTTAATTTTGAGGCATCATCAGCTAATCCTTTCTCTACTATGAGAGACCTCAGCTTGTTTAAAGGAAGCTTTTTATAATCGACAATATCATCTGTATCCTTGAGACAAATAGAGATATCTTTTATTTCTTCATCGATAGAATCATCATTAATAACATCATCATTAATTATTTCATCATTTGTAGTTTCTAATTGAATAACTTTATTTAGTTCTTCTTTTTCGGAAACTTTAATTAATTCTTCTTCTTTAATTGTTGGTGTTATTTGGATATATTTAATTTCATCAGGTGTTTCTATTTCTAAATTACTTGCTATTTCGTTAGAAAAATCATCTTTATTATCTTCATCATCCTCATCTTCATCATCCTCGTCTTCTTCTTCTTCTTCTTCATCTGTATCTTCATCATCTGTATCTTCATCATCAGAAACGCGAATTAATTCATTTTTTGTTAATTGTATTTCTTTTGATGAATTACTATTTTTTTGTGTTAACGTAGTTGAAATAAATTCTTTCAATCGGTTGAGCTCATCTGCTAAAGAAGTAACTACACCGACGATTGAACAAAATTGGTGATTTTGATTCGCCATTCTCTTTACTATAAAGATGTATACACCTGAAATTAACAACAAAATAAATCCTAAAAAAGCAATATATGGGATTGTAAAAAAAGAACTCATTATTTAATAATAGTATAGTTTTTATATTTATAAAGAAAACGAATTATGAGTTTGATTCGATAATTTCTTTAGGATAATTCATATCTCTTAATACTTTCATTCCTCCTTGAACATTAGAAATACCTTTTTCTAATTTATATGTATAGTTAAAAATATCTTTATTTGTTTCATCTTGTTCTGTAACCATATGACAATTTTCAAATTTTGGATTCTTTTCCAAATCGTTACAAATTTCATAGAAATGGGTTGTCAACATACAATGTACACCTTTAAACTTAATTAAATATTTCATAAATCCTTTTGCACTATTTACAGCTTCTTCAGGATTTGTTCCCGAATACAATTCATCAAAAACACAAAAATGTGTTTCCGTATTATTATCGTGTATTAAATCAATTATATTTTTACATCTTCTTGCTTCTGCTTGAAATAAACTATCTCTACCTGATGTATCTGGAATGTTAAGATAACAATGAATATATTTATATGGAACAAGATATGCATTGGAATAAAATCCACATCCAAATTGTTGACTAAAAATAATATTAATTAAAGATGTTTTTAAAATGGTTGTTTTTCCAGAAGCATTGGGTCCCGTAATTATTAGATTTTTATCCAATTGTATGTCATTTTTAATTGGATTCTCGTTAATTAGAGGAGGATAATATGCGTTTTTAAATATATTATTTTTCTTATTTTTCTTATCTCCTATTTTACATAATTTAATTTTGTTATTATGAATATTTGAAGACAATCCTTGTAAACAATCGATATATCCATTCATTCCAAAAGACCACATAAATGAATTATTGATATCTACATTTTTATACAAAGAATAAAAAATCTTCATTATTTTTCCTAATTGAGTGACTTTTTGTAGAGAAATAGAATAGGGTGTTATTTTATTAATATCGTTCTTCAAATCTAATAATACAGATAGATGTTTAAGAGCATTAGAATTGAATTCTTGATATGTTTTTAGTGAATTGGAATAAATCAAAAAGTTATTTATATTTTCTTTTGAATGATCGATATAAGAAATAATTGTAGAAAAATAATTATGTATTTTTATCATATTCTTATGAAATCGAATACACGTCATAAAATTTTGATAAATAGATAATAAATATAAAAATGTACTAATAATCAAATATATTTTTTTATCATTAGGAACACTATGATAATGAGTAAATAATTGTCCGACAGCATTATTTTTTGCATAATCTTTTAATATATTTAAATACTTTGAAAAAGATAAATCGTATCCTTTAATAGTAATAATAAAAAAAGGAATAATTAAAATGAATACTGGCATTAAAAAAGAAATAAATGGCGATGCTAAATTATAAATGCTCATTATTTGTAAAAAATCTTGAGAATTATTTAATGTTTCACCATAACTCCAATCCCAATCAAGAAAATGATATTTTTCTTTAAAATTTTTATCATTTTTTATATCATCCCATATATGAATGATTTCATTATAAGAAATCGTAATGTTATTACTATTTTTGTATTTTTTTAATAATTGTTGTGTGTCTTTTAAATATTTCTTGTTTGTGGTGTAGAACTTAGATAATTCTTTTGTAACTTTTTCACCAAAAATTGTATTGGGTTGGAATGCAAAATTATATAAGGGTGTTCCCGAAGGGTCAACTGTTTCTTTTAATTCTAAATCAGTAATGATGGTTGGATTTAACTCGATACTTTTTTTATCAAACGAAATTGGTAAATGAAAATATTCATTAATCTTCTCTATATTAGACATATTTTAACTAATGATAATTATCTTTTTTATTTTACGAGATTTATATAGAATGTTGATAATATTAATGAATAATATTTTTAAAATTAAAACATTCATATAAAACTTCTAATTCTAATGTAAAACTAAAATCCATATTATTTAAATCAATTATATTTCCAAATTTATCGAAAATTTTCAAATGAATTTTATTAATATTTACAGGACCATTATATTTTCTTGTTTTAATTAATGGATTATTATTATCATCAATAACAATAGATAACTTTCCATTTACAATAGGAATTTTCGCCAAAATATTTTCATTCATAATACTTTTATCAAATCCTATTATATTTGTAATGTTGGTATTATATTGGTAGTCATTTAAACAAAGATATATATATTTATCTCCACTTCCATCAAATAATCCTTCTGATTGTAAATTGCCAGTAATATTTAAATATTTTGGTAATCTAAACCCAAATAACCATCCAGCAGTAGACATTAGATTATCATTTACATTTTCTAAAAATATCAAAGAATAATGAAAATCATGGCATTCTAATACATCTTCTATGATTTCGAATCTAGTTTTAAAATTCTTTGAATCAATTGAAAACTTTATATATTTTAATTTTGTTTCCAAATTGGATTCATAAAAATATGTAGTATTTAAATAATGTTGTAATGATTCATAATCATAATTTCCATCAGGAATCACAATAATATATGTTTCTGTTCCACATTCATCGTGAATAATAATTTGAAATGTATTATTTTTTTGTTTATTAGAAAATAAATACCAAGTATTTGGGATTTCAATAGATGCTAATCTCATACTAACTACATTTTTTATTTCAGTAGGAATAATATAAGAAAAATCAGTTGAACTACTTGTATAGTAATTATTACGAAAACAGCTATTTAGATTTAAATTTTGGAATAGAGTAATTCTTTTTAAACTATTCAAATCGCCAGGGGCTACTGAATTCGGAAAAGTATTATTAATCACATTTGTTTTTGTTTCATAAACGATTTGATTTGTATTATTCAAATTATTATTTTTTATTAATATATTATCATTATAAGAATCAGGTAAATTGGTTACTTGTTCTTTAATATTATTAATAATTTTTAATTTATCTATTTTTTCAAATGAATTAATTTTTTTTATTTTATTATAATAATTATTTATTTTTTCTTCATCATTTTTATAAATATAATTATTTTGTTGTAAATAATGAATACATTCGATTATTTTGTATATTTTCATAAAAAATAAATAAACATCTTCAGAAGAATTATTCTTAACATATATACATTTGTTCTCTACATTTATTAAATCTTGTTCATTTAAATTCGTATTATTTAATTTAAAAATATTTAATATTTCTGGATAAGAATAATTATCCAAATTAAAATCAATGTCCATACAATACAATATATTTAATTATTATATATTCAACTTATATAATGTGTTCATTATCATTAACTGGAAAAAATAGTTATAATAAAATAAATTTATATGGAAAAGAAGAAACAAAAACAATACCTACTGAAATTAATAATCTCAAAATAAAAATACTAAATGATTTAATTATCCCATTTATTTCAAAGCAATGGAAGGTTTTAGAAGAAAATTTATTATTTATCGATAAAACAAAACATAATATTAATTATTATTATAATACATATAAATTAAATGATTTATTAATTTATAAAGAAATAATAAGAGCATTTGAGTTGGTGATCAATGAACACGAACAATTGATTGATTTAGAGAAAAAAATGTATGGAAAAGATGATAATTTTTCGACACTTTTTCATAAAACACCAATGATTAAATTAAAACCCGAATATGAAATATATGATAGTATAATAGGAAAACCAAAGAAAAAATTAAATGAAAAATATAACGAAGAAATTATTGATTTTATTAAAAAATTATTATTAAAAGATAATATTACTTTTAATAAAATTAAAGAATTATTAAAAAAACAATTTAATATAATATGACACAACCAAATACTGACAATATAGAGAATACATTATATTTAGATGTGGCTATATTATGTAAAGAATATACACCAATCGAATTAGCATCTAGTCATAATCATATTGTTGAATTAGATGAAATACCTATTACTGAACAATTATTTAAACATATTTTTTATCCACACGGCGAATGTTATGGATTAAATGAAAATTTATCTCCAAAAATGTTTCCATACATCACTTTTTTATATCCATATAGAACGTTAAATGGGGGTGAGCCTTTTTCTCTATTAGAAAAAATATTAAGCTATATCGAAGAAGATTTGAATATTTCAAGAAATTGTATTTTAACAAATTCATTGATAGAACTTACAAACGATTTAGTTAATATAAAAACATTAAAAGATTTAAATTGCTGTGATGTTATTAACTCTTTAAGTTGGCCACATATTTACAGTATTATAAGAAATAATTATAATATATCTAATAAAACATTAACTGATGCGTTATTAGTCATAAGTGTAGTATTTAAATCGCCAAATTGTCAAGTTCATCCGACAATCATTAAGTTTAGATATAAAATAAATATTAATAATACTTGGATGAATCCTCTTATTTAATATTATTAAATATTATATGACTACAACACAATATAGTCAAGCAGCACCATTGTATAATACTATAACTTCGGCAATACAAATACCTTCTATTTTATTTTCTACGACTAGTAATAGTTATCAGGATATAGCTGTTCCAGAACAAAATATAATTAAAATATGTACAAACCTTGCAACTAGTATGACAAAAATGTCTAATTTTACAAAAACTATAAATGAAATAAATCAAAATACTATTACTTCAGTTGCTGCTTGGAATTCAAAACTATCAAATTCAAATCAACAACTTACTATTCAATCTTTATTGCCACTTCTTAACGGAACTGTAAATTATTTTGAAAATGGAAATCAAGTTATGGAGTTTTCAAAATATGGTAATTTATTTTTTAGTAACGGTTCTAAAATAGCACAGCCAAATTATTATTATAAGAATGTCGCTTCAAATAATCTAAATATGTTAACTTATGCAAATAGCGCTAGTAATTACATCCCTATTAGTTTATCAAATCTTGTAACAAATCAAATATGTACTAATAATAATGTAGGATTAAGTTCATTAAATGGTAGCCTACTTATTGATTTAAATAATAATTTAAAAAATTATACTAACCTTAGTAATTTAATTGGAAGTTATCATTGTTTAGATATCGAATCTTTGTTTAATAGTTTTGCTGGGTTTGGTTATGTAAAATATGATTTAGATTATAATAATAACGCAGATAACAAACCAAATGTATATGGTGGAGTATTAGTACAATTAATTAATCGTTATAATATATATGTTACAGTTCCAAATATAGTTGCGTCGGCATCGACAACCACACCTACATCTACAACTACAACTACAACTACAACTACATCTCCACCATTAATCGGAATAGATAATTATCAAATACAATTAGATGTTCCTTATTTAACTTATTTTAATAATTTTGTATCACAAACACAACTTAATACAAATTTATCTCAAAATAATTCTTTAAGTAATGGAACTTCTGTATCTGGTCTAACTCTACCATCCACAACACAAGTTAATAGTGGTGTTGTTCCTCTTAGTTATAATTAATCGTGTAAATTATTTTTTATGATAAAAATAATATAATAGATTATGATATAATGATACCATCAACCGCAACGTGTCAATGTTCTTCTGATTACGCGAGAGATAATATAGTGGGTCCTCAACATGTACCTTCTATTGAGACGAGTCTCCAATCTAATGTTCCAACTCCAGGCGATTATAAGGTTGCAAAGAAAAATATGATTGCTATTACAACCAATGCCGTTACGAGTATGGTTAGTATGACCAACTTTACTTCCGCGATTGAGGATGTTAATACACAGACAGCTGCTGCTGTTAGTGCTTGGAATGCTCGTAATCCTAGTCAAGCACTTCCGACAAACCAAACTGACCCCACTCAACCAATTGCCCCACTATTTAACGACGTTGGTGTTGAAAATTCATTTTCAAGTCTACGTGTTATGCTGTGGTCAACTTATTGTGACATTTTTTACGCCAATAACAACAAGCGTCCCCATATAAATCATTATTACCGTAACCTACCTTGCTTCAATACGCCTTTATTGACATATAAAAATAGTACTAATGAGTACTGTCAGGTTAATCTTGCAACTATATTTATGGACTTGTATAATACAAATAATAACCAAAATGGTAATACTTTAGACATTGTTACTAAGATTGGTCTAAAAAATAGTTTGTCTCCCCTTACTAATTTAGCTAATTTTAACGGCGATTATAAGGCAATCGATGTTTCAACATTTTATGTTGAGTTAGCTGATGTTGGGCTGGTTAGATGGAACCCATCTCATTTAAATCTTAAAGATGCACGACCTAACGTATTTGGTGGGGTACTTGTTTCTATTGAACATCACTACAATATTTATCAGAGAATCTTTGATGAAACCTATTTACTTACATTGAAGGTACCTTTTACTGTTTTGATGACTAATTGGGTATCTACAACTCAGTATTCTCGCGTTAATTTTGGATTAACTTATGTATCGGAAACCGTTACAGGACTGGTTGAGTCGGCAGTAGAAGATACACCAAATGCAGAGCCAATAGGATTAATATCAGAACCCAGTCCATCACCTTAAATTTATTATTATTGAACCGATAGTGATAATGATATAGATAGCGATAATAAAAATGATGATGATATTAGTGAAGATGGTGATGATTCGGGTAATGGAGGAAAAGATACAAGTGATGATGAAGTAGACAACGGAAATAGTGAAAATGAAGAATATGATCACACAAATGGACATTGTGATGAGGATGGGTAATAAAATTATAAGGTATAGTTTTTGATTAATAAATAATAATATATAATAATATATTATTATGTCTAGGAATCGTGTATTTTCAAATAATACATTATTAAATTATAATGAATATACAAGTCAAAAAGTTGGAAAATCTTTATTAGAAAATATTTATGCAAGAGGTCCTTACTCAGCAGATAGTAATTACACAGTTAAAGAAAATATTATAACACAAGTTTTCGATTATAATACTTTTTTATTATTAAGTAAGGCTTATTTTAATTCTTATGATTGTTGTAACAATAACAATTTTAAACCTCCAACAACAATATTTAATGCTAGTAATAGTTTTTTATGTTATGAAAGTTTATTATCTCATATAAAAGATTGCGACCATTGTTGTAATTGTAAGAATATATATGAAATAAATAAATGTAAAGGAATAAAAAATATATTATATCCTTATGGATTATATTTCAACGATGAAATTAATTTATTTTATCCTGATAGACTTGATTTAAATAAAATTTCATTGTGTAAAAAATATCCAGTTGTAGACAGTCCGTGTAAACGACCGTGTAAGCCAAAATGTATAGAACCGTGTTGTAAACCAAAATGTATACCTTGTGTGCCGGTATTTTATCCGCCTTTTTTAAAAGAAGATTTTAATCCAAACTATCGATATATTGAGAGAACAAATTGTTGTTCGAAATTAAAATGTCGTGATAAATGTTGTTGTAGAGAAAATAAAATATTTTATCCGTCACAATATAATTTTCATGAAACAACACACGAAAATAAAAATAATGCTTTTATTCAACATAATATATCTGCTTTTTCAAATTATCCAAAAAATTAATATTATTTAATAAAATTCTCTAGATTTGCTGGTAATTCATTGATTTCAGTTACATAATGTTGTTCTATTTCTCTCATTTTAGTAACATCTCTTCTTGTAATGAAATTAATTCCAACCCCTTTTCTACCCCAACGTCCTGATCGTCCAATTCGATGAAGATATGTATGTATATCTTTTGGTAAATCAAAATTGATAACTACACTGACTTGTTGAATATCGATTCCTCTTGCTGTAACATTTGATGAAATTAATACTCTATATTTTCCCAACTTAAAATCAGTAAAAGCTTTATCTCTTTCTTCTTTTTCCATATTTCCGTGAATACAACAAACGGGGAATCCATCGGCAACCATTGCATCGTTTAATTCAGCTACTCTTTTCAAACTATTTGCATAAATAATACATTGACTTACTGAAATATAAGAATATAAATCTTTTAACGTAGCATATTTCTGTTGGTCATTTTCAATCGCTACATAAAATTGTGAAATACCTTCCAATGTTAATTGTTCTGATTTTACTTGAACTCTAATCGGATTTTTCATAATTTTATTAATAATTGTATGAATACTATCTGGTAAGGTAGCACTAAATAAACATATTTGTACTGATTTATTCAAATACTGAAAAATATTATAAACTTGTTCTTTAAACCCCGAACCCAACATTTCATCAGCTTCATCTAAGATAATGGTTTTTATATTCTTACTTAGATTATTATTTCTTCTCATAATATCAAATACTCTTCCGGGACATCCAGTTATAATATGAGGTGGGTTTTCTCTAATCGAACCCAAATCTTCTTCTATAGAAGTTCCACCAATTAATGTTTGAACTTTTAACATCGGCATCATACATCCGATTCCATTAATTACATTTGCTGTTTGTTTTGTCAATTCTCTAGTTGGAGAAAGAACCAATATTTGTGTTTCATTAAGTTCCAATTTGATATTGGATAATGCTCCAATTGTAAATGTGGCGGTTTTACCTGTTCCTGATTGTGCTTGTGCAATAATATCTCTTCCCAAGATAATAGGTTTAATTGCTTTTTTTTGTATTGGACTTACATTTTCAAAACCGTAAGCATATATTCCTCTAAGTAGGTTTAAAGGTATATCTAATTCATCCCATTTTTCAAAAGTATATTCTTCATTATCCGTCATAATATTATAATAACTATTTTATTTTTAAGCACATTCATAGTATATATAAATAATAACAAAGATATAAATAAATTATATTATTTAAATCATAAATGATGGAATTATTGTCAAAAAAATATACTTTAAATGAAATAAATGACATATCTTTCATTGGTTTTGAATGTGTATTAAATGATGAGACGTTATCACTGATAGAAGAAATAAATAATAAAGTTGGTTCGCCAAATTATATTAAAACACCCATTTTTAACAAAAGAATTAAAAAAAATATAAATGATGGAATTGGATTTCTAAAAAAAAATGATGGAATGAATCAAAAGAAAAAAATAAAAGAAATAATAAATGATGATGATTGGGATTTACTTTCTTCTTTCGAAGTGACAAAAATAGAGAAAAAAGAAGGTATTGATACAGAAATTGTTGATATTCGTTCTCTACTTAATATGTTAACTGAAAGTAATTTTAGTAATAAATATGATTCTATTATTTTTATTTTGGATAAATTAAATATATTTTCTTTGGAAGAAAAAAATAAGATGTATAATGTAATTATAGATATTACTTCTGGAAATAGTTTTTATTCAGAAATTTATGCAAAATTGTTTAGTAAAATTGTTGAAAAATATAAAATAATAAATGAATTATTTTTTGAACGAATTAAGTTATATTTAAATAATTTTGAATTTGTAGAGAATGTAAATAATGAAAGTTATGATGAATTATGTAAAAAGAATAAAGAAAATGATAAATCGGAAGCGTTTTCTCTATTTTTGGTGAATTTAGAAAAATATAATGTAATTGAAAAAGAAGTAATAATAAATATTATTGATAATTTATTAAAAAAATTATTGTTTTATTTGAAAAATAGTTTGTATAAATCAATGGTTGATAAAATTATAGAAAACTTATTTATTCTCTACAAAAAAGAATGGCTAGAGAATATTTTCATAAAAATAAATGATAAAGATAAAGTTAAAACAAAAATAATTGATTTGATCAATGGTATTGTCGAAAATATAAAAGTCAATATTTATCCTGGAATATCAAATAAATCCAAATCATATTTTAAATTGATTGATACTTTAGAAAAGTAATAATATAAATAATTTAATTGTTATTTATATTATGGTTGCTTCAAAAATAATACATTCTGTTATTTATCACGAAAAAAGAAATGTTGATAATGATGACTTGGGAAAATTAGCTACGTTATATGAATTAGAAGTAGAGAACAGATTGATATCAAAACAAAATATAGTTATTGCGATAGGAAATCCTAATAAAAAATATATTACCGAAGGTCTTATTTTTTTTCCTATTTATTTAATTACCAATAAAAAAAAAGCAATACAAATTGGTATATTTGAAATATTAAGTAAAGATTTATATAAAATTATCGATAAAAGTATAGATGCTCCTATTAAAGAAATAGATAATTATGACTTACTTAGTAACCCAATATTATGGAATTGGGTTGATAATCCATTTCTAGAAAAAAATAAATTATCACCTCTGGTATTAGAAGAAAAAGAAAAAGAAGAAGAAGAAGAAGAAAGGATTATAGATGTAGAAGAAGAAGTTATACAAAAACGTAATCCATTATTTGGAGAAACAAAAGAAAGAGCAGATGCGTTAAGAAAAGAAAATGATAAAAATTGGATATCACAATTTATGAAAAATGAACAATATGATATTGAAGATGTAGCTGATAATAATGATTCATTATTTACTTCTATAAAAAATGCCTTTTCGAAAATCAATAAAGTTCTTTATGAAAATAAAATAAGAGAAAAATATGCGAATTCTAAATTTATAGAGAAAGATTTCTTTTATAAAAAAAGAATTTATGATGAACATAAGTTGAGAATTACAGAATTACAAAATAAAGAAAAAGAATTAAAAAAGGATAAAACACGTGTAGAAGAAGAATATAAAAAAAATAGAACAATCGCATTAAAAGAAGAACACGCTAAAATTAAAGAAAATATTAAATTAATAAAAAGAGACATTGATGAATTAGATAAACTAGTAAAAGAAATCGATTTTGATAATGTGAATACGATAGAAAAATATAGAGAATATATCAAATCCAAAAAATTTTCTGGTGACGAAAATACATTATTATATTTGGAAAGTATTATGAATATTAAATTTATTGTTTTCTTAAAAGACGCAAATGATGAAAATGATTTTAAAAGTATTATTGATTGTGGTAAAAGAGATACTGAAATAACAACTGATTTTATACCTGAACATTATATCCTTCTTGAATACACAGAAAAAACAAATAGATACAACTTAATTGGTTATGATGGCAAATTTATATTTCAATTCAGAGAATTACCATATGATTTGAAAGAAATTATTTCTAATAAATGTGTTGAAAATATTGAAGGAAATTTTATTAATATTCCAGATTTTAAAGAATTTCATGTAAATATAAAAAATAGAGAATTACCACCACTTCAACCAGAAGTGAATTTAACTATAGAAAGCCTACAAAGAATAAATGATGGTGTTAAATTATTTATATATTGTTCTTCATCATCAAGTAAAACCCCGGGAAAAATTAGAGGAGAAATTATGCCTGATAATCAAATACAAAAATATATAGAATTAAAAGGAATGAAAAATTGGAGATGTATATTAGATAATTCATTTGATGGAACAGATATAGATCCGGAAGGAAATAAAAAACCATATCAATTTATATTGAATGGATTCTATTGGGCGAGTGTAGAACATTATATTAATGCAATTAAATTTATGGAAGAACATCCACAATATTATGAGAGTTTTGCATTAGCTGCTGTAGGTGAAGAAAAAGAAATTATTAGAGCGAGTGATTTAGCCAAAGATGTAGAATTAGCAATTTTTATAGGAAAAAAACCAGCTGGAAGTTTATTTAAAGGAAAAGAAAATGGTGATTTAAAAGGTTATTACAGAAAGAAATCTATTCAAATCGATGCAAGTTATAATGAAGAGAAAGCATCTACTGCTTTATACAATGCGTTATTATCGAAATTTACACAAAATCCTAATTTTAAACAAGTGCTATTAGCTACAAATGATTCTCTACTTATTAGTGCTCCACCTAAGAAAAAACAAACAGATGCTGAAGAATTAATGAGAGTGAGAGATGAACTAAAAGAAAAAATATGAATTTAAATAAATATAATATAAAAAATTATTGTAATTATGATAATGAATAAGGATACAATTGGATTTATTATATTAAGACACGTAAATAATGAGTTGACAAATCAATATTGGATTCTTTGTTATGAATGTATTCGTAAATTTTATCCCGAAAACTCTATTATGATTATTGATGATGATAGTAATTATGAACATATAACAGAAAAACAATTATATAATACAATTGTTATAAATAGTGATTATAAAAGAAGAGGTGAATTATTACCATATATATATTATTTAAAAAATAAATTATTCGAAACAGCTGTAATCATACACGATTCTGTATTTATAAATGAATATATAGATTTTTCTGTAAATAAATATAAAATAATTTGGGATTTTGAACACAATTGGGATCAAATAGAAGATGAAACAAAAATGATAAAATTATTTAATGACGAAGAGTTATTACAATTTTACGAAAATAAAGATTTATGGAAAGGATGTTTTGGGTGTATGACTATTATTAAACACGACTTCTTAACATCGATTAATAACAAATATGATATAAGTAAGCTATTAGATTGTGTATTAACCCGATATAATAGGTGTTCTTTTGAAAGAGTCATTGCTTGTTTATTGCAAATAAATGAAAAAAGAGAAACATTATTTGGTAATATCCATAAATATTGTAAATGGGAACTACGTTTTCAAGAAAAGGATAATACTTTACATTTACCATTAACTAAAATATGGAGTGGGAGATAAATAATTTAAACATACTATTTAATAAATAGTATGGTTAAATATATAATTTTTAAAAACGGCGAACTAATTGATAAATCGAATCATAATGATGATATATTATGGTGTGGTGCTTTTTCAAAAGCTACTTTTGATGGTAATATAGTAAATTTTGTAACTAATTATTTAAAA